>OMJG01000959.1_pt1 | contig 18805 bp, 11 predicted proteins | sample 1646431 | NCBI WGS metagenome assembly OMJG01 (sample SAMN03771674, study PRJEB25209) | food metagenome | isolation source: Cotija cheese | place: Mexico:Jalisco,Michoacan | collected 2011-12-12
ATCACGCCTGCCTGTCACGCAGGAGATCGCCGGTTCAAATCCGGCTAGGACCGTTGTGACGATATAAATTTGCCGTTCCTTTTGGAGCGGTTTTTTTGTGTCCAATAGTGCTGATCATTTTCTATAAAGTGTACGTTAGAATTTTTTTATGTTAAAATACTATCGTTACAACTCATTCCCGAGAGGATTCATGTTTGATGAAGATGCCTTGTAACCAATTATTAAAAGATAGTGGGGGAATCAAAATTGTCAGAAAGACATTTATTTACTTCAGAATCAGTTTCTGAAGGACATCCAGATAAAATCGCTGATCAAATCAGCGACGGTATTTTAGACGCAATGTTAGAGCAAGATCCAAATGCGCGTGTTGCGGTGGAAACAACAGTTACAACCGGCTTAGTTGTAGTTGTGGGAGAGGTTTCTACTTCAGCTTACGTCGACATCCAAAAAGTTGCCCGTCAAACGATCAGAGACATTGGTTATGTAGACAATGAATTTGGTTTTGACGGTGATAACTGTGCTGTGATGACCGCCATTGACGAGCAATCACCAGATATTGCTTTAGGTGTCGATTCATCGCTTGAAAGCAAGGAAGATAATTCGGATGCACTCGACACGATCGGTGCTGGGGACCAAGGTATGATGTTCGGCTATGCTAACAGTGAAACACCTGAGTTAATGCCATTGCCTATCATTTTGAGCCATAAGTTAATGCGTAAGATCGCTACTGTGCGTAAATCCGGCGAACTAACTTATCTCGGCCCAGACGCCAAGGCCCAGGTAACTGTAGAATATGACGACAATGATCAACCGTTTAGAGTTGATACAGTTGTTGTTTCAACGCAGCATAAACCAGATGTTACTTTAGCTCAAATCCGTCAAGATGTGTTGGAACACGTGATCAAGGCAGTGATCCCAGCCAAGTTATTGGATGACAAGACTAAATATTTTGTCAACCCGACCGGCCGTTTCGTTATCGGTGGACCGCAAGGCGATGCCGGCTTAACAGGTAGAAAGATCATCGTAGATACATACGGTGGCTATGCTCATCACGGTGGTGGTGCATTTTCAGGTAAAGATGCTACGAAAGTTGATCGTTCTGCAAGTTATGCTGCACGTTACATTGCTAAAAATATTGTTGCTGCCGGGTTGGCGACCGAGATCGAAGTACAGTTGGCATATGCGATCGGTGTAGCTCAACCAGTGTCAGTCTCTGTTAATGCATTTGGCACGGCGAAAGTTAAGAATCAAGAATTAGTTGATGCGATCCGTGAAGTGTTTGACCTGCGTCCAGAAGGGATCATTCGAATGTTGGATCTTCGTCGTCCGATTTATAAGCAAACAGCTGCCTATGGTCATTTTGGACGGACTGATATTGATTTACCATGGGAACACACTGACAAAGTTGCAGAATTACAAGCAAAATTAGCTAAATAAGAGTTTTACAGTAAAACGTTAAACAGCCTGTTATCGGGCTGTTTTTTTTGAAACAATTTTAGTGCATTTTTAAGTACTTCAATGATATAATTGAAACTAACATAATTATTTTGTATAGGGGTTTTAATGCGTCTTACGCACTTTTTTAAAACACAAAGTTATATGGTTGCAAAATCTCGTTTTAGGGGGTTAAAGATTTGAAAAAGAGAAAAGAAAGAATTGAGCAGGAAAAAGCTCTTCAATTTACGGAAAATTTTAAATCAGTCAAGAAGGCTACTACATATATCGGGACAACTGTCATAATGGGGACAGCTGGTATTGGTTTGAGCCGCACTAAGGCACTGGCTGATTCAACTGTGCAAGTTGCAAACGGTCAAGCTAATAACAACAATAATGATTCAGCAGAAGCAGTGAACAACAATAATTCCGGGCAACCGGCTACTAACACCCAGGCGGCCAGTTCGTCTATTGCTAATAACAATACAAGTCAAACACAATCACAACAATCACAGTCTGTTGCCAGTCAAGCCAGCGCTGCTCAGCCGCAAAGCAACAGCAGCCAGCAGCAAGATCAGACTGTTGCTTCACAGGACACGGCTGCGGCTTCAGAAAACAGCAATAGCCTTTTACGCAGCTCTGTAACTGTCTACAGCAGCCCGCAAATGTTTATTGATAAAATCGCGCCGTCAGCAATGCAAGTTGCGCGTCAGCGTGGTTTATACGCCTCGATGATGATCGCGCAAGCTGCTTTAGAAAGCGGCTGGGGCAGCAGTACGCTGTCAACCAGTGCTTATAATCTATTTGGTGTTAAGTGGAATGGTTATGGTGCTTTTGTTCAAATGAATACAAATGAATATTATAGCGGGTCTAATCATACAGTTTCGGCTAAATTCCAGAAATATAATAGTTACACTGAAAGTTTGAATAATTATGCTAACTTGATTGTGGGGCATTTTCCTAATTCGACTGTTGGTAAGACCGCAAGTGTTGAGCAAGCTGCAGATAATTTAGCTCACGGTGTCTACGGCACATACGCCACTTCGCCGACTTACGCTGCTACTTTGAAGAATATCATCAATAATTATAATTTGAAAAAATATGATAGCCAGACCGGTTCGACTGGTAATACTTCAACGACGTTGCCTAACGCCAATTCGGGTCAAAATAATCAGCCAAGCAACACAAGCACGACTCCAACAGCTAACGGGCAATACTCCGTTAAATCAGGGGATACATTATACCATATTGCAACGACTCATGGGATGACGGTCGCTAGTTTAAAATCACTGAATAATTTGACGAGCAACAATATCTATGTCGGCCAAAAATTGAAACTGACTGGTTCAACTGCAAGCAATAATGGTTCTGCAAATTCACAGCCTTCAAAACCAACGAATTCGCAGCCTAATCAGCCAACTCAGTCAAAACCGGCAGATTCGAATTCGCAAACCTACAAGGTTCAAAAGAAGGATAGTTTGTGGTCGATCGCTCAGAAGTATCAAACGACGGTCGCTAATTTACGGGCTTGGAACAATCTTAAATCGGATATAATTTATGTTGACCAGACACTTAAGGTAAGTGCTTCTGGGGCGAATAAACAACCAGGTAAACAAACCAGTGGAACTTCACAAAAGCCAGCCGCTGACAATTCCAAGCAGCAACAGCAAGCAGACTATACCGTAAAGGCACATGACTCGTTGTGGTCGATCGCGCATTCGCATGGTTTGAGCGTGGCGCAGCTCAAATCCATCAATAAGTTAAGTTCTGATTTGATCTATGTCGGTCAAAAGCTGACTTTGAAATCACAGTCTAAACCAGGAACTTCGCAGACATCACAGCCTAATAAAGACCAAAAGCAGTCCGGTCAAAGCAACACAGCAGGTGCTTATACCGTTAAGTCGGGGGATTCTTTATGGGCAATCGCGCAAAAACATAATATGACGGTTTCTGCTTTAAAATCGTTAAACAAATTAACGAGTGATTTGATCAGTGTCGGTCAAAAACTGCAGGTCAAGGGCAGTCAAGTTCAGACTGGGCAAAATAATAACCAGAGTTCTAAGACGACCACTGCCAACAAACAAACTAATGGAACTTATGTGGTCAAGAAAAATGATAGTTTGTGGTCGATCGCGAATGCACATAATACCACGATCGCAAAACTGCGTCAGTTGAATCATTTGACAGGCAGCGTCATTTATATTGGCCAAACCTTGAAAGTCCAGGGGCGCGCCTCGATCAATAAAACTACTTCAAAACCGGCTTCAGCTGCGCAAAAAAGTTCGTATGTTGTTCAGGCTCATGATTCTTTATGGAGGATTGCTACTAGAAATAAAATGACGGTCAACCAGCTGAAGTCATTGAACCACCTGGTTTCCGATACTATCTATGTCGGTCAGACTTTAAAATTAAAATAATTCAAATTGATTCAGCTATTGCATTCAAAAATGCGATTTGCTATAGTAATAGTTAATATTAACGTTGAGAAGGATCAGTAGGACTGAGCAGTGATACAGAGAGTATGCGGGCGGTGTGAGCATAACACTTATCAGTTTGAACTCACCTTTGAGTTTCTTGTTGAACAGAGTAAACAAGAACGGTATTTCCCGTTATGAAATTGAGTGTCGGCATTTTGCCGAAATTTAGGTGGTACCGCGAGTAATTCGTCCTATACATTTCCTCTTTTGGGGGAGTATGTATAGGATTTTTTTATTTTGACAAATAGGAAAGGAAGTCTTTGATCAATGGCTTACGATCATAAACAAATTGAAAAAAAATGGCAGAAATATTGGAAAGAACACCAGACCTTCAAAACAACTGAAGATCCTGCTAAGAAAAATTATTATGCACTGGATATGTTTCCTTATCCATCTGGACAAGGCTTGCACGTTGGACATCCAGAAGGTTATACGGCAACGGATATCATTGCACGCATGAAACGGATGCAAGGTTACAATGTTTTGCATCCAATGGGTTGGGATGCCTTTGGGTTGCCTGCAGAACAGTATGCTTTGAATACTGGTCATTCCCCACGTGAATTTACTCGAACTAATGTGGATAATTTCCGCCGTCAGATCAAGTCGCTTGGTCTTTCATATGATTGGAACCGTGAGATCAATACCACAGACCCTAGTTATTACAAATGGACGCAATGGATCTTTGAACAATTGTATAAAAAAGGTTTGGCCTATGAAGCTGAAGTTCCCGTTAACTGGAGTCCAGATCTCGGGACAGTCGTCGCTAATGAAGAAGTGATCGATGGCAAGACGGAACGCGGCGGTTTTCCTGTTATTCATAAACCAATGCGCCAGTGGGTCTTAAAGATCACGGCCTATGCCGACCGTTTGATCGATGATCTTGATGACTTGGATTGGCCTGAAGCAATTAAGGAACAACAGCGTAATTGGATCGGTCGTTCAGTTGGTGCGTCAATTCGCTTTAAAGTGGCAGATCATGATGATGAGATCGAAGTTTTCACCACTCGCCCAGATACGATTTTTGGTGCCAGCTGTATGATTTTGGCACCAGAGCATGAGCTGGTCAAAAAGTTAACGACCCCTGAACAAAAAGAAGCAGTTGAAAAATATGTGGCCGAAGTTTCACATAAATCCGACTTGGAACGGACTGATCTGGCTAAGAACAAGACGGGTGTCTTTACTGGGAGTTATGTGATCAATCCGGCGAACGGCGAGAAAGTCCAAATTTGGATCGCCGATTATGTTTTGGCTTCATACGGAACTGGTGCGATCATGGTCGTTCCGGCTCATGATGAACGTGACTATGAGTTTGCGCAGAAGTTTGACCTGCCGATCACACCAGTCATCGAAGGAGGCAACGTTACACAGGAAGCTTATGTGGGCGATGGCAAACACATTAATTCCGGTTTCTTGAATGGCCTCGGCAAGCAAGAAGCGATCGACAAGATGATCGCTTGGCTCACTGAAAAGAAAATCGGTGAAAAGAAAGTCAACTATCGTTTGCGTGATTGGTTGTTTTCACGGCAAAGATATTGGGGTGAACCGATTCCTGTGATCCACTGGGAAGACGGCGAAACGACCTTAGTGCCGGAAGATCAATTGCCGCTCTTGTTGCCAAAGGCGAAAGACATTAAGCCGTCAGGTACTGGTGAAAGCCCACTGGCTAACCTGGATGATTGGGTCAATGTTGTCGATGAAAACGGACGTAAAGGCAAGCGTGAAACTAATACTATGCCACAATGGGCAGGAAGTTCATGGTACTTCTTACGTTACGTTGACCCTACTAACAAGGATGCTTTGGCAGACTATGAAAAATTAAAGCAATGGATGCCGGTCGATTTGTATGTCGGCGGTGCTGAACATGCTGTCTTGCATTTGCTTTATGCTCGTTTCTGGCACAAGTTCTTGTATGACTTGGGAGTCGTGCCAACTAAGGAACCATTCCAGAAGTTGGTCAACCAAGGAATGATCTTGGGTAATAACCACGAAAAGATGTCCAAGTCTAAGGGGAACGTGGTTAATCCAGATGACATCGTAGAACAATATGGTGCCGATACTTTGCGCTTATATGAAATGTTCATGGGGCCTCTTGATGCTTCGATCGCTTGGAGTGAAGACGGTTTGAATGGGGCACATAAGTTTATCAAACGTGTGTGGAACCTGCTGATCGATGACGAAGGCGAGTTGCGTGACCGTGTAACAACGATCAACGATCATAAGTTAGATAAAGTTTATAATCAAACGGTCAAGAAAGTCACAGAAGACTTCGCAGAATTGCATTTCAATACGGCGATCTCAAGTTTTATGGTCTTTGTTAATGATTGTTACAAGCAGGATTCTTTGCCTTTGGAATACATGGAAGGCTTTGTCAAGATGTTGGCTCCATTGACACCGCATATCGCTGAAGAACTATGGTCCAGATTAGGTCATGTCGGCACGATCACCTATGCTCAGTGGCCAAGCTACGATGAAACTCAGTTAGTTGATAACTCAGTCCAGATCGTCGTTCAGGTCAACGGTAAAGTTCGGCAGCATTTGGATATCGAGCGTGATACTTCCAGAGATAAGATGCAAGAAATTGCCTTAGCTGATGAAAAGGTCAAAGAAGAATTGGCTGATAAGGAGATCAAGAAAGTGATCGCTGTGCCTAACAAGTTAGTCAATATTGTAGTTGGCAAGTAATTATGTGAACAAAGTAAGATGATTGAATGGAAGTACTCTTTGGGTACTTCTATTTTTTTAGGCGATTTTCTTTATTATTTCATAATGTTTTTCAAGAAACATTGCTAATCAACGGCAACTTCTATAGAATAGTTGTGAATGTAAATTTAATGTTATTGATGAAGAACGGTGGCATTGTCGTGTGCAGGTGATGTCAAATTAACTGGAAAGAAAGCAGGTTTATTTTGATGAGTGAACGTGAGGTCCAGTCAAGTGAAGAACAGCTCAAGCCAGCTGGATCTGAACCTACTGCTAAAGAAAAGATGTTGAAAGGGTCCGCTTGGATGACAGCGGGCAGTATTTTTTCACGAATTTTAGGAGCAATTTATATTATTCCGTGGTACGGCTGGTTTGGTAGTGACAAGTTACAGGCTAATGCCTTGTACACTAAAGGATATACTGTTTACAGCTTGTTTATCATGATCGCTACGGCGGGAATCCCTTCGGCGGTAGCAAAGCAAGTTTCGCATTACAATTCATTAAATGAATACCAAGTTGGACGACGATTATTTAAAAAAACGATGCTGTTGATGTTGGGATTAGGGATCTTTTCAGCAGGGTTGTTGTGGTTTATTTCACCGTGGATCTCGCAAGGCGATCCACGCATGGTGCCAATTTATCGTTCGTTATCATTGGCCTTGATTTTGATCCCAGTTATGAGCTTGGCCCGAGGCTTTTTTCAAGGTTATCAGGATATGGCTCCTTCGGCGATCTCACAACTAGTTGAGCAAGTCGTACGGATCGTTTATATGTTAGTCGCTACATACTTGATCATGAAAGTCTTTAACGGTCATTATGAACTAGGTGTTGTTCATTCAACACTCGGAGCCTTTTTCGGGGCGATCGGCGGAATCATCTTGTTAGTCTTTTATTATTTAAAAAAGCGGACTTGGTTTGATAATTTAGCAGACAGTAGTGCTAATGTGCTTTCGGTTTCAGATGGTGAACTGATCAAAGAAGTTATCTATCAGTCGATCCCATTTATTTTTGTCAGCATTTCGATGACCTTATATAACTTGTTTGATCAGTATACTTTCCAACCGATCATGCAAAAGGTCACTAATTTTACCTTGGATAGTATCAACGCACAGTACGCGCTGTTTGCAGGGAATGCCAACAAATTAGTGATGATCATCGTTTCACTGGCGATCGCGATGGCTTCCACGGCGATCCCGCTTTTGTCGGAGTTTGTCACGAAGGGTGATCAAGAAGGTACACGAGACCAGATCACTGATACATTGGAATTATTCTTCTTTATCATGCTGCCTGCCTCCTTAGGAATGGCAGCCGTGGCACGTCCACTGTATGTTTTGTTTTATTCATATGAGCATTTGGGTATTTATATCATGAGTGTTTCGGCGTATACTGCCTTAGCACTGGGCTTATTTTCACTGATGGCCTCAGTCTTGCAGGGGGTCTATCGTAATAAGATCGCGATCAAATATACAGTCGTTGGTTTGGTGATCAAGCTGATCTTGCAAGTCCCATTGACAGTTTGGCTGCATGGTTATGGTCCTGTCATAGCTACAGGGATCGGTACAGCCTGTTCTGGGATCTTGATGGTCCGCTATGTTTATTACGAATTCGGCTTAGATCTCGATCGTTTGTTAAAGAGATTCAACCAAGTGACAGTCTTTTCTTTGATCATGTTTGCGGTTGTTTTAGCGATCGTCTTTGGTTTGGGCCTTGTCTTGAATAAATACAGCCGGTTCATGGCGGTCTTGGTATTACTCTTGGCAGTTGGTGGCGGGGCTTATGTTTATGCCTGGCTAACATTAAAAACCAGAGTGGCCGACAAGATTCTTGGATCTAGGGCTGGATCACTTAGAAGATTGCTGCACGTTAAATAAGATACAGATAATGAAGCGAGTTCTCTTTTAAACGGAGCTCGTTTTTTTGATACAATGAAGTAAATTCTTTAATGTTTTTAGAAGTTAGCCATGAGTTAAATTTATGAGGAGGAGCCAAATGGAACTTTATACGTATCAGGACTTCGAGAAAAAGAAAAGTGGTTTAAAGTTTGAAGAGGCAGACCAAATTTATAGTGAATTAGTTGGTTTGATTGAAATTGCTGGCCCAAAGGTAGAAAATTATTGGTCAGATTTTTTGCAGTCTTCGGTGATTTATGCAGCAATGCGTGGAAAATGGCTGTTATTGTCAAATGAACAACGAGCTGAAATGGATGATCAACGAACAAGCCAGCATGATAACGTCATTCATACGCTAAACATAGTCAAACGTTATTTGGATGAGCATGACTTAGAAAGTAGCTGGTATGAAGAATTGACGTTTAACCCTGTGCAAGCGCGTAAAAGGATCGGTGACTTCGCTTGTTATGTGTCATATGTTTATGGAGTCAATGCTAGATGAGAATATATGCATTCAGTTAAGTATTTAAATGAACGATAACAATTGTTGTTCTTGATTGAAGAGGCATCTCTGGCAAGATAATACCAGAAGATGCTTTTTTAGCTGATATCAAAATGCTAAAATAAAAATAGATGTATATTTTTATTTACATGAGAAATAATAGCTTGATACATGGAGGAAATACATAATGATTACTACTTCAGAAGAAATTAAACGTCGTCTATGGGACGGTGCTAATGATCTACGTGGTTCGATGGATGCTAGTCGCTATAAAGATTACATGTTAGGTCTGATGTTTTACAAATTCTTGAGTGATCAGACATTGGCAACATTTCGGTCGACAGCAGGAGTTTCCAAAAGTGCAAATAATGTTCAGGAATACGAAGAGGCCTATCAACAACTAGGAGATACTTTGTCTGGTATGATTCAAAAAGTTTTAGGTTATTATGTTTTACCAGAACATTTATATCAAACATGGGTCAAAGATATTAGAAATGGTGACTTTGAATTACAAAAGGTCATGGATAGCTTGAACTCTTTTGAGCGTAATATCGAGATCAAAGGCGATGCCGATGATTTTAAGGGGCTCTTTTCAACTTCCATCATTGATTTGACAGATTCAGCGTTAGGAAATGATTTAAATAAACGTAGTAAAAACATCAAAGACTTGATTTTGCTTTTTGCAGATCTGGATATGGTTGATTTGCAAAATGGAGATGTTTTGGGCGATGCTTACGAGTATTTGATCGGTCAATTTGCTTCTAGTGCTGGTAAAAAGGCAGGAGAATTTTATACTCCTCGTCAAGTCAGTGAAGTTTTAGCACAGATCGTGGTTAAATCGTCAAACATTTCGTCAGTTTATGATCCCACAGTTGGTTCAGGTTCATTACTCTTAACAGTGGGTAAGCATTTAAATAAGAGTGCGCAACGTGACTTGCATTATTATGGCCAAGAATTCATTACGGAAACATATAATTTAACGCGGATGAACCTTCTGTTGCATGGTGTTCGACCAGAAAATATGGATATTAAAAATGGGAATACATTAGCTGAGGATTGGCCTGAAGATCCAGAAAGGCCAGAGGAAGGTGTGCAATTTGATGCAGTCGTAATGAATCCACCTTACTCTGATTCTAAGTGGAATAAGCATGAAGATAAGCCGCTTAAAGTTAGTGATCCGCGTTTTGCTGATTTTGGGGTTTTACCTCCAGATTCTAAAGGCGATTTTGCTTATTTGATGCATGGTTTATACCATTTAGGACAAAAAGGGACAATGGCGATCGTGTTGCCTCATGGTGTCTTATTCCGTGGCGGAACAGAGGGTCAGATCCGTAAGCGTTTGTTAGAGAAAAATTATGTTGACGCGGTTATTGGACTGCCTAGCAATATGTTTACAAATACCGGTATCCCAGTTTGTGTTATGATTTTAAAGAAAAATCGAGAGTTGTCTGATCCAGTATTGTTGGTCGACTCATCGGAACATTTTGTGAAGATCGGTAAACAAAATGTTTTACGAGAAAAAGATATTGCACAAATCGTTGATACTTATGTTGATAAAATTGAAGTCGCTGGTTACAGTCATTTAGCAGACCGAAAAGAAATTATTGAAAATGAATATAACTTAAATATCCCGCGTTATGTAGAAGCTATGGATAGTGAAATTCCTCAAGATGTTGACGGTCACTTGTTAGGTGGAATACCAATGAAAAATATTGCTGACTTGAAAGTTTTGAACTCAATCGTTAAAGATGTATTAGATAATGCTTTAACTCCATTACGTGAAGGCTATGTTGAATTGAATGAGTCAGTAGATGATTTGACAAAAGAAGTTTTAGCTGATGAGAGGGTTAAAAACAAGTCTGCTGAAGTTGAGGGTAAAGTTACCGAATATCTACAGAAATTTTGGGGAAAATTAATTAGTGTCGACAGTGAAACAGAGCTAGAAGACCTACGTGACGAAATGTTGGCAGAGATTAAACAAATATTGTCAAAGTTTGATTACCTAGATGCTTATGCTGGTTATCAAATTATTGCCGAAATTTGGAAAAATACCTTGTTCAATGATACAGAACTAATTGCCGGGATGGGCTTTTATACTGCTGGACGCACACGTGAGCCCAATATGGTCACTAAAGGTACGGGGCAAAAGAAACATGAAGAGCAAGACGGTTGGATCGGTGCAATCGTGCCAAATGATTTGATCGCTAAGAATTTATATTCTGAACTAGTTCAAAAAATCGCTGATAGTAAAGAGCAGTTAACCGCAACAGAAAGTGAACTTAGCGAGTTAGTTGAGGCGGCTAAAGTTGAAGATAGTGACGAAAATAGTATTCTATATGATTCCATAAAGAAAAACAAAGATGATGAACCACAAGATTTTTTCGACAATAAAAAAATCAAAGCTGAACTTAAAGAAGCAAAAAAAGGGTCAGACGAATATCAATTGTTGCACAAAGTTTCGACCTTAATGAATCAGAAATCAAAGCTAAATACAGAAATAAAAAATCAAGAAAAAGAGCTTCAAGGTGCTGTTTATGAACGAATCGAAAACTTGACTAATGAAGAAGTAAATAGTCTGGTTTATGAAAAGTGGTTCGGTGGTATTGAAACTAAAATAGTTAATCTAGTTCAAGCTCCTTTGAAAAATGAATTACAAACTTTAGAAACGTTAAATACTCGTTATTCAACTACCTTATCTGACCTTGAAAAGGAAACTGAGCAAGTTGAAAGTGAATTTGAAAGTCTTTTAAGTGAATTGGTGGTGAAATAATGGCCGATAAGCAGAAAAATGTGCCTTATAGACGTTTTAAGGAGTTCGAAAATGCAGACGCTTGGGAACAGCGAAAGTTTGATGAATGTTTTAATTTTCCTGTGTCTACAAATTCATTATCTAGAGCATTGTTAAATTATGATGAAGGCGATATTAAAAGCGTTCACTATGGAGATATATTGATTAAATATCCAGCCATTCTAAATATTAAAAATGATAAAATTCCATATATCACAGGTGGTAAATTAGAAAAATATAAATCTAGTTTGCTCGAGAACGGCGATTTGATTTTTGCTGATGCAGCTGAAGATGAAACTGTTGGAAAAGCTGTTGAAGTCAATGGTTTAACTGAAAAAAATCTCGTAGCAGGATTACATACAATAGTTGCAAGATCAAAAGATAAAAAAGCTGAATTTTTTCTAGGATATTATATCAATTCAAATACCTATCATAGACAACTTTTGAGACTGATTCAGGGTTCAAAAGTATCATCAATTAGTAAAGGAAACTTACAAAAAACATTAGTATCTTTTCCAAAAGATTTTGAAGAACAACAAAAAATCGGTTCATTCTTCAAAAAGATAGATGAGACTATCGCTCTTCATCAGCGTAAGTATGATAAGTTAAAAAAATTAAAATCTGCTTATTTAACGGAAATGTTTCCTGCGGAAGGAGAGCGTAAGCCGAAACGAAGATTTTCTGGATTTACTGATGATTGGGAAGAGCGTAAGTTGGGTGAAGTTGGCAAGGCTAAGTCTGGAATTGGATTTCCAGATGCTCAACAAGGAGGTAAGCAAGGGACTCCATTTTATAAAGTATCAGACATGAACAACCCAGGTAATGAGGTTGTTATGATGAATGCCAACAATTACGCAAGTGACTCTCAACTTAAAGAAAATAAGTGGAATCCCATTAACCCCCAAAATAGTGGTGTTGTATTTGCAAAAGTAGGGGCAGCCATATTCCTCGATAGAAAGCGAATTGTCGATACTTCTTTTTTAATTGATAATAACATGATGAGTTATTTGTTTGACTCTTCTTGGAATCGTTATTTCGGTAAGACATTATTCGAAAAGTTAAGATTATCTAGATTTGCTCAAGTCGGAGCATTACCAAGTTTCAATGGTTCCGATGTTGAAGATATCAAGGTGATGATACCCGAGGAATCTGAACAGAAAGTGATTGGCGATATGTTTGAGAAGTTAGATGACACTATCGCTCTTCATCAGCAACAGTTAGAAAAGCTGCAAAATTTGAAACAAGCATACTTGAATGAGATGTTCGTTTAAATTTAGCGTAAGTATATTCGAAAATTTAAAAAAGGGGGACAGTGAAGTGAGTGAAGTTGTTAAAGATGCTTCTGAAAGGACATTTCAACAAAACTTTGTTGAGGCCTTAGCTGAATATAAGTGGGATGCCATGGAAGAATTAAATGGTAATACACATGAAGTTACAGTCGCTGATTTAATAAAAAATTGGCGAGTGCAATTGAACCGTATCAATGCTGATCAGTTGGAAGGTGTGCCGCTAACAGACGAAGAATTCGATCAAGTATTAGCTAAAGTTAGTCAGATCAGTAATAGCTACGAAGCTGCTAAACTTCTGTCGATCGAAGAATCTACTGGAAAAATTGATGGAATATATCGGGACGACAATTTAAATGTTACTCGAAGGCAAATTACACTAACAATTTTTAAAAAGGCAGAAGTACGTGGGGGCGACTCTTCTTATCAAATTGCGCGTGAAGTTAGAACGCCTAATAATAATCGCTTTGACATTGTTTTGTTGATCAATGGTTTGCCATTGATCAACATTGAACAGAAACGAACCGATAAAAATTTAGATGAGGCCTTTGGTCAGTTTAAACGATACTATCGAGATGGCGAATATAGCAATAATTTTATGGCTTTTTCGCAAATGATGGTGGTCACTTCCGAAATTGAAACACGTTATTTTGCGACTCCAAAATCGGTTGATGATTTTAATCCCAGCTTTGTTTTTCACTGGGCGGATGAAAATAATCGACCAATTAATAATTGGAAAACAATTACTAAAACATTATTAAAAATTCCAATGGCACACCAAATGGTTGGCGATTATTTGGTGATCGATGAAGCTAATGATCAAGAAAATCAAAAGCATATGCTAATGCGACCTTATCAAGTGTATGCTTTACAAGCAATTGAGGCAGCTGCATTCGGACGAGATGATAAAGGTGTCGGGCCTCACGGGGGCTTCATCTGGCATACTACTGGCTCAGGTAAAACCATCACTAGTTTTAAAACTGCTTTATTTCTCTCAACTCGTGGAGGTTTTGATAAAGTAGTTTTCTTGGTTGATAGACGGGAACTTGATAGTAATACTTCTGATAGTTTTAAAGCATATTCTGCTTATGAATCAGTTGATGTTGATGATACTAATTCAACATATCAACTTAAAAAACAGTTACGGTCACTAAAGACTGGAATTGTTGTTACGACGACCTTTAAATTGAATTCATTAGTAAAAGAGCTTAATGAAAATCATGATCAGAGTTTAGCTGAAAAAAAGATGGTCTTTATTATTGACGAAGCTCATCGCACAACTATGGGACAAATGATGGGTGACATCAAGTATTATTTCAGAAAATATGGTTTATTCTATGGTTTCACAGGCACGCCATTGTTTGAAGAAAATAATGTGAAGGGTAAAGTTAATAAAAAAAGCGAAGTTATTAATACGACAACAAAGCTCTTTGGCCCTGAATTACATCGCTATACGATCGAAGAGGCCATCAAAGATGGCAATGTTTTAGGTTTTCATGTGGATTATATTAATACTGGTGAATTTACAAGCTATGAAGATTTACGTGAACAAATAATTGAGCGACAGAAAATAGAACATCCAGACTTATCTGATCGCGAATTAGAACGTTCAGTTCAGATTTTATCTGATTTACAGGTTGAACAACAAGCGGCTGAGGATGGTGTTTTGGTCTATCAAGATGAGACGCATATTCCACGGGTAGTTACAGAAATGCTAGATAACTGGGAAAATCAGTCGCAGTTAAAACAGTTCAACGGTATCTTAACAGTTGCTTATAAAAGTAGAGTTATTGCTTATTATCGAGAGTTTAAAAAACAGTTGGAAAGTCGGAATAAGCAAATCAACGTCGCAATGACTTTTAGTTTTGGAAACGAAAATGATCCCGATAATGTTGCTCCTGAAATAATCAATGAAATGTTTGCGGATTACGAGGCATTTACAGGATTACATTTTGAAGCTGGTAATCAAAAACAGGGTGGAGATGCCTATTTTGAAGATTTAACAGAACGTGCAAAACGTGGGGGTAGTGGCAGAAATTCGAAAAATATTGATTTAGTTATTGTAGCTGATCAGTTATTGACAGGATATGATTCAAAAAGGCTGAACACTTTGTATGTTGATCGTTCATTGGAACTTCAAGAATTGATTCAAGCTTATTCTAGGACGAACCGTGTTTTTGGAGCAGTTAAAGAGTTTGGGACCATTATTAATTTTCAATACCCTAAGATTACTGAAAATACAGTGGATACTGCTTTAAAACTATATGGCAGTGGAGGAACAAGTAATAAAGCGATTGTTGATGTTTATAAAAATGCAGTTAAAAAGCTTGAACTCTCCGTAAAACAAATGAAACCAATCTTACCAGATCCAACAGATTGGCAAAAATTAAAAGATGATGAAGCCGGAAAAGCAAATTTCCAAGCAAATTTCAAGGCTACTGCTGACAAAGTTAATACTGTTGAGCAATATTATGAGTTTAAATGGGATGATGATGCATTTGGTATCACAGAACATGAGTGGTTACAGTATGTGGGTGCATATAAGAACATTTTTACGGGTGTTGGTCCAGATGATGACCCACCAATTGAAATTAAACAACTTACTGGAAGAACTAAGTTATCTGGTACTCAAGTTATTGATGCAGCTCACATCTTAAATTTAATTGGTGATAGAGTTGAAACGAAAAACGGTATACAAACTGTCGATAATGAAACATTGAGGATCATTTCAGAACAAATTCGAGAATTGAGTAATATGGGGCAAGATGATCAAGCTCAATTATTAAGAGAGTTTGTTGACGAAGAACTTGTTCCAGGGCATTTGTCAGGTGATATTAATTTTGATGATGCTTATGATGAATGGAAAAAGAGCTTAGAAGAAAAACAAGTTGATGAATTTGCACAGGAAAGAGGAATCGATTCAGAATTACTAAATCGTTCTGTTTCTGCCTTTTCCATTTCTGAACCGGATGTTGTACCTTATATCGATGAAATTACTAGCCGAGTTGATTTTAACAAAGCAACTGATAAGTCTGCTGGAAATATGTTAATGCATAATATAAAGTTAACCAAAGATCTTCCTAAGTGGATGGTGCAAATTAGACAAAAATATGATTGATTTGGAAAAGAAGGCTGAGATACAATATCTCGGTCTTTTTAATATAGAATCCTTTAATAAATGTTGTTTGAATGTGGTGTGCTTGATAAAATCGGGTTAACAGCTTGTCCTCCTTCATGAGCGTCAGCCACTTTAATAGGAGGATAATACCATGGCAGATCCAACAGAAAAAAATGAGCTTTTTCATGTTTATTATGAACGATGGATTACTGTGTATAAAGAAGGGGCTATTCGTAAGGTTACGATGGCCAAATACTTAATGACTCAACAGTGGTTAGTTAAGTTAGTTCCAGAACTTAAGATCTGTGATCTAACACGTATTACTTATCAGAAATTGCTGAATAAATATGCTGAAAATCACGAACGACAAACAACAATGGACTTTCACCATCAATTAAAGGGCGCAATATTGGATGCTGTTGATGAGGGGTTAATAGAACGTGATCCAACACGTAAAGCAATTATAAAGGGTAAGACCCCTAGGCCAAAGAAACCAAAGTATTTAAATCAATATGAATTGCATACTGTATTGGTAAATTTAAAACTGGGGAATGAACTTGATTGGAATTGGTTTATATTGCTAGTCGCAAAAACGGGAATGCGTTTTTCAGAAGCCTTGGCGTTAACACCTGGAGATTTTGAGTTTTCTCACCAAGTGGTTGTTGTCAATAAAACTTGGGATTATAAAGGAAAGGGCGGCTTTTTACCAACAAAAAATAGGTCATCAGCAAGAAAAGTTGAGCTTGATTGGCAAACTGTTATTCAATTTTCACAGTTGATCAAGGAATTACCAGAAAACGAACCAATTTTTGTGCACAAAGGAGCTAAAGTGTACAACTCAACTGTAAATGGTGTTTTAGAAAGAACATGTAAAAGGGCGAAGGTGCCAGTCATCACGATTCATGGATTGAGACATACACATGCATCATTGTTATTGTTTGCAGGGGTTTCAATTGCGAGTGTTGCTAGAAGGTTAGGGCATGCAAGTATGACAACTACGCAGAAGACATATCTTCATATTATTCAGGAATTAGAGAATCAGGACGTTGATTTAGTAATGCGGTCACTTTCAGGATTAAGTTAATTATTTGGCGAAAAAGGCTGACGCTGATGAAGAGCGATAAGGTTATCAAGTCTTTTTAAAAGACTCCCTATTTTCTTTTGTTCTTCAATTTTAGGAATCATAACATTAACATTGTTAATCGTACTCTTTGACAGACTGGGTACTCCCGTTGATTCATCATATTTCTTCCATTGAATACTCTGAAAAATCGCAAATAAAAAGTTTAGATCTTGCTCATCTTTAGGAATTGAATAAAAAAGTGTGTCAACTGTCCAAAATGGAGCTTGTAATACATAAGGTTTATCAATTGTACCTTTTCGTCCAATTCCAATTGCATCCTGATTATAGGATAGTGCCTCGTTAACACTCAGCATATAACCACCTGTACCGTAAACGGAAATATGCCCCTTTTTTAAGTGCTTGTAATCTTTACCGGAGTTAACATCCACAACATTCTCTAACTTTCGCTGTTCCCAAGCGTTATTTTTTTGGAATTAGAGATTGCTTTCAAAGTGCTATACTTAGTTTATATATAAATTATAGGGGGATATGAAAGTGAGCGGATATGCAAAAAAGGAGTAGAGAAAGCAATATTAGATGCTTTGCAACTTTTAGGCGGATCAGCCTCAAAAAATAAACTGAAACAATCAATTGCTAATAATCCAGATAGCGGATTTACTTACGATGAAGTTTTTGAGCCTGTAGTGTCAAAGTCAGGTAATAAGTACGTTCCATTTGATTTTTTGTTTAATTTTGGAATAAATAATATTGCTATAACAGGATATATTGAAAGTCCTAAAAGGGGTCAGGATATTGTTTTAACTGAAAAAGGCAGAGCTAAAAGGCATTCTAAATTTCCAACTATAAAAGAACAAGAAATGATTGATTCATATTGGAAGAAAAGGAGCAAACATACTAAGAAAGAAGCTAATACTGCAACGCCAAAAACTCCAGAAAAGATAGTTGATGACGAAGAAAATCAAGATTTGGAAAGTGATAATTGGAAAGCAGAACTACTGAGTCAGCTTAAATTATTTACTCCGCAAAAGTTTGAAAGCTTTTCACGTTTATTGATTTCACATATGGGTGTTGTGGTAGACGACACTCGAGGAAAAATTATGTCACGCGACCATGGCATTGACGGTTTTGGTTATTTTGAATCTGATGAATTTAGAACTTCAAGGGCAGCTATTCAATCTAAAAAGTACACAGATTCGGCTGTTTCTGAACCGGAAATAGATAAATTCAAAGGTGTGATGGATAGTTTTAATGCAGAATACGGCATTTTTATAACTACTACTCATTTTACGGAAAGTGCTAAAAGAAAGGCAGTTCAAGGAAGTAAGTCGGTTACTTTAATTGATGGTCGTAGAATTACTGATCTTGTTGAAAAGTACAAACTTCATATTACGCCAATTTCTAGCTTCACACTTAATGATTACTATTTTGAACAAAAATAAATATTTAACTGTTTTTTATTTTCAATTTTTTGTAACTGAGAGCGTAAAATATCTTGTGTAAATGCATAAAAGATTTCTGAATTGTATA
>OMJG01000960.1_pt1 | contig 18798 bp, 16 predicted proteins | sample 1646431 | NCBI WGS metagenome assembly OMJG01 (sample SAMN03771674, study PRJEB25209) | food metagenome | isolation source: Cotija cheese | place: Mexico:Jalisco,Michoacan | collected 2011-12-12
ATCTCACTGTCCCCCTGGCACGCTATGTTTTGGAGAACAAGGGGCGGCTGGACTTCCCGTTTAAGCGGTATCAGATCCAAAAGGTGTGGCGAGGGGAGCGGCCTCAAGACGGGCGTTTCCGCGAGTTCGTTCAAGCCGATGTGGACGTAGTGGGTGCTGATACGCTTGCGTTCCATCACGAGATTGAGCTGCCCCTTGTGATGGTGGATGCGCTGTCCAAGCTACCCGTCCCGCGGGTAGTGGTACGGGCCTCCAACCGCAAGGTTGCACAAGGGTTTTACGAAGCGATCGGTATTGAGGACGTGGCGGAAACGCTGCGAATCGTTGACAAGTTGGACAAGGTGGGGCCAGCGGCCATCGCGGAGATGCTTGCGGATGGTGTTGGCGCGAACCAGCAACAGGCAGAACTTGCCCTTGCACTGGCCGATATCAGTGGCGCGGACGCGAGCGTTGCCGATCAGATTCGAGGGCTCGGGTACTCTTCGGAACTACTAGAAGAGGGACTTGAGGAGCTTGTCGGATTGATCGAGGGCGCGAACGAACTCATCCCGGGTTCCGTTGTGGCCGATCTAAGGATCGCTCGAGGGTTGGATTACTACACCGGATCAGTCTATGAATCCACCATGATCGGGCACGAAGATCTGGGTTCCGTGTGCTCCGGCGGACGTTACGATTCACTGGTGAGCGACGGCAAGAAGGCTTATCCGGGAGTAGGTTTGTCTATCGGGGTATCCCGGATAATCTCCCGGCTCATCAATCAGGGAATCGTTACCCCCAGCCGGAAGGTTCCCACCTGCGTGCTGGTGGCGGTGAATGACGAGGGAGAGCGGCGCCACGGCGAAAAAACGGCGATGGAGCTGCGCAAGCGTGGGATCTCCGCCGATGTGTCCCCGAACAGTGCGAAGTTTGGGAAGCAGATCCGATACGCCGATCGCCGCGGGATCCCGTATGTGTGGTTTGCCACCGAAGAGGGTGAACAGGTCAAAGACATTCGTTCGGGCGAACAGGTGAGCGCCGATCCCACTCTTTGGGAACCGCCCGCAGAAGATCTCTACCCGGAATTGATTGAGAACTGATGAAGCTGACGGTGCGCGAATCCGATCCAACTCCCGAGCTAGAGGCATTGCATGAGGCGTTGGGTCAGGTGCAGTTTCCAATCGCCACTTCGCATCGAGAAGACGGGCGTGAGGCAAGTACGGACATCGTGCACCAGCTGGAGGATTACATACTTCCGCGTTTTGAGACTCTTGAGGCGCCGCTGCTGGGTGTTATCGGGGGTTCAACCGGTTCGGGCAAATCCCTCTTGGTGAACTCGCTTATCCGTGAGCATGTGGCTGAATCCAGCGCTATTCGCCCCACTACCCGGCGTCCACTCCTCGTGCATTCGCCAAAAGAGGCCGCCTGGTTCAACGATTCGCGAATTCTGCCGAATCTCAAGCGAATGGGGGCAAGCGCGCAGCCCAGCGGTGACCCGGGCAATGGAAGCGAACTTCAGCTTGCTGCGGCGGCGGGCGTTCCCAGCGGCGTGGCCCTATTAGATTCGCCAGATATTGATTCTGTAGTGGAGGATAACCGGCGGCTTGCGGGCCAGCTCCTTCAAGCGGCCGACCTGTGGATTTTTGTGACTACCGCGGCCCGGTACGGCGATGCAATACCGTGGGCGCTGCTCGATGAGGCAGCCAAACGCGATGTGGTGCTGGCTATTGTGCTGAACCGGGTGCCGGCGGGGGTTGGCATGCAGATTAGGCCGGATCTGTCGCAGCGGCTCGTGAGTCACGGGCTTGGTTCGGCGCCAATCTTCATGATCTCCGAGGCCGTGGACGAATCCGGGTTTATCCCCGAACAGGACGTGGCGCCACTGCGTCAATGGCTGGCCGGCCTGACCGAAGACAAGGTGTCACGCACTTCGGTGGCGCGCCAGAGTTTGGACGGGGCGGTGCGGGCACTCCTCGAGCGCAAGCCGCAGATCGTGGGGGCCCTTGGCCAGCAGGTTGACGCTAAATCGGCCATGGTCCATGACGTGGAGCACTCATTCTCTGCGGCAACTTCCGGGATGGATACCCTCCTAAACGACGGATCAGTGCTTCGAGGTGAGGTCCTACACCGATGGCAAGAGGTAGTAGGCACCGGTGAGTGGATGCGGAAGCTGGAAACGGGAGTTGCCTCAGTTCGCGATCGGATCTCCGGATGGTTCTCTGGGCGTCCACCCAAAGGGGACCATGTGGAAGACGCTGTCACGGATTCGCTTGTTGTGTTGCTTGTCTCTCAAGCCGAGCAGGCAATTTCGAGGCTGGAGGCCCAGTGGCTTGATCGGCCAGAATCCGTGAGCGTTTTGACGGCGGCTCAGATGAGCGTGCGATCCAGTGAAGAGCGCAACGAGGCTGCTCGTGAGCTGGTGGACCAGTGGCATGCGAGCCTCACCGATGCGATCACTAGCACTGGCAAGGAGAAGAAGGCCACCGCCCGCGTGCTTTCCGTTGGTGTCAACGTAGTGGGCGCAGCCCTTATGATCGTAATCTTCGCGTCAACTGCCGGGCTTACGGGTGGGGAAGTTGCGGTGGCCGGAGGAACCGCAGTTGTGGCGCAGAAGCTGTTGGAAGCCGTGTTCGGAGAAGATGCTGTGCGGCGGATGGCGGATAAGGCACGGACGGATTTGGAGCGGGCCGTGAGCGCGTTCTTCGCTCAAGAGTCTCAGCCATTCCGGGAGTGCCTTGACGTGTTGGAGGTTGATGAGGAAGCTCCGGCCACGGTTGAGGCTGCGTTCAAGAACCTAGAGAAGGCTTACGGGAGGACACTGCGGTGAGTACGCTGACGTTGCCCGAAGGGATTGTGTGTCTAGAGAACGCGCTTGGTGCGGCAAACGGGCACATTAACGATCATGTGGTGAATCAAGGTGAGGATCTCCTAGTGAAGGTCCGCGGCCGGAGGGCCGAAGGGACTGAGCACACCGTTGTGGCGTTTGCGGGCGCAACGGGTTCGGGAAAGTCTTCGCTGCTGAACGCGGTTCTCGGTGAGAGGGTGGCGCCGGTTGCGGCCCGCCGCCCCACAACTTCCCAACCGCTTGCGGTCACAGGGGCTCCTGTTTCTGCACTTACGCGGTGGCTTGGAATCGAGGAAGTTGCAACAAGCGCGAGCCTGCCAGCTACTCCCGATTCCCAATTGGTTCTTGTGGATCTGCCAGATATCGATTCCACTGAATATGCTCACCGTGCCGTGGCTCAGAAGATACTTGCTCGCGCCGATCTCATCGTATGGGTTGCAGACCCGCAGAAGTATGCCGATTCGGTGTGGCACGATGATTACCTCGCGGCATTCTCACACCACAGCGCCGTCAGCCTCGTCGCTTTCAATCAGGTTGATCGGCTGGAAGCTCACGAGTTGCCGGCCGTTCTATCGCATCTTCGCGAGCTCTTTGCGCTAGAAGGCTTCGAAGCCAACATTATTCCCACATCGGCCACAACCGGGGCAGGAATCCGCGAGCTTCAGGAGGCTATCGGGAAGGCTCACGATTCAAAGCAGGTGGCCATGCGCCGTCTTGCGGCAGATCTGCAGTCTCAAGGTGAAGCGTTGATCACGGCGGTGGAATCTGAGGATGGCGTTGTCCGTGTACCGGATCAGCCAGCCCCTTTTTCCCAAGTCTCTGACGTGCTTCTGGAAGCGTCAGGCTCGAATCGGCTCGCTGATGCAGCAGCCACTTCGTATCGTCAACGCGGTAAACGCCGCGTTGGCTGGCTGGGTACCTCTTGGCTCACCCGCGGGGCGGACCCCCTTAAAGACAACGATTCTGTTTCCGAACGGCTTGTTCCCGAGGAACGGCAACTGGCGATCGCCCGAGCCAGTGTGCACCGCTATGCGTCTCGCAGTGCCGAGAATTTGCCGAGGCGGTGGCGTTACGACGTGGTAGGTGCTAGCGAGGAGCGGACGGATTCGATCGCCTGTGAGACCTCGTCGCTTGCTTCCAAGGCGGACCTTGGGCGGAAGGACCCTCTGTGGTGGGGGTTTGCAGCTGCCTTCCAGTGGCTTGCAGGACTCGTTGCCGTTGCCGGACTTGCTTGGCTGGTAGTGCTGTGGCTTACAGCCGCGTTTCACATCCAGTTTCCTGAACCGCCAGCGTTCGGGCCTATCGCGGTTCCGACAATGCTCCTTATTGGAGGGCTACTTGCCGGGATACTTGGTGCGATTGTAGGCAGATGGGTGTTGGCGAGGGGTGCTTTGCGAACCCGGTCCCGGATTCATGGCGCCATAGGTCAACAGGTGACGGAAGCCGCCGAATCGGCTGTGGCCGTGCCGTTGCGTGAGGAGCTAGCTCAATACGGGCGGTTCGTGGAGGACGTTCAGAACCTCCGGAGGCTATAGATCTCACTCCCCGAGATTTGACGCACTCCCGGGGTGGTAGGCGGGTTGTGGCTTAGCCCACCGTGGACAGCCATGAGAGGTCATGCATGATTGCGTATAGTTATACACATGACGTTACGAGTAGCGGTTGCCGGAGCAACGGGTTATGCAGGTGGAGAGGCTCTGCGGCTGATCGCCGGGCATCCCGACCTTGCCGTGAGCGCCCTATGTGCTGGCACAACACGCGGACCCATTGAGGATTACCAGCCGCATCTGCGCTCGCTCGCCGGGCTTCACGTCCAAGAAACGAACCCCGAGACTCTGGCGGATGCTGATATCGCGATCCTCGGCCTGCCACACGGTGCGTCAGCCGCGGTAAGCGCTCAGATCGCGGAACTCAACCCCGACTGTCTGATCGTGGACTTAGGCGCCGATCACCGTCTCATATCAGCCGAGGATTGGGAGGCCTATTACGGTACTCAGGCGGCCGAGCCGTGGACATATGGGATGCCCGAGCTTATTCGTCATACCGGCCCGACCCAGCGCGAGCTTCTGGCGGCAGCCACACACATCGCGGCTCCTGGGTGTAACGCCTCGGCCGTTACGTTTGCTTCTCAGCCGGCCATCGCGGCCGGGCTGGCTGACGGAACCGGCATCGTGGCCGCACTTGCCGTGGGTTACTCCGGTGCCGGAAAGGCACTGAAGCCTCATCTGCTGGCAAGCGAAGCACTTGGCAGCGCCGTGGCCTACGGGGTGGGCGGAACACACCGTCATATTCCCGAGATCGCGCAGAACTTGCAAGCTGCGGGAGCAACCACTCGTTCTCTTTCCTTCACCCCAGTACTAGTGCCGATGTCGCGGGGCATTCATGCAACAGTTTCCCTTCCTGTATCCGCCGGTACCACGCAAGAGCAGGTGTGGGAGGCATACTTGGCCGCCTACGCGAACGAACCTTTTATTTCGGTTACCTCTGCGCAGCCTGCCACGGCAAGCGTTGTGGGTGCCAACGGTGTGCTCGTGAGCCCCGTGCTGGATCGCGACGGTGAACGTATCACGGTCACGTGCGTGATCGACAATTTGGGCAAGGGCACGGCGGGTGCGGCAATCCAATCGATCAATTTGGCTCTGGGGATTCCTGAGACAACAGGCTTAACTATGAATGGAGTGGCGCCGTGAGCGTGACATCGCCTCTTGGGTTCACCGCAGCGGGGGTCGAGTGCGGATTGAAAGATAGCGGCGGGCGCGACTTCGCCGTCGTCGTTAATAATGGCCCTCACTATGTAGCTGCGGTCGCGACCACCACGAACCGTGTGTATGCGGCTCCGGTCCAATGGACCCGCGAGGTGGTGGCGAATAGGACGCTGAAGGCGGTGGCGCTCAACTCCGGTGGCGCGAACGCATGTACGGGTGATGCCGGGTACGCCGATACTGTAGCGACGGCCCACTTGGTGGCTGCCGAACTTGGCGTTATCCCCGCCGATGTCGCGATCTGTTCCACAGGGCTGATCGGTGAACTCCTCGATATGGACGCGATTCGCGCTGGAGTCAGTTCTGCCTGTTCCAAGCTTTCTGACGATGGCGGAGAAGAAGCAGCCCTCGCGATCATGACCACTGATACCCGACCCAAGCAAGCTGTCTACTCCGGTGACTACTCGGTTGGCGGAATGGCGAAGGGCGCGGGGATGCTGGCGCCACAACTTGCCACCATGCTCGTGGTGATCACCACGGATGCGGTGCTTAATGAGGATGAGGCCGATGCGGCCCTCAAGGTGGCTATGGGCCAAACCCTTGACCGCATCGATTCGGACGGGTGCATGTCCACCAACGACACGGTGATTCTGTTGGCGTCGGGCGCCTCCGGCGTTCATCCCTCACCCGAAGATTTTACGGAGCATCTCATCGAAGTGGCCCAATCCCTTGGCGAGCAGCTCATCGGGGATGCCGAGGGTGCTAGCCATGACATTGCGGTAAACGTCCACGGTGCTTCGTCCCAGAACGCCGGGCTTGCCGTGGCGCGCGCAGTGAGCAGGTCCAACCTGCTGAAGTGCGCGGTGTTCGGCGACGATCCAAACTGGGGCCGTGTCCTCTCATCGCTGGGCACAGTTCCTGAATCGGTAGCCCCTTTTGACGCAGGGTCGGTTGACGTAGCTATCAACGGCGTCACAGTGTGCCGCAACGGTGGCGTGGGCGATCCACGCGAGCTCGTGGATATGAGCCCGCGGCAGGTCAACATCGATATTGATTTGAAGGCCGGAGCAGAGAGCGTCCGGGTCCTTACCAACGATCTAACGTACGGCTACGTTGAAGAGAATTCGGCATATTCATCATGAGTGAGATTCTGACTAGGCTGGCAACGGCCCAGCATAAGGCTGAGGTTCTGGTAGAGGCCCTGCCATGGATACGTGAGTTTTCCGGCCAGACGTTCGTCATTAAGTACGGCGGCAACGCCATGGTGTCGGAGAATCTCAAAGCCGCCTTCGCGCAAGACATCGTGTTCCTTCATCACATGGGTATCAAGGTGGTGGTGGTGCACGGCGGCGGGCCGCAGATCAACGCCATGCTTCAACGGGTGGGAATTGAGTCCGAGTTCCGTGGCGGATTGCGCGTGACAACCCACGACGCGATGGACGTGGTGCGGATGGTCCTGACAGGAAAGGTCCAGCGCGAACTCGTGTCTCTCATCAACGAGGATGCCCCATATGCCGTGGGGCTTTCGGGTGAAGACGCGGGCATGCTTCGAGCGAAGCGTCGTAAGGCCATCGTAGACGGCGCCCCGGTGGATATCGGCCACGTGGGTGACGTGGTGGAAGTGGATCCAGTGGCCATCACTGATCTTCTGGATTCCAGACGGATTCCCGTGGTATCCACGGTGGCCATTGATGTGGCCTCTCCGCGCGAAGTCCTGAACGTCAATGCCGATACCGCAGCGAGCGCCATTGCTGCGGCGCTTGGGGCTCGCAAGCTCATCATGCTCACGGATGTTGAGGGGCTCTATCTGAACTGGCCAGACAAGTCCTCACTTGTGGATGAGATTTCCGCGGCCGATCTCCGCGCGCTTCTACCGACTCTTGATTCAGGGATGGCTCCCAAAATGGAAGCAGCGTTGAGGGCGGTGGACAGAGGCGTTGGTCAAGCGCACGTGATCGACGGGCGTATGGCCCACTCGATGCTGCTAGAAGTATTCACGGATTCGGGGATCGGCACACAGGTTACATGGGAAGGGAGTAAGGCATGAGCACGAATGAGACGATGATCAACCGCTACTCACGGGCCTTTATGAATACCTTCGGTCCGCCCCAACTCGCGCTGGTTCGCGGTGAGGGCACGTACGTGTGGGATCTGGACGGGCGGCGCTACCTCGACCTGCTCGGCGGAATTGCCGTAAACGCACTTGGCCACGCTCATCCTGCCCTCGTGGCGGCCGCTACCAATCAGGTGGGCACCCTCGGCCACATCTCCAACTTCTTCACCAGCCCCGCCCAGGTAGAGCTGGGGGAGAAGATTCAAGATGTATTTACTCAGTCTGGATACGCTGAACCAGCCAAGGTATTCCTCACGAACTCCGGGACCGAAGCCATCGAGGCAGCGCTGAAACTCACGCGCCTACACAAGCCCGAGGGCCGCGTCTTGGCCCTCTCACACTCCTTCCACGGACGTACTTTTGGCGCGCTGACTCTCACGGATAAGCCAGCCATTAAGGATCAGTTCGCGCCTCTGGCCGGCTCAGTGGAGTTCGTGGAGCCGAGCCCCGAGGCCCTAGACGCAGCATTCGCGCCCGGCAACGTGGCGGCCATCTTTATGGAGCCGATCCAAGGGGAAGTTGGCGTGATGCCACTTCCGGCCGGCCTGCTTGCCCACGCCCGCCGGCTATGTGATGACGCTGGTGCCCTCCTTGTGATCGATGAGATCCAGACGGGCGTGGGGCGTACCGGTCAGTGGCTTGCCTCGGCGGGCGTTCAGGCGGACGTAGTGACGTTAGCTAAGGGTTTGGGCGGCGGCTTCCCGATTGGGGCCTGCGTAGGTGTGGGCGCTACCGGTGAGCTTTTCACACCGGGCAGCCACGGCTCCACGTTCGCGGGGAATCCTGTGGCGAGCGCTGTTGCCCTAGCAACCCTCACGGAAGTTGAGGGCTTGCTCGGCCATGTTGGGACCATCGGAGACTGGCTTATTTCCGAGCTATCGGCCGCAGGGTATTCGGTGCGTGGCGAAGGCCTTCTGATCGGGATCGCCGTGAGCGACGGCCCTGCCATACGCGATCGCCTCCTTGAGCAGGGAATTATCGTGAACGCGCCCAACCCCACCACGATTCGGCTGGCGCCCCCGCTTATCATCACAAAGGCTGATCTGGCCCCATTCGTCACCATCATGGCCGAATACGCCAGAGAGTTTCAGGAGTCCTAATGGCAGAAGCATTTATTCCAGGAACCCGTTCGGCGCGCCAAGCGCTCATCGCCCAGATCCTAGTCAAAGAGAAGATTGGCTCGCAGGCTGGCCTTCAAAAGCGCCTTCGCGAGGAAGGTATCTCGGTTACGCAGGCCACTCTCTCACGCGACCTCGATGAGATGAGCGCAGTGAAGGTGAAGGATGCCGGGGGCAGACAGCATTATCGCGTGCCAGAACCCGAAGAGGTACAGGCAGCCACACAGGGTGCGCGCGTCCAGCTTGCCCGCTGGGCCGCGGAGGTTCTCATCAGCGTCCAGCAAGCCCGTAATCAACTGATTCTGCGAACACCGCCGGGCGCTGCACAGCTTCTAGCGTCCGGCCTTGACCGAGCACTGCTCGACGATGTTCTCGGATGCATCGCGGGTGACGATACGGTCCTCGTAATCACAGCTAGCGATGAAGCCGCTACAAAACTTCGAGAGGACCTTCTCGATCTCAGATAGTCGAATAAGTAAGAATCTCACAACGCATGAACGCGTGAGCGTGAGAGCGGAATAGCAGAGTAGGAAGTAACAATGGCACAGCATAAAGATCGCGTAGTCCTCGCATACTCCGGCGGGCTGGACACCTCGGTGGCCATCGGCTGGATCGGCGAGCAGACCGGGATGGAAGTAGTGACCGTGGCCGTGGATCTTGGCCAGGGCGGCGAAGATCTGGAGACCGTACGCCAGCGCGCCCTCGACTGTGGTGCGGTAGAAGCCTACGTGGCTGACGCCCGCGATGAATTCGCCAGTGAGTACTGCATGCCCCAGCTCCAGTCCGGCGGCCTGTATATGGACGCATATCCGCTGATTTCGGCGATTTCGCGTCCCGCCATCGTCAAGCACCTCGTGACCGCGGCCCGCGAGTTCGGCGCCACGGTTGTGGCCCACGGCTGCACCGGCAAGGGCAACGATCAGGTCCGATTCGAAAACGGCATCACCTCGCTGGCCCCGGACCTCAAGTGTCTGGCCCCGGTGCGCGACCTCGCGATGACCCGCGAGTTCTCCATTAACTATGCCAACAAGCACAATCTCCCCATCGAGACCACACACCACAACCCCTTCTCCATCGATCAGAACGTGTGGGGCCGCGCGATCGAAACCGGCTTCCTTGAGGACATCTGGAACGGCCCCACCAAGGACGTCTACAACTACACCGATGATCCCACCTACCCGCCTCTTCCCGATGAAGTAGTGATCACCTTCGAAAAGGGTATTCCCGTGGCGATCGATGGCAATGCCGTGAGCCCGCTTCAGGCCATTCAGGAAATGAACCGCCGCGCCGGCGCGCAGGGCATCGGCCGCATCGACATCGTTGAGGATCGCCTCGTGGGCATCAAGTCCCGCGAGATCTACGAGGCACCGGGCGCGATGGCCCTCCACGTTGCTCACAAGGAGCTGGAGAACGTGACGCTGGATCGCGAGCAGGCACGCTTCAAGCGCACGGTCTCTGATCGCTGGAGCGACCTAGTCTACGAAGGCCAGTGGTTCTCCCCGCTGAAGCGCTCGCTCGATTGCTTCATCCGCGATACTCAGGAGTACGTCTCCGGTGATATCCGCATGGTGATGCACGGTGGCCGCGCAACCGTGACCGGCCGCCGGTCTGAGAGCTCGCTGTACGATTTCAACCTCGCCACATACGACGAGGGCGATTCCTACAACCAGTCCAACGCCAAGGGCTTTATCGAGATCTTCGGCCTCACGTCCCAGCTTGCCGCCGCGCGCGACGTCAAGTTTGGCAAGGGCGAGGCGATGGGCAAGTCCAAGCTCGGCTGAGTCTCTAATCGGCCTTTTCTATAACAACAACGGGACCTTTCGTACGTACGGAAGGTCCCGTTTTTGTTCCTCAATTGCGAGTTCGCGAGACGTGCCAGTACCGGAGAGCAACCAGTGCCGCACATCCCACACAGACGGCCACAACCACGAGGCTGGAGCCGAAGCCTTGGAACCAGTGAGCGGCTTCCTCGCCATCTGAATTGGCCGCAAAGAAGACACCTGTGATCATCGCGTTGCCGATGGCAGTAGCCGTGCGTTGAACTGTTTGGAGAACACCGCCGGCGGCGCCCCCGTGGCTCGGCGGCACATCGAGCATGCCCTGAGTCTGGTTCGCCGCTCCCATCGACCCGGCTCCTATCCCGAACGGGATGAGCACGAGGGACATAACCCATAGGGGCCAATCGGCGTGCGTCATGCCCCATGCAACGAGGATCACGAGCAGCGTGGTGGCGAACATGGTTGAAAGGGCAAAGATCTGAATCTGCTTTCCATGGTCAAGCGCGTGCCGTCCGGACCAGACTGCCATGAAGCCGGATGCGATTGCGTTGGGCGGGCCCACGAGCCCCACCCAGAAGGCAGAAACGCCCAATCCCTGCTGGAGGAACATCGCGAGAACAACGAAAAGTGAGGACGAACCGAGGAACTGCAGGCCAGAGATGGCGGTGCAGTATCCGAATGACCGGGTGCGGAAGAGGTTGATGGAGACCATCGGCTCCTTGCCGCGCAGTTCGTACTTCTGCTCCCAGATCACCCACGCAGTGACGAGCACCGCGCCCGCAATGAGCAGGAACCAGCGCCACGAGGCATCATTCATGAACGGGACCATGATGCACAGGACGGCAAGAACCAGCAGCAGCATCCCGACAGGATCAATGTCCAGGTGCTGGCGAGTTTTTTGATGTGTAAAGGGCAGGTAGCGCCAAGATGCGAGCATAGCGATCAGGGCAATGGGTACGTTGAGGAAGAAGGTTACGCGCCAGCCGGGGTCTGGGCTAAACAAGTTGACCATACTGCCCGAGAGCACGGGGCCCACCGCCACCGACATTGAGACCACGAGGCCCATCAGACCGAAGGCTTTGGCACGCGCCTTCCCCTGAAAGTACTGGAGGATCATTCCTGTGACTTGAGGCGAGTACATGCCAGCGCCGAAGCCCTGAATCACTCGCATGATGTTGAGAACGATGGGGGTGGTGGCCATTCCGCATCCCAGCGATGCTGTTGCGAAGAGTCCCAGACCCAGCACAAACATTCCTGAACGTCCGGCCAGATCGCCCATGCGTCCCGCGGGAACCAGCATGACACCGATTGCGAGTGTAAACCCAGAGAGGATCCACTGGGTGGACGAATCACTCGTGTCTAGCGCCAAATGGATGGACGGCAAGAGGTTATTCACGGAGCTCACTTGGAGCAGGGACATCATGAGCGAAATCAGTAAAACCGCAAGAATAATGTTTCGGTCATACTTCCGGTCGCTCCCCGGAACAGAGAAAAATCGAGTGTTCATCGCTTCCTTTCTCAAGGAGTCTAGCCGAGCACCAAATAAGCGGCCATGATGGGTGGGACAATGGGTCCATGCAGCCAATAAACAGCACAATTGAAACTCAGTTCAATCATCGGACAATCCGCGAGTTCACCGGGGAGCCAATCGCCGCCGATACCTTTAGTCAGCTCATGGAGGTGGCACGGGTCACCGCGAGCTCTCGTGGCCTCCAGCAGGTCTCCATCATCCGAATTACCGATCAGGCCATCAAGGATGAGATGGCGGAGATTGCCACGCAACCCTATATGGCGCGAGCAACCGAACTTTTGGTCCTCGTAGCCGATACCCACCGCTCCCAACAGATCGCTAAGGAGCAGGGCGTGGACGAGCCCTTCGGCGGTTCCATGAACTGTTTCATGGAGGCCGTCACTGATGCGGCCCTCACCGCGCAGAACATCGTGGTTGCTGCAGAATCTCTGGGACTTGGCACGAACTACTTTGGCAACGTGCTCAATGATGTTGAGCGTGTGATCGAACTACTGGGACTGCCTGAATTAACCTTCCCGGTAGTAGGGCTGTCACTCGGATACCCCGCCCAATCACCCCAGCTCAAGCCGCGCATGGATATGAGCCTGCGCGTCATGGAGAACGGCTACCGGGAACCCGAATCGTGGACGGCCGCGCTTTCTGACTACGACCAAATAATGAGAACCTATTATGATCTGCGCGAGGGTGGGCAGCCGTCCGACACATTCACCAAGCAGACCGCGGATAAGCTTCGCGTCGAAAACCCCAAGCGAACATACATGATGAGGGTTGCTCAGGCTCAGGGCTTCAACTTCGCACTCGAGTGACTTTGCTGGCCCAACCGCACCTGCTGTGACCTAAGGACTGCCCGAGTTATAGGGCAAAAGGTTAGAGTTTTCGGGTTACCGAAAATCTGCGGAGGGGATTCTTATGAACTCGGTTGGGTTTGCCTTTCTTCTGACTCTGCTGGCGGGATTATCAACCGGCATTGGATCAGTCATCGCGTTCTTTTCACGCCACCAAAACCCGAGATACCTCTCCGTGCTTCTGGGATTTTCGGCGGGCGTCATGATCTACGTGTCGATGATGGAACTCTTTCCTCAGGCCCAAGAGGCGCTGACCGCCGATCTCGGGCAGAAAACGGGAGCGTGGGCAACGGCTGCCTCCTTCTTTGGCGGGATCGCAGTGATCGCCATCATCGACAAGCTTGTCCCATCCGAGGCCAACCCACATGAATTTGCAAACGCGACTGGACTCGATACTGATGCCCAACACAAGCTCTACAGGATGGGGCTCTTCACCGCTGTTGCGATAGCGATCCACAACTTCCCCGAAGGCTTTGCCACCTTTATCTCCGGCCTTCAAGCGCCCGAAGTGGCGATCCCCATCGCTGTGGCCATTGCGCTCCACAACATCCCCGAAGGGATTGCCGTCTCAGCTCCCATCTACTATGCAACTCAGAGCCGCAAGAAAGCTTTCTGGCTCTCCTTCGGGTCCGGGCTGGCCGAGCCGCTTGGAGCTGTGATCGGCTACCTGATCCTGCGCTCGTTCCTCAGCGATACAGTATTCGGCATCGCATTTGCGGGGGTGGCCGGCATCATGGTGTACATCTCGTTAGACGAGCTCCTGCCATCGGCGGAAGAATACGGCGAACACCATTTCGCCATCGGCGGCCTTATCGCGGGAATGGCCGTGATGGCACTTTCGCTACTCCTTCTGATGTGAGCTCAGGCCCCAGCAAGCATGGCAACCATGACGGCCTTGATCGTATGCATTCGGTTTTCGGCCTGATCGAACACCACTGAGGCCGGGGAGGAGAACACTTCCTCGGTCACTTCGAGAGCGTCCATGCCCGTTGCCTCGTACACCTGCCTGCCCACCGCCGTCTCCAGATCGTGAAAAGCCGGCAGGCAATGCATGAAGATCGCGTCAGGATTCCCGGTCTGTGCCATGACCTGCGCGTTGACCTGATAATCGGCCAGATCGGCAACTCTCTGATTCCATACCTCCTTGGGCTCGCCCATGGAAACCCACACGTCCGTGGAAATCACATCCGCGCCCGCAACACCGGTCGCCACATCGTCCGTGATGGTGATACGAGCGCCCGTCTCTTGAGCGAACTGCCGAGCGATAGCGATCGCCTCGGCATCTGGCTGGTAGGCCACCGGTGCCACGATGCGCACGTCCATGCCAAGCATGGCGGAGGATACGAGGAGGGAGCGCCCCGTGTTGAAGCGCCCATCTCCGAGGTAGGCGTGAACCACCTGATCAAACGGCTTGCCGGTATGCTCGCGGATGGTGAGGGCATCGGCGAGCATCTGGGTGGGGTGCCAATCGTCCGTGAGACCGTTGAACACCGGCACTCCCGAGAACTTAGCCAGAGCCTCTACGTCAGCCTGCCGATCCCCACGAAACTCGATACCGTCGTAAAAGCGCCCGAGGACACGCGCTGTGTCCGCTACGGACTCCTTATGCCCGATCTGGGAACTGACCGGATCGAGGTACGTGGTGTGGGCACCTTGCTGAAAAGCCGCAACCTCGAAAGCACACCGTGTACGGGTAGAGGTCTTTTCAAAGATGAGACCGATCGATTTTCCCAGAAGCCGCTGGCGTTCGTGTCCCTCCTTCGTCTCCTTCTTGAGGGAGGTAGCTAGCTCGATGAGTCCCAGCCACTCGGCTGGCGTGAAGTCAGATTCTTTGAGAAAGGAGCGTCCGCGTAAATTCATGGACCAATCTTAGCCGGACCGCTCCGTGACCAGGCCATTACCCGGTTAGGTTCGAGACGCCGCTGCCAAACCGTCTACGATGGAGCGCATGAGTGAAAGCATCGCATTGTGGGGAGGCCGCTTCGCAGGCGGCCCTGCCGACGCCCTAACCGAGCTGTCCCGATCCACCCAATTCGATTGGCGCTTGGCGAAGTATGACATCGCCGGATCTCGTGCCCACGCCCGTGGCCTAGCTAAGGCTGGCCTGCTGACGGATGAGGAATTGGACGGCATGCTCGATGCCCTAACGCGCTTGGACGGCGATGTGGCTTCGGGTACCTTCGTGCCGGGCCCGGGGGACGAGGACGTTCACACGGCCTTAGAACGTGGACTGCTGGAACGCGCGGGCGATCATCTGGGAGGCAAGCTACGTGCGGGCCGCTCCCGCAACGATCAGATCGCCACCCTCATCCGGATGTACCTGCGTGATGAGGCTCGAATCATTGGCGGCAAGCTCCTCGACGTGGTGGCAGCGCTGATCGATCAAGCTGCTGCAGCGGGGGACTCGGTCATGCCTGGCCGCACACATATGCAGCACGCCCAGCCTGTGTTGGTGGCCCACCAGCTTCTAGCCCACGCGTGGCCGATGCTGCGCGATATCGATCGTCTCATTGACTGGGACAAGCGGGCATCCCTGAGCCCCTATGGCTCTGGTGCACTAGCCGGCAATACGTTGAATATGGACCCGCAGGCGATCGCAGGCGATCTTGGCTTCGCCGGCGTTACTGAGAATTCGATTGATGGAACCGCCGCCCGTGACACCACCGCCGAATTCTCTTTCATCATGGCCCAGATCGGCATCGACCTCTCACGTATCAGCGAGGAGATAATTATCTGGAACACCAAGGAGTTTGGCTACCTCATGCTGGACGATTCCTTCTCCACCGGTTCCTCAATCATGCCGCAGAAGAAGAATCCCGATATTGCAGAGCTAGCGCGTGGCAAGGCCGGACGTGTTATCGGCGATCTGACGGGTCTACTGGCCACTCTGAAGGGCCTCCCGCTCGCCTACGATCGGGATTTGCAGGAAGATAAGGAGCCGGTTTTCGATCAGATCGATACGTTCGATGTGTTGTTGCCTGCCGTTTCCGGCATGATCGCCACGATGAGGTTGGACTACGGCCGGATGGCCGAGCTGGCGCCCCAAGGCTTTTCCTTAGCCACCGATATTGCCGAGTGGCTGGTTCGCCAAGGAGTCCCGTTCCGTGAGGCTCACGAGATCTCAGGTTCGTGTGTGCGCACGTGCGAGGACAGAGGGATCGAGCTTTGGGATTTGGCCGACGACGACTTAGCCGCCATCGATCCCCGCCTCACCCCAGATGTGCATGAGATCCTTTCGGTTGAGGGCTCGGTCAACGCGCGTAGTGGGGCTGGTGGAACCGCGCCGGCCCGAGTCCACGAACAATTGGTGGGTGCCCGTGAGTCGCTTCACCGCTATCGCGAATTCACTGACTCGAGAATTGAGGCACGCCAGTAATCATGGCACTCGAGCTCAATTCGAGTCCTTTGGAGGTGGCCCCTCAGCTTCTTGGTGCCACCGTCCGTGCTAACGGTGTGAGTATACGGATCACAGAAGTGGAGGCTTATTTGGGCGCCGCCGATCCGGCTTCTCACGCATTCAAAGGCGAAACAGCCAGAAACGGCACCATGTTCGGCGCTCCCGGCGCTATATACGTGTATTTCACCTACGGCATGCACTACTGCATGAACATCGTGTGTTGGCCTGCGGGCCGGGCTGGGGGCTGCTTGGTACGCGCCGGTGAGGTGATCGAGGGAGAAGAGCTGGCCCGTGAGCGAAGGCCTGCTGTGGTACGGTCGCGCGACTTGGCGAGAGGGCCAGCCAACCTTACCCGGTGTTTGGCGATCAACCGCGAGTGGGATGGCGCGGCGCTCTGCGTTGACGGAGTGAGATTGAAGGATGGGGAAGAATTCGTCGTCGTTAATACTCACGAACCGGAACCCCTGATCCAAACTGGGCCGAGGGTCGGGGTCTCGGGGATCGGAGGCGACGGCCAGCTGTACCCGTGGCGCTTCTGGATCCCGGGGGATCCCACGGTCTCCGCGTACAAGCGAGGCGGTGGCTCGCGAACGAAACACGGACAGGCCACGAAGGTGACTGCACGTGATCAGAGGCTGAATCCGCAGTGAGGGCTTTTCTCTTCTTGGTGAATCCTGGTCTGCATTACAACCCGTATCCGGACTGGGAGCGTTGGCTCCCACGCGCGGAAGCGGGCAAAACCATACGCGTGGAATGGAATACCGGGACGCGGCGCCGGGGGATGACGCCCGGGGACCTCGCGGTCATGGTCAAGGTTGGTTGGCATCCCAAGGGAGCAATCGCGCTGGGACGTATTGCGTCGGACATCTGGGTTGGGCCGCACTGGAATCCGGAGGCGAAACGGCCCGAAACCGGCTTCGTGGATCTGGACCTAACTACGCTGTTGCCGCTAGACGATCCGTTTCCGCTGGCGAACCTCAAGCTTCTAGATCCCAGCGTTCGGTGGACCCCTCGAATGTGTGGGACGGAAATACCCGTGACCACAGCGCAGAATTTGGCGGAAATCGTTGGCGCGGGCGATGATTAAGACTGCCGGGCACAACGTGGACACGAGTGGAATCGTGCGCAGTGTGCCGGGCACACTAGACCCTGTGCTCGAAAGCCGGGCACAGCCAGAGAAAGGCAAAGAACGTGACTGACGTCCTCGACGAACTCCAGTGGCGCGGGCTCATCGCCCAGCACACAGATATTGACGCACTGCGCAGTGCGCTGAGCGAGGGACCTCTCACGTTCTATTGTGGCTTCGATCCCACCGCTCCGTCCTTGCACCACGGCCACCTGGTTGCAGTGAAGCTCATGCGCCACCTTCAGCTTGCCGGGCACCACCCGCTCGCACTTGTGGGTGGAGCCACGGGCCTTATCGGTGATCCACGGCCAGTTGGCGAACGCACGATGAACTCCAAGGATGTCGTGGGCGAGTGGGCCAATAGCCTCAAGGGACAACTGGAGAATCTGCTCGATTTCGAGGGGCAGAACCCGGCACGAATCGTCAATAATCTCGATTGGACGAGCGAGCTCAGTGCCATCGATCTTCTACGTGACCTTGGCAAGCACTTCCGCATGGGGACCATGCTGTCCAAGGACATCGTGGCGAGGCGCCTCGAATCCGAGGACGGCATCTCCTACACCGAATTTAGCTACCAGATACTTCAGGCCAATGATTACCTTGAGCTATTCCGGCGTTACGGCTGCACACTCGAGGTGGGCGGTAACGACCAATGGGGCAACCTCGTGGGCGGCATGGACCTCATCCGCAAGATCGAGGGGCAGAGCGTTCACGTGCTGACCAACCCGCTGATCACCAAAGCCGACGGAAGCAAGTTCGGTAAGTCCGAAGGCGGGGCCATTTGGCTTAACCCCGAAATGCTCTCTCCCTACAAGTTCTACCAGTTCTGGCTGAACACAGCTGACGAGGATGTTATCCGCATGCTCAAGGTGTTCACCTTCCGTTCGCGAGGGGAGATCGAGGAGCTCGAGCAACAGAGCATCGAACGCCCGCAAGCGCGTGAAGCTCAGCGGGTACTTGCTTCAGACGTGACCAGTTGGGTTCACGGCGAGCAGGCCACAGAACGAGTTATTCAGGCTTCGCGGGCATTGTTCGGCGGTGAAGACTTGGGCGATCTAGATGGTGCGACGCTTCGGGATGCCGTGGACGAGCTGCCGAGTGCCGAGGCAGCTGTTGGGACGCCTCTCGTAGAGCTCTTCGTACGTGCAGGCCTCGAAAAGGGTATCGGTGCTGCGCGCCGGACTGCGTCCTCAGGCGGCCTCAACATCAACAACGCCAAGGTCACAGATGCCGCCGGCGTTCTTGATGGCACCGACGTGCTTCCCGGGGGCATTGTCCTGCTCCGCAAGGGCAAGAAGAACCTCGCAGTTGTGCGCGTGAAGGAGTAAACCTCAGCTTCCTATACAACAAGAGGGCTGGCCAGAGTT
>OMJG01000961.1_pt1 | contig 18741 bp, 18 predicted proteins | sample 1646431 | NCBI WGS metagenome assembly OMJG01 (sample SAMN03771674, study PRJEB25209) | food metagenome | isolation source: Cotija cheese | place: Mexico:Jalisco,Michoacan | collected 2011-12-12
TTCATATCACAACCCTATTCTCTTTAACATTGCTCGCATTATCGGGTTTAAAAAGTCAGAATTTCCCGACGTTTCCCAAAATACTCCAATTACTTGCAGTAATTGTTCGGCTTTTGGTCCAACGCGGTTATTCTTAGCGACTTTTTTCACACCTACCTATCATTAATAAGCGCGTGCATACCAAACAGTGTATTTCGCAGGTTTACCAGAATATAGGTCAACCTTTTTTTCTACTGGTGGGTTGAATGGGATATTACGTGAAGTAAATCCTGTGGCTTCTTTGATGGCTGCTTCTGATTCATCAGTACCATCCCAACCTGCTAAAATCCAACCTGGTCGTTCACCATTTTCTTCACAAGCTGCTAAGTGAGCAGTCAATTGATCCATTGTATCAATGTCAAAATGTTCATTTTCAGCACGGAAAGCTACCGCTTTATCATAAAGACGTTGGTGCATGTCATCAAAGCGTGTGTTGATTTCAGCAACTAAATCTCCGCCTAATGAGAAGGCTTCTTTACCATCCACGTCACGCATTTTAATCATGACTTGGTTGTTTTCCATATCACGTGGTCCAAATTCAATTCGTAATGGTACACCGTGTACTTCAGACTCGTTGAATTTGTAACCTGGTGAGTTGTTTGAATCATCAAGGTTTACGCGTAAGCCAGCTGCTGATAAAGTGGTCTTGATTTCTTGTAATTTCTCAAGTACTTGTGGATTTTTCTTGATGTTCCCAACAGGAATTAGAGAAACTTGGGTACCGGCAACGCGTGGCGGTAAGACCAATCCTTGTTCGTCACCGTGGATCATGATCATGGCACCGATTAAACGGGTTGATGAACCCCAAGATGTTGTATGTACGTATGTATGTTGGTTGTCTTCATTCAAGAATTTAATATCAAAAGCTTCTGCAAAGTTTTGGCCCAAGTAGTGAGAAGTCCCTGCTTGAATGGCTTTTGTATCTTTCGTCATGGCTTCGATTGAGAAGGTATCAACCGCACCCGCAAAGCGTTCTGAAGGTGTTTTTTGCCCTTCGTAAACTGGCATAGCGAATACTTCTTTCACTAAATCAGTATAGTAATGCAACATTTTCATGGTACGTTCGCGCGCTTCTTCTTCCGTCGCATGCGCTGTATGGCCTTCTTGCCATAAGAATTCTGACGTACGGATGAATGGTAATGTCCGTTTTTCCCAACGGAAGACGTTAGCCCATTGGTTTAATTCCATTGGTAGGTCACGGTATGAATTGATCCAGTCAGACATCGCATTACCGAATAAAGTTTCAGAAGTTGGACGTAATGCCAATGGTTCTTCTAATTTTTCCTCACCTGCTTCAGTTACCCATGGTAATTCAGGCGCGAAACCTTCTACATGGTCAGCCTCTTTTTCAAAGAAGTGTTTTGGAATTAGCATTGGGAAGTAGGCGTTACGAATACCTTCCTTCTTCAACATTTCGTTAAAGGCATCTTTATATGATTCCCATAATAAAAAGCCATCTGGTTTAAAAATCATTGTCCCACGAGCAGGACCGTAATCCATCAAATCACCCTGTTGAATTGCTTGTAAATACCATTTTGAAAAATCTGTTTGTTGTAAATTTTCTGTTGCTTCTTGCTTTGCCATTTTCATACTCCTTTTAAAAAATATTCCTTTAACCAAAAAGAGCATCCCATCCATAAAGGACGAAATGCTCGCGGTGCCACCTTTTTTAGTCAGAGATACAAAAGGTCTCCAACTCTCTCAAAGACGATAACGGCGCCACCGTGCCTTTTTCAAGGCAATTTTTTACAAGTAGTAGGTTCATGTAGTCAGTGGGGATATGCTTACACCTAATCATATCTCGCTTAACCCTTAACAACATTACTAGTCTACAAATCGTTTGTTTATTCGCTTAGCTTACAGCCTATATTTTGCTTGATTAGCTAGTAAAAGTCAATATCTCTAGTCTTTTTCCCAAGAGAAAAAACTTGTTTCATTAATCAAGCAAGTCGACTGTTAAATGACTAACCAATTCTTTCGTTAAGATTCGTTTTTGGGCGTGACTTGATTTTCGGCCTTCATAACCGTTACATAAGTAGACTTCTTCATCTGTATGTGCAACAACTTCCGGTAAATGATAGTCAGGGTCTACATAGTCTTTCAAGACTACATAGGTTAGAAAGGCCGTTGCAGCTAGATAACGCTCACCGGTATGTTTTTCGCCAATGACCTTCGCAAAAATTTCCATCGAACGTTTACCTGCTCCCGTTACATAGGTTTCAACATGGGCAATATCGCCTTCTGGCAAAGGCGCTATGAAATGAATATCGTCCATATTAGCAGTCATTGTACCATATGGCGTCAACCGACCTGCGGATACAGAAGCCACATTATCCATGATATATAATATTTGGCCACCATATAAATTCTTATAAAAATTGGTTTGATTAGGCATAATTCGATGTGATTGTACTGCCTTAGTTCGTTTACAAGTTACTTGTGTCATAAATCTGACCTCCATTTAATCATTCATTCCGGACCTTTTTAGTGATTTACTTAAAGGTAAGGATAGAATAGGCGTTAAAATCCCTGAAGTGACAGCTTCTAATAACCCATTACCACCAATGGTAACTAAGAATGTAGCAATTAAGGCAGATGTTGGGATATTTAGTGCATTCGCATAAGCTTCTGCTGAAAATAGGTAAATCGCACCTAAAACAGTAACTGTATTCACTATAGAGCCGATAACACCTGTAATGATAAATTTTGTTCTATCTTTCACCTTACCATCAAGGTATACAGCAATCCATCCTGAAATAAAGCCAACTAGCATCCGAGGCATAACAGATACTAAGGGGTTTAAGAAAACTACTGACATGATATCGGGCACAATTGCTGCCTTGATCATCCGCAAAATACCCCAAGAAGCACCGAGGATAAGTCCTGTTTGTGGCCCAAATAAACTAGCACCGATAATAACTGTTACATGAATAATTGTTGCCTGGACTGGTCCAATCGGGATATAGCCTATTCCAGGAACAAAAGTTTGAATAATTAAAATCGCCAACATCAAACTAATCACAGTTAATCTGGCGGTCCGTTCTTTTTGATGATCCATAATAAACCTCGATATCTAAATTTATAATATATGTGGCGTTATCATACCACGAATCCGCCCAACAATAAAAGGCTAACATTGAGCTAGCCTTCCTTGTCATCCTGATCAAATGAAAGATGTTTACCCTTCAGTATATCCACGAAACGGGCAGTTAATTTAGCAGTCATTCCCCATAAATGTTCCCCTTGAATATTGTAAAAAAGAATTTCCCGTTGTTCAGATCGACTAAAATTATATTGTTTCCCCCCTGGAATTAGGTTAAAGGGAAAATCATCCGCCACTTGCTGGTGGTGGGCCACATAATGAACGTCAGGCGCCATGGTCTTCAACTCACGCAAAGGGATGGTAAAAACATGGTCCACTTCATACTTGTTGAAGGCCAAATCATCCAAACTTTCAATGGCTAATTCACCCACATAACAACCGATAATTCGTTTGCCCATGACAATATAATCCATTTCACCAACCACGTCGATCTTATCAAGGCTTAGCCCCAACTCCTCCGTCGTTTCACGGACCGCGGCTTGCTCAAACCCTTCGCCCGCTTCTACCCGACCACCAGGAAAAGCGGCATCCCCAGCTTGGGAAATGCCGTTTGCCCTGTGTTCGAATAAAATATGCCATTCCCCGTCCAATTTGGCTAGAGGGATTAAGACGGCATATGCTTTTTCAACGTCGAGAGGGCGTGGTTCGTAGGTTTGAAAGATACGTCTAACCTCATCCATCACAATCGCCCTTCCTTCAATTGATGTTGATCTTTTGATAATAAATTATTTGTCGCGGTTTTGATAAGCTTCCCAGTCAGCTGTAAAGCCTTCGATACCTTTGTCAGTTAAGACGTGACCCCATAATTTAGGGAATAGGCTACCTGGAATAGTACCAATGTGAGCGCCCGCTAAAGCAGAACCTTCAAAGTGAGCAATGTGACGGATAGATGCCGCAATAATTTCAGCTTCGTAACCGTAGATATCTAATACTTCACGTAATTCAACGATTAATTTCAAGCCGTCTTGACCTAAGTCATCGATACGACCGATAAATGGTGAAATGTAAGTTGCACCAGCTTTAGCCGCCATTAATCCTTGAGAAACAGAGAAAATCAAGGTAACGTTTGTTTTAATGCCTTCTTTAGAAAGTGTGTTTACAGCTTTTAAACCAGCTTCAGTCATTGGAATTTTAACAACAACGTTGTCAGCCCATTTAGCGATTGCATGTGCTTCTTCAACCATTTCTTCGTAAGTTAAACCAGTAACCTCAGCAGAAACTGGACCATCAATTGTACCAGCGATGTCTTTGATTACTTCTTCAAAATCGCGTCCTTCTTTAGCTACTAGAGATGGGTTAGTGGTTACACCGTCAACTAAACCCAAGTCATTAATTCGTTTAATTTCATCAATGTTTGCAGTATCTAAGAAAAATTTCATTTTCCAAAAGCCTCCTGTTAGCTAATTCATGACTGACGTAGTGACAAAGGTGGTAGCTGACGAATTAGTCAGCTAAACCTTTATAAGTATTGGCAACATTTTCAGCTGTGAATCCGTATTCTTCTTGGATTATGGCACCTTTACCCGAAGCACCAAAACGGTCGATACCAACGATTGCACCGTTTAAGCCAGTGTATTTAGCCCATCCGAATGAAGAACCCATTTCAACAGCTACTCGTTTAGTGATTGCTTTTGGCAATACAGACTCTTTGTAAGCTTCGTCTTGTGCATTGAAGATTTCTTGAGACGGCATAGATACAACAGATACGTTGATACCTTCTTCAGCTAATTGCGTTTGCGCTTCAATCGCTAAGCTCACTTCAGAACCAGTCGCGATTAAGATACCTTCTTGTTCGCCAGCAGCTGGTGAAATCACGTAAGCACCTTTACGAACGCCTTCTTCAGCGTTTTCTTTAGTCCCTTCAATAACTGGTAAGTCTTGACGAGATAAGACTAACATTGTTGGTGTTTCTTCTGATTCTAAAGCTAATTTCCAAGCCACACCTACTTCGTTTCCGTCTGCAGGACGAACAACATTTACGTTGTGCATTGTACGGAATGAAGCTAATTGTTCAACTGGTTCATGTGTTGGACCATCTTCACCAACACCAATTGAGTCATGGGTAAATACATAAGTCACTGGTAATTTAGAGATTGCCGCTAAACGAACCGCTGGACGTAAGTAGTCAGAGAATACGAAGAATGTACCCGCGTATGTTTTAGAACCACCGTGTAAAGCAATACCGTTCATAGCTGCAGCCATTGCAAATTCACGCACACCATACCAAATGTTACGGCCTTGGTATGAACCTGCTTGGAATTCTTCGTCTGCATCGTTCATCGTGTTGTTAGATGAAGATAAGTCAGCTGACCCACCCCAGAATTCTGGTAAAGCTTTACCAATTTCTTGAATAGCTGCTTGAGAGGTTTTACGACTTGCTGCTGCTTTATCGTCTACTTCATAAACAGGAATGTTTGTTTCCCAACCTTCAGGTAATTTACCTGCATAAGCGCGCTCGTATTGGGTTGCTAATTCGGGATAAGCTGCTTTATAGTCAGCGAATAATTGGTTCCAAGCCTCTTCTTCGGACTGGCCACGAGACGCAACAACTTCATTGAAACGGTCGTAAACTTCTTGAGGAATATCGAATACATCGTAGTCCCAACCAAATTTTCTCTTAGCGAAAGTAGAACCTTCAGCACCTAATGGCGCACCATGAACGCCAGAAGTACCTTGTTTTTCAGCACCGAAACCAATAATTGTTTTAATTTCAATCAATGTTGGTTGATCAGTGTTGGCTTTAGCTTGTTCAATTGCAGTGTTAATAGCATCTAAGTCGTTACCATCTTTCACTAAAATGTGTTCCCAGCCGTAAGCTTTGAAACGATCACCAACATTTTCAGTAAAGGCTTTAGAAGTAGGACCATCTAATGAAATGTCGTTTGAATCGTATAAAGCGATTAATTTGTTCAGTTTTAAATGACCAGCTAAAGATGCTGCTTCTTGCGTCACACCTTCCATCAAGTCACCGTCACCAACTAGGGTGTAAGTAAAATGATCCACAACGTTAAAACCATCTTTATTGTAAACAGCAGCATCATGCGCTTCTGCCATTGCCATACCTACTGCATTAGCAAAACCTTGACCTAATGGACCTGTTGTTGCTTCTACACCGTCAGTTTCGTGTACCTCTGGATGTCCAGGGGTTTTCGAACCGAATTGACGGAAGTTTTTCGTATCTTCTAATGATACATCAAATCCTGATAAGTGAAGTAAGCTATAAAGCATTGCAGAACCATGTCCAGCCGATAATACAAATCGGTCGCGGTTAGTCCACTTACTGTGTTGTGGGTTTTGACGTAGGTGTTTTGACCATAGGGCATATGCCATTGGTGCAGCACCTAAAGGTAAACCTGGGTGTCCAGAATTCGCCTTATCCACCATATCTGTGCTTAAAGCACGAATAGCGTTTGTTGCTAAAATATCCGTGTTGTCAAACATTCATTTCACTCCTTAAAATCTGTTCAATTTCTCATTTAAAGCTGACAGCTTGTCATACTAACAGTATAACAAAAAATCTCTAAAATCACTATTTATAGGCGTTAGAACTTACGGGTCACGCAAAATTTCATTCTGCGGCGAAGACTAATTTTTCTAATGCTTTTGCAATCCCTTCATCATCATTGCTTACTGTAACGTATTGCGCATTTTCCTTCAAGTCGTCAATTGCGTTACCCATAGCCACACCACAACCAGCCCATTTAATCATGGATAAATCATTCGCTTGGTCACCAAAGGCCATTGTTTCACTTTGATCAATCCCTAAACTTTCTGCTAACTTAGCTAAAGCTTCTCCTTTATCAACGCCTTTTGGCATAATTTCTAAGAAGAATGGCTCAGATTTCATAATTGAGTATTTTTCGTACAATTCAGGGTCCAATGTTGCGATAAAGGCGTCTAACTTCCCAGGTTCAGCCGTAATCATGACTTTTGGTGCCGTAATTTCACCATCATAGAAATCGACCGTTCTGATTGGCATTTCATTTAAAGCAGATTCAACGTCTACGTATTGGTCTTTTGGCTCATCTTGAACAAGCACATATTCATCGTCATGGGCATGCACATCTAAATCATATTCCTTAGCCAAGTCAACCCAACTTTGTAATTCATCGTTGGTTAAGGCATGTGAAAAGACAGTACGATCAGTTGCTACTTCTTTTACTAAGCCACCATTAAAACAAGAAATAAATGGTACGATTTCACGGCCAACTAAACCTGCATTTAATAGTACGCCTTTATAAGGTCGACCCGATGAGATAACTACATGGATACCCGTATCATGCAATTTATGAAGCGCTTCTTTAGTCGCTTGAGATACCTCTTTTTTCGAATTTACTAAAGTCCCATCAATATCAAATGCGATTAATTTATACATCTATGCATTTCCTCCATCTTTTTTAAAATATTCTGGAAGCCTCATATCACCTTCATATGAAATGACAACTGGCTTATCCCCAAACGTTACACGACCATTCACAACCTGATAACTAGCTTTAGAAATTTCATCTTTATATTCTCCATCAGGTATGCCCAATTCAATTTCAGCAACTTGCTCTTCTTTCAATTTGAAAATACCAAATAAATGCTGCGTGTAATAATGGTAAGAAAGTACCACTGTTGAATCTCCAGCAAGCATAGTCGTATAATAGCCACTCTTACATACTTCCCGTTTCTTAATTTGTGACATACGATTAATCAACGGGGTTAAATCTTGATTAATAGCCCAGTTAATCGTTTCACCGCTTTGGAAGTTAAATCGTTCTTTTGATCCATACTCCTGTCCCATAAATACGCTGGCTATCCCTTTTTGGAAAAAGGAAAAAGCTGTCCAATTTTCTAGTTCACTACCTGGTTTAACACATTTTGCAAAGCGTGGGAATTCCTCAAATTCTAAAGAACGCATACTTACGTATGTATTTGGCAACATCAACTCTTGGTAATTTAAGGTACCAACAAAGTTTTCCAAGGATAAATCTCCATGATAAAAACGATTGTTATAGAAGGAACCTGGAATTTGATCAACTACGTCAAAGTTAGGATATAATTCCCCTTCTGTCCAATAAGGCATATTCATTTGTTGTAACTTCGTTAGGATTGATAAAGGCATAGTCGCAGCCACCCAATAGAAATATGGATGAACATCTTCCACTTCAGCTCGTGCTGATGCCCAAAATTCAGGACGAACCAGTTGGGCATGGTTTGCCGCAAACCCATCCACAAATTTAGCCCAATATTTTAGATTTTCAATGATGTAATCCCATAATTTAGGGTTGGTATAGTCTAAATCGTATGAACTATCATAGATATCCAATCGAGAAATCATTTCACCTTGTTCATTATGTAAGAAATATTCAGGATGTTCTTTAACTAACTCCGAATCCTTTGCTAAATGGAATAATTGTAGGTTTAGCATCACTTGCATACCCATTTCATGGATACTATCCACTAATTCTTGAAAATCATCTAGGCTCCCATACTGCTGGGAAACCTCAGAGATATTTTTCACAATCATTGGATTACCTTCCAAATTATCGGCAACCCTCAAGTCAGTAGTTGGAAAGATAGACTGCAGTAAAATAATGTCTACGCCCAAATCTTTTAAACGTTGAAGCTCCGGAATAATCGATTTGAAAGTCCCTTCCTTTGTAAAATTGCGAACAAATAACTTATACAACGTTTTGTGACGTAACGTTAAATTCGTTACTTTAGCCATGGCTGACCTCCTATATTAACTGCGACTCTTTTTGCTATCTTCATTCTAGCATACGTGCATCAAATTACTCACCATAATCATCCTTATCACTAGTAAAAATGATTTTATTAGTTTAACAACGTGTAAAAGGCTTTTTTTGCCCGTGAATAAGCGGAATTTATACATAAAAATGTTTTTGCGAACGATTGGAAAATAAATTAACTAAACATTCGTGTTTAGTATTGATTTTTCCTCTCGAGTCTTTATAATGATAGAAGTAGTTAATTAAATTCATAAAAGGAGCAAGAAAAGTGAAAAAAATAGAGGAATTTTTCCAATTGAAGGAAAATGGGTCAAACTTTTCAACTGAATTGATTGCCGGTTTATCAACCTTCTTTGCAATGAGTTACATCATTTTTGTAAACCCAGCAATTTTATCTCAAACAGGTATGCCTTACCAAGGAGTATTCTTAGCAACCATTATTTCATCAGCTTTAGCGACATTATTTATCGGATTATTTGCTAACGTACCTTACGCATTGGCACCAGGTATGGGATTAAATGCTTTCTTTACTTATACAGTAGTTTTCTCACTAGGCTTTACTTGGCAAGAAGCATTGGCAATGGTATTTATCTGTGGTTTATTCAACATCTTCATCACAGTAACTAAATTCCGTCAATTAATTATTAAAGCAATACCAGACTCATTACAACATGCAATTGGTGCTGGTGTTGGTTTATTCGTTGCTTACATTGGTATTAAGAATGCTGGTTTCATCAACTTTACAACTGAAGCAGCAAACATCACAGCTGTTAACGGTCAACCATTTGATGCCACTCAATCTGTATTCGAAGGCGGTCTAGCGACAATCAACTCTACTGGGTCAACACTACCAGAAATTTCTACTTTTACAGACCAAACTTCATTGTTAGCACTATTCGGCCTAATCCTAACCATCATTTTATTATTGAAAAATGTAAAAGGTGCGATCTTAATTGGTATCATCGTGGTTTCAACTATTTACGTTATTTTAAACCCAGCTGCTTTAGCCACTGTGAACTTCGACCAATCTGGTTTAGGCGCTGCCTTCCAAGACTTGGGTGTTACTTTCGGAGCAGCCTTTGGTAAAGAAGGATTACTATCACTTTTCGCTGATCCATCCCGTTACCCATTAGTAATCATGACAATCTTTGCTTTCTCTTTATCTGATGTATTCGATACAATTGGTACCTTCATTGGAACAGGTCGCGCTTCGGGTATCTTTACTAAAGAAGACATTGATAATATGGATCAATCAAGCGTCATGAACACTAAATTAGATAAAGCACTTTTTGGTGACGTTGTTGGTACCTCATTAGGTGCGGTCTTCGGTACTTCAAATACAACTGTATATGCTGAATCTACTGTAGGTATTTCATTAGGTGGCCGTACAGGTTTAACATCTGTATTTGTTGCTATTGCTTTCTTCTTATGTGCTTTCATCTCACCTTTCGTTGGTTTAGTACCAAGTGCTGCAACTGCACCAGCCTTAATCATCGTTGGTATTATGATGATGTCAGCTATTCGTGAGATTGATTGGACTAGCTTAGAGGTTGCAATTCCTGCCTTCTTCGCTTCAGTATTTATGGCTTATGCTTACTCAATCTCATATGGTATTGCAGCAGGATTCATCACTTACTGCATCGTGAAAGTAGCACTAGGGAAAACAAAAGAAATTCATCCAATCTTATGGGCTGCATCATTCTTGTTCTTAGCTAATTTCATCATCTTGGCTATGATCTAAATCACTAAACTAATATTATTAGCTATACCTAAAGACCAGGTTCTCTGGTCTTTTTTCTTGCTTTTTAGAAACATTTTTGTATTCTTTTTTCATTCAAGATGATATAAAATTTCTTTGAATAATTATGAAAACGTAACAATTCAAGGTTTTTTAAGGATACTTTGCAGAAGTTGACTTAATACGATTTATAAACCATTCCCTTTTGAAATCATAAGCGCTAAAATAGGAATGTTGATAGATTTGTCTTGCTCTATTTATTTTACATTTAGGAGGAGAGAATATAATGAATAACAATGACATTGAATATAATGCACCTAGTGAAATTAAGTATATTGACGTTGTCAATACTTACGACTTAGAAGAAGAAGCAAGTAAAGTGGTACCACATGGTGGTTTTAACTATATTGCCGGTGCATCTGGTGATGAGTGGACTAAACGTGCTAATGACCGTGCTTGGAAACATAAGTTACTATACCCACGTCTAGCGCAAGATGTTGAAGCGCCTGATACAAGTACTGAAATTTTAGGTCATAAAATTAAAGCCCCATTCATCATGGCCCCAATTGCTGCACATGGTTTAGCCCATGCTACTAAAGAAGCTGGTACTGCACGTGCAGTTTCAGAATTTGGTACAATCATGTCCATCTCAGCTTATTCTGGTGCAACATTTGAAGAAATTTCTGAAGGCTTAAATGGCGGACCTCGTTGGTTCCAAATCTACATGGCTAAAGATGACCAACAAAACCGTGATATCTTAGACGAAGCTAAATCTGATGGTGCAACTGCTATCATCCTTACAGCTGACTCAACCGTTTCTGGAAACCGTGACCGTGATGTGAAGAATAAATTCGTTTATCCTTTTGGTATGCCAATTGTTCAACGTTACTTACGTGGTACAGCAGAAGGTATGTCTTTAAACAATATCTACGGTGCTTCAAAACAAAAAATCTCACCAAAAGATATTGAGGAAATCGCCGCTCATTCTGGATTACCAGTATTCGTTAAAGGTATTCAACACCCAGAAGATGCAGATATGGCAATCAAAGCTGGTGCATCAGGTATCTGGGTATCTAACCACGGAGCTCGTCAATTATATGAGGCTCCAGGTTCATTTGACACCCTTCCAGCTATTGCAGAACGTGTAAACAAACGTGTACCTATCGTCTTTGATTCAGGTGTACGTCGTGGTGAACACGTTGCCAAAGCTTTAGCTTCAGGTGCAGACGTTGTTGCTTTAGGTCGCCCAGTCTTATTTGGTTTAGCTTTAGGTGGCTGGCAAGGTGCTTACTCAGTACTTGACTACTTCCAAAAAGATTTAACACGTGTAATGCAATTAACAGGTTCACAAAATGTGGAAGACTTGAAGGGTCTAGATTTGTTCGATAACCCACACGGTTATGAATACTAGATTTTAGCAGTAATTTATATATAAGATTAGGTCAAAGGAAATGTAGACATTTTCTTTGACCTTTTTGTTATCGCTAATAAAGGCGAATATTTAAGCACCTGTCCCAGTATTAGCATCCCCCTTCACCTTAGATCTTAGTCTTTGCATTTCTTAACAGACACACTTATAATACTTACTATAAGTAAATTGTAGAGAGGAGCGTTACCATGGGTATCGAAAACCGGAAATCTACTGAGTTAGAAGACTTATTTGCCTCTATCGTTAATATTGACGGTGATGGAGATGGCGATAAGGAAAAAGATAATCAAGAAAAGGATACAAAAAATGATCAAACAACCAAAGATCACAAATAATCAATTATAAGGAGCGACTTACCTTCATGGAAATTACTATTTGGTCTGACTTTGTATGTCCCTTCTGTTACATTGGACAAACACACTTGGAACGCGCAATGGATAACTTTGACCACGCAGATGAAATTACAATTGAACACAAATCCTTCGAATTAATGCCTGGTGCAAAATATGATCCAAACAAAAACTTCTATGAAGCTTTTGCAGATTTAAAAGATACAACTGTTGAACAGGCAGAGCAAATGAATAATCAAGTCACACAAATGGCTGCAGCCACTGGCTTAAACTTCAACTTTTCTGATATGAAAATGGCAGACACCATGCCTGCACATCGTGTATTCCAATATGCGAAAACACAAGGCAAAGATGACGAATATTTTAAAGCATTCTATGCAGCTTATTTCGAAGATGGCGCTTTAATCAGCGATGAAGATACAATCGTTGCGCTGTCTGAGTCAGTCGGATTAGATGGCGATAAGGTCCACGAAATTCTAGCCAGTGAAAATCAATTCCAAGCTGAAGTTACTGCTGATATCTTCCGCGCAGGTGAAGTTGGCGTTCAAGGTGTCCCTTTCTTTGTATTTAATAATAAATACGCGGTACAAGGTGCCCAACCTGTAGAAGTATTCCAACAAGTTTTAGACCAAGTATACACAGAAGAACAAGAAGCATAATACAACCTTAATGCCCGCAGCTTATTAGCGGGTATTTTTTTGTAAAAGAAAAAGGCTAGGACAACTGGACCCTAGCCAATAATTACTTATATTTGTGAATTTGTATCTAATGGATATACAGGTGTTCGTTCATTGATTTGCCAATGGAGAACGATAAAGGTCGCAATCCAAACAGCTGCAATATCCAAGCCTAAACGAGCTAGTAAGTCAAAAATACCGACATCATAACGTAGATACATCATGGCATAATTGGCTACTGCAATCCAAGCAAAGAACTGTAGGGCAAACTGATTGGTTTTGCCAATATGGTTTTGCCGGATGATATAGCGTTGTATTGCACCAAAAGATAAGCCAATTGAAAGTCCCATAATACCGGACCAAAGAATAGCTCCTGGTAACTGCCCATCATCCGCTCCATAAATATCTAGGCCTAGATAAGCCACTAGCCTCATGATCGCAAAAACTAGTATGTAAACACGTAGGCCTCTAGTATAGAAAAAAGGTTTTGGCTTATACATTAACCGTTGGCGAGCCATTAGCAGGTAAATCAACTGACCTTGTATCATGAAAATTAAAATCGCTTTAACCGGATTAATCATCCAGTCCGTCTCCACTAAATGGGGCATGGGTTCAGCCCGGTAAACTAAGAAAACCAATAACTCTGAAATAACATAAAGCATTGCCTTAGTTCCTTTGGTTCCTGGCAAGCGAAAATCGACTAGATAGTAAGCATAAGTCATGAATGTATAAATCAAAAAATAAATTATAAATAAAGTTGGATAATAAATCCCTTGTTGAACCGCTATACCATCTCCAAGAATTGCTTGAAAACTTGGATTTGGGAACCACATCTCTAACATCACATGCAACAGGCTCATAACACTCGCTATAAATGCGCTATATAGCCATCTTTTATTTCTATTTCGCATATTCCCTCACTTCTCAAACCATTATGAATAGCTAGCATGAAAAAAAGACAGCTAGCATGAAACACATGAATCATCGTTAATAAGTCTATTCTAACATGCTATAATAAAAGTGAGAACTATGACAAATTCAAAAAAGGTGACCTATGGAATCAAAACGAATACAAGCAATTCAAAAATTTAATTACTGGACAACGCACATGACCTGCAATATCTGCAGAAGCAATCTTTCTTTTAGTCATAATCAAGTCCGTTGCGATCACAGTCACAGCTTTGACATCGCTAAACAAGGTTACATTAACCTTGCACCTAATCACCAAGAAGCACACTACAACAGCGACCTATTCACTGCTCGCCAACGAATCATGCAAGACGCAAATCTATACGCTGACGTTTACCAACAAATCTTAGAACTGTTAATTGAAAAAGGGGTAGACTTGACGCAAGTTAGCAACCTAATTGACTTAGGTACTGGAGAAGGTAGTCACCTCAATCAGCTAGCACAAACTTGGCAGGCACATGTGGGCAACGATCAAGATCAAATGCCACAATTCCTAGGCTTAGACTTAGCTAAAGATGGTATCCTTTCCGCTGCCAAACACTATACCAAAGCCCTTTGGGTGGTTGCTGATTTAAGTCAATTACCATTTAAAGATAGACAAGTAGAGGGTACGATTACCATCCTTTCACCCTCTAACTACGCTGAACTAAACCGAGTACTTTCAGAACAAGGTTGGGCCCTAAAAATTGTACCCGGCCCTAACTATTTAAAAGAATTACGGAAAATCATTCTACCAGTGGATGAACAAAAACACGACACTTCTGCGTCCATTGCTAAATTTAAAGCAGCCTTCAATGACTTTGGTCATAGCCACTACCAACAATATCGACCATTAAATAAAGAGCAGTTACGCGATTTAATTCAAATGACACCGTTAATGTGGCACGCCAGTGAAGACCAAGTTACAGAAGCCATGACTTTAGACGGTATAACCATCGACTTACAAATCCTATTTGGACGCAAAAAGGAAAAGGGTTAACCCTTTTCCTTTTTTTAATCTATCTCACTGATAATCAACCTAGACGTTTATTCTTTTGCATCCTCAAACACATAATCTGGGAAATACTTTTCTAAAATAACCGGTAAATCATAGTCATCCGGGAAAAATCTACTATATACCTCTTGTCCTTCATCGAATTGACCTTCAAGTCCTAAAACTTCAAAAACATCAATAACTTTAGCAACCGCCCATTGGATTGAAGTGCCTTCAACAACTTCGTAAGGTTCTTCCAAATTATCCGCTTTAATAAAACGAATCAATTCTTCTTTTTGGATGTTTTCATCCAAATGATAGAGTAGGATCTGGTTTTCATAGGAATGACGTGGACGCCCATCATCCACATTATACGCTTGTTTGATAATATTGATACTATATACATTCTTCATGTATTTCAACATCCTCTTCTACAAAGCTTGTTACCCGTAAAACATATTTACATGACTGAAGCCGCACCACCATCAATATTGAGTGCCACACCCGAAATATAAGAAGCTGCATCAGATACTAAGAAAGTAATGGCATTGGCAGCTTCCACCGTTTCACCAATACGACCTAAAGGTGTATTTGCTGATTGACTTTTAGAAAATTCTTCCCAAGTTTGATCAGCCGCGTTGTCTTGCCAACGTTTTTCAATTTGTTCACTACGCACTAAACCAATAGAGACAGCATTCACACGAATATTATACTCACCTAATTCCTTACTTAATTCCTTTGTTAAGCCAAGACCAGCAGCACGGCTAGTTGACGTTGGCAATGAATTAGCTGGAGGTGTTTTTCCGGCGATAGCGGTTAAATTCACAATAGCGCCTGAATTTTGTTTCTTAAAATATGGCAACACTTCACGAGTAAAATTCACTACACCAAAAACTTTAATATTCAAGTCTCGTTGCCATTCAGCATTGTCGACTGCATCGAAACTATGGGCAGACGATCCACCCGCATTATTAATTAAAATATCAATACGACCAAATTGATCAATTGTCTCAGCAACTACTTTTTTAGCATCTTCTTCGACAGTTACGTCCCCAACGACATAGTGGACTTTTCGACCTGTGATTTCTTGAATAGCTCTTTGCGCATCGACAAGACGATCTTCACGGCGGGCAACAATTGTCACGTCAGCTCCCTCGCTCGCTAATGACTTAGCTGTCTCAAATCCGATTCCACGGCTGGCCCCTGTAATAATAGCTACCTTTCCTGATAAGCCTAATTCCATCAAAAGACCCCTTTCTAAATTGTATTTCTATATATATTATAATCGAAATATTTTTAAACCAAAATAAAAACCCTTACAATCAAAAAGACCTATGACACGATAGGCATAGGTCCACTTCCGTATTGCTTGTTAGCCGATACCAAATTTGGCATTTTCTAAACGGACTACATCCATTTTTTTCATTTTAAATAATGCATCTAGGACTCGTTTCTTTTGTTCTTCATTGGCTGTTCCCATGATTTGTAAGTAGGCTTGTGGCACTACTTGCCAAGAAATACCGTGACTATCTTTCAACCAACCCATTTGTTCAGCTTTTCCATCTGCTGATAATTTTTCCCAGTAATAATCTACTTCTGATTGTGCACCAGCAATGATCTGAAAAGAAATAGCTTCAGAAAACTCTTCATCACTACCAAAACCATGGTCCATAAAGACTAATTGTTGGTCGCCAACATTTAACTCGGCATAATTCACCTTAGCACGCGCATCTTGAACTTCACCTTCTTGGTAATAATTGATGTGGCCTGGCGCTGCCATTTGAAAAATAGTTGCATAATCCTTTAAAGCTTGCTCTGCTTGACCACAATACTGACCGGCAAACAATAGAGATACACGGATTTTATGGTTTTTTGGCACATCTGGTGCCAGCATAATTTGCCATGATAAACCAAATTGATCTTCTACCCAAGCATAGCGGTCGCTAAACGGATAAGCATCCAACGGCATCAAGTCTTTTCCACCTTTTGCTAATTTAGCATATAAAGCATCTACTTCTTCAGCAGTATCTAGCGATATCATCAAGGAGAATGAGGGGTTCATTTTAAAATCACTATCCCATTAAAAGCTGCAAATGCTTGATTTTCGATCGTAAAATCGTAAGCAACAGCTTCACCCTTAGCCATTGGATAGTGGATTTCACGAGTAATCTCACTTTGACTAAAAACTTCAGTGTAGTATTTAACTGCTTCTTCAGCTTGGTTGTTGAAACATAACTGGATCGCAATTTGTCGCATATTTATCGCTCCTTCAACATTGAACTCTTCCAATACTTCTAAGTAAAGAATAAGCTAAAAACCAATGAATGTCGAATAAAAACGGCTGTACTTTTTACCAAGAAGCAACTACTGCACCTTTGAATGTTTCTTCGATAAAGGTTTTAACTTCGTCTGTCTTATAATATTCTTCTAGTTGTGCGATAACGGGATCTTCGGCGTCCTCAGTACGTGATACAACCCAGTTTACCCATGTAGTATCTTCAGGATCTTCCATAGCAATGGCCAACTCTTCTGCACTCAAACCGGCGTCTAAAATATAATTTGAGTTGATACCTGCCGCAGCCACATCGGGTAATTGAGCGATAAATTGGGCCGGATCTCCTGTAATAAAGTTTAAATTCAAATGATTTTCTTCAATATCATCCACTGTAGCAGCAATGCCTAACCCTTCAGGCAAAGTAATCACACCAGCTCGTTCTAATACTAGAAGTGCACGACCTTCTTGAGAAGGGGTATTTGGTACTGCAATCGTATCGCCTTCTTGTAATTCATCTACTGTATCGTACTGTTCAGAGTATATCCCCATTGGAATCGTGATATTTTCAAAGGCCTGTGTAAATTCATAGCCTGTATCTGCGATCACGGTTTCTAAATAAGGGCCAGTTTGGATAGAGTTAAGATCTAATTCACCATCCGCTAAGGCGGTATTTGGTGCAATATAATCATTGAACACTACTAATTCAATATCCAAACCATCCGCTGCTGCCCTTTCTTTTACTAATTCAAAAATATCTTCGTGGGGACCAGCTGTGACACCAATCTTTAGAACGCCATCTTCTAACAAGCCTGACGACGTTGCCGTCTCATCTTCACTTGTAGCTGTTGATTCACTTGCTTGATTAAAGCACCCTCCTAATGCAAGTGTCGCCGCCCCTAATACCGTTAGTAACCCTTTAGTCCGTTTCTTCATCTGTTATTCTCCTCCATATATAATGATTAGTTATTGAATTGCTTGTATACTCGAGCAATCCTACTAGCCGCTTCTTGCAAAATAACTGTATCAGCAATTAAGCCAATTCGGATATACCCCTCTCCTGCATTACCAAAACCATTACCCGGCGCCACTGCCACATGCACTTCTTCAGCAAGAATTTGCACAAAAGTCTCTGCATCTAGCCCACTTGGCGTCTTCATCCATTGGTAAATTGTTCCCTTAGATGGCACCACTTCAATACCCACCTGGTCAAATATACGAACGACTGCATCTCGTCTAGCTTGATAAGTAGCTTTCATTTCATCAATAAAATCTTGATTTTCTTCTACCATTAAAGTAGCAACCGCTTCTTGCATAGCCCCGTACATACCGACTGTCGTATGGTCTTGTAGGCTATTTAGATAACCCACTACCTGGGCATTTCCCACTGCAAAACCAATCCGCCATCCTGGAATATTGTAAATTTTAGACAAAGAAAATAATTCAAGTCCCACTT
>OMJG01000962.1_pt1 | contig 18737 bp, 11 predicted proteins | sample 1646431 | NCBI WGS metagenome assembly OMJG01 (sample SAMN03771674, study PRJEB25209) | food metagenome | isolation source: Cotija cheese | place: Mexico:Jalisco,Michoacan | collected 2011-12-12
CGACCATCCAGCGGCTGCGCGCGGCCATCGGCGGCATCGACGGCGGCACCGGGGCCCCGGCCGCGTCGCCCGCCGTATCGCCTGCCCCGGCATCGGCATCATCATCGAATGGCGGCGCACCCGGCGCCGCCCGGGGCGGCGACGACGTCGTCGAGACGCAGGACCCGGGCGCGGGCCCCTTCGCGGCGCGCGCGGACGCCCCGCAGGTGCGCGATTCCTGGCGCCGCCACGTCGCCCGCGCGCTGCAGTCCCAGAGCATGGACCTGCGGTCGCGCGTGACCCGCTCCCCCGGCGCCCTGGACCTGCACCTGGAGGTCCCGACCCGCTACGGCCTGGGTCGAGGCGATGCCGCGACCCCCGCGCCGATCCGGCTCAGCGCCCGGCCGCTGATGCTGGGCACCCGCGGCCGGTGGATCAAGGGCGGGCTGACCTGGTCCCAGTTCACCGGCCCCCCGGGCGGCACGCAGCTGCTCAGCGAGCACGAGGCCTGGTTTCGGGAGCTGGGCGCCGTGCTCTCCCCGGATCAGAACCCCTACGCCTCCACCCACGACACCATGCAGCTGGACCCGGTGGCCTCCCCGCTGCTGTGGGACCTGCTGGACCGGGCCGCGGACCTCGGCATCGCCATCGTGGTGGACGGGCGTGCCGTCTCGGTAGGCCTGGCCCCGGAGGCCCGGCTCGGACTGCACGTGGCCGACGCCGAGGACGGCGCCCTGCGGCTGATCCCCGCCCTGCTGGTGCCCCGCTCCCCGGAGGAGGCGGAGGACGACGCCGCCCCGGAGGCCTGGCGGGTGCCGACCGACGGACTGTTCCCCCTGGGCCCGGCCCACCGGCCCCAGGCCTACGTGGCCCTGGGCGGGGCGCTGCACCGCGCCTACGAGCAGGAGGCCCGCAGCTCCGGGGCGTGGTCCGCGATCCGCCCGTCCCCGCTGCCGCAGCTGGCCGCGCAGGTCCCGCAAGAGCAGTGGGTCGCGGAGGAGACGGAGCTGCTGTTCCTCCCGCTGGCAGCACCCCCGACCCCGCTGGCCACCTCCCTGAGCGCCTCCGGGCCCATGACGGTGCCGCGCGAGGAGGTCCTGGACTTCGCGGAGGGCTTCTACCCGCAGCTGGCCCGGCGCCTGCCGGTGGCCGCGGACCCGGAGGTCGCCGAGTCCCTGCCGCAGGTGCTCGAGCCGCGCCTGGTGCTGAGCGTGCGCTTCGAGGAAGATCCGCACGCCCAGCCCACCCCGGAGCAGGGCGCGGCGCGCACCGCGGATCCGCGCGCCTCGGAGAGGATCGCCCCGGCCCGATACGACTGGCACTGGTCCTACCCGCAGGCGCCCGTCCAGTGGGAGGGGCAGGAGGTGGCCCGCACCCGGGTGCCGGTCGCGGTGGCCAGCCCGGACCCGCATCGGGAGCTGCGGGATGCGGAGACGGAGCAGGACGTGCTCACCCGGCTGCGTCGGGCGCTGCCCGAAACCCCGCTGGAGGCCGGGCGCACCAGCGGCTGGCAGACCCGGGATCTGGTCCAGCGGATCATCCCGGCCGCCCGCGACCTGGACGGGGTGGACGTGGAGCTCACCGGGGAGGTGCCGCAGTTCCGGGCTCTGGACGAGGACCCGACGATCACGGTCTCCGTGGAGTCCACCGGGGATCGCGACTGGTTCGGCCTGGGCGTGACCATCCGGGCCGGGCAGTGGTACGTGCCCTTCGCCGACGTCTTCCGCGCCCTGGACGCCGGGCAGAAGCACCTGATGCTCGGGGACGGCAGCTACTTCCGGCTGGACCGGCCCGAATTCCTGCGGCTGCGGGAGCTGATCGGGGAGGCCCGGCAGATGGCGGACCCGGAGACGCCGCTGCGCATCTCCCGGCACCAGGCGGGGCTGTGGGAGGACCTGGAGGAGCTCGCCGCGGACACCGAGGTGACCCGGACCTGGCGGGAATCCGTGGAGGCCCTGCTGCGTCTGGAGGAGATCCCTGCGCCGCCGCTGCCGCGGGGCCTGCGCGCCCGGCTGCGCCCGTACCAGGAGGAGGGCTACCGGTGGCTGAGCTTCCTGCGCGAGCACGGCCTCGGCGGGATCCTCGCCGATGACATGGGCCTGGGCAAGACGGTCCAGACCCTCGCGATGATCTGCCGCGCCTTCGAGCTGCACGACGCCGCGGCGGCGGAAGGCGGGGCGCGGCCGCGCTTCCTCGTCGTCGCCCCGACCTCTGTGGCCCCCAACTGGGCCCGGGAGATCGAGCGCTTCGCCCCGCACCTGAGCTGCGCGGTGCTCACCTCCTCCAGCACCAAGGCCAAGAGCTCGGTGCCGGAGCGGGCCGCCGGGGCCGACGTCGTCGTGACCTCCTATGCGCTGCTGCGCCTGGACGCGGAGGAGTACGCGGACCTGGGGCTGAGCGGACTGGTGCTGGACGAGGCCCAGTTCCTGAAGAACCCGCGGACCAAGGCCCACCGGATCGCCAGGGATCTGCCGGTGCCGTTCAAGCTGGTGGTCACCGGCACGCCGATGGAGAACGACCTCATGGAGCTGTGGGCGATGTTCTCGATCGTCGCCCCGGGGCTGTTCCCCTCCGCCCGAGACTTCCGGGACATGTACGCCAAGCCGATCTCCTCCGGGGAGGACCCGCAGGCGCTGCCGCGGCTGCGGCGCCGGATCCGCCCGCTGATGCTGCGCCGCTCGAAGGAGCTGGTGGCCGCGGATCTGCCGGAGAAGCAGGAGCACCGGGTGGACATCGCGCTGACCCCGGAGCACCGTCGGATCTACGAGACCCGGCTGCAGCGGGAGCGGCAGAAGATCCTGGGGCTGCTGCAGGACATGGACCGGAACCGGTTCACGATCTTCCAGTCCCTGACCATGCTGCGCCGCCTGGCCCTGTCCGCCTCCCTGGTGGATGAAGCGCACGTGGGGGTCGAGTCCGCCAAGCTGACGTGGCTGACGGAGCAGCTGCCGGAGATCATCGCGGATGGGCACCGGGCCCTGGTGTTCAGCCAGTTCACGACCTTCCTGCATCAGATCGCCGAGGCCCTGGAGGCGGCGGGGATCGAGCACGTGTACCTGGACGGGTCCACCCGGGATCGGGCAGCGGTGCTGCGGGCCTTCGAGGAGGGCGAGGCCCCGGTGTTCCTCATCAGCCTGAAGGCCGGTGGCTTCGGGCTGAACCTCACGGAGGCGGACTACTGCTTCCTGATGGACCCCTGGTGGAATCCGGCGGCGGAGGCTCAGGCGGTGGACCGGGCGCACCGGATCGGGCAGCGGCGTCGGGTCATGGTGTACCGGCTGGTCTCCGAGGGGACGATCGAGGAGAAGGTCATGGACCTGAAGGAATCCAAAGCCGCACTGTTCGACGCCGTGATGGACGACGGCGAGCTGTTCTCCCGCTCCCTGCGCGCCGAGGAGATCCGCGAGCTGCTCGGCGGCTGAGCCGGGGTACAACACTGACTCGCGGCGCGGCGGTGGGCGAATCGGGGCGGATGGGTTAGCCTGGATCATCGATCGATGATCAGCGTGCTGATGGACTGAGGCGCTGGTCATCTGCGCTGTCCGGGGCGGATCCCGCGCCGCTCGACCCGCCCCGGCCCTGCCCGCACCGCCACCGGCCGGTGCGCACCCCTCGCTCCCGACCCCAGGAACCCATGGCCTCCTCCGACGGAACCTCCGAGCACTCATCCCGCGACGACGCCGCCGCACCCGGCGCCAGCGCCACCAGAACCACCCTCGCCGAACCCCCCACCATCACCGACAGCGTGCCGCACCAGCACGCGCCCGCCCGGGTGAACTGGCGGGTCTTCGGCGGGGCCGCCATCGGCGTGCTGATCATCTCCATCTGGGGTCTGGTGGATCCGGAGTCGATGGGCGAGGTGATCGGCGCCGTCGTCGGGTGGGTCTCCCGGCACTTCGGCTGGTTCTACATCCTCACCGGCACCGTGGTCCTGGCGTTCATCGCGATCGTCGCGTTCTCCAAGCAGGGCTCGGTGCGCCTGGGCCCGGACCATTCCCGCCCGCAGTTCTCCCTGTTCTCGTGGGCGGCCATGCTCTTCGCCGCCGGCATCGGGGCGGATCTGATGTTCTACTCCGTGCTGGAGCCGGTCACCCAGTACTACACGCAGCCCTCCGGCGGCACCGAGTCCGCGGAGGCCGCCCGCCAGGCGGTCGTGTGGACCCTGTTCCACTACGGACTGACCGGCTGGGGCATGTACTCCCTGATGGGCATGGCCTTCGGCTACTTCGCGTACCGGTTCAACCTGCCGCTGTCCATCCGCTCGGCCCTGTACCCGATCATCGGCAAGCGGATCAAGGGCGCGGCCGGCGACGCCGTGGACATCTCGGCGCTGCTGGGCACGATCTTCGGGGTGGCCACCTCGCTGGGCATCGGCGTCGTGCAGATCAACTACGGCCTGCAGTTCCTGTTCGGGGTGCCCAACTCCGTGGGGGTGCAGGCCGGGCTGATCGCGGTCTCCGTGGTCCTGGCGATCGCCTCGGCGGTGTCCGGGGTGGACAAGGGCATCCGGCGGCTGTCCGAGCTGAACATCTTCCTCGCCGTCGCGCTGATGCTGTACGTGCTGTTCCTCGGGGACACGGACTTCCTGCTCAACGCGCTGGTCATGAACGTGGGCGACTACCTCTCCCAGTTCCCGGGGATGACCATGGACACGATGGCCTATGACCACCCCGACGAGTGGATGAACTCCTGGACCCTGTTCTTCTGGGCCTGGTGGGTCGCGTGGTCCCCGTTCGTGGGGCTGTTCCTGGCGCGGATCTCCCGCGGGCGCACCATCCGCCAGTTCGTGGTGGGCACCATGACCATCCCGTTCGTGTTCATCCTGACCTGGATCTCCATCTTCGGGAACTCGGCCCTGGGGATCATCGACCAGGACGGGGACACCGGCTTCGGCCAGACCCTGATGGGCACCCCGGAGCGGGCCTTCTACGATCTGCTGGCCCAGTACCCGGGGGCCACCGCAGCGGCGGCCGTGGCGACCTTCACCGGGCTGCTGTTCTACGTGACCAGCGCGGACTCCGGGGCCCTGGTGATGTCCAACTTCGCCTCGACCATCGAGGACCCGACGAAGGACGGGCCCAAGTGGATGCGCATCTTCTGGGCGATCGCCACCGGTCTGCTGACCCTGGCGATGATGGTGGTCGGCGGGATCCCGACCCTGCAGTCGGCGACGATCGTGTTCGGCCTGCCCTTCGCGATCGTGATGTACCTGGTGATGTACGGGCTGTGGAAGGCGCTGCGGGTGGAGCGGGCCGCGATGGACTCCCAGGAGGCCGCCCGGGCGGGGGTGCGCGCCGCCAACCGTGCCGCCGCGATCCAGCCGACCGAGCACACCCGGAACTGGCGCCAGCGCCTGGTCCGCTCGGTGTCCTACCCGGGCCGGGCCGCGACCCGCCGCTACCTCACCCAGACAGCGCAGCCGGCGCTGGAGGAGGTCTGCCAGGCGCTGCGCGAGGAGCATGTGCAGGCCGCGGTGGAGCACGGGCACGATCCCGTCACGGATCTGCCGTACGTGAGCCTGGTGGAGCACCTGGACGGGGAGCGGGACTTCCTGTACCAGATCTACCCGGTGGCCTGCCCGACGCCGTCGTACCTGCTGGTCTCGCCGCAGTCGGAGGACTCCTACTACCGGCTGGAGCCGTTCTCCCAGACCGGTTCGCGCGGATACGACGTGTACGGCTTCACGAAGGAGCAGCTGATCCACGACGTGCTGGACAACCACGAGCGGCACCTGGAGTTCATCCGCCTGTCCACCCCCACCCAGGACGACGCCGGGGCCACCGTGATCACCGGCGCCCCCACCGGCGCCATGGACTGGACCGTGGACTTCCAGGACCCGGAGGAGGACTCCTCTGCCGGTGACCCCGCCCACACCCCGGAAGAATCCGACCGCACCGCGCGTTGACACCACCGGAGTATGACTGTGACCGGATTCGAGCAGGCGCCGCGTCGCACCGGCGTCGAGGAAGGACTGAGTGTGAGCAGCACGCTGTACATCGACGGAGCCTGGGTCCCGGCTGAGGACGGCGGGACCCGCACCATCACCTGCCCCGCGGACGGCACCGAGGTCGGCGTCGTCGCGGAGGCCACCGCGAAGGACACCGAGAAGGCCATCGCCGCGGCGCGGCGGGCCTTCGACGAGAACGCCTGGAACGTGAGCGCCCCGGAGCGCGGGGACTTCCTGCTGGCCGTGGCCGCGCAGCTGCGCGAGCGCAAGGACGAGTTCGCCCGCGCCGAGTCCCTGGACACCGGCAAGCGCCTGGTGGAGTCCGGCTACGACATGGACGACATCGCCGCCTGCTTCCAGTACTTCGGGAAGATCGCCGGGCAGGACGCCGGGCGCGTGGTGGACGCCGGGGACCCGTCCGTGGCCTCCCGGATCGTCCACGAGCCGGTGGGCGTGTGCGGGATGATCACCCCGTGGAACTACCCCCTGCTGCAGGTGGCCTGGAAGGTGGCCCCGGCGCTGGCCGCGGGAGACACCTTCGTGCTCAAGCCCGCGGAGCTGACCCCGCACACCGCGATCCTGCTGATGGATGTGCTGGACACGCTGGGCCTGCCGGCCGGGGTGGCCAACCTGGTGCTGGGCGCCGGGGCCGAGGCCGGGGCGCCGCTGTCCACCCACCCGGACGTGGACCTGGTCTCCTTCACCGGCGGGCTGGTCACCGGCCGGAAGATCGCCGAGTCCGCCGCGGCCACCGTGAAGAAGGTGGCCCTGGAACTGGGTGGGAAGAACCCCAACGTGATCTTCGCCGACGCGGACTTCGACGCCGCGGTGGACAACGCCCTGAACGGCGCGTTCGTGCACTCCGGGCAGGTCTGCTCGGCCGGTGCGCGCATCGTCGTCGAGGAGTCCATCGCGCAGCGTTTCACCGACGAGCTGGTGCGCCGGGCGAAGGACATCCGCCTGGGCGGTCCCTTCGACGACGACGCCGAGACCGGCGCCCTGATCTCCGAGGCGCACCTGCAGAAGGTCACCGCCTACGTGGACAAGGCCCGCGAGGAGGGCGCGAGCATCCTGTGCGGCGGTCAGCGCGCCGTCGAGGGCGAGCTGTCGAAGGGCTGGTTCTACGAGCCCACCGTGATCGCGGACGTGGCCCGCGGCTCCAACGCGGTGACCGAGGAGGCCTTCGGGCCGGTGGTCACCGTGGAGACCTTCCGGGACGAGGCCGAGGCGGTGGCCATCGCCAATGACACGATCTACGGCCTGGCCGGGGCCGTGTGGACCTCCGACGCCGGGAAGGCGGAGCGGGTCGCGGCGAAGCTGCGTCACGGCACCATCTGGATCAACGACTTCCACCCGTACCTGCCGCAGGCCGAGTGGGGCGGGATGAAGCAGTCCGGCATCGGCCGGGAGCTGGGCCTGGCGGGTCTGGGCGAGTACGTGGAGACCAAGCACATCTACCAGAACACCGCCCCGGCCGTGACCGGCTGGTTCCAGGACCGGAGGTAACCGCGCGGCGCGGGTGCGCCCCCCGAGGGGCGCACCCGCATCCTGGGCATCGAGATCAGAAGAGGCGGCGAGCGCACCGAGCGGTTCCCCCACCCACCGACCCCCCACCACAGGAGGATCCATGGCTGAAGAACAGGTTTTCGACTACATCGTCGTCGGCGGCGGTTCGTCCGGCGCGGCCGCGGCGGCCCGGCTGTCGGAGAAGAACCCGCGGGCGCAGGTCGCGCTGATCGAGGCGGGCCCGGATGACGCCGGGATCGACGAGGTGCTGCAGCTGAACCGCTGGATGGAGCTGCTGGAATCCGGCTACGACTGGGACTACCCGGTCGAGGAGCAGGAGCACGGCAACTCCTTCATGCGCATGGCCCGGGCGAAGGTCATGGGCGGGTGCTCCTCGCACAACTCCTGCATCGCCTTCTGGGCCCCGGCCGAGGACCTGGACGACTGGGAGCGCCGCTTCGGGGCCACCGGCTGGAACGCGGAGACGGGTTTCCGCCTGTTCCGCCAGCTGGAGACCAATGAGGACGCCGGCGCCGAGGGCGGGGAGCACCACGGCGATTCCGGCCCGGTGCACCTGATGAACGTCCCGGCTTCCGATCCGTGCGGCGTCGCGGTGCTGGACGCCTGCGAGCAGGCCGGCATCCCCCGGGTGCGGTTCAACTCCGGGAAGACCGTGACCAACGGGGCCAGCTTCTTCCAGATCAACCGGCAGGCCGACGGCACCCGCGCGTCGTCGTCGGTGTCCTACATCCACCCGATCCGGGACCGGGAGAACTTCCACCTGATCACCGACACCCAGGTCAAGCGGGTCCTGTTCGATGGGGACAAGCGCGCCGTGGGCGTGGAGGTGGTGGACAACGCCTTCGCGGTGGCCAAGACCATCTGGGCCCGCAAGGAGGTCGTGCTCTCGGCGGGGGCGATCGACTCCCCGAAGCTGCTGATGCTCTCCGGGATCGGCCCGGCCGAGCACCTGCGCGAGGTGGGCGTGGACGTGCTGGTGGACTCCCCCGGCGTCGGCTCCCACCTGCAGGATCACCCGGAGGCGGTGATCCAGTGGGAGGCGAAGAAGCCGATGGTCCAGGATTCCACCCAGTGGTGGGAGCTCGGGATCTTCACGGAGCTGGACGTGCCCTTCGAGGATGAGTTCCCGGGGCGGCCGAACTTCATGATGCACTACGGCTCGGTGAACTTCGACATGCACACGCTGCGCCAGGGGTACCCGACGGGGGACAACGTGTTCTGCCTGACCCCGAACGTCCCGCACGCCCGCTCCCGCGGCACGGTGCGCCTGCGCTCCCTGGACTTCCGGGACAAGCCGAAGTTCGATCCGAAGTACTTCACGGACGATGAGGGCTACGACATGGCGATCATGGTCGCGGGCATCCGCAAGGCCCGGGAGATCGCCTCCCAGCCGGCCCTGGCCGAGTGGAAGGGCCGCGAGCTGTTCCCGGGCGAGGACGTGCAGACGGATGAGGAGATCGCCGAGTACGTCGCGAAGACCCACAACACCGTCTACCACCCGGTGGGCACGGTGCGGATGGGCCCGGATGACGACGCCGACTCTCCCCTGGATGCCCGGCTGCGGGTCAAGGGGGTGTCCGGCCTGCGCGTGGCGGACGCCTCGGTGATGCCCGAGATCACCGCGGTGAACCCGAACATCACCTGCTTCATGATCGGCGAGCGCGCCGCGGAGCTGATCACCGAGGACGCCTGAGCCTCCCGGCCCGCCGGCCAGACCCGGCGGAACCGGCAACCCCGCCAGACGGCCCCGTCGCGCCCGTGCGCGGCGGGGCCGCCGTCGTGGCCGGGAATCTGCGGGCAGCGGAGGAGGCCGGAGACGGATCACCGCTCCGGGCGCGACGGCCCGGGCCCCGGATCCGGGGAGGCCGGCGGCACCTGGGGGATCTCGGCGGTGTCGTGCCGGACGGGCGGCAGCGGCTCGACGGCGGGCAGGGCGGCGGTCAGCGCCGGGTCCGGGGCGCGGTAGGCCAGCAGCTGGGGGAAGCGCCTGCTCAGCCCGGCCACCCCGAGGCCGCAGGCCACCGCACCGCCCACCAGGGCCAGACCGGGTCCGGCCCACTGGCCGGCCGCACCCATCACGCCGGAGCCGAGCCGCGGCCCGCCGTTGACGGTGACGATGAACAGCCCCTGCAGCCGCCCGCGCATGGTGTCCGGGGCGGCCACCTGCAGGATGGTCGAGCGGTAGATCCCGCCCACGGCGTCCAGGGCACCGGCGGCCATCAGGCCGACCAGGGCCAGGATCAGGCCGGCCCAGGCGGCCCCGGAACCCCGCTCGGTTCCCACCTGGACCCACCACATGGCCAGACCCGCCCACAGCATCCCCGCCGCCCAGCCGGCGTAGGTCCAGGTCAGGGCCCTGCCCTGGGCCCGCACCCGCACGACTCGCCCGGACAGCACCGTGCCCAGGAAGGCGCCCAGCGTCATGGTCCCGGACAGCAGCCCGGCCACGGCCTCGCTGCCGCCGACCACCACCAGCGCCATCGCGGGGAACAGGGCCTGCGGGAAAAGGGTGATCATGGCGCACAGGTCCAGCATGAAGGTCATCGCGACCACGGGTGAGTTGCGCACGAAGCACAGCCCCTCCCCCACGGAGGACAGGCCCCGGGTGGGCTGTTCGCCCTCCGCCCGCTGCGGGACCTGAGGGGGCAGGCGGTACAGGGCCCACAGCCCCACGGTGAAGGTGCCCACGTCCACCAGGTACGTCCAGCCGTAGCCGACGGCGGCGACCAGGAAGCCGCCGAGCATGGGGCCCAGGGTCAGGGCCACGGTGCTGGCGGACATGTTCAGGGCGTTGGCCGCCGGCAGCCTCTTCAGCCCGACGATGTTGGGGATGATGGCCCCGCGCGCGGCCTGGTTGATGGGGTGCAGCAGGGACTGCAGGGCGATCAGCCCGTAGAGCACGGCGATGCTGTCCAGGCGCAGGAAAGCCTGCGCGGCGATGAGCCCGCTGAGTACCCACAGGCCCAGCGACGCGGCCAGGGCCACGCGGCGTCGGTCCCGGGTGTCGGCCAGGACCCCGCCCCACAGCCCGCCGAAGATCAGCGGGAGCACGGAGACCAGGCCTACGGCCCCCACGGCGAAGGTGGAGCCGGTGATGCGGAAGATCTGCAGGGACACGGCCATCGCGGAGACCTGGAAGCCCAGCACGGAGAAGGCGGTGCCCAGCCACAGCCGCCGGAAATCCGGGTGCTGGCGCAGGGGCGTGAGGTCCATCATGAGGCGGGGCACACGGGAAAGCCTAGCCGAGGGCTGAATCCGGGGCCTGCGGGTACCGTGCGCCCCGGGGCCGGGGGCATGCTGGTGGAGTACGACGTCAACGGTTCGAAAGGCAGGGAATCCCCTATGACGGAAGCACCCCTCATCTCCCTGAACGACGGCAGCGCCATCCCGCAGCTGGGCTACGGCGTGTGGCAGGTCGAGGACGAGACCGCGGAGAAGGTGGTCCAGCTGGCCCTGGAGGCCGGGTTCCGCCACATCGACACCGCGAAGATCTACGGCAACGAGGAGGGCGTGGGCCGCGGCCTGAAGGCCTCGGACGTGGATGCGCAGGACGTGTGGGTGACCACCAAGCTGTGGAACGACGACCAGGGCTACGACAAGGCCCTGCAGGCCTACGAGGCCTCCGCCGAGCGCCTGGACCTGGGCAAGCCGGTGGACCTGTACCTGATCCACTGGGCCCAGCCGGCCCAGGGCACCTACCTGGAGTCCTGGAAGGCGCTGATCGAGCTGCAGAAGCAGGGCAGGGTCCGCTCTATCGGGGTCTCCAACTTCCCGGAGGAGCAGCTGCGCGAGATCGTGCGGGAGACCGGGGTGGCCCCGGCCGTGCACCAGATCGAGCTGCACCCGCACTTCAACCAGGAGAGGATGCGCGCGGTCGACGAGGAGCTGGGCATCCGCACCGAGGCCTGGTCCCCGCTGGGCCAGGGCGGCGAGGTCCTGAAGGAGAAGGTGATCACCGACATCGCCGAGAAGCACGGGGCCACCGCCGGGCAGGTCGTGATCGCCTGGCACCTGGCGCTGGGCAACATCGTGATCCCCAAGTCCGTGACCCCGGAGCGGATCACGGAGAACTACGGCGCCCTGGAGGTGCGCCTGGATGAGGAGGATGTGGCGGCCATCAACGGCCTGACCCGCGAGGACGGGCGCCTGGGCAACGACCCCGCCCAGGGGGTCTGAGCCCCCCTCCGACCGCGTCCTGACCCCGGCGGTAACATCCGCACCCGTCCCTTGGCCGCCCCGCATCGGCGAGCATACGCTCGAGACACCGACGCGGGGCGGTCTCGCGCATCACCGAAAGGCCTGCACTGTGGAGCATGACGACGCCGTGTACCGCGAGTTCCGCGCCCGCTACGGCCCGCTGCTGGAGCGTCTGAACGACGTCGAGTGGACCCGCCGGGAGGCCCGCTCCCGAATGCTCACGGTGCACCCGGAGATGGATCATGAGCTGCTGGATCGGGCGCTGGCGGAGATGAGCTGGCGCAGCGAGCTGCGGCGGGAGGATCCGCTGGGTGGGGTGGTGATCTCCTGTTCCCTGCTGCTGGCGGTCAATGATCTGTTCGACCTCGGGGAGGACCCGGAGTACGCGGTGACCCTGCTGGAGCGGGCGATCTTCCAGGAGATGTCCGCGTTCATGAACCTGCACGGGATCTCCGATGAGGCCGCGGCGCATATTCTGTCCCGGCTGGCCGCCAGCAACCGGTTCCTCGCCGAGTATCCCCGCACCACGCTGACGCAGGAGGAGTACCGCGGTTTCCTGCGGGACATCCCGGAGTATCTGCGGGAGCTGTCCGCGGCGAAGGACGGCCGCTGGCCGGTCTCGGATGCGCTGATCCGCGAGCGCATCGGGGAGGGCTCCTGGACGCGGGCGCTGCTGGCGGTGGGCATGTCCCCGGAGGAGCGCTACGCCGCGGACGGCACCGATCTGATCCCGGACTACACGGAGGCCCGTTTCCGCAGCTCGATGGCGGATTTCTTCACGTTCTGCATCCGCACGGATCGGATTCCGCACGCGCTGCTGTATGGGCGGTGGGCGGCCAGCGGCTCCCGGTCCCGGGTGCCGCGGCCGAATCTGGCGACGGTCCGCCACCAGTTCGGCTCCTGGTCCCAGGCGATCGCGCACGGGCGGGAGCTGATCAACTCCAGCGATCCGGCCCAGGCGGATCCCCGGTACGAGGAGCACTGGGTGGGGCCGTGGACGCAGCCCACCCCGGTGGTCTCCCCGTCGGGAGGGCGTGCGGCGTGGAGCGTGAGCAGCTGGACGGATCGGGGCATCGGCGTCGTCGGGCATCTGCGCGCGGAGCCGGGTGAGGGCTCCGAAGCGGACGCCGAGGCGGCGTGGGAGGAGCTGGTCGGGGAGATCGCCCAGGCGGTGCGGGATCTGCGGTGGAACCACTTCCTGACGGTGGAGTACGAGACGGGCAACAACCTGGACGAGGCGCCGTTCGCGCAGGCCTTCACGGGACCGGCGGGGGTGGAGGTGACGCTGGTCTCGGAGCGGTTCCTGCCGGCGATCGTGTGGCCCATCGATGATGCGCACCTGCGGCGCACGGGGTGGACGGCCCCGGATGAGTCCCAGCCGCATTGGCGGCAGGGGCGCCTGGACCCGGAGGCGGCGGCCCGGACCCTGGTGGATGGGCTGCGCCACGGCCGGGACTGCTCGGATCCGTACCGCTTCCGGTGGGGTTCGGGGGCGGTCTACGCTGAGGGTGAGCAGAGAGCCGAGACGGACCTCAGGAGATGATCGGGTGAGCTGCGCCCCGCTGACCGGACCCGTGCCGCGACCGGGGGGGCACCGTCGGGGTTCCCCGGAGTTCACGCGGATGCTGATCGCGATGTTCTGCGCGGGGCTCGCCACCTTCGCGCAGCTGTATTCGCCGCAGGCGGTGCTGCCGTCGATCGCCCGGGACTTGGGGGTGGATGCGGCGTCGGCGGCGCTGATGGTCTCGGCGGGCACCTTGGGACTGGCCCTGTTCGCCCTGCCGTGGACGTATCTGGCGGATCGGTGGGGCAAGGTGCGCGCGATGGAGATCGCGGTGGTCTCGGCGACGGTGCTGGGGCTGGTGATCCCGTGGATCCCGCATTTCGGGTCGGTGCTGGTGCTGCGCCTGGCCCAGGGGGCGGCCCTGGCGGGGATGGCGGCACTCGCGGTGTCCTACATCAGCGAGGAGACGCACGCGCTGCACGCCGGGGCCGCGACGGGTCTGTACGTGGCCGGGACCTCACTGGGCGGGTTGGCCGGCCGGCTGATCTCGGGGCCGATGGCGGAGGTGACGGGAAGCTGGCGGGTCGCGGTGATGTCGGTGTCCGTGCTGGCGGGGGCGGCCGCGGTCGCGTTCATCGTGCTGGTGCCCCGGGCCCGCCGGTTCGTGGCGGTGCCGCCGAAGGGGGCGCTGCGGGAGACGGCGCACCGGATCGGGCTGCAGCTGCGCAATCCGGCGATGCTCAGCCTGTACCTGCTGGCGTTCATCCTGATGGGCGCGTTCGTCACGGTGTACAACTACGTGGGCTTCACCCTGGAGGCCCCGCCGTATCTGCTCTCCCCCGGGGTGATCGCCCTGCTGTTCCTGGCGTACCTGTCCGGCACGTTCGCTTCGACGACGGCGGCGCGGTTCAGCGCGCTGTTCGGGCGTTTGCACGTGGTGGGGGCGTGCGTGGCGGTGATGCTGGTGGGGATCGGGCTGACCCTGACGCGGCCGCTGTGGCTGATCGTGGTGGGTCTGGTGCTGCTGACGATGGGGTTCTTCGCGGCGCATTCGGTGGCGTCGGGGTGGGCCGGCCTGGAGGCGGGAGCGGCCAAGGCGCAGGGCACGGCCCTGTACAACGTCTTCTACTATGCCGGTTCGGCCCTGGTGGGCTGGGTCGGCGGATTCTTCTACGCGGCCGGCGGGTGGCTGGCCACGGGCCTGTTCTGCGCGGTGCTGCTGGTGGTGGGGTCTGCGGTGGCCTGCCCGGTGCTGCACCGGACCCTGGTGCGCCGGGCGGGGTGAGCCGCTAGACTGGCTCACCGACGAAGGGGAGTAGTTCCCATCCGCCGAGGTGTCCGCCCGGCGGTGGCGGTGCGTCGACACACTGGATCCGGTCTCCGGGTCCCGGTGCCCCACCCGTCGTCCTGCGCGGTGCGCGCAGGGGCGGGCGAGCGAGACCTTCGGCCCACTGACCGATCCCGGCCCGTGCGGCACCCATCAGGCGTGTCCCCGGGCCCCGTTCAGGGCCGTGTCCTCCCCCGTCTTTCCGGTGCCTGTGCGCCGTCGCCGGGGGCGATCACCCGGCCCGGAAGGCGAGACCGCCATGGACCGCACCAATTCCCAGCCTCCCCTCCCCCGCTCCGCGCAGGAGCCGACGCCGCTTGCCCAGTCGGCCGGCGAGCCCGAGGGCCTTTCTGTTCCTGCCGATCCGGCGGGGAACGCGCATCACGCGGTGGGCGAGCCGTCGAAGGCGCAGATCCGCCGGTGGCGGCGGTATCTGGCGGATGAGATCGCGGAGGCGAACCTGTACCGCGGCCTGGCCCGGCACGCCACGGGCCGGGAGGCGGAGATCCTGGAGCAGGTGGCCGAGGCGGAGGGCCGGCATCGGGAGCACTGGGTGCAGATGCTCGGCGAGCATGCGCACCCGATGCCGCGCCCGTCGGCGGGTTCGGCGTTCCTGCAGTTCCTGGCCCGCCGCTTCGGCTCCGTGTTCGTGCTGGCCCTGGCGCAGCGGGCGGAGGGCCGCTCCCCGTATGCGGAGGACCCGGATGCCACGGACGCGATGGCAGCGGATGAGGCGATCCACGAGGAGATCATCCGGGCGCTGGCCACGAACGGCCGGGAGACGCTGTCCGGGAATTTCCGGGCGGCGGTGTTCGGCGCGAATGACGGCTTGGTCTCGAACATCTCCCTGATCATGGGTATCGGGGCCTCGGGTGCGGGCTCGCACATGGTGCTGCTGTCCGGGATCGCGGGATTGCTGGCGGGCGCCCTGTCCATGGGGGCCGGGGAGTTCGTGTCGGTGCGGTCCCAGCGGGAGCTGTTGGACGCTTCCCGTCCCACGCGGGTGACTCTACGGGTCGCGGATGATCTGGACATCGATGAGAACGAGCTGGAGCTGATCTACCGGGCGCGGGGCATGAGCGAGGAGGCCGCGCGGCATCGGGCGCTGGAGCGGTTCGGACACTTCGACTGCGACTGCGATCCGTCGCTGTCCCACCGGGATGAGGCGGAGGAGGAGTCCGCGGAGAATGTGGCGTTGGGCACGGATCTGGGGGCGGCGGCGTCGAGCTTCTGCTTCTTCGCTTCGGGCGCGGTGATCCCGATCCTGCCGTACCTGTTCGGGATGACGGGGGCGTGGGCGATGGTATTGTCCCTGGTCCTGGTGGGGATTGCACTGCTGGGCACGGGCGGCGTGGTGGGTCTGCTGTCCGGGGCGTCCCCGGCGAAGCGGGGGCTGCGGCAGCTGGGGATCGGCTACGGTGCGGCGCTGGCCACGTATCTGCTGGGGCTGCTGTTTGGGACGACCGTTGGTGGGTAGCGGATCCCTTGCTATCCTGGGGCCTGCAGCGTCCGCATGACGGCGCTCGTCGCCCTCGGCGGGTACCGCGGCGGCAGCCGCACCCGTGACCCATGATGATTGACTCGTTTCCTTGGGGGGGGGAATACGTGATCACCTCTGTCTCTCGCCGCCAGCTCGCCAAGGGCGCCGCCTGGTCCGTGCCCGTCGCCGCCGCCTCCGCCGTCCCGGCCATGGCAGCCAGTCCGAATGATATGACCAAACTCAGCATCTGCAAGTTGCACTACGGTAGCGGCGATATCAACACCAATCCCCTGCATATTCACATTCAGCCTTCCAACGGTCGAATGGATAAAGGGGATAGCATCACCTGCGAGCTCACCGTTGATGACTCCACACGCTATACAGACTTAGGAATTTACAAGCCCCAGAACTCCACCGCACCGAATCTCACCTATGCCGGCAATAGCGACTGGACCCTGCAGCTGACCCCCGGTCCTGCGGTTAACGGTGGAACCAAGAAGTACACATTAACCCTGACAGCCAACCGATCCTTCAATATGAATAATTACGGATGTTTCCAGGTCCTCCAGTGGACTGATGGAAATACAGGGAATGTCATTGCTAACGGTGCAACCGTAACTTTTTCCGACAGTTCAGGAAACACTCTTCTGAAGTGGCAGACCCCCCGACGTCGCCCCAACACTGCCACCAAGAGCTACACCCGTGCTATGAAATTCATTAGCAAGGGCGGCTCTCAAACGTGTTATCCCATTGTCGCTTACGGATCCTTCACTCTGAATCCATCATATATGGGGAGCGATGGTCCGAAGTGCGGGGAGAGCAGTCAAAACAATACTTCGACCATCTACCCTGATGGCTACTGCGCCTTCGCTCAAAAGCGTGGCGGCGGCGATGTCGACCTTGCCTCACGCTGTTAACGGTACCCCCTGAAACAAGGCCCCGCACCGCATGCCGCAGTGCGGGGCCTTCCGCTTCCCACCGCGCGAGGCGTCATCTTCGTGGCTTATCTAGCCGTCATAACGCACGCCAGCGAAGGTTCGCTGCGATCCGTCGGCGAACGGAAAACACCGAGTCGTCATCCACGTGGTCTCAGAAGGGCTGAGAACTCACGCCGCTGACGGCTCGTCGTCGCCTCATGCCGCGTACATCTCTTCGCCGGTCGCAGATCTCCCGCAGCCCACGCGTAGCACGATTTGGGCAGCACACCATTTCATAGGAACACCTGTACCACGCGCTGCCGATCCTCCGCGGCCCAGTGCCGAGAACAGCGACATCCATGCTTCCAGGGTCATGGGTCCTCATTCCAGGGCATTGCGCTCTCTCCACTGAGTGAAATACGCCGCACCGGCCCCGGAGCGCACCCTCACCCAACCCGCGGATCCCGGGAAGCCACCTCCTCCACCCGGCTGATCTCCCGCAGCGCACCCACCAGCACGGGGTCGATCAGCCGGGATACCTCCAGCATCTCGTGAAAGCACCCTACCGGGTCCGCCCTCAGCACATCACCACCGTGAGCGATCCGGTTGCGCACCCGGTGCAGCCGACGCAGCGGATCCACCACCTGCCGCAGCCCCACCTCGTCGTCCTCCGTGATCCCCGGGAAAGCCCGCGAGACCGCGTGCACCCACACGATCCGGCGCGCAGCCTGACGCGGGCCGGGATCCGCACGTGAACGCAGCAGCACCGGATCCGGCAGCAGCGAACACCAGAACCCGAACGGCAGCTGCGCCGACACCTCATCCAACGGCACACAGTCCTCCGCGCACCCGCACTCCCCCGCCGCATTCCTCCGAGCTGTCCCCGCCATCGCGGAGGACAACAGCAGATTCAACGGCGCAGCAGGGGCACCCACCCAATCCGGGCCGCCGCCCACCGCCGCGTTCCAGCGACGCAGCTGATCATCCATCGCGGTGCGCACCAGCACCTGGAATTCCAACAGCACCTCGAACAGCGCCGACGAGACCTCCCGGTTCCACCGGTACAGAGCCTCCGCCCGCTCACGATCCCCGCCACACGCCGCCAGGAACGGCAGCATCCGCGCCCGGGGCACCGCAGGCCCCGAACCCAGGTACTTCAGCATCCCTCACCACACCTGTCTCTCATACGCGATCACCGTCCCACCCGCCTCAGCCACCTCCTCCCGCCAGGGGCGTCCATCCCGCACCGCCAACTCCACACGGGACGTCCGCCGCAACGGCCCACCCGGCGCCGCCGCCAACCTCCGGATCACCCCCGGAGCCAACACCACCAGGACCACCTCCGTGCCGCTGGCCGGCACGAAGACGAACAGAACCCCTGCCTCCGCAGAACCGCCCGCCCCCGCATGCTGACGCAGGTTCTCCACCAGACGGCGGTTCTCCACCATCACCCGCTCCGGCTCCCCCTCCTCCAACCGCACGCAGACGATCGAATACACCGTGCGCACCACGCCCGCCGTCGTGCGCACCACCACCACTCCGGCCCCACGTCCCGAGCTGGACACATACTCGGGAACCCCCGGTGAATTGGTCAGCTTTCCCTCCGCGGTGGACACCGCATCCTCCACCCCGCCGGCTTCCACCTGCACGTGCGCCCTCAGATCGCTGGTCGTGGAGAAGAGCATGGCACGGTCCTTCCGCGAAGGATTAGGAAACAACGAACGCCGGGGCCCGCCCCGGCGTCGTTGCTGTATAAGGCATTTAAGGTAACGGTAAACGGGCCTGAAAGCAACACCGTGGATATGAGAACGCCGAGCCGTCATCCACGTGGTCTCAGACGGGCTGAGAACCCACGCGGA
>OMJG01000963.1_pt1 | contig 18724 bp, 13 predicted proteins | sample 1646431 | NCBI WGS metagenome assembly OMJG01 (sample SAMN03771674, study PRJEB25209) | food metagenome | isolation source: Cotija cheese | place: Mexico:Jalisco,Michoacan | collected 2011-12-12
ATCGCGATGAATTGAAACAAATCCTCCGGCTCACTGAAAATGGCTTCGAGGACATTGTTTCAACGCGTTCTAAGGCTTTCAAAGCATTACACATTGATTTGTCAGACTTAGGTTTCAATCAGTTGTTGGACCTATTAGTTGAAAAACCACAATTGCTCAAGCGGCCAATCATTTATGATGGTCGGCGGTTACAAATCGGGTATAACGAAGAAGACATTCGGGCATTTTTGCCACGTTCGGTACGTAAGTCGGAATTACGTGAAATTCAACAAAAACTTTATGATGATGACCAACAAGCAGTTGGATAATCAAGCGCATCTGAATTATAAACGTCACTTCAAGGATTGCTAGTAAATTCTTGAAGTGACGTTTTTTGTTGGTGAACTAAGTGTTCAAGACGAGCGTGAATGCTGGCTGGTTTTTAAACGCGAATATGATAATTATTTTCTCAAGAAATGTTGTGAATACCATACTTACCAGGTTTTTAATCAGTTATGGAGCTTGCGATGATTAAGCAGATTACTTGGTAAAATAAGTTGGCTTGTGTACAATGTAAAAAAGCCTTGAATGAAATGGAGATTTTGACGTAATGAGTGAACAAGACCAAGCGACCTGGGCAATGCAGGCATTAGCCGCTTTAAAGACAACGGATAATCGAGTGATTATTGATAGTATTATTAAGGTTATCGATGACCAGCAGGCTGAAATTGAAAGTCTGCGCGGCTCAATGGAAGGACAATTATGGAGCCCGACCAGTTGGCATCAAGACCAGCAGGCGCAACATGCTGGTCTTGATGAAACGACATCTTCATCGAAGTAGGTTAAACGATATAAAAGGACGGGCATAAGACTTCAAAACGCATAGATTACTCGGCTTACTCTGAGTAATCTATGCGTTTTGTTTTCCACGACAATGATGCCGAAAATCAATTTGTGTTGTTTAACATGGATACGTGGATGATCACAAATTGAATAACCTCTGGCTTACTTTCATGTGCATCTAATCGGGTTGCTGTTAATAATCGGCCACGGTTGTTTTACGGTGATGGGTAATGACTTGAACGATAGCGGCTAACAGGCCACCAATTAAGACACCGGCCGCGTTAGCGATGACATCATTGATGTCGCTACTACGATTGATTAACCAGTGCTGTGACATTAAATACTGCAGGCTTTCAATGCTGGCACCGACCAACAAACCAGTTAGGCCAAGGCTGAATAGTGAGTAACGTTTAAAGTGCCGCTTAATCCCCCAGCCCAATGGAACCGTCAGAATAATATTTTCGATGAAGCCCAGGCCGTGAAGGTAAAGGCGGGTCAGATTTACTTGGCCGCCGCCCGCTGGCATAACGTAGACGGCGGTGCCATCAAAAGAGAGTGGGGTAAAAAGAATGACACTAAGTCCAAATAAGTAGCCTAGGCTGAGCAGCTGTCGCTTACGCATCTGGGGCTGGTGAGTGTGCACGAGGATCACTAAACAACTCAATGTAGCAACGATTAAAATAATTCTGAACGGTTCCCAACGCATTCGCTTCACTCCTTAGTAATTATAACTGTATCTTACCGTAAACCTAGGGGTGTGAAGTGGTACGAGCACGAAGCTTAATGAAGGCTTTACCGGCTTAACCAAAACTCAAGTAAATCAGTGATTGGTACTATTCGAGTTCTGCTTGACATCAGTGCCGGTCAAACTGGGTTTAGTTGTCAAAGCCAGAACAATTACACCAATAACAATGATTAAACTGAACCAGAGCGCGATTTGGGTACCAAGGGTAGTTTGCGTTATGGAAGAAGCGTGTGGTATGAGCTGGGTCCCCAACGTGATTAAGACGGCCATAATGGCGGTTCCAAGTGAACCAGAATATTGTTGCAGCGTATTAAATAACGCGTTACCATCACCTATTAACGGGGATGGTAACTGTTGTAGCCCATACGTCAATGCGTTGTTAAATAAGCAACTGAACCCAATTTGAAAGAGGACAAATAGACCAATGATCAAGCCAACAGAGAGGTGCTGGGCTAACAAAGCTAGTCCTAACGTGGCTAGTCCTAAAAAAACAGCGCCGATTTGAAATGGTCTTTGAACGCCGCGGCGGTCCATCAATTTACCAGCTAAAGGAGACAGAACGGCTGAACACAGGCTCCCAGCTAAAAGCATTAAACCAGATACTAGGGCATTTTTGCCCAAAGCTAACTGGGCAAAGTTAGGGAGAAGAAAGGTCAAACCAATCTGGATAAACTGAATAAAGAAATAAATGAGTAACGCCCGTGTGAAATCGCCCTGTTTGAAGACGGCCAGATTGATCAGTGGGTGTGATGCTCGGCGCGTGGAATAGGTAAAACCCAGTATTGCCAGTACTGCAATGATCAAAGGTACCCAGACATACAACAAACTTAGTCCGTGGCTGCTCAGGTTATTAACACTAAAAATGAAGAGAATGAGTGCCGCAACGACCAGTATAAATTGACGTAATGGAAATAGTCGTGATTGTGGTGCCCGTGTTTGATGAATCGTTTTAGCCGTAATCAACCAAGCAATCAGTCCAAACGGGAGGGTGATGCCGAAAATTAAACGCCAGGATAATAGTTGTGTTACTAAGCCTCCATACGTTGGTCCGAGTGAAGGGGCCAGTGCAATCAACATACCGGCGGTTCCCGTGAAACGCCCTTGAGCGGTGAATGGGACCTGGGTCATAATTTGAGTGAAGACTAATGGTAATGCCAAGCCAGTTCCAATGGCTTGAATGATCCGACCGAGTAGTAGTAACCATAATTGGGGAGCTACCATACATAATAGGCCACCAAGGACGAAGCCGGCGCCACCAACGTTAATAATTGTCCGCCAGTGAAAGCGTTGCTGAATAAAGGCCGTAATAACCATAGTAGCGGCCACGGCAAGTAAGTAGGCAGTGGTCACCCATTGAACTGTTGATAAGCCGGCTTGAAATTGATGCATCAAGGTCGGAAAAGTTACGTTCATCGACGTTTCAACTAAAATACCGCAAAAAGCCAGGCCAGCGGTACCGAAAATTGCGACCTTAGTTTGGGTCGGAATGATTGATGTGCTTGTTGACAAAATAAAACCTCCGTTAATCAAGGCCAGCTCGTTTCGTGTATGAAACGACGCTTTTCTTGATCAACGGAGGTTCCGTTGTAAAGATATACAAGCATCAAAGACAACCTTGATGAATTTATTGATAACTTAATCCTAGCATATTATTGATAAAAATGTCAGCTCGAATTTTAGTCACTGACTTTAGCGTTCTGCTCGGCTAAGGTGGTTAAATGTTCAAATAAGATGCCTTCACGAAGTCCATTTTGAGAGAAAATCATTCGGTCAGAATCCAAGAAGCGCATCAGACTAATAGCGGGAATCATGCCACCGACAATAATATCGGCCCGGTCCTTTGCTAGTCCGGGAATGGCCGCACGACCGGCCGCATCCTGGCTGATAACAGTGTTGAACGTGTCATAGATGGCGTTGTCTCGTAATCGATAACCGTGAATATCTTCAAAGTTGAGAATGTTGCATTTGCGCCGGTTAATCTTGGCTAACGTCCGGTTACTGCCGCCTAAGCAGACGAGCGGTAAGTTGAGACCGTTTCGCAACCACCAGACACTATTAAAAATTTTATCAACAAAGGTCATTGTTTTAAATAATTGACTAGCGGTGACCTGGTCGTTGAGACCAAACTTTTCAGATAAACTGACCGCACCGATTGGCAAACTGATCAGCTCTTTGGCTTGACCATTCACGATGAGGACGAGTTCACAGCTACCGCCACCAGTATCGACCATTACACAATTAGTCGTGGGGAGCGTGTTGACCACACCTAGGTAGTCGTAATAGGCTTCGGTCGTTCCGGGAATCACTTCGATGTCTAGGCCGACCTCATTTTTAACGCGTTTGAGGAATTTCTTTTGATTACTGGCCTTACGCGTCGCAGCGGTGGCAACAGCCTTGATGTTTAAGTTAGGCAAGTCTTTATAGACCGCTGAAAACGACTTTAGAGCCGTAATCGTACGGTCGATGGCATCGGTTTGAAGGGTCGGCGTGTCCGTAGCATTTTCATTTTCGGATAAACGGACCATTTCTTTGAGCCGATGCGTGACCGTATAACTACCATCTGCTTGAATCTGAGTAATTGTCATTCGACATGAATTGGAACCTAAGTCAATGACCGCAAAATTTTCCATCGCTAATCATCCTCTCTATCAAGATACGAAGCGTCGGGTTCATTCTTGGGACTCATCATTGGAATGAATTGATGCGCGTTACTAGTCGGCGTGGTTTCGCCGTGATCGGCTTTAACAGCTTGTTCGGCTTCACGAATGAACTCAGCTTGTGAGTCCAAAACTTCTAAGCCCCGGCCATCTACGCGGACATACGTATTATCTGGTTGCAAAATGCGCGTCTTGACCGTATCGGCCCACATCGTTGCAAAAATCGTCATCGCCCGGTGACTGATCTCAGGTTGGAGTAGTGGGAATAGTAATTCGACACGACGGTTCAGGTTACGGGTCATCATGTCCGCGCTGGATAAGTAAATTTGCGGTTCACCATCGTTACTGAAATAGTAGATGCGACTGTGTTCAAGTAAGCGGCCAATAATTGAGTGGACCTCGATGTTATCGGAAACCCCCTTAATGCCCGTCCGCAGACAACAAATCCCCCGAATAATCAGTTGGATTTTAACACCAGCGTGTGACGCTTCGTAGAGTTTGCTAATAATTTGTGGATCGGATAATGAGTTCATCTTCATCTTGACGACGGCGGGACGACCAGTTTTAGCAATCGCAATCTCATCGTCTAACTTCTCGTTGATGAAGTCGCGAATACCATCTGGCGAGATGTGCAATTTGTGGAAATACGGCGGCTCGGAATAACCGGACAACATGTTAAAGATGTTGGAGGCGTCGATGCCCATATCAGTATCAGCTGTGAAGAGGCCCATGTCTGTGTAGAAGTGGGCGGTAACATCATTATAGTTCCCGGTCCCCATGTGCATGTAGCGCTTGATACCTTCGTTTTCACGCCGAACAACGAGGGCAAGCTTACAGTGGGTCTTGAGACCAATCAGGCCGTAAATGACGTGGCAGCCCATCTCTTCGAGTTTTTTTGCCCAATGAACGTTGTTTTCTTCATCAAACCGGGCTTTAACTTCCACAAGAACGGTGACCTGCTTACCATTTTGCGCCGCTTGGCCAAGATATTTGATAATTGGTGAATCGGCCGATACACGGTACAGCGTCATTTTAATGGCCAAAACATCGTTATCTTCAGCGGCTTCATGAACAAAGTCCACGACGGGCTTGAAATCATCGTACGGATATTGCATTAAAATATCGTGGTCCTTGATTAAATCAAAAATGGAACGTTCACGATATTTTGCGGGATAGTAGGCGTGGTATTTCGGGTAGTTTAAGTCTTCGTGGCCCTGCACAGCTTTGACTAACTTGGATAAGAAAGTCAGATTAAGTGGCCCGTTGATGATGTACAGCGCGCTTTCGTTGATTCCGAGAGATTTGGCAAGGCGGGTGCGCTGATGTTTACTCATACTTTTTTCGACTTCTAGGCGCATCACTTTGCCTCGTTCACGCATCTTCAATTGTTTTTGAACTTCCTTCAATAAGTCGGAAGTATCTTCTTCGGCCACGTCTAGATCCAAGTCCCGCATGACGCGGTAACAGCTGGTTTCTTTGACCGTGTAATTGATAAATAGTGAGCCAACGAAGGCTTTGATAATTTCCTCAATCAAAATAAACTGATTGGGCGCCCCTGGTAAGACGACTACGCGGGGAAAAACATCAGGAACTTGCACGGTGGCAAACTTGCGATCCTTCTTGTCACCATTCTTATAAATACGCAGGGCAATGTTGAGTGTATTATTCCCAATGAACGGGAATGGGCGTGAAGAGTCATCGGCCATCGGTGTTAAAGCCGGGTATAGCTCATCGTCAAAATAATTCTTAACAAAGGTGTGTTGTTCGGCATTTAAATCGGCCATCGACAATAGATGAATCGCATGTTGCTCTAGTAATGGTAACAACGAGCGGTTCAGCGTGTTATATTGACGTTTGACCATCTCATGCGCTTTGTCGCTAATTGCACTGACTTGATCAGCCGCGGTTAGTCCTGCGGGATCGGGTTTGGTGTAGTTCACTGACATTAATTTGCGCAGTGAGGCGACTCGGACCGTGAAGAATTCGTCAAGGTTGCTTTGAGTAATTCCCAGAAAACGCACGCGTTCAAGCAGTGGGTTATCCTTGTCGCGGGCTTCATCAAGAACACGGTAATTAAAATCAAGCCAGCTGAGCTCACGGTTTGTATAATAACTTTCTTTATAATAATTCATGTTAACGTACCCCCCGTAGTTTAATCACTGGTGTTAGACCAAAGACTTCCTTAAAGAATTCCGCTTTTTGTGCGAATACCCAATTTTCTAAGAAGAGGTCATCATGGGAAAAACAAGTGATGATGACCCGTGGGTTGCGGATGGAAACCGAAATTTTGTTGATTTTTTGTTTGCGACCATCATCTAAAGCATCGGCAATTCGTAAGATAGCAGATAGTTTCGATACTAGCAGCCGTTGTTCGACTTGTAAGTGTTCGAAATGGCGAATGTCTTTCGATGGCGTTTGCGCGCTGTGGTAACGTGAAATCAAGGCAACCATCCGTTTTTCAGTATCGGTTAGTCCCATTAGTTCCGTCGCTTGCAAGATGTAATCTGAATGTAAATAATGCTGGTGTGGATCGATATAACTACCAACATCATGCACGATGGCGGCTACCTGTAAAAGTAATCGTTCGCGTTTACCTAAGTGGTGTAACGGTTTGAGCTGATCAAAGAGGTGTAGTGAGAACTTGGTGACCAAGTCACGGTGTTGAGGCTCAACATTGTAGCGATCAGCAATATTCTTAGCCGCAGTGACGATTTGATCGTCAAAGTTGTATTTCTTGTAGCCCAGTTTGACGGCTTCTTGGATAATTAGTCCGTCCAGTACGGTGACGTTGCCTAGCCAGATTTTTTCAGCGTTAGTAAGTTGTAATAGTTCATTGATAAGTAGTAGCTCGGGTACGATCAGGCGCACGTCTTCTTCATCGACTTCGTATTTATCCATTAAATACTGGTCGGAGGCATTAAGGACGTCATCATATAAGGCCTGAAAGTCCGCTTTACTAAGTTCTTCGACACCAGCTTTAGATTGTTGTTGGCGAAAAAGGGTAGCAAACGGGGCAACACCGAGCATAACCACGTTGCTCGGCTGGTCTCGGCGTCCGGGTAGGAAACGGCCAAAATCAATGATTTGACTAGAAATGTAGTCGTCCAGAACTTCAACATAGTTGGGAACACTGGATTGCAAGTCTTCGAGGACTTCGGCAATTCTGACGGGTCCTAAGCGAAGACTGCGGGAAAAGACAAAATTGCTCTGATCGTAGTGGGAAATACCGACACTGCCGGAGTTGATCCCCAATAAGTAAGTTGGTTTAGTGATCATTTGTTTGAAGCGTGGAAAGTGGACGGCTACTGCGACTGAACGCAGATAGGTTTCTTGACTGCTAGATAACCAGTCGATTTTGAGACCAGTCCGAACGAGCAACTGGTCTTGAATATAGTCGGCATTGTTGGCGGATGACAAGGACCACGACCCCCATAGATGGTAGTCCTTAACGCCATAATCGTTCATGATTTGGACAAAACCACTCAGTGCTTGGGCGGCTTGTTCCACCGAATCATAATCGATCGTATGCTGATCATAGATATCTTCACCAAGTGAAACGTCGGAACGAACTCGTTCAACTTGGCGTAATGTGCGTAGGTTGACGATCGACAATTCAATACTCTGAACGTTGATCATCATAATTCCAAATAATTTTGCCGCCATGGCGATCCCCCATTTAATGATTTCCTGACCCCCAATAGGGTTAAAGGCACGTATTTATTTTAAGTTTAACACAGGTTGGGGTTAGTTAAATTAGTATTTTAGTGGTGTAACAGTTAGTGATTGCTTTTAGTTTACATTCGTAAGTTAAGGGCGATGGAAGTGGCCGGTAACTTAACGTGAGCGCTATGGACACTCATATTAGGACTTAAATCAGTGACAGTATTAAGATGTTTTGATTGAGTCATGCCAGACTAATAACGTATGAATAAGATAAAAGGCGTGGTTCAGCCGCAACGAGTACGCCTGAACCACGCCAGTTAATGTTACAAGATTTCGTGATTATCGATAATTAGTTTGTTCAGATGTTTTTCAACTCGTTTATCCGTTGGTGGCAACTGCATGTAATCACCATACATTCGGGTTAGGATGGCATCATAGGCACTGGGGATTTTGACTTGAATATCCTCAAATGGTGTTAAGGTTAATTCAGTTAACTCCTGGTAGGACATAATTTCCTTTTCGTAGTCGTATTGGGACGCGAGGTTCTTATAAGTTCGTGAATCTGACTGTTCATATAAGCGCATGTATTCTTCGCGCTCCTGTTTGTGACGATTGACTTCAGCTAACTGCTGGGGTGTATGTTTCGTAATTAAATTACGTAGTGGTGTTTTGACAAAGTTATAATTTAACTTTAGTAGAATGGCAGCATCAGCTAATTTGTAATGCAGCATTTGTGAGCGTCGTAACGCTTCATCATCTGGGATCTTATCAAAGGGAAAGATATCAACAAACACGCCCTTAAAAGCATTGTTAACGTTGTTCTTTTCTTCAATATAAGTATTGACGTCTAGTAGTTTCATATAACTCAGTGCGTAATCAGGGTCCGAAGCGCCCGTCTGCAGGAAGAATTCGTTGGGGTTAAGGTGGCGGTTGGCAACCGTAATAAAGCGCTGATATTCACTACGGCGCATTCCAATATCGATGTCATCGTCCCATGGGATAAACCCATGATGACGGATGGCACCGAGCAGCGAGCCGCCAATTAGGAAATAGTCGATATTTTCGGCATCACAGATTGCAATTACGGTACGCATCAAGCGTAATTCAACTTGGTGTAAGGGTGTCAAGGACATGTACTCGTCTCCTTTTACGTAAGCGTTTCAACTAACTCAATCATACACTTTGTTGATCAAAATTGTTAGGGAGGATGCTTAACGTTGTGATCTGCGAGTTATTGCGTGTGAAACAGTTAAAGGCATGTTATATTTGGTCAAAAGTTAATGAAGTGATGGTGATCGCGATGAATAATGACGAATTAAGCAAACTTCTCAATGATTATTTTGAAGCATACCAAAATACAACTAAAATTATGATGGACTTGGTGGCCTGGCCGTTGAGTCAAAATAAACTGTCATTTGAGCAATTTTTAATTTTGCGGCGAATTGCAACAACTGATGAGGTGACACTCAATGATATTGCCATTCAGCGGCAGGTAACGCGTAGTGCGATTTCACGGCAAGTTAAATCATTATTGATGCAACATTATGTTTTTCAAGTACCTGATCCACGTGATCGGCGGCGATTATACTTACACTTAACGGAACGTGGTCAACAAGTTGAGCGGATCGTGGATCAGACGATTACACGGCACTTTGATCATTGGGTTAACCAGCTAGGGGCATCGCAAATTGATCAAGTTTTCAAAATGATGGGGACTTTTAGTCAGCAAGTGACGGATCTTGGTGAGCCCCAAGTACATCCAATCTTACACTAGATTGTACTTGGGATATATCGACAATTTTGATGCGGAAAGCGTAACGATACTTATGGCTGTCAGATGAAAATAAGCTTCACGGGAATTATTAATTCTTGTGAAGCTTATTTTCATCTAACAGCTATCATTGGCAAAGCATCAGACGTCAGTTAGTTTTATCGAAAACTCAAATTTTTTATTTATAGTAGCAATTTATGTTGGGGATGCAAACCTTATTTCAATCAGCGATTAATGCTTAAAAAAGTTATGATAGACGTCCTCGCAAGCTTCCAGAAACATACCGATAGCCATTAAGTACATCGCTAACATATTTTGCATGGTGAAGACCAAGTATAGTAGAACCGCATATAAGAGTAAAAAGAAGATTGCAGTAACTTTGGAACCAGCCATTTAAATCACACTCCCAAATTAGGCTTGATAAGCTAGGACTGTCATTGTGGCAAACTGGGTTAGTGACCAATTGCGGCATTATGACAATGAACACGCTTTAATTAACTTCATTCTAACGCAGCTCCTAGTAAATTAAAAATCGCATTGAATTTGATTCTAAATTATTTAGTGTTCGGTTATTGCTTTTGTTTGAACATAATGATACGATTAAATACGTCGAAAGAACACCAAAACACGAACGTTTACAATTGTGTGATTATAATTTAAACGAATATCTGGAGGGAATCATGAATAAAATTGCGGCATATTTTAATTTTTCAGAATTGAAAACGTCAATGCGGACTGAAGTACTGGCCGGCTTGACGACGTTTGTCTCAATGGCTTATATCCTATTTGTTAATCCGAGTGTCTTAGGCGCTTCGGGGATGGATAAAGGGGCGGTTTTTACCGCTACGGCATTAGCTTCAGCATTAGGATGTCTATTAATGGGGCTGGTGGCTAAGTATCCAATTGCCATTGCACCTGGACTAGGGGTCAACGCATTTTTCACCTATTCGGTTGTGATTGGGATGGGGATTAAGTGGCAAACTGCTTTAGCAGGGGTGTTTGTAGCCGCAATCATCTTCATGTTAATTACGATTTTTAAACTTCGGGAAATGATTATTGATGCGATTCCGCGTGATATGAAACTCGCAATTTCAGCTGGGATCGGGTTCTTCATTGCATTCATTGGTCTTCATGGTGGTGGCTTGATTGTTGCTAATAAATCAACGGTTGTTGGCCTGGGATCATTGACAGTTGGAACGACCTGGTTGACGATTTTTGGCTTGATTGTAACGTTAATTCTGATGAGCCGGAAAGTTCCTGGCGGGATTTTTATTGGGATGGTCTTAACTTCGATTTTAGGGTTAGCCACTGGTCTGATTAAGATGCCAGCAACGATTGTTTCAGCAGCGCCCTCTTTAAAACCAACGTTTGGCGTTGCACTTGGTCATATTGGTGATATTAATTCGTTACAACTAATCATTGTTGTTTTGACTTTCTTGTTAGTGACGTTCTTCGATACGGCTGGGACGCTAGTTGGCTTGGCAGAACAGGCTGGCTTTATGAAAAATAATAAGATGCCACGCGTTGGGAAAGCTTTGATGGCCGATTCAACATCCATGTTAGTTGGATCAGTACTAGGAACCTCACCAACCTCTGCTTACGTTGAATCTTCAGCTGGGATTGCGGTCGGTGGTCGTTCTGGGATGAGTGCGGTCGTCACTGGGGCGCTCTTTATCTTTGGCTTATTCTTCTCGCCGTTATTGAATGTGGTGACGGATCAAGTAACGGCACCAGCGTTAATTATTGTGGGTGTCTTGATGGCGGAATCTTTGAAACAGATCAGCTGGGAACGATTTGAAATTGCTGTACCAGCTTTCTTGACAGTTATTGGGATGCCATTGACGTATAGTATTTCTGATGGGATTGCCCTAGGTTTCATCGCTTATGTCATCACGATGGTTGCAACTAAGCATGCCAAAGAAGTCCATCCATTAATGTATGTGCTATTCTTTATTTTCATTATCTTCTTATGGATATTAAATGTTTGATGAAATTTGGTCGTGAGATACGATTAAGTAATCAAGCTATTACGAATTAACTAGTTAAGTTTATCAGGGACTACCGGCGCAGGCGTCGGTAGTCCTTTTTTCAACGGAGGAGTAAAGTAAAACTTGATGAGCGTCAAGTTACCCAGACATCAAAATAATTATACTGAAATCATTCAAGTAACTAGGAAGTGATTAGATGGCAGTGACTAGGTAGCAAATTTTTGCACAAATGTAAACGTTATCGTGGCGTTGTGGATTTGTGGGACTAACAATGATGGCTAGACCAATTAATATTTACTGTGACTTGTGGCTTAAGCGAATATTTTTGGAAACGCGGTTCGTGTACCGTGAATGGTCAGAACCATTTAAGGCAAGATGCGTAGTCGCTTCAACTAGTACTGAATGATGGTTGTTGAAAATAATTGTTCATGGAAAATTTCAAAAAAATAATATTTTTTTGAAAAAGTTGAAATGTCGTCAAGCCCCGTCGTTAACGCTTGTAAACCATAGAAGTTTTCGTTGAATTCACAATGATAGATAAAATCTATTGATAAAAGCGTTTACATTTTGAAAATTCGTGATTACAATAAAGTCGTAAAGTTGATAATTAAAATATATCAGAGGAGGACATTACTAATGGCTAAAATTAGTGGTTCAGATGCCGTATTAAAAGTAATTCAGAAGTGGGGCGTAAAACATATTTATGGTTTGCCCGGTGGGTCGTTCGATTCAACGATGAACGCCATCTATAATCAACGGGAAACGTTGAAGTACATCCAAGTACGTCACGAAGAAGCTGGTGCGATTGCCGCTTCCGCTGATTATAAGCTAACTGGAAAGATCGGCGTCTGCTTTGGTTCCGCTGGCCCTGGTGCTGTCCACTTACTGAACGGATTGTACGATGCTAAGGAAGATGGTATTCCAATGTTAGCAATCGTTGCACAAGTTCCTACTAAGCGGATGAACATGGACTTCTTCCAAGCAATGAATGAAGAACCGATTTTTGATGATGTTGCGGTCTGGAATCGCACTGCAATGACTGCCGAGAGCTTACCAATGCTTACCGATGAAGCGATTCGGCAAGCCTATGCCCACAATGGCGTTGCGGTATTGACAATTCCTAAGGACTTTGGTTGGGCCGAAATTGAAGATAACTTTGAAACCAATGCTAGTGTGCATACGGTTAACTATCCAGCGCCAACGGCTGAATCGGTTGCCGATGCGATTGAATTAATCAAAGCTGCTAAGTCGCCAATGATTTACTTTGGGATTGGTGCTAAGGATGCGGCTGAAGAATTAAAGGCTGCTTCTGAAAAATTCAAGATGCCACTGGTTTCATCAGTATTAGCAAAGGGCATTATTGAAGATGACTATCCCGCATACTTAGGATCAACGGGACGGGTCGCCCCTAAGCCTGGTGCTGAAATTGGCTTTAGTACGGATTTGATTCTCTGGGTCGGCAATAATGTGCCGTTCAGTATCTTCTTATTTAATAAGAAGGCTAAGGTCATTCAAATCGATATTGATAGTGAAAAATTTGGTAAGCGCCACCATACGAACGTTGCTATTCAGGCGGATGCTAAGAAAGCCTTAACGGCGATCAATGCAGCTGGTGAAGCACGCGATGATTCAGCCTTTTATGACGCTGCGGTTGCTGATAAAAAGAACTGGGATAAATGGCAAGCTAGCTTCAATGATAGCACTGAATCACCAGTTCGCCCTGAACCAATCTTTGATGTCTTGAACCAAGAAGCTAGTGACAAAGCTGTTTGGGCCATCGATGTCGGCAATGTTAATATTAACTTTGAACGCTTGATCCGGATGCACGGTGACCAGAAATGGGCAACTTCCGGGATTTATGCAACAATGGGCTTCGGGGTTCCTGCTGCGCTGGCTGCTAAAGTCAACTACCCAGATCGGGATGTTTACAGTTTGAGTGGTGATGGTGCCTTTGCGATGTTGTCAGAAGAAATTTTGGCACAAGTTAAGTACAACTTGCACGTCATTAACATTGTCTTCAGTAACGAGACACTAGGCTTTATCGAAGCCGAACAGACCGACGATACGCATCAACCACTCTCTGGTGTTGATTTGCCAGATACTGATTGGGCCAAGGTTGGCGAAGGCTATGGTGCGGTTGGCTATACGGTACGAACTAAAGCTGAATTCAAACAAGCCCTTGAAGATGCTAAGCAGACTGATAAACCAGTTGTTATTGATGTCAAATTAACGCATGCAATGCCATTTACAACGGAGCATATGTATTTGGATGACGCATGGCAAGATAAGGATAAGATTGCAGCCTTCGTTAAGAAGTACGATGCTCAAGACTTGAAGCCATTCAGTTACTTCTTGAAGCAGGCCCAAGCTAATTAATTAGGCAAATGATTAACAAAAGGGACGCGATTATCGCGGCTCTTTTGATACATAACACTCAATTGACTGCCAGCAATAGCGTGGCGGCAATCCTTAATGTTTTGAGTTAGGCTAGGTTGAACGTTAGGAGGTCGACAGATGCAAGTTATCAAATTAGACGCCCACCAATTACAAGTATTGGCACCACAACCGCCACTGGTGTTGGCCTTAGGATTTTTTGATGGTGTGCATCAGGGCCACCAGCGTGTCATTCAGACGGCACGCAGAATTGCTGAGCAGCGGGGGTTACCGTTAGCCGTGATGACCTTCAATCGGCATGCGTCCCAATTATTTCAACCACACACCAAGTTTCGGTATCTCAATACGGTCACGCAAAAAATACAGCATATGGCTGATTTACAAGTACAACGGCTCTATATTACTGATTTCAATAATCAATTTGCTAAGCTGTCACCAGTAGCCTTCATCAAAGACTATCTGGTAACGTTAAATGCCCAAGTCGTTGTGGCGGGGTTTGATTATACGTTTGGTCAGGGTGGAACGCATGGGATGCGTGAGTTAGCCCAACTTGGCACGCCTTATTTTGAAACAGTCACGGTAGATCGTCTGGCGAATCAACAATTAAAAGTGAGTTCAACGCGAATTCGGGGATTGATTGCGCAGGGGCAGTTGGCATCGGCTAACGATTTATTAGGATACCCTTACGAGACGCAGGCAACACTTAAACCATTGACGCGGGCGATAATGCTAGCCAATACTCGTCAACAGGTGCCAGCAGCTGGTGACTACCGTTGCTGGTTAGTGGGGGCCAATTATCGGCAGTCAGTGGTTGTTCGAGTAACAAACACACTTCAAATTATCTCGCCATATCAATTACCGCCACTAGCGGATGATCTGACGGTCAATATTCAATGGCAGAACCGGGTCGCACAAGTGGACAGTACCACAACCGTGCATCAGCAACGGTCACAATTATGAAGTTAGCAACGATACTAGTATGCTGATAAATTAATGGAGAATGTTCAAATGTGAAGATGCCGCATCAAGTGAACTAGAGCTGGCGATACTTGCTTAGCTGTTAAATTATACAAGAAATACAGAGCCGTCCTAAGTTATCCGGTACCGGATAACTTAGGATGGCTTGTTTTAATCTTAGGCTTATTGGTAGCCAACTCGGCCCATGTGTTTAATGGTCAACGGTAAAAAACGTGGAATAATCACATCATGATTAACGTCTGTTAATATTGTCGAAACGTGCGTCAAAAGGTTGATTGGGGCACGCTTTTTATTAATAAGAATTTGCTTACAAAAAGTAAGTATATTAATTGCATTTTTGTTTGGAAGCGATTTATAATACACTTGTTAAATGAATTGAACCGGATGATTGAGCTGGTTCAAAGTTGAAGGGACGGGATTTAAATGACAAAGATGATTGCAGGGCAAGCTTTGGTTAAAGTATTGGAAGCATGGGGTGTGGATCACCTCTATGGTATTCCTGGTGGCTCAATTAATCACACGGTTGAAGGCTTGTACCTTGAAAAAGCTCATATTGACTATATTCAAGTACGGCATGAAGAGGTGGGCGCATTAGCGGCTTCGGCAGATGCCAAGTTCACAGGTAAGATCGGGGTTTCATTTGGTTCTGCCGGCCCTGGCGCAACTCACTTATTCAACGGATTATATGATGCCAAGATGGATCATGTGCCGGTACTAGCGTTAGTCGGACAGGTCCCGCAAGCAACGATGAACACGAATTACTTCCAGGAAATGGATGAAACACCGATGTTCAGTGATGTTGCGGTATATAACCGAACTGTCACGACGGCCGAACAGTTACCTTATGTCATCAATCAGGCTATCCGTGAAGCTTATCGGCAAAAGGGCCCTGCAGTTGTGATCATCCCGGAAAACCTTTCAGCAGAAGAAATTGATTATCAACCAGTTTCAACACCCAATACAGTTTCGGATACTTTTGAGCAACGGGTTGACCCACAAGCAGTAACTGCGACATTGAAGATGTTAAAAGCGGCTAAGCACCCACTAGTCTATGCTGGTCGGGGACTCCTTGGTGCTCAAGCAGATTTAATCAAGTTTAGTGAACAGTTCAATATTCCAGTTATGAACACTGTTCCAGCCACTGGGGTTATACCAACCAATCATCCGAATGCCATTGGGACATTTGGCCGGCTGGGTTCCAAATCGGGATTCGAAGCTTTGCAACACGCTGATTTGATTTTGTTCCTTGGTTCTGAATTTCCATTTGCCAGCTTCTGGCCTAAAGGAATTAAGATTATTCAGGTTAATAACAACAGTTTTGATATTGGTAAGATGGTCCCCATCGACTACGCGGTCATTAGTGATGCCCAAGCTTATTTGCAGGCGATGATTGCAACTGGTGAAACATTGCCAGCAACCGCTTGGTTAACGACTAATCGCCAAAACAAGCATAATTGGGATAAGTGGCTTGAACAATTAGCTGCCGATGATCACGAGGGATTAGCACCAGAAGCGGTCATGAAGAAAGTGGCTAGCATGGTTGGTCCTCGTGATACCTATGGGGTTGATACTGGAAATGTCTCTGAGTGGGCAGTTCGAGGTCTACCAATGGATCAAGAACAGCGTTTTGCATTGTCAGGTCTCTTTGCAACTATGGGCTTCGGTCTGCCAGCTGGAATGGCGGGGGCCTTGAGTGTTCCGGATAGTCAGGCATGGAGTTTCTCTGGTGATGGTGGCTTTGCGATGGTTGCACCAGATATTATTACGGAAGCGCGTTATGGTTTACCGGTCATTAATGTGATCTTTAGTAATCAGCGGTTTGGCTTCATTTATCGTGAACAAGTTGATACGAAGCAGCATTTGTACGGTGTTGACTTAACGGATGCTGACTGGGCTAAGGTTGCTGACGGTCTTGGTGGCATCGGCTTCACGGTTCAAAATAATCAAGAGGTTGAAGAAGTGTTTGATCAAATCAAGGCACTGCAAGCCAAAGGGAATAAGCGGCCAATCGTGGTTAACGCGGTAATTAAGAATGATGACCCAATTGGCACGGCATACATGCCACTCGACCCTAAATTATATGGTCAAGAGGCAGTTGATGCTTATGCCAAGGCTAACCACATTGATATCGAAAAGCAACTTTCACTAGGTGCTTTATTGCGTGCCCAAGGTGATCAGTTGTAATTAAAAATAATGACGAACAAAAAAGCCACTAATAGTAGGGAAACCTACCATTAGTGGCTTTTTTTAGTTTAACAACTAATTACTATTTTTGATTAAAAGTACCAGCTTCCACGTCACGAATGAACTGTTTTAAATGATCAAAGTAGACGGGAGCGTTGTCAATCATGTGGTGGTGGCCACCATTTGGCGTCGTTACTAAGCGTGAGTTAGGAATATCACGAGCCATGCGGCGGGCTGAAGCTAATGGCATGGTTTCGTGTTCACCAAAAGTTAACAATGTTGGTACTTTAATATTGTGAATTTGGTCGCGAATATCCCATTCCTTTAATTTACCGGTGATAACAAATTCATTGTCACCCTGAAAGGCATTGTAAACAGGGGTGGCCGTTGTACTAATTAAATGGCGAATTGAAGTTGGTTGCTTACGATCGACATAACCGGCGTTCAGTACATCCACATATTTTTGATATTGCGGGTCATTCCAGTTACCTTCAGCTTCTTTTTGCTTCATATAAGCAACGGCATCTGCAGGTAAGGCTTCTTCACGGCATTTATTAACGTTCACGACGTATTCTTCAATGTTATCGACCATGCTTGAAATGATCGCACCCTTTAGATGCTGACCATACTTCAGGGCGTACATCATTGTAAGGGCACCACCCCAAGACTGACCAATCAAGTAAAAGTTATCAAGGCCTAGCTTTTGCCGGACTTCTTCAACTTCGTCTAAGAAATAGTCGTAAGTGAGATATTTCTTGGCAATTGCTGGGTCTGAATAGTCAGGTTGGTCCGAATACCACGATCCTAGTTGATCGTACATTGAAACTTGGATACCTAGATCTGATAGTTCATCACCAAAGTTTTCCCAGTATTCATGATTACCACCGGGCCCACCATGGAGACATAATAATTGAATATCACCCTGACCTTGGGTATTGGTCCATAAATGGTAGCCATTATCCAGCGTGATGATTGTTGTTCCTTGTTTCAAATGATCACCTAATTTCTTAATATTTTACTAGTTATCTTACCACTGTTAACTGAGTAGGGTCAAAATAACTAGTAAGATAGATAAGTTTAACAAGGGTATCGAGATAGAGCAGTAACACTGGCATAAGACAATGACCATCTCCCAGTGCGACACACGGGAGCAAACTGGCAGAGTCATAATTGCGGCTGAGTGTCGTATAAAGACAATAATTGGCGTACTGTGAGTATTAAATTAGGTTTATACTAGTAGACATGTTAGTTTAAACTAAGCATGGACATTGATACGACAATGTATTGGTTAACCAGTCATGAATCATGATTAAAACGTGCCGTTTCTCAAGTTCAGAAACAGCCAGCTTAGGCCCGCTGGAAACAGGTCGAGCTAGCGTAAACATGCTTTGCTAGTTCGTCCTACGCCGACCTCCAGGCATTTCTGCCAATTGCTGGAACGCGGTGGACACAGATTTAAGCCGCAGCCCACGTCTTAAATACTGGTCTTCCACTAACCAAGCAAAGAACGCTTGCTAAGTGG
>OMJG01000965.1_pt1 | contig 18692 bp, 16 predicted proteins | sample 1646431 | NCBI WGS metagenome assembly OMJG01 (sample SAMN03771674, study PRJEB25209) | food metagenome | isolation source: Cotija cheese | place: Mexico:Jalisco,Michoacan | collected 2011-12-12
GCCTGTAGTGGACTTTCACCACCAAGTTGTCGCCCATGCCGGGCGCACCAAAAAATGACGTCGGTGATAAATCACCAACGCCATCTTTAATGAACTGATTTTAAACTGAATTTTTTAATATACTTTTGTAATTTCTACTTCCATAGATCCGCCGGGTGTATCAATAGAAACCTTGTCTCCTACTTTTTTACCTAAAAGTGCTTGGGCAATAGGAGATTCATTGGAGATTTTACCTGAAAAAGGATCCGCTTCTGCTTTACCGACAATCGTATATTCCTCATCGATACCATCTGGAAGTTCTTTAAAAATAACTGAACGTCCTAAAGCAACTTCTCCAGTTTCAGCATTTGAATTATCAATAATCTCAGCATGCTGAAGCATATTTTCAACCGTACTGATACGCCCTTCAATAAAAGCTTGTTCATCTTTAGCTGATTCATATTCTGAGTTCTCAGATAAGTCTCCGAATCCACGTGCAATTTTGATTCTTTCTACAACTTCTTTACGTTTTACTGTTTTTAGTTCTTCAAGCTCTTTTTCCAATTTCTCTTTACCTTCTAAAGTCATTGGATATACTTTTTCTGTCATCAAGTGCTTCACCTCATCATTTGATTTCTTTATAAGATCTAAACAAACAAACATTATACTATTATACTATATTTCCATTGAACGATTCAAACGATCCGTTTGCCATCTCAATGGAAACAAGATACCACGAACTTAACATCTTGTAAAGCGTTTTTTTTTTGGCAAATACTGTGTGTCTTTTTCCTATTAGAGAGAACGCTTTTTGAATATGGTATCGATTTTCGTCGTCATTAAATCAATCGCAACTTGATTTCTTCCGCCTTCTGGAATAATAATATCGGCATATTTTTTGGTTGGTTCAATAAACTGCGTATGCATGGGTTTTACTACACCAAGATATTGTTCGATAACATGATCTAACGTACGTCCGCGTTCCTCAATATCTCGTTTGATTCTGCGGATGATTCGAATATCGTCATCTGTATCTACGTAAACTTTTATGTCCATCATTTCTCTCAATCTAGGATCCTCTAAGATCAGGATTCCTTCCAGAATAATGACTTCTTTGGGGTCCTGAACAATTACTTCACTGCTGCGTGTGTGCTGCTTATAATCATATACAGGTTTTTCGATTGTTTCATAGTTGACTAGTTTAAATAAGTGCTGAACCAATAAGTCTGTATCAAAAGCAAAAGGATGGTCGTAATTCGTACTTAATCGTTCTTCAAATGCAAGATGATCCTGATTTTTATAGTATGAATCCTGCTCTAACATCATGATCGATCTTCCAGGAAAATGGTTATAAATCGCCTGGCTTACGCTTGTTTTTCCGCTTCCTGATCCTCCTGTTACACCGATTACGATGGGTTTAGTCTTAGTCATTTTTATGTTCCTTTCAGTTTGCTGTTTTACAGGGAAAAAACGATTTTGTTCTCAAGAAAAGCACTGAGTCTGAAGACTCAATGCTTTTAATTTAATTCCTCTTTTTTATCTAAATGCTGCTGATGGGTTTCTGAGAAATAGACTTCTTTGGTAGAAAGATCGGCGATGAAAAACATATATTCCGTTTCAGCCGGTTCTACACTTGCTCGAATGGAATCTACCGCCGGACTATTGACTGGTCCCGGACCGATTCCAGTATTTTGATAAAGATTATAAGGAGATTCTGTTTCCAGATCATCATATGTGATTCGTTCTTGATGCTCCCCTAATGCATAAGTGACACTTACGTCTGTTTGCAGCGGCCATCCTTCTTCCAGTCTATTGTAGAATACACCAGAGATAATTTTTCTATCTTCAAAGGTGATCCCTTCTCGTTCTATAAAAGAGGCCATTGTCAAGATTTCATGTACTGTTTTACCTTGAGCTTTAATTCCTGAATAAAATTCCTGCATGACTTCATCGGTTCTATCCAGCATGTTTGTCACGATCGTTTCTAGTGTAGTATCCTCATAAAGCTCATAAGTCGCTGGATAAAGGTAGCCTTCTAACGTGTATAGTGTCTGCTCTCTTACTTCGTAGGCTGTCGTAAGCAATTCAGGAAATTCTTCTGTTTTCTGCTGCAGAAAGGTCTCATCTTCTACTAATTCAAAAAAATCATCAATCGTGTAATCAGTTTGTTCACTAATTTCTGTGCCGATCTGCTCAATTGTAAATCCTTCCGGAATTATAACTGCTCCTGTAGCATCTTCTGTAATCGGTTCCCCGCCTTCTTTCAGTCTTTCCACAATTTCATCAGAAGACATAGATGGCGATAACTGATAGTATCCTGCTTGGAATCCTTCATCACCATTGAACCTCAAGTGATAATTAAAGACAAACGCACTTTTAATCACGCCTTCTTCTTCTAATATCCTGGCAATCTGAGTACGCGAAGACCCTATCGGTATCTCTACCGGAATTTCTTCTGTACTGTCTGGATCTAAGGGCTGTAAAGCAGACGTATAATAGCGATAACCAGAAAATCCTAATACAAAGATTAAGAATACTAAAATCGCTACAATACTCAACACGATTTTACGTACTGTATGCGTTGATTCATTATCAGGCATATTTGATCCATTCCTTTTTTTAATATTTACATCTTTTTTATTATACACAAATCAATGAATCAATTAAAGACAATTTTAATAACCAGCATTTTGATCCGCTGTTTTTACTGAACGATTCGGTATCTCTATTGGTTTGTTCTCACTTTTACTGCAAAATAAAATAGCCATGAGAAATCTTGACCTCATTTCACATGGCTATTTTTAGAAATTCTTTTATTCTTCTTCTTCTTCGATAAAGGTATTCAGAACTTCTTCAATCATTTCCCATTCTTCATCTGAATCAATCGTACTTAGAGTACCTTCTAAACCGCCATCAGCTTCTGTGTAAGAAAAAGCTGTTAATTCAACTTCTTCTCCCTCGCTTGTTCCGGCTGGGTATACTAAAACATATGACTTATCAAAATCTTCTGAATCGAATGTAAATAAGATCTCATAGAGTTCTTCATTACCTTCTTCATCAATAATAGTAATGTGTTCGTGGTCATGGTGATCATGTTCATGATCGTGGTTGTGTTCATGTGCCATTTACTCATTCATCTCCTTGTCATGTATTGGACTGTCTGTCTAGATAACTCTGAAGTATCATTACAGCAGCCAATTTATCAATTACTTGTTTTCGTTTTTTTCGAGACGCATTGCCTTCTTCAATCAGCATCCGGTTCGCTTGCATAGTCGTTAATCGTTCGTCTTGATAAATGACTGGCAAATCAAATGTCTCTTCTAATAGTTTACCATATTTCAGCGAAGCTTCTGCTCTGGGACCAATTGAACTGTCCATATTTTTGGGCAGACCTACAACAAAGGTTTCAATTTCAAACTGGTCTACCAATTCGGTCATCCGCTCAATCCCATAGTTTTCTTTATGTTCATTGATCTGGATTATTTCAATCCCTTGAGCTGTCCAGCCCAGCGGGTCGCTTACTGCTATGCCGACTGTTTTTGAGCCGACATCTAATCCCATTATTCTCATGTTTTATTTGTCGCTTTCTAGATACTTTGTTACTAATTCGTCCAGGATCTCATCACGCTCATGCCGTTTAATCAGGTTTCTGGCATCATTATGTCTCGGGATGTAAGCAGGATCTCCAGATAACAGATAACCCACAATCTGATTGATCGGATTGTATCCTTTTTCTTCCAAAGCTTTATATACAATTTTCAATGTATCTTCTACATTGTGCGCTTCGTTATTGTCCACACTAAATCTTACTGTATGATCATTTGAAGTCATAACTGTCCCTCCGTACTTTATGAGCAGTTTAAAATCATTGATTACTGGTCAACAAGCTCATTTGTTACTATTTTACAAGAAACAAGAAGAAAGTACAATAACGATTGAAATGGTTTTCCAAAATTAATCGGCATATCACAGATAAAATCGGCAATCTTCTTAATGATCCTTTTTTTGATCTGCCTTTATTTCGTTAAACAGCGCTGGGCTATCTGACAATCTTTACTTGGTGTTTTCGATCCAATCTGCAACAGCTGTCAAAGCATCTGATAATCCATCTGGTTTTTTACCGCCGGCTTGTGCCATATCAGGACGACCGCCGCCGCCGCCGCCAACGAGCGGTGCAATAGTTTTGATCAAGTCTCCGGCTTTATATCCGTTTTTGACCGCTGAATCACTCATCGCTGCAATCAAGTTAACCTTATCTTCATTTTTTAATCCTAACACTAACACATCAGAATATTGTTCTTGTTTCCAATTATCTGCCAGCTGGCGCAACTGATTCATATCTTTCACTTGAACTTCTTGCGCGATATAAGAAATACCAGCCTTTTCTTCTATTTGTTTGAATACATCATCTGCTTGAGCATTCGCAAGTTTAGCATTCAATGATTCATTTTCTTGTTTCAGTTCTTTCAATGCTGTTTGCAACTGTTCGATTTTATGCGGAACTTCTTCTATCGTTTGAGCTTTGACAGAAGATTGAGCTTCTTGAAGCAAACTTAGCTGACTTTCCATCCACTTGTAATAGCCTTCGCTGGTTTTAGCAATGATTCTTCTTGTTCCAGCACCGATTCCTGATTCTGATACGATCTTGAACAATCCAATATCTGATGTATTTGTCACATGTGTACCGCCGCAGAACTCTTTTGAGTATTCGCCGATCATAACAACACGGACCTGATCGCCATATTTTTCACCGAATAAAGCCATTGCCCCTAACTTTTTCGCTTCTTCGATGGAAGTCACAACAGTCGAAACAGGAACAGCATCAAAAATCTTCTGATTGACAAGTGTTTCCATTTGTTTTAATTCTTGTTCAGTAACTTGACCAAAGTGAGTGAAATCAAATCTCAGCTGATCTGGTGAAACCAGAGACCCAGCTTGATTAGCGTGATCTCCTAAAACATCTTTCAACGCTTGATGCAGCAAATGCGTTGCCGTATGATTTCGTTCGATGAGTTTTCTGCGTAAAGCATCTACTTCTAGGCTATACAGCTCTCCCGTTTTTATTTCAGCTAATACTTCTGCTTCATGAAGCGGCTGTCCAGCAGGAGCAGATTTCACGTTGGATACTCTAGCGACAACTTCTCCCAATGCATTCTTAATAACTCCTGTATCCCCGATTTGACCACCTTTTTCAGCATAGAATGGTGTAACATCGAAAATCAAACGTGCGGTTTGTCCTTTATCCGCTTCTTCAGAGAATTGGTCTTCTACAATGATCGTTTCCAAGGTTCCTTCAGAAGTCACGTTTCCGTAACCGATAAATTCACTTTCATCATTCAGATCCCTCAGCAAATCACTTTGAACAGACATAGAACCTTCATCGCTTCGCGCTGCTCTAGCTCGCTCCCGCTGTTTTTCCATCTCTGCTTCAAACCCAGAAAAATCAACTGTCAATGACTGCTCTTGAGCCACTTCTTCTGTCAATTCAATTGGAAATCCGAAGGTATCGTACAGCTGGAATGCATCTGCACCATTGATGACGGTTTGATGAGTTTTTTTCATTTGAGAAGTGATTTCATTTAAACGTCCCAGTCCCTCAGCAAGTGTTTCATGAAATCTTTCTTCTTCATTCAAGATGACTTTGGAGATAAATGCTGTTTTTTCCAGCACTTCTGGATAATGTTCCTGCATGATTTCTCCTACTACAGGAACCAGCTGCGTCATGAACGGCTTTTCGATTCCCAGCTTGCGTCCATGCATGATCGCACGACGAAGAAGTCTGCGCAGTACATATCCGCGGCCTTCATTGGAAGGCAGTGCGCCATCGCCAACTGCAAAGGTGATCGCACGAACATGATCAGCAATGACTTTGAAGCTAGTCTGTTTTTCTGAACCTTTAAGATATTCTTCACCAGAAATCTCTTCTACTTTATGAATGATCGGCATAAACAGATCAGTCTCAAAGTTTGTCGGCACGTCTTGAACAACAGATAGCATTCGTTCCAGTCCCATGCCCGTATCAATATTTTTATTTGGCAGCGGATCATACGTATTGTCTGGTTTATGATTATATTGAGAAAAGACTAAGTTCCAGATTTCCATCCAGCGTTCATTTTCTCCACCAGGGTAGCTTTCCGGGTCATCTTCTGACAGATCATTGTATTCCGGTCCGCGGTCATAGAAAATTTCAGAGTTCGGCCCGCATGGACCTTCGCCGATATCCCAAAAATTCCCTTCTTCTTTAATGATATGGTCTTCAGATAACCCAACTGTTTCATGCCAGATCTTATGGGCTTCTTCATCATTTGGATAGATGGTCACATACAGTTTTTCCGGATCCATAGCCATCCATTTTTCACCTGTCAAAAATTCCCATGCCCAGACAATTGCTTCTTCTTTGAAATAATCGCCAATTGAGAAATTTCCCAGCATTTCAAATAATGTATGGTGTCTCGCTGTTTTTCCGACATTTTCAATATCATTCGTACGAATACTCTTCTGAGAGCTTGCCATTCTAGGATTACTCGGCTTGACAGTACCATCAAAGTATTTTTTCATCGTTGCTACACCGGAGTTCACCCATAACAACGAAGGGTCGTCTATGGGTACTAGAGAAGCACTTTTTTCAATTTTATGCCCTTTTGCTTTGAAAAAGTCTAGATAAAGCTGTCTTAGTTCAGAACTATTTAACATTTTCATATGATCTTTCCTTTCTTTTTCAGCCTAATTAATGACTGCAATTAAAAAGACTGAACAACGATCATTGCACTCAAGGACGTCTACACGCGGTACCACCTTGATTGCAATGACGCTATTCAGTCTGTCATTACCTCTTAAGTCTTGTTAACGCCAAGAAACGGTATGATTTCTCATACGATTTGTTCAGGGAGCACGAAATGCAGGCTAATGATTCTCTTTCAGCGTCTGAGAATCTCTCTTATATTAGTGTAAACATTCAGTATATCCTGAACCCTTGCAGTTTTGAGTATAGCTTAGTTTATTGATTTAGTCAATATGAGGGTGCAAGATAGATTTCCCTTCTTTTCACGCTGCATTAACCTGGGAAACGTTCTTCTTCCATCCGAAATTGCTTATGAAGCGAAAACCCTCTTCCCAGTACTTCGCTGGCACTAGTCGCAACAACGAAAGCATCAGGATCAGCCTCCAGTACTGTTTCTTTAAGTAAGGTAAACTCTCTTTCAGGTATGACGACCATCAGCATTTCTTTTTCTGCATCATCAAATCCGCCGCGGACACCAAGATTGGTAATCCCCCGCTCTAATGTATGCAGGATCTCATGTTTAATATTGATTGGACTGTCTGATATGATAAATACATTTTTATTCCGGTTGAATCCTAACTGAACCAAGTCGATTGTACGCGAGGTGATGAATAAGGAAATGACTGAATACATTACAGTTTCAGTATCAAAAACAATCAAAGCCGTAAAAACGACTGATCCGTCGACTAGTATGGTACTGACCCCAAAAGGCAGACGCGCATAACGATGCAAAATCTGAACAACGATACTGGTTCCTCCGGTCGATCCTTTTGCCCGAAAAATAATTCCCAGACCAATGCCGGTAAATACCCCGCCGAACAGTGATGCCAGTATAGGATCATTCGTTGCAGGAGAAACTTGTCCTAAAAAACTGAGAAAGAATGGCAGCAACAGACTGCCCAGTATTGTTTTATACCCAACCGCTTTTCCCAGCAGCAAGAAGCAAAGTACCAGCAAGGGAATATTCAGTGCATACTGGAAAACAGCTGGCGACCATTGATAAAATGCATTGGCGACAATCGATAATCCTGTCACACCACCCGATACGATATTATTTGGCAACAAAAACCATTGAAACGATAAAGCTACGATCATACAACCTATAATGATATATAAATAATCTGCTAGGTTTAATTTGAAATGATTGGCTAGTTTATACATTTAATTCCTCCATTACAATCCTACTTAAGTGAACTCGAACCATTTTATCACTTTATTGACCTAAATCTCAACCCTGCGACCGCAACTATCAGTAATTTGTTATCTTCTCGAATTCTTTATTTTTATTTTTTTCAGGTTAGCGTATACTGTATTCATTACTAGAACGGAGAACATCCATGACTGAATATCCACATTTGATTATAATCTTAAATGAACATGCTCGAAAAGGCAGAAAGTTTTTAGGTGAAATCCAGTCTTTTTTGAATGACTATTCCGGTACTCATCAGCTGTATCTTACTGAATATAAAGGACATGCTGCTGAAATTGCACAGTCTTTGTCTGCTTCACAGAATAACCATATGCGTTTAATTATTGTCGGCGGTGATGGTACCTTGAATGAGGTCATCAGCGGTCTGGAACAAGCCGGGCTTTCACTGCCTGTCGGCTATATCCCAGCAGGATCAGGAAACGATTTTGCCAGATCACATCAGTTATCATCTAAATCAGAAACAGCCATTAACAGAATTCTTTCTCTAAAACATCCCAAATCTTTGGATATTCTGACGATTCTTCACGAAGAAAAGAAGTATGCAGCTGTCAACAGTTTTGGCATTGGTCTGGATGGACGGGTAAATGCTTCATTGGATCGGTCAAAGAACAAGTCTCAACTTGGTCAATTTGCTTATTTTGCAGCTATATTATCTGCTTATCGTTCTCAATCTCCTTTCTCTTTAAAAGCGCAAATTGAAAATAAAACTGTTCAGTTTCCGGAGATTTTACTAGCCGTCTGTGTGAATCACAAATACTTTGGCGGGGGTATTCCTATTCATCCAGAAGCAGATCCTGAAGACAGCGAATTCGAGCTGGTGGTTGCTGAAAAAGTCAATTGGGTAGAGTTGATGATTATTTTATCCAGAGTATTAATGAATCAAAGTCATCTTTCGCATAAAAAACTGCACACTTTCAAAATCAGTGCTTGTACATTAAATACAGATACCTCTCAATATGGTCAGACAGATGGGGAATGGCTGGAAAGGAATGGAGACTACCAAATACAAATAAAGCAGCGATTATTTTGGATTGCCTGAAAAAAACGATCTGTATGGCAGCTGATTCATGCTTGAATCACTGAACAAATCGTTTTTTATTCTGCATTTATATTAACTATGATAAGGATCAATACCAGACATGCCGACCATCGGATCAACTGCTGCTTTCTCAACCATTTCAGGTGTCAAAATATAACGTCTGTTTTGATTTGTTCCTTCATCAGAAACAGCTGCAGCAGAATGACTGACTGCTTGAGGGGCCGATTGAGCACTCTTTTCTGTTTTGTCCATTTCTTCTGCTTCAGACGATTTGTTAAAAGCTGACTCAAAAGAATCGCTGTCCTCTGCTAACAGCCGTTCTTTCAATGTTGTTTTTCGAAGCATACTAGTAGAATGCAGGCTTCTCAGATAAGCTTCTTCTTCTCCACATAAAATCAGCAATTCACTCGCTCGAGTAATCGCGGTATATAGCAGGTCTTTTTTCAACATTCTCCTGTATCCATTGACCATAGGCAGAATGACCATTTTATATTCGCTGCCTTGAGATTTATGGATCGAGCAGCAGTAAGCTAGTGTAATCTTATTCCATTCGTTTCTTAAATACGTGACTTCATTGCCTTCAAAATCAATCACCAGGTTATCCGTTTTAGATTCTGAATCTTTTGAAGGAATAATGCCTGTGATAATCCCCATATCACCATTGAAAACATTTCTTTCCGGGTCATTGACCAGCTGCAGAACTTTGTCTCCAATTCGGTAGACACTGTCTAGAAATTTCACTTCTTTTTTTTGATTATCCTTATTGGGATTGAACAGATTCTGTAAGTGCTGATTCAATGTATTGATACCAGCCGGTCCTTTGTACATTGGCGCCAAGACTTGTACGTCTTGAGCTGTGAATCCTCTCTCAATCGCTTTAGACACCACCTGAGTGATCACTTCCAGTACCTTCCCTGTAGAACACGGAAAGAAACTGCGATCCGCTTTTTTCGCTCTGAAATCATCCGGCAATTCATTGGCTTTGATCTTGTGAGCCAGTGGGATAATCGAGGAATGATTGCCTTGGCGATAAATATCTTTTAATTCTTTCTTGGGAATCTTTTCACTTTCCAGAAAATCTCTCAAGACTTGGCCGGGTCCGACAGACGGCAGCTGATCCTTATCCCCGACCATAATAATCTGCATATCACTCGGTACAGCTTTAAACAATTGATAGGCCAGCCAAGTATCTACCATAGACATCTCATCTATAACAAGCAGACGACCTTTAAGGTTGCGATCCGGATCATTATCTAAAGATTCCTCATCCTCCGTTGCAGTCAGTCCCAGCAAGCGATGGATCGTAGAAGCCGGCAATCCAGTCGTTTCCTTCATTCGCTTCGCCGCTCTCCCAGTAGGCGCAGCCAGCAAAATCGGAAAGGCTTCGTCTTTATACTCCGTTGGATCAAGAGACAGATCATTGAGTTCTGCAAAAAGCGAGACAATACCATTCAACACTGTTGTTTTTCCTGTTCCCGGACCCCCTGTCAATAAAAACACAGGTGAATTCAAAGCTTCTTCAATGGCTTTCTTCTGAGAATCGCCATACTGGATATTTAATCTCTTTTCAAGACGTTCCAGTTTTTTCTTGATTTTCTTAGCAGGGTGCTTTTGATGTCCTGAAAAATCTGTCAGTCTTTCAACAGCTGAAGCAATCCCCCATTCTGATGCATATAAAGACGGTACGTAAAAACGGTCTTCATCTTGAATGATTTCCTGACGCTGTACCAGTTCAATGATATTATCCGCTGCAATCTCTGGATCAATAATAAAAGAGCGGCTTGATTCTAGTACTTGAATACTTTTTTGCAGCAGCGGCTCTGTTAAAACGTAAGTATCTCCTTCTCCAATCGTCAGATCTTGTATGGAGTAAAGGATACTTGCCTGAACCCGACTTGGCGCATCAGCTTGTATGCCCATTTCTTCAGCGATCAGATCCGCACGGTTAAAGCCGATTCCCTCAATTTCTTTGATCAGCTGATACGGATTCTCCTGAATCACTTGAAGAGTCTGTCCTTCAAACTTCTGATAGACTTTATAAGCCAGTTGATTTCCCAAACCATACTTATTCAATGCCAAAATGACTCGCTGCATTCCCTGCTCTCTTCCAAGAACATCCATAATCACTTGTTTTTTGGTTTGATTTAGTCCAGATACTTTGTCCAGCTGATCGGGATCATCTAAAATCAGATCCAAAACATTGTCCCCTAGTGTATCAACAATACGCTCAGCGGTTTTCTTTCCTATCCCTTTAAAGCGGCTGCTGGATAAATAAGAAACCACGGCTTGTCCGCTTGATGGCTTCTCTTTTGCATATCGATCCGCGAGAAATTGCAATCCGTACTTTGGATGGTCTGTCAGCTTCCCAAAGAATTCATAAGATTCGCCTTCATGAATCTGTCCGAAATTTCCCGTAACGGTAATTTGGGTACTGTCATATGTTGTATTTGTTTCTGTCAGTGAAACCAGCATTACCTTATAAAAATTAGAAGGATTGGAAAAATAGATTGCCAACACTTCTCCTTTAATATATTTTTCTTCATTTGCTTCTACTTGAAGTGTCTCATTTTCCATAGCCAGCCTCCTCTTTTCAGCACTTTTTATTTTAACGAAGAATCCTTTGTTTTTCTAGTCTTCTGATATTCTTTTCTGGTTTTTCGGTCGCAATATATGTAAAAAAGGACAAACGGCGTACCATCTGTCCTTTTCTCTGTTCAATTAAACGTATTGCAGTTCTCTTTCTTCACTATAAGCAGCATCGATTATACCGCCGCCGATACATTCTTCTCCATCGTACAGTACAATAGCTTGTCCCGGTGTAATCGCACGAGCTGGTTCATCAAATTCGATTTTAGCTGTGCTGTCTTCTTTGTTTAAATGGACGGTCACACCAACATCTGATTGTCTGTATCTAAATTTAGCCGTGCAGTGGAACGTTTCAGGCATTTCACTATGCGTTGTGAATGAGAAGTCACTGGCTTCCAAATGTGTTGCATAAAGTGCAGGGTGTTCATACCCTTGCCCAACGTATAACTCATTTTTTTCCAAATCTTTTCCAATGACGAACCATGGCTCGTTAGACGTTCCGTTCCCGCCTATGCCCAGTCCTTTTCTTTGTCCGATTGTATAGTACATTAATCCATCGTGTTGTTTGACAACTTCTCCATCCAGCGTAACCATATTTCCTGGTTGTGCTGGCAGATAGTTCATCAAGAATTGTTTGAAGTCTTTTTCACCGATAAAGCAGATCCCAGTAGAATCTTTTTTCTTCGCTGTAGCTAGACCCGCTTCTTCAGCGATTCTGCGTACTTCTTTTTTATCCATTTCTCCCAACGGGAACATTACTTTAGACAGTTGTTCTTGTGATAATTGGTTTAAAAAGTATGTTTGATCTTTATTGTTATCCACACCTCTTAACATGTGCGCTACGTTATTTTCATCACGTCTAACGCGAGCATAATGACCGGTAGCCACATAGTCTGCCCCTAATTCCATAGCATAATCAAGAAAAGCTTTAAATTTGATTTCTTTATTACACATGACATCAGGATTTGGTGTTCTGCCTTTTTTATACTCATCTAAAAAATAGGTGAATACTTTGTCCCAATACTCTTTTTCAAAATTGATCGAATAATACGGAATGCCGATTTTGTTTGCAACGAGAGCAACATCTTTATAATCTTCTGTTGCTGTACAAACGCCAAATTCATCTGTATCATCCCAGTTTTTCATGAAGACTCCAATAACGTCATAGCCTTGTTCTTTTAACAGCAATGCCGTTACAGAAGAATCCACTCCTCCGCTCATTCCGACAACGACTCTAGTATTCGAGTTGTCTGTCATTTGATCACCATCATTTCAGTTTAGATTCTGAATTCTGCACGAATTGAAGGTTCGTAAGGTTCAGTCTGTACCATTATACTTACTTAAGGAAAGAAATCAAGTTGTATTAAAAGACTTTCATACAACTTGATCACTTTTTTATCTTATTATGCTCTTTCCAGTACGTTTTCTTCTAAAAATGTTTCAAAAATCCCTTTTACCATCAGTCGAGCTTGTTTCAGGTTTTCATCTTTATAAATATCGACTTTTTTCAATCCGTTAGCTGACACGGTCACGATTTTCAACTCAGATAAATCTCTGGAAATCGTAATCTTCAATTTTGGAGCCGTACTATCCGAAACAGATCTGCTCAATGTTCTTTCATATTGAAAAGCACCGTTTTTTCCTTCAATGAAGCCATGGTCTTTCAGGGTATACCGTTTTGCCTCTTTATTTACTTTGTATTTATCTTTACTGCCCAACAATCCATCCATTGGTTTCGTTGCCATAATGATCTTCCTTTCAACATTTTAAGTTAATGAGTGAACGATTTTTGCAATTTCTGCAGCTGCTTGTTCAACTTCTTTTCGAGTTGAAGCAATGCCGAAGCTGACTCGAATGGTTTCAGAAATGGCAGGATCATCTTTACCATATAGAGCTACTAAGACATGGCTGGGATCTACATTGCCTGCAGTACAGGCGGAACCGATCGAAACAGCGATTCCCGCCAAATCTAATCGAATCGATAGTTTTTCTGCATCGACTCCTGGAAGATATAAGCTGACAATATGCGGCAAGCTATATTTTTCCGACCCATTTATTTTATATTCCACCTGACTTTCGGCCAGTTGCTCTAACAATAGCCTTTTCAGCTGAAGATAGTCGTTCTGTTTCGACTCTTTTTCAGTCACCATCTTCTCAACAGCTTTCTGAAAACCGATGATTGCCGGAATATTCTCTGTCCCAGCGCGTCGTTTGGTTTCTTGCTCGCCGCCTAAAATCAGTCCTGGCAAATCGATTCCTGTTCTGCAGTAAAGAAATCCGATTCCTTTAGGACCGCCGATTTTGTGGGCAGCAACTGAAAGCAGGTCAACATTTAAGGTTTGTACATCGATTTCCTGAGAGCCGTAAGCCTGTACTGCATCCGTATGAAACACGATATCTGAACGAAAGCTTTTGATGGATTCTCCGATTTCTGCAATCGGCATGACGGAACCTACTTCATTATTTCCGAACATGATAGAGACTAAAATCGTCTCTTCTGTCAGAGCGGATGCCACTTGTTCAGCAGTCACTCTGCCATTTTGATCAACGGGCAGATACGTGATATTAAACCCTCTTTTTTCCAGATATTGCATCGGCTTTAAAACAGCTTGATGTTCTACATTCGTAGTAACAATATGCTTACCAGAAGATTGAAACTTTTCAGCCGTTTTAATGATTGCCATATTGTCGCTTTCCGACCCGCCGCTTGTCAAAATGATTTCATTAGGTTTTGCGTGAATACTGCTGGCAAGTATGATACGAGCTTCATCCAGATAGCCTCGGCTTTTTCTGCCAAACTGATGTGTACTTGAAGCATTTCCAAAGGTCGAGTGCATTGCTTCACTCATGGTCTCGACAACTTCTGGGTACATGGGGCTTGTCGCTGCATAATCTAAATAAATGGCTTTTTTCATTTTTCCACTTTCTTTCTGTGAATTCCTTAGCGTCTGATTACCTTTAGTATAACTCAGGGAAAAGCATTTTTAAAATCTCAATGGTCAATCTTCTTCCCTTGCCTTGCGATACATACGTATGCATATGCATAGCAGGGTTGAAATTCGCTTCGATCACTGTATAGCCCGGTTCTCGTTCTGTACTTTCTTTTGTGTAATCGGGTATGATCAGGTCGATTCCTGTTACCTTTACTTTTATCTGTTCAGCCATTTCAGATGCCAGCTTTTTATAACTGTCATGCATCTTATCAGTGAAGTCGATTGAATCCCCACCGGTCGATATATTGGAATTTTCTCTCAAATAAACGATTTTACCATCATTCGGTACACTATCCAGTGTATAGTTCTGCTCTTTCAGCATCAACTTTTCAATGTTGCCTTTTTGGATTTTTTCTAATGGTGCGCGGTGATGTCTGCCTCTTAAAGGATCAGCATTTTTCTGATCGATCAGCTCTTCCACTGTCTGTCTGCCGTCTCCTTTAACATTTGCTGGTACACGAAGTAAGACAGCTTTCACTTCTCCATTTAGCACAAAGAACCGATATTCAGTACCGGCAGCATATTCTTCTACTAAAACTGACTGATCCTCTTTGAACGCAATGTCTAGTGCCTCTTTAAAATCTTCTGCTTTGGGTGCCTGTTTAAAGACGGAGATCCCTAATCCATAATTTGTGGATTTAGGCTTGACTACGATCTCTTGGTTTTTGAATAACTCAAACGCTGCCATGGCTTCATCGACTGATTGAAACTCTTCCCCTTCCGGGATATTGAATCCTTTACTTTTCAATATTTTTTTCGTCACAGTCTTATTTTCCATGATCCAGTGCGAGATATACGTATCCTGAGCCGTCATATTTCCATTTTTGACATATTCTTCATGATCTCTGTACTGAAGCTTCAAGAACTGATCCTGCTTGTCTAATATCTCTATCTTCAATCCTTTTTGCAAGGCATCAAAGATCAGCAGCTGCGTAGACATCTCCATTTCTTCAAACCCTCTTGTAAGATAAGGTTTATCAAATGATTGACGTTTATATTGTCTGCCAAGCATTTCTCCAAACGCTAAATACTCTTCAGACGAATCAATTTGCTCGGCAAGTTGAGCAGCTAAGGTTTTAGATGGATCGTTAAACGCATCAATAGCTTCCTCGATACTTTTTTGCTGTTCTCTGTCCAGTTTCAAATGGCTGGCCATTTCTTGCATTGTCTCTAACAGGGTGAGACCTTCTTCATAAAATTCTGATTGATCAAATGGTGATTCCGCTGCTGTTCGTTCGTTTTTGCGCGTTCCTTCAAGAATCTGCTCTTTTCCTTTGGTATCCTCTAACCAAATCATCAGAACAAAAAACAAATGAATGAACTCTGCCTGTTTTTTCGTGATGCCCAGTTCATCAAATGGATTCAGATCAAATGGTCTGAATTCAACATACTCAACACCTATTTTATTTAAGAAACTGATCTCTTTTCCTTTTCCTCGGATTCTAGCTGCCCCATAAAATTCTCTTTCTTCACTGAGTATGCCGTCTGCCACAAAACGCTCGATATCTTCAACATAATCCTCAAGCGAATCATAGCGAACAGTAATATCATTTGTATTATGGTATCCGTAGGCACTATTTCGTACACTTCTCATTGGATCAGCAATGCTTGTGTTTAATTCGTCTTTTCTATAAAACGAGGTATCGGCATAAGGGGATGCACCATACAAATAAGTCAGGATCCACTGATATCTTAAAAAGTTTCTTGCCATTTTCAGATGCAATTCATCTTTTACTTCTTGAAAGGATGAAAACACAGTTTGATTCTCATGAATTCGCTTGATGAATAAGTCTGAAAAAGCAAAGTTATAATGTATTCCACTGATCAGCTGCTTTTTCTTTCCATACTTATCTGCCAGTTTTTCTCTATACTGGACTTCTTTCTGATCCTTTACCCGAATAATCGGAATATCATCTGGTTCAGGCAATATAGCCGGCATACTGAATGGCCAGATATATTCTTCTTCCTGGACTGACCTTTGTACAACATCATTAAGTGCTTGGAGCCATGAAAAGGCTTCTTCTAAAGATGATTGAGGCGGTGTAACTAACTCTAATTGAGCCTCACTGAAATCTGTTTGAATATAAGGATGATAAGCACGATCGCCTAATAATGCCGGGTGGTCGGTAAGAGCCAGCTTCTGCCCTATTACTCTTATTCCCTCTTTTTCAATACCAAAGGTTCCTTGAAGTGCTAAGCTTTCAATCTGATTATTTTGAATGATTTCTTTTATATTGATCATACTTTACCCTCATTTATTTCTATTGTGAAACTAATTCAACTTACATATTATCATAAAGTAAGTAGATGAGACAGTAGAAGATTACATAGGTTTAAAAGCTTGCGCAAACACAAACAAACGTTCAAAGTGTTAGAGATATTATTTCAGCCATGCTATAATATTAAGGTCATTTACAGAAAGGAGCCACTACATTGAGCCAACCGCTAGCGTATAGAATGCGGCCGACTTCTATTGAAACAATTGTTGGTCAAGAACACCTTGTGGAGGAAGGAAAAATTATCTGGAGAATGGTTGAGGCAAAACGTCTTTCTTCTATGATATTATATGGACCGCCAGGAATAGGGAAAACCAGCATTGCCAGTGCCATAGCAGGTTCTACAAAGTATGCTTTTCGAATGCTGAATGCAGCAACAGATACCAAAAAAGATCTGCAGATCGTTGCAGAAGAAGCAAAAATGAGCGGTACAGTGATCTTATTACTAGATGAAGTACATCGGCTTGATAAACCAAAGCAGGACTTTTTGCTTCCACATCTGGAAAATGGAAGAATCATTATGATTGGTGCCACAACTGAAAATCCGTATATATCGATCCACCCTGCCATCAGAAGTCGATCCCAGATTTTTGAGCTGTACCCATTGAATGAACAGCAAATCAAATCAGCACTGCAGCGTGCTATTTCAGATACTGAAAAAGGTCTTGGTTCATTGCCTCTGACAGTAGATGAACAGGCATTGACTCATCTGGCTAGAGCGACCAACGGCGACCTGAGAAGCGCCTTAAATGCTCTGGAGTTAGCTGCTGAATCAACTAAACCAGATCAAGATGGTCAGGTTTATTTAACGCTTGATATTATTGAAGAATGTGTTCAGCAAAAAGTCCTTACGCATGATAAAGATGGAGATGCTCATTACGATGTTATTTCTGCCTTTCAAAAATCCATACGCGGAAGTGATGTTCATGGTGCCCTGCATTATCTTTCTAGATTGATTGAAGCCGGCGAATTGCAGATTATCTGCAGGCGACTGATGGTCGTTGCCTATGAAGATATCGGGCTGGCAAATCCTGCCGGTGCAGCAAGAGCAGTAACTGCTGTTCAAGCTGCTGAAAAGCTTGGTTTCCCTGAAGCAAGAATCCCATTGGCCAATGCTGTAATCGAACTAGCTTTATCTCAAAAATCAAACTCTGCAATTTCATCAGTAGACAAGGCCCTGTCAGATGTACGAAATGGAAAAAGCGGAACGGTCCCTGCTCATTTAAGAGATGCACATTATAAAGGCGCAAAAGAATTGAACCGCGGAACAACCTACAAATATCCTCACAGCTATCCAGATGCTTGGGTTGAGCAGCAATATCTGCCGGACAGCTTGAAGTCTGCTAAATATTACAGTCCAAATCCATCCAGTAAATTCGAGCAAGCTTTGGCAAAACAGTATGAGAAGTTCAACCAGAACCCTTAATCAAACGATTGTACGATTACAATTATAATACCCGTTTATATTGTTTAAGTCGATGGATTTTCTAGATTGACAAAAAGCAGAAGCCGTGCTACTATAAAGATGAGATTTCTGAGGTGTACGCGTTGTCGACTTACTGTGTTGACCGAACATTTTTATTAAAACTTGGGATTCTAAAGGAAGAATTGATGACATGCCCTATCACTTGGTAGTCAGATATTTTTCTGGGGAAGCCCACCTGCTAATTTGCGGGTTCAACCTAACACGACAATCTACCGGCACCATCGGATTTCTTATACTTAGTCTTTTAGCCGCTCTAATAAATAGAGTGGCTTTTTGGTTGCTCTATTTGGTTCTTTGTCAAATGACGTTGGTGGAGAATTCAGTCAACCATGAATAAATACT
>OMJG01000966.1_pt1 | contig 18654 bp, 14 predicted proteins | sample 1646431 | NCBI WGS metagenome assembly OMJG01 (sample SAMN03771674, study PRJEB25209) | food metagenome | isolation source: Cotija cheese | place: Mexico:Jalisco,Michoacan | collected 2011-12-12
AAATACAGCGACCTGAACGCTGCGCGTCTGCCAGTTCCGCCACTGGGGCAGTTGCGTTAACAACAATATTCATTATAGCGAAAAGTGACGAAAAAATAAACCTTTTTCTATATTTATGCCATTTATCTTAGTTGTGCCAGCCAATTACATAACGAGTTGCTAATTATTTTCTGCTCAGTATCGGTTGCTTGTGGAAATGAGCCTTGAATGGGCTAATTAAGTCAGCTGATAGAAGCATGTGAAAATTAATATAAAAAGTCACCCATCAAAGCATCCTCAACAGCAATGCTTTAACGGGTGACAACTTGGCAGCCAATTAATTCGCTTGTTTGGTTGTAATACTACCATCTAAATAAACAAAGTAACTATTCAAATAATGACCGCGACCACCGTTAGCCGTTTTCTGATAGGTATCGACTTGATAATAGTGATGCCCATGTGCATCCTGATTCGCAGTTGGAATGACACCAAACGTCTGCTGCTTAGGCTTGTTAAGGACCTGATCCACGGCCGCCACGGCGCTAGTTGCGCTGGTGATATGATCGTCAGTTGCTTGGTAGTGGTCACCCGACTGCTTTTTGGCGCTGGCATCCGCAGCTTGATTGGCACGACTGGTCTGTTCTGCCCGATTAGCTGCTGCGACTGAATTTGCCTGTTTGGTTGAGATACTCGGCTCAGCGTTAGAGGTGCAGCCAGCTAAAAGCAGTAGCGAACAGAGACTGATTAAAATTGCCCGGTTCACGTGTGGGCCTCCTTATTTTATTTGTTCTTGGGACAAGCTCGGATAGGGGGCTTGCCGGATAACGTTCAAATCGACGACGGTCATCACACCGATTGATAAAAGTAACAATACTGCTAAGATTAATTTTTTCATTAAAATAACCTCACTTGATCATCCCGCTGCCCTTATTTCCAGTTTGGAACCCAGATAACACGGTCAATTTGTTCTGGAATGACGGTAATCTTGGAACCAGTCTGCGGCCCAGCTTGAACATCAATGACATACGAGACCGGCCCGGCATCGACTTCAACGATCGAGCCGCGTTGACCGTCGACCGTGTCGACTAAACTATAGAGCGGAATCTCGTCGTTGCTGATTTCCATTTCATATAATGTAAATTGCAAGAAGTAGGACTTCTTACCAGTTTTGATTTTTAATGGCGTATCAATGGCACCATAGTCGGGTAGAGCCCGATTTTGGGCATTCGGATCATTCATATACTGCATTTCGTCAACGGCATCAATAGCCATTTTCCATTCGCCACCGGTCAAGTTAGTTTTGGAGGAAAGTGTCATGACTGAATTAGCATAAATATCGATTACGTTGAAAGCTTCGTCGACCTGCTTTTTTGGCAGATAACCAATGGTATAGCCGTGTTCAGCAACTTTTAATTCAACCCGCACTGACCGCTGAGGACCGTCGACTTCTTCAACCAATTGAATTTCACCGATATTGGCATTGGCGTCCACCCGATATTTTTTCGCATAGAGATAATCCGCTTTAAGGCCAGAATCATTATAACCACCATAAGGTTTAAAGTAACCTCGGGCACTGGCATCGGCCAAAGCAGCTTCAAATTCTTTTTGGTAGTAATCCAGCCCAATGACGTAAGAACGGAAAATTGCCCGTGAATTGGCATTGATTCGCCGGGTTTGTGGTACGGCTACGGGGTGGGGGACGGCTTGATTAAGTCGGTTACGAAAACCGTTATTTTGGGTCTGCAACTTGGTAATCTGACGATCTTGTTCCTGATTAGTTAACGTCTGGTGGACCAGCCGCTGCCGAATCGATTTTAACAACGCAGCCTGTTTGTCCGCTGCCTGATTGACACGGTGGAGATGGACTAACACCGCAATTAAGATAATAATTAAAATTAGACAGACGAAGACCAGTCCAGCGACAAATAAATAAGTTCTCATAAATAATTCACTCCAAAAAGAATTGCAGATTAGTTTAAGTATAAGCGACCAGCCCACTAAGCGCCAATTTAACGGCTGAGCTTGTCAGGGGGCCGATAACAAGGTATGATATTGCTATTGTATAATATTTTTGAGCTAGAAGAAACGGTGGCGAACGGCGTGCAGTGGTTGATTAAAATCTACCATCAATATCAATATTTTTGGAAATACGCACTGTTTGGCTTTATGGCCGCATTAGTGAATGTTTTAGTATTCTGGGTACTCCATTCAGTTCTGGCGGAACACTATTTATTTTCCAACACAATTGCGTGGGTGTTAGCAACTTTGTTTAGTTTTTTTACCAACAAAGCGGTGGTCTTTCAATCTAAATCCCAAGATTTTGGGCACTGGTGTCGGGAGTTCATTAGTTTTATGTTGACCCGAGGATTATCGTATTTTTTCGATACTTTTCTAATGTTCGTCGGCATTTCACTGTTGTTTTGGGCACCGCTACTAGTTAAAATCATTGACCAAGTTCTGGTGGGCCTATTTAACTACGGGACATCGCGATTGATTTTTATGGAAAGTAATCAGAAAATGCGGATGCGCCAACAAATCATGAAACGCTTGAGTGATCGCAATAGTTAATGATAGTAAGGAAGGCAAGTAGTCAGTTATCAAGGCTGCTTGCTTTTTTAGTATGCAGTTAATCACGTTCATCGGTAATCACAACGCTGCCTGCCAATAGGAATTTTAGATCCAACTACCAGTCAGTTGCCAGTGCAAACCGATACCGCAAATAATGGTCAATAAGGTGCCACAAATTAGTAAGGTGAGAAGGCCATGGTTCAAGTGGCTTTCTTGCTTACGCGCAAAGGCGACTTCGATTAGACCGATTGTACCTAATCCGAGAATAGCTTTGAGAAGTGTCAACCACCAGTTGCCGGATAACGTTCTGATCGCCAGCGCCACGCCCGTTATAATAATCAATAAGTATCCTAAACGACTAAGAATCAAAAAACGATTAGCTGATTTGACTGAGTGCCGACTGAGACCAATCGTGACCGTCAGCATGAGCCAGAGCCAACCAATAATGTGTCCTAATAAGTACATGACAAAACCGCCTCCACATTTACAGTTCATGTCTAATTTTAGCATGAAAGTAGGCGTTGGCGGCGGTTTCTTTTATTGTACTTTGATTAAGTTTTTTGCTTGGACATAATTGACTAATTCAATAACGGTTTTGAAGCGGTTGAATGGGGTGACGATATGCACACCATTGAAACGGGCGCAGATGCCATCAATTAATTCTTTGGCAATCGCGATACCGGTGGCCCGTTCGTGACCAGTCCGCTCGGCTTGTGCCATGCGGTCCAGAATAGCCTGTGGGATTCGAATCCCGTGCACTTCATGGTGTAAAAATTCAGCGTTGCGTCGTGAGACTAGTGGCATGACACCAATAAAAACCGGTACATCCACGTGATTAGCGGCCAGCGTATCTGCCAAAGCGTCGACGTTTGCTAGATCGTACACGGGTTGGGTAATAATATAGTCACAACCATAACTCAACTTTCGGCTGATCGACTTGGTCGATACTGCGGTACGATAAGCGTTAGGATTAAAGGCGCCCGCAACTCGAAAGTCACTGGCTTCTTTAAGTGATTTACCCGTAGGCCCAATGCCACTATTGAACTGCTTAATTAATTTCATGAGCTCAACAGAGCGCACGTCACCGACCGATGTGGCCCCTGGAAAATCACCAAGCTTAGCTGGATCACCCGTGATGGCCAAGATGTCCTCAATACCGAGACTGTGCAAGCCCATGATTTCTGATTGTAGACCAATTAGATTATGATCGCGGGTCGTTAAGTGGACGATGGGTGTAATGCCATAGTTTAATTTGAGTTGGGCCGCAATCATCGTATTAGCGATGCGGACCGTTGCTAACGAATTATCAGATAGCGTGATACCATCGACGCCCGCAGCTTTTAATCGTTCGGCACCACGGAAAAATTTAGTTGTATCAAAATCACGGGGTGGGTCGAGTTCGACTAACGCCGTTTTTTGCGTAGCGACTTTTTGCAAGAATCGATGCTGACTTTTAGTCGTGACGAGCGTTGGCGGCTGTGGTTTAGCAGTCGGCTGGTTATGGGCAACGATGCTGCGACTACTTAAACCACGTACGGTTGCGCTAGTATGCAGCGGGGTAGTTCCACAGCAACCGCCAATAATATTCAGACCAAGCTGGCGAAACCGTTCGGCGTATTCCTCAAAGTAACTGGGTTCGCCATCGTAGACGACCGCGCCGTTTTGATCAGTACCAGGTAGACCAGCATTAGGATAGACGGCCAGTTTGACGTTGGTCGGAATCGCTAGATTTTCAAATGACTGGGCCAAATAATAGGGCCCTAACCGGCAGTTGGTGCCAATGACATCAGCGCCAGCGGCATTGAGCTGCACGATGGCATCGGTAAAGCTCGTGCCGTTTCGTAAAACGCCTGCTGCTAACATCGAAACGTTCGTGATTACGGGAAGCTCGGTGTGGGCTTTCACGATTTTTAATGCTGCAAGTAGTTCTGGTAAATCATAATATGTTTCTAATAAGATACCATCAAGTTGTTCCGTTGCCAGCAGGGCGGTGAGCTGCTCGGTGACACTGGCCGCTATCGTAGCGGGAGTTGCCTGCTGGATGGTCGCATCGGTATCCCCCGCTAGCCCGCCAATCGTTCCCAGAATGTAAACGGGGTGATCAGCATGTTCACGCGCGGTAACGGCAATTTTAACTGCCGCTTGATTGATAGTGGTGACCTGATCTTGTAGATCATACCGCGTTAATTTTAGGCGATTTGCAGCGTACGTATTGGTTTGGATAATATCTGCCCCGGCCTGAATGTAGGAACGGTGGACGCGTAAAATCGTATCAGGATGCGTCAAGTTGAGGTTTTCGAAGGCTGAATTAATCCCATAGTTACCATATAAAAGGGTGCCCATCGCACCATCCGCAACAAGGATCCGCTGTTGGAGTGCTTGTTTAAGCTTCATTGAGACCACCTCCTTAGTGCACGTTGGTGGTCAGTTGGGCCTGAATGGCATTGCGTGCGGCCACCATGTGCTTTAAGGCTGCCAGTGTTTCGGGTTCTTGACGCGTTTTGAGACCACAATCAGGATTGATCCAGAATTGCTGAGCATCAATGACGCGTAGTGCCCGCTGAATATTAGCTTCGATTTCGGTCACACTTGGCACCCGGGGACTGTGAATATCGTAAACGCCCAGACCGATTTCCTGATCGTACCCGGTTTGTTCAAAGGCACTGATGATTTCACCATGACTACGGGATGTTTCAATCGAAATGACATCTGCGTCTAGGGCTTTGATCGTATCAATGATATCGGCAAAGTTAGAGTAGCACATATGGGTGTGAATCTGGGTGTCATTTTGGACGCCAGTCGTGGTGATCTTAAATGAGTACACGGCTTCGTCCAAATAGGCTTGCCAGTGGCGTTGCTTGAGCGGTAAGCCTTCCCTAAGTGCCGGTTCATCAACTTGAATAATCTTAATGCCAGCTTTTTCCAGATTTTGGACTTCCTGCCGGAGAGCTAACGCAATCTGATTTTGAACTTGCGCCCTAGGAATGTCATCACGAACAAAGCTCCAGTTGATAATGGTCAGCGGTGCTGTCAGCATCCCTTTAACCGGTTGATCAGTTAAACTTTGCGCGTAAACGGACTCAGCAACGGTGATTGGTTCAGTGTAGGCGACATCGCCAAAGATAACGGGTGGTCGGACCCCCCGTGACCCGTATGATTGGACCCAGCCATTCTGGGTCGCGTAGAAGCCAGTCAGTTTTTGACCAAAATATTCAACCATGTCAGTGCGTTCAAATTCACCGTGCACCAGAACGTCGAGTCCCAAGTCTTCTTGTAGCTTGATCCACCGTTTAGTTTCGGCATGCAGAAACGCCTGGTAGTCTGCGTCTGATAAGTTACCTTTACGCCATGCCGCGCGTTTGGCCCGGACTTGTGCACTTTGTGGAAAGCTCCCAATCGTAGTCGTTGGCAAAAGCGGCAAATGCAACCGCTCGTGCTGTAGCTTGATACGCGTTGCGAATGGGGCTTGCCGTTCAAACTTTTGATGAGCCAACTGAGCTTCAGCGGCGCGAACTGACTGGTTATTGCGATGACTGGACTGGTTGAGAGCGGCCAGATTGGTCTGATTACGGTCAAACGCCGCTTGAACAGCGGCAACGCCTTGATTGGCAGCGACAGTCAAGGTATGCAGTTCGGTTAACTTCTGATCCGCGAAGGCCAGTCCCCCGAGTAAGACGGGGTCGGCTTTGGTTTCGTTCTTCGTTGTAATGGGCACGTGTAATAATGAGTTGGCTGGTTGTAGCCAGAGTTGGTCATTGGTGACGATTTGGCGCAATTGCTGAACCAGTGCGAGTTTGGTTTGCAAGTCACTAGCCCAGACGTTATGACCATCAATAATACCAGCTGCGAGAATCTTGTCAGCTGGGAAACCGTGGTCGACTAAGTGGGCCAGGTTTTCACCATGGTCGTGTACTAGGTCCAGTCCAATTGCTTGAACGGGCCAGGTCACGATTTGATCATATTGATCGAGGCTATCAAAATAAGTTTGTAGTTCGATGTTTAAGGTTGGCACAGCCGTATGCAAATGCGTCAGCGCCGTTTGGTAAGGGGTGAGTTCAGCGGTTGTAGTCGTCTTGACCAAGGTAGGTTCATCTAGCTGAATCCACTTGGCACCAGCTGCAGCTAGTTCTTCAAACACTTGTTGGTAAAGCGGCAATAAGTGTGGCAGTAGTTCGTTGACTGCGGCGTCATCTAAGTATTGTCCATGACGCTTACCTAGTTTGAGGAAGGAGACGGGGCCTAAGATTACTGGTTTGCCATCGATGCCAAGTTCTTGCTTAGCTTCTTGGTAGTACCGTAACCAACGATTATCTAATAATTTAAAGGAAACGTCATCGAATTCAGGAACAATGTAGTGATAGTTGATATTGAACCACTTGGTCATTTCGGCCGCCACGGCAGTCTCAGTTCTACGGGCAATTGCATAGTAGTCGGGCAAGGCCAACTGGTGATCAAAGTGACCAAAGCGATTTGGAATCGCGTTGAATGCGACTAGTGTATCTAAAACGTGATCGTAATCTGAATTGTCAGCGACCGGAATATAGTCGACTCCGAGATCGCGTTGCTTTTTTAAGTTCGCTAGGCGTAATTTTTTAGCAGTTGCGTGGAAGGTGGCGTTGTCTAACTGACCTTTCCAAAAGTGTTCCAACAAGTGTTTCCATTCACGGTGTTCACCCAAACGCGGGTACCCCAAGTTACTATTAATAATTGTCATTAAAACCCACTCCTTATATTTATCGCATAATTTAAATTAAAAAACGGCAACCTCATCCTGATTAAAGGACGAAGTTGCCGTTCGCGGTACCACCTTAAATTTGCCAACACCTCACGATGTTGACCTCAACCCGTACGTTTCATACGGAAGCTTAGTAACAGTAGCTAACTGTCATCACCTGGCGAAAGCTCAGTGGTGCCGTTTGGAGGCCATTTTTCATCTATCGATTTCCGGTTTGGTTTCCACTGTTCCAAACTCACTGCACGGGTAGCGACGATTACTTTCCTCTTCGAGACGTTTGCGTGTTTTATGATTGATTAGAAAATACCACCAAATTCTAATTTAGTCAAATTATTTTTTAATCTTTTACACATATTCAAGCGATGATGTTGCTTACTCGTCACGATGCGCAGGATAGTGTGGAAAATGGCACGATGCTTACAATCAAATGCAGCCAATTTCGACCCATTAGAACATTGGCTTGATGTAGATAGACCTGATTAATACATCAGACGCCGACCTACAAGTGTTTTTGCCAATGCTGAAACGTGGCGGATACAGCTAAGTATTCAATCAAGGATTAAGTTGGTTAAGGGTGCTGACGATAATTAGTAAAAATAAGCCTTTAGATGAGCAATGCTCCGGTATATAAGAATCTCAACAGTCTTAAAATTTGAATATTTGGCTAAAATGATAGGTGAATACCGCTGCCTAAGACCCGACAGATTACCGGGAATATACTTGCTAAAAGGCTTTGATTTCATGAAATCATCACATTTTTTTCGAGTTATGGATACTTATTTTCACAATTAACTTGCTAGTATAGTTGTTGAGCCCACTAGCGAAGCACTAAAGAAAAAATAAATAACAATGATGAGGATGATGAAGAATGAGTCAAAGCTTATGGCAACGATTATTTAATCACCGACAACCTAATAAACAGGCAGTTCTGATTCTTGGTAGCGGTCGTTCTGGAACGTCAGTCATGACTAAGTGCATTAATTTGATGGGAATTTCCCTTGGTACTGATAATTTACTGGCACCTAGCAAGCGGATTAATCCGAAAGGCTATTTTGAAAATAAAGACGTCATCAATATCCACAAGTCACTTGGAAGTCGTATTCGGTACCGACCAGCATTCAAAGGCTATTATGACAGTCCGAAGATCAAAAAGGACCGGGCAGCGTTAACGACGTACTTACAAACCTTTTTTGAAAATGAACAGTATTTAGCCATTAAAGATCCACGGATGAATGATTATATTGAATTGTGGCAACATGTTTTAGCCGATGTAGAGGTGCTACCTGCCGAAATTGTTTTGTTACGTAACCCGATGGATGTGGTTAATTCGAACGAACGCGCTTGGCATCGTGATACAACGTTGGCGATGCGTCAGTGGCAAGTCCGGACGCTGCTTTCTTTACGTGATACCGACCGTGATCACCGTATCTTAGTCACGTACGAAGACTTATTTGGACAGACATTAGCAACGTTAAAACGAATCGCTACCCAATTTGATTTACCGTGGACGAACGATGAGGCCGCCTTGCAAGCGCAAATTGATGACTTCATTGATCCAGGACTACAGAAGAGTGATAGTGGTGAAAGCTTGACCGACTTTGAAGCGCGGACCGACGTAGATCCAGATGTTAAGGCACTTTACTTACTTGGCCGCCAAGCAGCGGCTGATCCAGCTTACTTTGCTTCAGCTGAGTTTCAACAGCGAATTGATGACTTGACCAATCAATACTTAGCCAAATATGGGGCCTTGTACCGTGACTTTAATGTCAAAATCAACAGTAAGACGTTTTTCGTATTTGGTGAAGATCAAGATCAAGTAAATCAAGTTAATGGGTTACTTGAAGACGGTCAAGTCAAGATGGTCGGGACAAAGGCCGATAGTCATGTGATTGCTGAGGATTTGAGTGAACGGTTGAACAACAATACGTTAGCTGTACAGACCTACCCCTTAGATTATTTAGTCGTTGAACAGAAGGAAGCTTTAAATAACTACTTACGTAAAAACGCCAAGCGTGAAACGTTATGGGGCGTGGGTGATGCCCAAAATAATGAGATTGTTGAGATGCTAACAACGGTCAGTGCTGAATTGGGCGCTGACACGCATAACGTGGTGATTGCTGACGATCTGACAACGATTGACGATCGACGAACGTTACGCTTAGCTATTCAGCACCTGGTACGGACGTTACATGCAGTTGAACAACCACCATACTTAGTACTGATGGCCGACCAGCTGGATACACCCGCAACTCAGACCGCAATTGCAGCCTTTATTGCGGCCGAACCAACTAAGGAACAACCAGTTCATGATTCGCAGCCAGACGAAACCTTTAAGTTACGTACGCCACTGGACTTAAATGAAGCGGCGGCAACCTTAACGGCATTATTTCAACGTGCGAGTCAGGATGAACAGCAGCAAGCTGCTTTAAACCATTTTGTAAGTCTTAATTATGATGAAATCTTAAACGTGAAGGGTGATCAATATGCAAACAGTGTACGGAATTAAAGCTCATGGTGGTAAATTAGTTAATTTAGAGGATTTTAGTGAGGAGACACGGCAGGCCGCTGAACAGCTGCCGAGTTTAACAATCAATAACTGGAATATTTCGGACTTGGAGCTAATCGGTATTGGCGGTTTCAGTCCTTTGACTGGTTTTATGGTTAGTGATGATTACCATTCAGTTGTTAACACGATGCACTTAAAGAGTGGTGTTATTTGGAGTGTGCCCATTACACTTGGGGTTGCGCAAGCCGATGCTGATCAGATCGAATTGAATACTGAGATTGCCCTCAAGGGTGCTGACGGTGTGATTTATGGCACGATGCAGGTGGAAGACAAGTTTGTTCCAGACAAGCAGCTAGAAGCCCAAAACGTCTACAAAACAACTGATGAAGCTCATCCTGGTGTCAAACGGTTATATGCCAACGGCGATGTTTATTTGGGCGGCGCAATCAAACTATTGCATAAGCCAGATCACGGTGCTTTTAGTGATTATTACATGGAACCATTAGAAACGCGGAAGATGTTTCATGATCTTGGGTGGAAACGAATCGTTGGGTTCCAGACCCGTAACCCAATTCATCGGGCACACGAATATATTCAAAAGTTAGCTTTAGAAAATGTGGATGGGTTGTTCTTAAATCCCTTAGTTGGTGAGACTAAGGCTGACGACATTCCAGCGGATGTTCGGATGGAAAGTTATAAGACCATCTTGAAGTGCTATTATCCAGAAGATCGTGTTCGGTTAGTCATTTATCCGGCCGCAATGCGGTATGCTGGACCAAAGGAAGCAATTCTGCACGCGATTGTTCGTAAAAACTATGGTTGTACCGACTTTATTGTTGGCCGCGATCATGCCGGTGTTGGTGACTATTATGGAACCTATGAAGCTCAAGAATTAATCACATCAGTCGAAGACGAAATGGGCATGCACTTCTTCAAGTTCGACAATTCTTTCTATTGTAAAAAGTGTGGGTCGATGGCAACGCAAAAGACTTGTCCCCACAGTGCCGAAGATCACATCTCGTTGAGTGGTACGAAAGTTCGTAAGATGCTCGCTGAGGGCGTTGTACCACCAAAGGAAGTGTCACGGCCTGAAGTTGCACGGGTACTTATCGATGGCTTGAAGCGTAAACGTGAACAGCAACAGGAGGTCTAAGATGACAAAGTCAGATAATATTACTTGGCATCATTCACAAGTTAGTAAGGCTGAACGCCAACAATTAAATCAGCATAAAAGTGTTGTCTTATGGTTCACAGGCCTGTCCGGCTCAGGAAAGTCAACCATTGCTAACGCCGTCGAAAAAGCGTTATTTGATCAACAAATCGGTAGTTACGTTTTAGATGGTGACAATATGCGCTTTGGTTTGAATAAGAATTTAGGCTTTTCAGCTGAAGATCGAGAAGAAAATATTCGTCGAATTGGTGAAGTTGCAAAGTTATTTGTCGATGCGGGTGTTATTACGTTGACCGCTTTCATCTCCCCATACAGAGCTGACCGTGATAAAGTCCGGGCGAACTTAGATACTGACGAATTTATTGAAGTTTTCGTTGATACGCCCCTTGAAGTCTGTGAACAACGGGACGTTAAGCAGCTATACGCGAAGGCTCGTCGGGGTGAAATTAAAGGCTTTACGGGGATTGATGATCCGTATGAAGCACCAGTTACACCAGAAATTACGATTGATACTTCTAAACAACCACTAGCCGATTCCGTTCGACAGGTATTAACGTATCTTGCTGATCATGATTACGTTAGTTTGGTCACTGCCAATGAAAACTAGTGCAATTGTCAGTGCAATTACACGATCAATTGCTAAGATGGACCGGATCTTGGTCTATCGTCATACGAATCTGGATCCCGATGCTATCGGTGCCCAATTTGGATTAGTTACCTTGCTCAAGGCGGCTTATCCGGAAAAATTCGTTGTGGCGATGGCCCCAGTTCCGGGCCATTTGGCGTGGATTAATCAAACTGACCAGCAAAGTGTAACGCCCCAAGCAACAGATTTGGTCATTATTGTTGATTGTGCGAATCATGAACGGATTGCGGAGACTGTGCCGACAGACGCTTTTGTTATCAAAATTGACCATCATCCTAATCATGATCCGTATGGCCAATTGAACTGGGTGGATGAAACTTATAGTAGCTGTTCTGAGATGATCTATGAATTGGCCCAAGCGGCTGCTTTCTCACTAACATCAGCCGTGGCTGCTAAACTGTATGCCGGCATTATTGGCGACACCGTGCGCTTCTCAGTTCCAGAAACGTCGGCGCGAACTTTGAAAATTGCAAGTGAGCTGGCTGCTTCAGGAATTGACCTTGCCACCATCAGTCATCGTGAAATGGACTTGACCCCAGCGTTAAGCAAATTGTACGGCTATGTGTTGAGTGCGCAAACAATTGAAGCGTGCGGATTGGCGCATGTTGTCATCCCCCAACATTTATTTGCCGATTTTGGCCTAGCGTATGGCGATGAAGACGCAATTGTTTCGTTACTTGGTAACTCGACGGTGGTCAAGGTGTGGTTGTTATTTATCGAGACGCCGCAGGGACAGTATCGGGTTCACTTTCGGTCCAAAGCCATTAATGTGAATACGGTCGCAAAAACGTTCAATGGTGGTGGCCATCCGTTAGCCAGTGGGGCGTTTGTCCCTGATTTGGCGACAGTTAGACAAGTTATTGAACAAATGCAAGCGCAAGTGGTAGCTCAGGCCACAATGAATTGAGTATAATTAATGTAATAAAAATAGTGTGATAGGGTCGGTGAATGGTAAATGAAAAAGCGAAATTGGTTGATTGCGCTGATTGTTATTGTGATTGTTGCAGTTGGCGGTGGTTGGGGGTATTACAAGTACCATCAGTCAACCACCACTACAACGACGACTAGCAAGGTGCGCTCGGCTAGTGCAACAAAGAAAGATATTAATACACGGTTAGTTAAGACCGAGATTAAGGCGCAGTCTAGTGAGACGGCCACTCTTAAAAAGGCGGTCAAGAATAAGAACTATACCGTTAATAATATGTATACTAAAGTTAATCCATATGGTGTGTCACCCTTGTCAGCGAAGGTTATTTTCCACACGACTAAGGCTGCTAAGGTAAGTTACACCGTGGTCGGCAAGAGTAGTAAGACTTCGATTTCAAATACGGTCAGCAAATACACGACGAGTCACGATCTGACAGTACTCGGGTTATATGCCAATACTAATAATCAGGTCAAGATTAAGGTGACTTATAAAGATGGCACGTCAACAACGAAGACTATTCGACTTAAAACGGCGAAGCTACCATCTGCGTTAACGGACTTCAAGATCAATGTTAAGAAGGCTAACAAACAGAAAATGGTCTTGGGGACGGGCAATGCCAAGTTAACCTTCATGGTGCGGACGACAATTTCGGGTAGCAAACAATCGAAAAATTTATCGTTTGGGATGGATGCTGACGGAAATATCCGTTGGTACACGACGCGACCAACCTCACACATTTTTAAACAACTTAACAATGGGCACTTATTGATTTGGACCAAATCCAATGCTAAAAATTCGTATTTTGATGAGTTAGTTGAAATGGACTATACGGGTAAGGTTTATAAGACTTATAAATTTAATCATAAGGCCTGGGGTAAAGCAAAAGGTTCTAAGAAGCAGAACCATAACCAAGTCCATCATGATGTAACAGAGTTGCCAAACGGTGATCTGATTGCGACGGTTTCCGACGGCGGTCGTACTTATGTTGAAGATACGATGATTGTCATTTCGCATAAGACGGGCAAAATTACGAAAGTTATCAATATGAAAAATATTTTGCCAGCGAAATTCTACACGAAGTACAACGCGACGAAGTCTAATAAATACATGGGCAAGAAGGATTGGTTCCACCAAAATTCGGTCTATTACGATAAAACAGATAAGAGCTTGATTATTTCCAGCCGTAATCAGAACTTAGTGATGAAGATCGATTACAAGACTGAAAAGATCAAATGGATCTTGTCTGGCAAAAAGACTTCCGCATGGCCCAAGTCATACCGCAAGTACTTATTGAAAGCGAGTGGTAAGATTGCCTGGCCGGGTGGTCAACATGCAGCAATTGTTGATCCAAGCACATTGGGTAAGAAAAACTCACTTAATGTGATGATCTTTAACAATAATATTGCGGTTGGAACAACCAAAAAATCGTTGGCGGCTTCATCTGGTAAGTATTCAGAAGGCGTCGAATACCATATTAACGAAAAGACCAAGACGATTTCTCAAGTCGGTAGTTATGGTAAGTCGTTGGGTAAGAAGAATTTTGCCAACATTATTGGTTCCAACCGTTACTTGAGTGCTTCCAATCGATTGATTGATTTTGGTTGGCTGAATAATGGTAAAACAGCTAACATTATTGAATATGATTTGAAGAGCAAGCAACAAGTATTTAACGTTGAATTAACAGGCCTTCCAAGTGGTGGCTATGTCTACCGAGCGGAACGGTTCTCGTTATATCCAACGAAACACACGTATGGGATTAATGAATAAGTCAGCTTAATGGTAAAGATTAAAAACAAGCTCTCAAGGTCAGATAGAATCTGATCTTGGAAGCTTGTTTTTCATTTGGTTGATCATAATTAATATGAAAAATTGATAAAGCCTGTCCAGCTAAAAGCGGCTAGCTGCGGCCCACTGACAATAGTTAGACATTAGTCAGTACTTAACGAATGCTTGGCTAAAGAATTATTTTTTCGGGTAGCAGTAATTTTGAAAGTCACTGTCGGCTTGATATTGATAATGACACCACGATTGTTTTTTAATCATCGCAAGACGTCTCAAAACGACTTAGATCATCAATTACACAACTTAATGAATGAAGATTGAAATCAAAATGGACGATGATTCCTGATAAATTAACGAGTGTTAGCTGTGAGCGGCTGTATTTAATTATTGCGAGCCCACTGATTAACGCCGAATTAATAAAAAAGTCACAATTTAGTCGCAGAAATATCCGTAAATCAAGAATAAATTCATACCATGACGCATTTATGTTCACACTCCAAGTCTACAATGGTTCTTATGTTGAACGGCGCTAACTGATACCGACAAACTTATGGGTGGAAAAGCACGTCTCAGCGAGATGAAATTAGTTGAAGCGGAGCGATGACGATGACCTTAAATATTGCAATTGTTTTAATCACATTATTAGTATCATTTATATTAATGGCCATGGAAATTACGACACCAAACGCCGTAATCTTGTGTGCGCTGGCATTCTTAATGTTTGTTGGTATTTTGTCCCCAACGGATGCCTTGTCAGGTTTTGCCAACGATGGTTTAGCGACGATTGCGCTAATGTACATTATTGCTTATGCCATTGCTAAGAGTAATATTATCACGCGGCTGTTTGATCGAATCTTAGGTGATGGACATAGTGAAAAACGGTCATTGATCCGATTGTTAGCAAGTGTCAGTGTTATCTCGCCATTTATGAATAATACGCCGATCGTATCGACATTAACCCCGATGATTCAACGTTGGACGAAGCAAAAGGGAATGGCAGTTTCAAAATTCTTGATCCCACTATCCTATGCAACAATTTTAAGCGGGTTATTGACCGTATTAGGAACATCGACTAACTTAGTTGCCCAAGGCCTGCTTTCTAAATATAAATTACAACAATTTGGAACATTTGACCTGGCGGTAGTTGGCATTCCAATCACGATTATTGGCTTGCTTTATTTACTGACAATTGGCTACCGATTATTGCCGACCTATTATGGCAGTAGCATTGATGATGTGGTCGCTGAACCTAATGACTACCTGATTGAAATGACAATCAGCGATGATTTTGAACATCTCAACGAAACGGTGGCGGCTGCTAAATTGCGAAATCTGCCGCGTTCGTTCTTAGCTGCTATTAATCGTCGCGGTCAGGCCATCGTGCCAGTGACCGATGAAACGATTTTACGGCTTGGCGATCGGCTCTATTTTACGGGAACTTTTGACTGTATTAATGACTTGATGAATATTAAGGGACTAGTCCCAAGTACGCAAAAAATTAATATGGCTGATATTACGAATGAACGCGTGCGGCTAGTTGAAGTATCAATTCCCGATACCTCAAGTTTAGTAAACCAAACTATCAAATCAGCTCGTTTTCGGAACGTCTTTGGTAGTGTTGTTGTCGCGATACGCCGTAACGATGTTAATCTAGAGGGGCGCCTGGGGACGATTCGTCTCAAGGGTGGCGATAATCTGGTCATGATTACAACGGGCGAACCTGACGAATTAGCCAGTCTTAAGGATTTGCATGTTTTTAACTCGCAGCAAGTACAGTCACGCAAACACACGTATAAAGATGTGTTACCGATTGTCTTACTAGTAGCCACGATCATCGTATCTACGATGGGACTCATTGACTTATTTGTGGGGTTAGCAGCTTCCTGTGTGGTGTTATTTTTAACGAAGTGTGTCTCAATCAGTGATATTGTGAAAGCAGTCGACATGAATGTATTGTTCCTAGTGGCTAGTAGTTATGGACTAGGACTGGCAATGTCGAATGTTGGTGCCGATAAGTTTATTGCTAAATCGTTAGTAACGATTACCGGGGATGCCTCACCGATTATTTACATGTTCTTGATTTACTTTGTGACAAATTTCTTAACGGCGATTTTGTCCAATGCGGCTGCGTTATCATTGATGTTCCCGGTGGTCGTTTCGGCGGCTAAGTTGGAAGATCTACCCGTGATGATGCTCGTGATGTTGATTACGATTGCGGCTACGGCTGATTTTTCAACCCCAATCGGTTACCAGACGAATTTGATTGTTTATGGTCCCGGTCATTACAAGTTTACCGATTATTTTAAAGTTGGGATTCCATTGAATCTGATTTGTATGGTAGTTTGTGTGTTTGTCTCATATTATTTCTATATGGTGCTTTGATAAACTGATTAGTAAAGCTTGTGGATGCTCTTCTGCAAGCTTTTTTGCGTGTCCAAGTAGAAAGCATTCGTGGGTCCTCACATGTTTAAGTTAGCCATTGCTGCGGATTTCAACAAGGCTAACAAGAGCAAAACTTGAAAAAAACTGGCGATCTAAAACCGACTAGTGACGGCTGTAATCAGCATTTAAATAAATTATTTAATATTTGCGAACAAAGGGCTAGTATTATAAATCTAAAGTTGATATACTAGCAAAGTTTGCTTGTATGTCTTAATGATTGGAGAACGATTACAAGTGCGCCATCTTAATTAATGAAAGGAGTGCGAAAATGAACGATTTAACAAGAGGGAAGCCGTTAAAATTAATTTTTTGGTTTACAATTCCGCTACTAATCGGTAACATTTTTCAGCAATTTTATAGTTTATCGGACACATTGATCGTTGGTCAGACACTCGGGGTTAAGGCTTTGGCTGCCGTTGGATCAACTGGGAGTGTTCAATTTTTGATTATTGGGTTCGCGCAAGGATTAACGGCCGGCCTATCGATATTGACCGCGCAACATTTTGGAGCACGTGATTTTAAAGCGGTGCGTCGTAGCTTTGCAATCAGTATCGTGGTCAGTTTAATCGTCGGCATCATTTTGACGATTCTCTCGTTAGTCTTTGTGGATCATATCTTGCTAGTGATGCAGACGCCAACCGATATTATTGCGGATGCACGAACGTTCTTGCAAATTATGCTGGGCGGGATGTTAGCGCCAATTGCGTTTAACCTATTGTCGAACATCATTCGCGCACTCGGTGATAGTCGGACGCCTCTATGGTTTTTGATTATTAGTGCCTTAATTAATATTGGCTTGGAACTGTTATTTATTTTGGTTTTTAAATGGGGCATTGCCGGGGCGAGCTGGGCGACGATCTTAGCGCAAACCATCGCAACGCTCATGTGCGTGGTCTACATTATTGTTAAAGTACCCATCTTGCATATTGGTCGACGACACTTCAAGTTAGTTTGGTCAGAAGTGAAGGCACACCTGAATGTTGGGCTACCAATGGCCTTTCAGATGTCGATTATCGCGATTGGGACGATCGTATTACAAGCGGCACTGAATAGTCTTGGGACGAATTCAGTGGCAGCAACGACTGCAGCACAAAAGATTGATCAGGTTGCGACGCAGCCATTAATGTCGTTTGGTGTAACGATGGCGACATTTGCAGCGCAGAACTATGGCGCTCACAAGTATGAACGGATTATTACCGGGGTCAAACAAACCATGTGGTTGTCGGGGAGCTTCAGTGTGGCGGCCGGCTTGATTGAAATTATTTGGGGTAAACAGCTTGTAGGGTTCTTCGTCGGTCATCAAGACATGGCCGTTTTGAATCTGTCACAAACGTATTTTAACGTGATTGGTAGTACTTATATCCTATTGTCAATGTTATTTATCATGCGTAATACCTTGCAAGGATTAGGGCGCAGTGCAATTCCGACCTTAGCGGGTGCGGCGGAACTCTTCATGCGGGTCTTTGCAGCGTTGATTTTGGTCCGGATTTTTGACTATGCGGGAGCTTGTAGTTCGGAGCCGTTAGCTTGGTTAGGGTCATGTGCAGTGCTGTTACCGGCCTACATCAAGTCGGTTCATGATCTACGGCAGCAGGCACGTATGGAAGCTACTGTGGCTGAAGGTGCGGTGCCAGTATTAGACGATTCTGAAAAATCGTGATTAGGGCTTGCAACTAGCTTGATTTTTTGATAATATTTGTTATCAATTTTATTTTAAAAGTCTCATAATCAGTAACTACGATAACTGTGAACCGGGTTATTGGTTAGAAAATGTTAAGGAGTTTATACATGGCCGTAGAATTAAAAATTGGCGATTACGTCGCTGGTAAGAAGTTTGCTTCGTTGGAACATGATTTCAAGGGTGAAATTGAAAAAGTGTATGAAAATTCAGTCTTGA
>OMJG01000967.1_pt1 | contig 18654 bp, 20 predicted proteins | sample 1646431 | NCBI WGS metagenome assembly OMJG01 (sample SAMN03771674, study PRJEB25209) | food metagenome | isolation source: Cotija cheese | place: Mexico:Jalisco,Michoacan | collected 2011-12-12
CGTTTTGGATAAACCAATTTATATGTATGCCTATGATTATGATGAATACCGAGATTTTCGTGGTTTCTATGTTGATATGAGAGAAACTTATAATATTCCAATTTTAAATGAAGATGGACTAAATGAAATTTACCATAAAGATGATACTAAATATCAAATAAATAAAACTTTACAAATTGTAAAGATGTTGAAAACAGTTGATGTAAGCAAATTATTAGATGCATTATTTTCAGGAATTAATAATCTATAAAATAAGGAAGTTTGAGATGAAGAAAACATACGGTTCAGTTGTTGTAACTTTTAACAGGAAAGATTTATTGATGGAAGCTATTCAATCATTATTAGATCAAACTATTAAACCAAAAAAAATTATTATTGTTGATAATGCTTCAACAGATGGGACAATTTCTGAGCTAGTTGAAAAATTTGATGTTTTTAATCAAGATATTTTCGATATGGTGGAATTGCCAGAGAATATTGGTGGTGCTGGTGGATTTAAAGCTGGCTTAGATAGATGTAAATTATATAATTTTGACTATGTTTCTGTTAGTGATGATGATGCTATGTATCAGAAAGACTATTTTGAGAAAATTTTAGACTATGCAGAGGAAAATCCTTCGGTGAGAGCACTTTGCGGAAAAGTAATGTATGAGGATTCAACTATTCAATTGAGTCACAAACGAAGAGTCTTACATTCAAAAAGTTTGTTGGATGAAAAAATTGTTTCTGGCGAAGAATATAAGCGGCCTACTTTTTCTGTAGATGCAGTTTCTTTTGTGGGTTTAGTTATTGATGTTTCATTGATTTCTGAAATTGGTTTACCCCTTGAAGAGTATTTTATTTGGTTAGACGATTTTGAATACTCTTTACGTATTCGATCTAAAACAGAAATTATTTGTTTGACAGATGCAGTTATTGTCCATAAGACAGCTTTTGCCGCGGATAATCATAAATATCAATATACCTGGAAGGAATATTATGGTATTCGTAACCAGATTGATCTTGTAAAAAGACATACGAAACACCCAGTTGTATCTAAATTAGCTTTAGAATGGAAATTTTGGTCAAGATTAGCGGCAAACTATGTTAAGCCAAAGTATGCTAGTTATAGATCAATACGGTCAAAGACTTTACGAGATGCTTATCGTGATGGAAAAAACGGGAAAATAGGTAAAAATTTAAAGTATTTTCCAAACTAAGTTTTTTAAATCGTATGAACGAGGTCAATGGAGTTGAATTTTTTAATTATAACTATTTAAATCCAAAAGGAGGAAACAATTAAATGAATTATCTAGTAGTTGGATCCGGCTTGTTTGGCGCAATTTTTGCCAATGAAGCAGCAAAAAAAGGTCATCAAGTGAAGGTGATTGAAAAACGCCATCATATCGCCGGCAATATTTACACAAAAGAAGTAGAAGGCATCCAGTTCCATCAATATGGTGCCCATATTTTCCATACTTCAAATAAAGAAGTATGGGATTATGTGAATCAATTTGCGGAGTTTAACCGCTATACGAACTCACCTATCGCAAATTATCATGGTGAAATTTACAATATGCCTTTCAATATGAACACTTTCAATAAGTTATGGGGTGTGGTAACTCCTACTGAAGCCAAAGCGAAAATTGACGAGCAGCGGGCAGTTTTAGGCGGCAAAGAGCCAGAGAATTTGGAAGAACAAGCTATTTCTTTAGTGGGCACAGATATCTATAAGAAATTGATTAAAGATTATACTGAAAAACAATGGGGACGTTCTTGTACTGAATTACCAGCATTTATCATTAAACGTTTGCCTGTACGTTTGACATATGATAATAACTATTTCAACGATAAATACCAAGGAATCCCAATTGGTGGTTATACACAAATCGTGGAAAAGATGTTGGATCATCCAAATATCGAAGTCCAACTAAACACTGATTTCTTTGATAAGCGGGAACAATTTGAAGCAGAAGCTGACAAAATTGTCTACACTGGGATGATTGATCAATATTATGATTATAAATTTGGGCGTTTGGAATACCGTTCATTGAAATTTGAAAATGAAATTCTTGACGAAGAAAATTATCAAGGTAATGCTGTGGTTAATTATACTGATGCCGATCATGCTTATACACGGATTATCGAACATAAGCATTTTGAATTTGGTACGCAAGAAAAAACTATCATCACGAAAGAATACCCTGCAGACTGGCATCCTGGCGATGAGCCTTATTATCCAGTAAATGATGATAAAAATAATGAACTATACCAACAATATAAAGATTTAGCGGATAATGAAGGTAAAGTGATTTTTGGTGGCCGCTTAGGTATGTATAAATACTTTGATATGCACATGGTGATTGCTGAAGCATTGAGAGTAACTACGACAGAGCTTTTTGAGGATTAGAATGGTGGAGAATAAGAAAAGTTTTTTTCGTTTATCCTGGCTAAACTTTTTCGAATATCTATTATCAATATCAATTTTATTAGCTTCAAGTTCAATTTATTGGGTTACATCAAATAAACCGTTTAAAGAAATTATTATGCTAATGGTTTATGGTTGCTTATTTTTAGTTGTCGTAATTTGTTTATATAATTTAAGGAAAAATATAGATATAAAAAAATTGGTGAGTTTATTAATTGCTAATGTTACTATTAGCGTCATTATTGTTTCTTATAATAAACTAATTGATAACATTACTTTATCTGAAATCATGCGAATGGTAATTTTCCCAATAGGATTGATAATCTATTTTTATTATTATCTTTCACAAAATAAAATACCTAATATATTATTTGTATTAAGAAAAGTTATTTCTGCATTAGCTGTTGTGTCACTGATTTTTTATTTCTTGTATATTACTGGAATTTTGCATCAAAATTCTAGCCTCTTTATTAAATGGGGAACGCCTAGATGGGTAAATGGTATATTTTATTTGCATTTTTTCCCACAAGGTGAGGCTAATTTTTTAGGTCTTAATGTCATTCGGAACACAGGTATTTTTTCTGAAGCACCGATGTTTTCTTTTGTTTTAAGTATTGGGATAATTATTTATTACTATATTGAAAAGCCAAAAAAATTTGTGACTTTTCAAAGTATCATTCTAGTGTTTACAGTGATTACTACTACATCCACAACAGGATTGATTTTATTGATTAGCATTATCATGTTAAAATTGTTTATTTCTATGCCTGGTTATTATAAGTTATTTGTTTTAGTGTTGATTCCCTTTGCTATAGTTATTGTTTTTACAATTCTAGAAAGTAAATTTACTAGTATGCAAGGATCAACCTCTATTAGGATGAATGATTTCTATGCAGGATATCAAGCTTTTTTACAAAAGCCATTGTTGGGAAATGGTATGGTAAATGGTGGTGATGTCATAAAAAGGTATATGGATTTCTCTCGTTTAACTTTAGGCGGAAACGATGGTTTTTCAAGTGGTTTATTTTATGGGTTAGCAAGGATTGGATTGGTTGGAATGATTTTTTATATATTCATCCCGTTTTTTGCTACGATTATGAAAAATAAAAACATTGCAGCAATTTCTATACTATTATTTATTTTATTTATAGTAACTACTATTTTTTATTCCTATTTATTTTCCTTCTTTTTAACGTTCTTTTTTACCATTTTAGGTTTTTCAAAAAAAGAATTATCTCAGTTTGACTGATAGGTTGAACAAAAAAATCATATTAAAGTTATTGCTTATCAGTAAGTTGTATTCCTTAAAATTGATTGCTAATTAGTTATATTTTATTATTTTCATTGAGTAAATCCGGTATTTTTGTTAATAGAAATACCGGATTGGGTAATTTTATAAGTGAATTTTTACTTTTACTGAAAAAATTTTTAGTAAAATTGAGTTAATTGTCAATTTATTGTTAATACATAAATTCGTTTATCTATTGTAGGACTTTACTGATATTTGTTATTTTTGGAAGGGACTTATCTTGGTTAATTTAGATTAATTTAATTGGTGTTTGAATAGTTTAATTTTCATGATATTTAAGAATATATAGATTTCTAAATATCTACGAAAAGTGTGGATTATGCTACAAAAATTGGGGGACTTTCTATTGAGCCTAATAAAAAATTACTTTTATAATGTAGGTTATCAAATCTTTGTAATTTTAATTCCGTTAGTTACTGTTCCCTACGTTTCTCGCGTACTGGGAAGTGAAGGGGTAGGGATCAATGCCTATACCAATTCGATTATTCAGTATTTTATCTTGTTCGGTAGTATCGGAATTAATTTGTATGGAAATCGAACAATTGCTTATAATAGAGATAACCGAAAAAAAATGAGTCAGCTTTTTTGGGAAATTGCGATATTAAGAATGATTTGTATTGCAATTAGTTACATTGCGTTTCTTATCTTTATATTAGTGGTTTCTGAATATCAGAGCTTTTACTTGTATCAATCATTTTTGATTATTGCGGCTGGCTTGGATATCTCTTGGTTTTTTATGGGGATTGAGGATTTTAAGAAAACTGTATTGAGAAATACCTTAGTCAAGATTATTTCTTTGATTTCAATCTTTGTCTTTGTAAAATCAAAAAATGATGTTGGTTTGTATATTCTTATTTTAAGCCTATCAATTCTATTTGGAAATTTAACTTTGTGGCCTTATTTACGTAAGATAGTTACTATCCCAAAATTTAAAGAGCTAAATCTGTGGCGACACTTCTTACCGTCTTTAGCATTGTTTGTACCTCAAGTAGCTACTCAAGTTTATTTGGTTTTAAACAAAACAATGCTAGGTATTATGGTGGGTGTGAACAGTACAGGATATTATGAAAATTCAGATAAGATAGTAAAAGTAGTCTTGGCGATAGTGACTGCAACAGGTACGGTTATGCTTCCAAGGGTTGCCAACACTTTTGCAAAAGGACAAAAAGAGAAAGTAGCGAAATATCTTTATCAATCTTTTGATTTTGTTACTGCAATTTGTTTTCCCATGGCGTTAGGTCTATCGGCCATCGCCCCAAAATTTTCAATTTGGTTTTTAGGATCTGAGTTTGAGATTACTGGAACATTAATTTCAATCTTAAGTTTGGTGATTATTTTTATTGGTTGGAGTAACGTGTTAGGTACTCAGTATCTATTACCTACTAATCAAACTAGATATTACACGATGTCTGTAGTATGTGGTGCTATTACTAATTTAATTTTAAATTTCCCTTTAATTATAAATTTTGGGGTGTTTGGTGCTGTAATTTCAACTGTCCTTTCTGAATTCACAGTTACTATGGTTCAAATCATATTAGCAAGAAAAACTTTGCAAATTTCTGCTCTTTTTAATGGTAAGTGGAAGTATATGGTTTCCGCAATTCTCATGTTTGGCGTAGTGAGATGGGTGCATATCTTACTACCAGGAAGGCTCATTTATTTTGGATTTGAAATATTACTGGGAGTGCTTATATATTTGGCAATGCTGTACACTTTGAGAGCATCAATAATTGAATTGGCAAAAGGTATTATAAAAAAAAGTTAAAGAATAAAAATGATATTTTGATGAAGGAGAATGAAAAATGAAAAAAGTAAGAAAAGCTATTATCCCCGCAGCAGGGTTAGGTACAGGGTTTTTACCAGCGACAAAAGCGATTGCCAAAGAAATGTTGCCAATTGTTGATAAGCCAACGATTCAATTTATCGTTGAAGAGGCGATTGCTTCTGGCATTGAAGATATTTTGGTGGTAACTGGTAAAGGCAAGCGGCCGATTGAAGATCATTTTGACGCGAATTTGGCATTGGAACAAAATCTTGCAGAAAAGAATAAGACTGAGTTATTGTCATTGGTCGAAGTGACGACTGCCATTGACTTGCATTTTATTCGTCAAAAACATCCGCTAGGCTTAGGACATGCGGTCTTGCAAGCGAAGGCTTTTGTGGGGGATGAACCTTTTATCGTGATGTTGGGAGATGACATCATGGAAGATAAGGTACCTTTAACGAAACAGCTGATTGATGATTATGAACAAACTCAAGCATCGACTTTGGCTGTAATGAAGGTTCCCCATAACGAAACTTCTAAGTACGGGATCATCAATCCAAATAAGGAAGTTTCTAAGGGCTTGTATGATGTGAATTCTTTTGTGGAAAAACCAAAGCCTGAAGATGCACCTAGCGATTTAGCGATTATTGGTCGCTACTTATTGAAACCTGAAATCTTTGAAATTTTAGAAAATCAAACTCCTGGTGCCGGCAACGAAATTCAGTTGACAGATGCCATTGATAGTTTGAATAAGATTCAACGGGTTTTTGCCCATGAATTTACAGGCAAGCGTTATGATGTTGGGGATAAACTAGGCATGGTTGAAGCTAATGTGGAAATGGGTCTGAAACATCCGGAAATTGGTGAAGAATTGAAGGCTTATATTAAGAAGTTAGCAGGTACTTTTTAATACATTGGATTCACATTTATTAGGGTGGCTGTTTAATTAATCTATTTAATATAAATTAGGAGAAAATAATGGATAAAAGAATCAGTTGGATTGATTTTGGAAAAGGAATTACAATTTTTTTGGTAGTTTTTGGACATGTTTCTTTAGGTTTACTTCAGGCATCGAAATTTTCAGAAACTAGTAATCAAATTCTTTACTTTTTTGTAGAGGTTGTTTATGTCATTCATATTCCTGTGTTCTTTGCACTGTCAGGATATTTTTTTAAAGGCTATCAGAACCTTCAAGATTTTAGGCATAATATTCTGAAGAAACTCTGGTCATTGGGAATACCATATCTTGTGTTTAGCATTCTCATGTTTATTATGAAAAAGATTGGCGGAGGTTCAGTAAGGGAAAGTAAAACTATATTTGATTTATTAAATATCTGGAAAGAGCCAATTGATCATTTATGGTTTTTATATACTCTATTTTCAATTTTTCTAATTTTAGGTTTTTTATCAATATATATAAAAAATGATATTGCACTTTTCATAACTCTGTTGGTAGGTTTTTGTTTAGTAAATTTATTTCCTGTTAGTATTTACTTTATTCAAAGATTTTTTATTTGGGCACCAGCGTTTTACTTTGGTAGGATTCTAAGAAATATTAAAATATCAAATAAGTTGATTGGGATTATGATACTGTCATATGTAGGATATATCTTATTCTGGTGGCTAACTAATTTTCAACAGACGATTAACTATTCCAGGCCCGGGTTGTGGGGAGTAATTATTCCGATAAGTATTGTTCCTGCCTTTGGAATTTTTCAAAACAAAAAACAAGATGCAATATATAATTATTTTGTAAAGATGGGTAAAATTTCTTTACCCATCTATCTAATACACGCTCCGGTAGCGAGTGTTACTAGAATTATGCTTTTTAAATTTGGAATAACAAACTTGGCAGTACACCTGTTTTTAGGAGTTATAGTTGCGTGGTTCTTCTCTATTATTTTATTTAAAATTACTAGAAGAATTAAAATTGTAGACTTTATTTTTTATCCGACAAAGTACGTTTTAAAATGACTCTACCAGGAATTTAGTTATCATATGAGAAAAGTAGCAATTCTATAGATTGTTGTTTTTCCCATTTTTAATTATATATATCATAAAAGGAGCAACTAAAATGAAAAGAATCATCACTTATGGAACATTTGACTTGTTACATTATGGTCATATTAATTTACTTAGAAGAGCGAAGGAACAAGGTGATTATCTTGTTGTTGCTTTATCTACTGATGAGTTTAACTGGGATGAAAAACAAAAGAAATGCTATTTCTCCTATGAAAAACGCAAACAATTGTTAGAAGCAATTCGCTATGTGGATTTGGTTATTCCAGAAAATAATTGGGAACAAAAAACAACAGATATTGAATTGTATCACATTGACAAATTTGTCATGGGGGATGATTGGGCTGGCAAGTTTGATTTCATTGAAGATCAAACTGAGGCTGAGGTGATTTATTTGCCTCGGACACCGGAAATTTCTACCACACAGATTAAGAAGGATCTCGGTGTTAATTAGTAAATAAAAATTCAAAAACTAAGAATAATCAATTAGTTTAGGAGAGAGTGTGGCTCCTGTCAGTGTAAAGGAATGAATTAAACATGAAGAGTCAAATTAGAGTATTAACTACAGGTGATTTTCAAAAGGGAAGCGGATTAACAAATTATATATTAAATACGTATGATCGTTTTGACTCAAATCAATATCAAATAGATTGTATGTCTATTTCCCCATCAGATGATTTGAAAGAATCAATTCTTAATCGCGGTTGGGGGTATTATCGAGTTACACCTGTTACAATCAGTCCAATTGAACATTTTTTCGATTGGAGAACCTTTTTAAAGAATAAAGGAAAATCTTATGATGTCATTCATTTTAATTATTCTTCTTCATGGAATTATTTTGCAATAAAAATGGCTAAAAAATACACTAATGCTAAAATTATCATTCACAGCCATAATAACTATTATAGTAAAAAACCAAAGTCAAAATCCTCAAAGTTTGTGTTAGATACTTTAAATAATCATGGACGAGAAGTAATCCGAAAAGAAAGTGATTTAAACTTAGCTGTCTCGAAAGAGTCAAAAGAATGGATGTTTAAGCCAGGAGAAGAAGTATTAATTCAAAAAAATGGAATTGAGATTTCTGATTTTATTTTTGATCAAAATAGTCGTAAACAGTTACGAAGTGAATTAGGTATAGAAGAACACACTCACATTATTGGCTTTGCGGGCGTTTTATCCGATCGTAAAAACCCGTTGTTTGCGGTAGAAATGTATGCAAAGTTTCTTCCATTGCATCCCGATTCAGTATTTTTGATTTTTGGAAATGGTCGAGATGAGAAACAAGTCATTGAACGGGTGAAGGATCTTAATCTTTCAGATAAGATTATCTTTATGGGGCGAAAACAAAATCTGAACAAATGGTATTCTGCGATAGATACCTTTATTTTCCCTTCAAAAACAGAAGGTTTTGGCTTTGTTCTCTTGGAAACACAAGTAAATGGATTGCCTATTGTCTGCTCTCAGGGAATACCTACTGAAGCTATTCAAACAGATTCTGTAGAACAGTTACCTTTTGATGATGAACAAGGCTGGCTAACAGGGTTAAATAAGCGTATTTCAAATGCCCAACGACAAGAAAATTCAGAAAAAAATGCTGAAATCATTGCAAAAAATGGTTATTCCATTTCTGCAACTGCCAAGGAATTGGCCCAATTAATTGAAGGTTTGGTAGAGAAAGGGTAGGCTCATTCATTGGAGAATATAGATATTGTCATTACTTGGGTTGATGGAATGGATCCTATTTGGAGAAAGAAAAAAGCAAAATTTATCGCAACTGATGAAGATACCCAAGAAGCAGTGCGCTATCGAGATTATGGAACGTTGAAATATCTGTTTAGGTCAATTGATACTTATTGTCCTTGGGTTCATAAAATCCATTTAATCACAGATAATCAAGTGCCTGAGTGGTTGGATACCTCCCATCCAAAAATAAATCTGGTATTTCATCAAGACTTTATTCCAAAAGAATACCTACCCACCTTTAATTCGAATACGATTGAACTGAATTTGTTTCGATTAAAGGATCTAGCAGAAAAATTTATTTTATTTAATGATGATATGTTTATTAATAATCCAGTGTATCCTGAGAATTTTTTTGATGGAAATCAAATATTGGATTATGGTGTGTATAATCGTATTGCACCAGTGGATGTTTTTGCCCATACCTTGATCAATGATTTGATGATTATTAATAAATATTTTAATAAAAGAGATTCTTTCAAAAAAAACTGGCGCAAACAGTTGAATTTTCGCTATGGAAAAATGTTGTTATCAAATGTTTTAACGCTTCCCTATAAGGAAATTACAGGTTACTTTAATCCCCATTTACCCCAACCTCATCTAAAATCAAATTTTTTAAAACTTTATCAGCTTGAAACAACTGCTTTTGAACAGACTTTTCAAAATCGTTTTAGAGGATTTGATGATATCAATCATTGGTTATGTCGATATTGGATGTTGGAAGAAGGAAATTATCAACCGCAGAAATTATCTTTTGGGAAGTATTTTGATATTTCTGAGATGAAGGATATTTTGCAAGAAATAAGAAGTGATAAATTTAAACTTTTATGTATAAATGATGAAGAAAGTACTCAAGAGGACTTTGAAAAGTGGCAAGGACAATTAGAACTTGCTTTTCAAAGTAAATTTCCGGAAAAGTCTTCTTTTGAAAAATAAAGGAATAATGAAATGGAAAATACTTATATTGTTGAAGTTAGACAAGAAAATGCTATGCATGCAGGGACAAAAGCTAAACAAGATATTACTAGGATTCTATCTGAAAATGGGATGCATAAATTAGGAATTGAAATTCCCAGACATAAGTTGACTCGAGCAATTAGGGGAAATGCGTTATGGAAAAAAGAACTTGAGAAAGTAGCGGTTGGGGATTATATTTTTTATCAATATCCAGCATATAGTCGGGTTTTAAGTGATAGTTTTATGAAGTACGCAAAGAAAAAGAAATTAATCAAGGTTTTAATCATACATGATATTGATTCATTGAGATTTTATATTGATCGACCTGCTGACTGTAGACGAGAAATCAATTTTTTTAATCAATTTGAATTTATTATTGGTCATAATCAAAATATGGAAAATTGGTTAACAAGCCATGGTGTAAATAAAAAAATTATTCAGTTAGGGCTATTTGATTATTTGCCGAGCATCAAAAACAACGAGTTTTTTGAGACATCAAATGAAAATATTGTTTTTGCTGGTAATTTGGCTAAATCGAAATTTTTGACTAAATTAGCAAGCGAAAATCCAGTTCAAATATATGGGGTAAATCCTGCTCCAAGATATCATCCCAATATTAGTTATCAGGGGGCTTTTTCACCAGAGGACTTAGAAAAGAGACTCCTTGGAAGTAAGTTTGGTTTAGTTTGGGATGGAGAGTCTTTACTGACTTGTGCTGGTATTTCCGGAAATTATATGAAGTTTAATAATCCACATAAAACTTCCTTATATTTAAGTTTGGGCATCCCTGTACTAATTTGGGATCAATCTGCACTTGCTGAGTTTATTGTTAATGAAGGTGTGGGAATTACCATTGATAATCTAGAAAAATTAGATGAACGCTTGAATAAAATCTCTAATCGAGAATATGCTGAGATGAAGTCAAAGGCAATAAAAATCTCAAAAAAAATTAAAAATGGTGAATTTATCCGCTCGGCAGTTGAAAAAGTATTAGAGAATAAGCAATTTTAAAATAATAAGTTCGGCTTTCTGATCCATGAAAGGAGTTCTCATGAAGCGTATTGTATTTTTCTTGGTTACTTTTGTTGGCTCTTTTCTTGTGGGGTATTTGTTGGTTGATTTTGCGATGGTGCCGGTTTTGACGGCGTATCCGCGTTTGTCCCAGATGATGGATTGTTTTGCTTATACGCAGGAGGTTTTGGTGGCGTTTATTGGCTTGGGGTTATTTTTATTGATCCTGCAGTTGGCTTTGGGGCGGTTATCGACGATTTATTTGTATTTGGTTTATAGTGTGTATTTCTTTTTCTTGTTTGTCGTGTTATTTACCAAGGCTCCTCGGTATCATGCCTTGAATTTGGCGCCTTTTGATTTTTTGCAATGGGGTCAAAAGGGAATCATGGAGGCGGGGTTAAATCTCGTTTATTTCATTCCTCTGGGGTGTTTGTATGGGTTTAAGGCAAATAAGTGGGAGTTTTGTATTGTGTCTCTAACGACGATTTTAGGGGTGGAGACGATGCAGTATGTTTTTTATATTGGGACGTTTGCGGTAAGTGATATTTGGCTGAATTTTTTAGGAACGCTTATAGGTTATGGGATTTGTCGCAAATTGTATCCGATCTTTTTAAGCAGGCAGGCTGGCTAGTTTAGTCAGCCGCTTTTTTTCTTTAGTGGGTATCATATAAAAAATGGCAAAGGAGCAAATCTCATGAAAAAAATTTTGGTGACAGGTGGGGCTGGTTTTATCGGGTCAAATTTTGTCCATTATGTAGTGGAGCATCATCCAGAAGTGGCGATTATTGTGTTAGATAAATTGACTTATGCGGGAAATCTTCATAATTTGGCGGGCTTGCCACAAGAGCAGGTGAAGCTGGTGGTGGGAGATATAATCGATGGGGCTTTGGTGGATTCTTTAGTCAAAGAAGTGGCGGCGGTGGTGCATTTTGCGGTGGAATCTCATAATGATAATTCTTTAGAAGATCCGGCGCCCTTTATCCAAACCAATTTGGTGGGGACGTATACCTTATTGGAGGCTGAGCAGGAAAGTTCTAACTTGTCCTTAATAATTTCCCGATAACCATCCAGCTTCGAGGGTCTTGTCTTATTCTTTGGTTCTTCTGGCTTCGGTTTTATTCCTTCCTCATAGTATCGTTTTACAGTTCTTGGGTCACAGTCATAGCTGCGGGCCATAGCTGCGTAGTTAGGTTTGATTTCTTTCATGATGTACTCGTGCGCCTCTTCCTTGATATCCTTCCTCAATCTATTTGTCCTCCTTATGGATTAGATAGATTGATAATATCAAAAATAAAAAATGTCAGAAAAACGGCATTTTTATTCCGCTGTTTTCTGACATTTTATCGCCGCTATTTACATCTTATCGCGTTGGGGTGAACTATTTCAAAGACCAGAAATAGCGGCAGCCATCCTTGATCGTTTGGTGCATCATGTGAAGGTATTCAAAATTACTGGCAAATCTTATCGCATGAGGAACAAAATTTAAACTGGCAATGACCGACATATGTTATTGCCGAAAACCGACATTTTTATCCTGCCCAAAAGGGGGTGCGGATGTTTTTCTGGACCTTTTTTAACCAATACATCCTTGCTTCTTCCGATATTGAAGAGGACTTAGTCCCCCTAAAGATAACTTAATCCGTTGATTATTATACCAATAGATATAGTCATCCAATTGATTCATAAACTGGTTAATTGTCGTGTTTTTCCAGTCACGTTGGTAAAACACCTCATTTTTTAATCGTCCAAAGAAACCTTCGCACGCTGAGTTATCTGGGGAGCAACCTTTTTTAGACATGGAACGAGGCAAGTTCGCTTTGTTCATTCGTTCGATCCAACCGGGCCATCGGTAATGAGCACCACGGTCAGAATGAACGATTGGACGCTCCTGGTCTTGAAGGGTAGCGAGTCCAGCGTCTAACATAGTATTCACTAATTCTGCATCAGGTTTTGTTCCAATAGTCCAGCTAATAACGGCGCCATCATAGCAGTCAACCAATGGGGATAAATAGACTTTCCCTGCGGGAATCCTAAACTCGGTAATATCTGTTAGCCATTTCTCATTTGGCATTTTTGCTTTGAAGTTGCGATTCAATAAATTAGGTTGTGCAGGAGTAATCTCCCCAGCATACGAAGAGTATTTTTTTCGTCTAGAAAATTTAACAAATAGATTTTCCTCGAACATCAATTTACGTACGACTTTTTCAGAAAGGATTTTCCCCATATTTTTTAAAGCTTGATGAATTCTGCGGTAACCATAAGCGCAGAAATTACTGTTGAAAATCGTGACAATTAATTGGCGTTCTTCAAAATACTTATCCGGTTGCTCAAGTACCTGTTTTTGATAAAAGTAGCTACTTTTAGACAACTGGAGCTGTTGAAGAAGATCTTTCAAGTTGAATTGATTTCGTAAGGCATCAATCAATAGAGTCTTTTCTTGATTTGATAGACGAAGTAGATTGATGCCTTTTCCTTTTTTTAGTAGTTCAGCTGCTCCTTCGAGTAATGCTTTCTCAAGCTGCAATTGGTGTACTTGTTCTTGTAACTCTTCTACTTCCTTTAAAAGTAATTCTTTTTGTTTTCCTTGATTTTTTGAAGTCATGCGCAGAGGGAAATCCTTTCCAAGATAAGTGGCCTTCCATTGATATAGAGCAACCCTACTGATTCCTTCAGATTCAGCTAAGCCTTTTCTGTTGGTTTGAGGTTTATAGAACTTTTTCAACACGTCTTCTTTTTGATCTTTGGTTAACTTTACCGCACTTTTTCGAAGTTTTCTAGCACCTGGTGCGAGTTCTTCACACCATTGTCGTAAGGAGCCTTTATTTGGGTAACCAAGCATTCGAATGGTTCGTGCATAACATTGACCATATTCAAAATAATGATTCACAGCGACTCTTTTTTGTTCTTCAGAATACTTTGACTTCTTCCGGAGTTCCTGATGGAGCTCTCCAGATACCAAATATTCTTTATACCATTGACGTAGTGCTCCAACGGACGGATAACCTAATTTCCGAATGGTAGCGGCGTAGGAGCAATCATATTTTAAAAAATAACTGAATTGCTTTTACACGTTCTTCGTGGGAAAACATACGGATATTCCTCCTAAGTTCATTTTTAGTCCAGGATTATGTCCGCACCCCCAAACCTACAATTTTAAGTTGCCCTTGACACTTGAAGGATTATAAGGAGATTCAGCAGTAAATTTTTCTCCCGCACCTTCTCCATGTCCTGGCAAATCTTCCCGCAAAGGTAAATCCCTATATACTTCATCAGTGGACACATGATGGAAACGCACATCGTATTTCCGACAAGATTCCAATAAGGTAAAGGTCCCAATTAAGTTGGTTTGAATAAAAGGGGAAGGATCTTCTAAAGAATTATCATTATGAGATTCTGCCGCATAATGCACCACTGCATTCGCATTTTTGACTAAGGAATCCACTAAAGTAGCGTCTGCAATATCTCCAACCACTAATTTTACTCGGTCTTCTGGCAGTCCATCCAAATTATGACGATTACCGGCATAAGTCAGTTTATCTAACACAATCACTTGAACTTCTGGATGATTCTTTACCACGTAATGAACAAAATTTGAGCCAATAAAACCTGCGCCACCAGTTACAATAATTTTTTTCAACTCTGTTTCTCCTAATTCTTAGATTTCATCATATACAAAAGGATTTTCAGCAGAAAACTCTTTTAATGTTGGATGATGTTGATCCTTTTCTGATAGAATCGCCCGGCTAATACCAATCGGCCAATCAATCGCTAAATCAGGATCATCAAAAGCAATTCCACCATCAGCTTCTGCATTATAATAGTTGTCACATTTATACATAAAGTTAACATTTGGTGTCAAAGTCACAAATCCATGAGCATAACCACGAGGTACCAAAAGTTGGCGATGATTGTGCACAGTCAGCAAATAGCCTTCCCGTTGACCATAAGTAGGACTGCCTTTGCGAATATCCACGATTACATCTAAAACCGCAGCAGTTACTACTCGAATTAATTTTGTTTGCGCAGCTTCACCTTTTTGGAAATGTAGCCCCCAAAAAACGCCAGCTTTACTGGACAAGGAATGATTATCTTGGACAAAATCAAAATCAATTCCCGCCGCTACAAATTTTTCCTTAGAGTAACTTTCTGTAAAGAGTCCCCTATGATCTCCGAAGACATCAATCTCAATAATTTTGACATCTTTTAACTTTGTTTCTTTGACTTTCATCTACTAAAGCCTCTTTTTCTAATTTTCTGCTAAGCACAACAAATATTTGACCATATTGATCTTTCTTTAAAGGCTGTGCTAATTCTACCAAATATTCTTTAGAAATTTGCGGATAATAAAGCGCTTTTTGGCATTTATCAATTATCTAATCAAAATAGCTGTTCTTGGTATGAATTTGCTAAAGAGATTTTGAAAGACGAAACAGTAGAAGTTTTGCCAGTAACTTCTGAAGAATATCCCCAAAAAGCTACTCGTCCCCAATATGCGGTGATGGATTTGAGTAAAGCAGAAGCATTGGGCTTTGGGATTCCGACTTGGGAAGAAGCTTTGGCGGGAATGTTGAGAAGTATAAATGAATAAGTAATTTTTCCTATTGACAAATTTGATATGAGAAATGATTCGGCTGAGGCAATTTATTTAACTTGGACTCAGGAAATTTCAATTACTCAGATTATGGATAGAGTAGTTAGCGATTTTCAAAAAAACATAATTGCTAACTCACTCAATTAAGTACAGACAAGTTATTGATTACCTTTTTCTAGGGAAACCACTATTATTTCACCACAGATCAAATTTGCTTTGACATCCCCCACTAACTTAATTATCATTAAGAATAGCGTGTTATTGAGTAAATAGGCAGTACTTTTGTTTAACTTAGTCACGGAAACGAGGGATCATTCATTGTCAATAGGGAAAAAATCATTTTAGGAATCGTGGGACTAATTCTTGCAATCACATTGGTAGTAGTCGGACTTGGTGCCAAGGTTTATTTCGATGTCCGAGGGTCAGCGGATCAGACGTATGAATCCGTTAAACGTAAAAACCCAGCCAAGCGGGAACAGGCAGTAGACTTGGAAGAGCAAGATTCTTTTTCAGTCTTGTTACTTGGGATTGATACCGGGGACTTGGGTCGGACGGAACAAGGGCGTTCGGATACCATGATGGTGGCGACGGTTAATCCGAAAGATAAGAAGACTACGATTGTCAGCATTGCCAGAGATACCTATGTGCCGATCGTGGATCATGGGACAGATGATAAGATTAACCACGCCTATGCCTTTGGTGGGGCGGCGATGTCGATGGATACGGTGGAAAGTTATCTGGATATTCCGATTGATCATTATGTAGCTATTAACATGAAAGGCCTCAAGGAACTGGTAGATGCGGTAGGTGGCGTGGAGGTTTCCAATAGTGGTGAGTTCACTCAAAGTGGCTATACCTTCAAGCATGGGTTAAACACGTTGGATGGCGATAGGGCACTTGCCTTTTCCCGAATGCGTAAGGAAGATCCTCGAGGAGACTATGGTCGGCAAGAACGGCAAAGGGCAATCGTTGTCGGTGTCGTGAAGAAGCTGTTGCCGATGGATGGGATTACTAAGTATCAAGAAGTCTTAGAGGCGATGGAGTCCAATGTGACCACGGATATGCATTTTGCTGACATGAAGAAGATTGCCTTGAATTATCGGGATGCCTTTACCAATGTGAAGACAGAGCAGATGCAAGGAGAAGGCTTCATGCAAGACAATATCAGTTACCAACGGGTTTCCGAAGATGAGTTGAAACGGGTGCAAGACATCTTGAAAGGTGAGTTGGACCTTTAAGTACCAATAGTGATGAATGGCGTCCTGATGTGGGGCGCCATTTTTGTGAAAGGAAGTGGATGACGTGAGAGTAATCAAGAACGTGGTGGCGTTGCTAGTCGCGGTGGGCGTCAGTGGTCTGTTAATCCACTTTATTGCTCTGTCGGTTCTAGCGGGGTATCCTCGGATTGCCCAGACGATGGAGCGTTTTGTCTATACTGAATTGGTGTTAATTGTCAACGGCAACATTAAAATGTAGGAAACCTACAATTTTAAGTTGCCCTTGACATTAATCAGTTTTCTTGCATTGGTGATTTGGTTGTTTTACCTACAGTGGTCTTTAGGAAAATTATCCGTAGTTTATCTTTATCTATTTTTTAGTGTGTATTTGTTCTTATTGTTCGTCGTTTTATTCACCAAGGCTCCCCGTTATCAGGCCTTGATTCTGAATACTATCGACTTTTTGATGGGTGGGAGGCTAAGCTGGCTTGAGGCACTACTAAATGTTTGCTACTTCATACCACTGGGACTTTTGTATGGGATGAAGGCTCGTTATCGGGAGTTTGTCATCGTAGCTCTCCTGACGATTGTGGGGATTGAGATGATACAGTTTGTGTTTTACCTTGGCACATTTGCGATAAGTGATATCTTCTTAAACTTTATCGGTTGCCTGCTAGGATATCATCTTTATCAACCATTGCATGAGCATTTTCAGGAGTAGGGAGTTATGTCAAGGGCAACTTAAAATTGTAGGTTCCTAAATTTTAATGTTGCCGTTGACACTTATTTTGGTTAATTTCATGTTAGTAGTTGCTTATTGTGTGTTCTTTCAATTTATTTTGAGTTTATTTTGACTGGAGGAGTGAATGTGAAAAAACTTTTGTTAGGCTTGTTGGCAGTGTGTTTCTTAGGTGGCTGCTCTACCCAGGAGGAGCCCGAGGATGTGACCTATGACTGGACGCCACCTTTTGAAGATGTTAGTTGGGGGATGGGAGAAGATGAGGCTATGGTGGCCTTAGACTTGGATGTGGAAGAGGCGGCGCTGGATGTCACTCCCGAAAAATATCAGGTATTCTCTTTTACCAGTGCCATGGAGACGGAAGTGGGGATGGCTGCTCCGGACTTGGTCTTTGAGCCGGGCTTTGGCTTGATTGGCGTGACGTTGCGCTATATGCCGACAGAGGAGGAAGCTGCGGAGACTTTGACGAAGCTGGAAGCGGCCTATGGGAAAAGCGATGATGGCACGTTGTCGGGGACGAAGTTTGGCGACTTAGGTTTGTCCGAGGAGCAGGTTGCGGCCTTCAAGGAAGAAGACGAGGAAATCAGTGACAATGATTCGATTGTTACGATTCTATTGAATCAAGATAATCTAACGGATAATTACCAAGAATGCGTGTTTGAAGGAAAAGCAGCGGCAATACTCGAACACGTTCTACAAAACAATAACTAGATAATTTTTAAAAAATCTATTTATCCTGAATAATTCATAGCTCTAAATTTAAGCTATTTTTTTGAACAAAGTGCCTACATTTAAATTAGGCAGATACATTCTTCCAAAATAATGTGTTTTCGAACAGGATATATACGGAAGAAGGCTATAATAAAAATTATTTGTCTATTTAAGGGCAGACTGACCCC
>OMJG01000968.1_pt1 | contig 18639 bp, 19 predicted proteins | sample 1646431 | NCBI WGS metagenome assembly OMJG01 (sample SAMN03771674, study PRJEB25209) | food metagenome | isolation source: Cotija cheese | place: Mexico:Jalisco,Michoacan | collected 2011-12-12
AAGCAACCTCGCGCGAGGTTGCTGGGCCGCCGTCAGGTAGCAATTAGGGGGTGGAGACTGCGACTGTGGCGGCTAACTCCGTGGCCCTTTCGAGATGCTCGTCCGTGACCTCGCCGGTGACGATTAGGGGATCGAAAGCGAGCTTCCAGTCCAGGCCGGTCGTGATCTGCTTCATCGCGGTCTCGGCCCCGGTCGTGTCATAGCCGCCGTGGATCCAATAGGAGAACGGCCTGCCGGCGGTCGGCTCGCGCACCGCGTCATAGGTGGTGTCGAAGAAGTGCTTGAGGGCACCGGAGATATAGCCGAAGTTCGCGGTCGTGCCCAGCACATAGGCGTCGGCGGCGAGCACATCCTCGACGCTCGCCTCCAGCGCCGGGCGGACCGTGACGTCGATGTCGCCGAGCTCGGGCATGCGCAGTCCGGATTCGGCCGCCTCGGCGATCCGTACCGTCGCAGCGGACGGGGAATGATGAACGAGCAGAACGTTGACCATGGCCCCACCCTAGCCCCGCCCGGTGCCTTCCGTCAGCCCTCATGTCTACAGTGGAGCCATGGCAGTCATCTTCGACCCCCTGCGCGGACGTGTGCGTCCGGAAGCCAGCCACTCCGATGCCGAGATCATCGACGTCCTCACCAGGCAGCATGCGAATGCGGACTGGGCGGTGCTGACAGGCGCGGGAATGAGCACGGACTCCGGCGTCCCCGACTACCGCGGACCCGATTCCCCGCCGCGGAAGCCGATGACGATCCAGACCTTCCTCTCCCACCCCGATCAGCGCGCCAGGTACTGGGCGCGGTCATGGATGGGCTGGCCGCGGATGCGCGGCACCCGACCCAATCGGGCCCACCTCGCCCTGGCTGAGCTGCCGGTGGCCGGGATCATCACCCAGAATGTCGATGGCCTCCACCAATCCGCCGCCGAGGCGGTCGCCGCCGAACGCGGAAACGATTCCGGAGCGCCGGCGCCGAGTCCCGTCATCGATCTCCACGGCAGCCTCGACCGGGTGATCTGCCTGAAGAACGGCCACCTGTTCGACCGTGATCTCGTGCAGCGGAGACTGAGTGAGCTCAACCCGGATTTCGCCGAGGAAGTCGGCATCGACCCGATCGACGTCGAAACCGCACCCGATGGCGACGTCGAACTCGAGGACACCGCCGGTTTCATCGTCCCCGACTGCCCCGAATGCGGTGGGCTGCTCAAACCCGATGTCGTCTACTTCGGCGATTCCGTCCCCGCGGCCAGGGTCCAACAGGCCAATCGGATCGCTGACGAGGCCGCCGGCATCGTGGTGCTCGGTTCCTCTCTGGCGGTGCTGTCCGGTCTGCGATTCGTCAGGACGGCGGCAAAAGAGGGCAAACCCGTCGTCATCGTCACCGACGGGCCGACCCGAGGTGACGAATTCGCCGATTACCGGTCGATCTCCCGCGTCGCCGACTTCGTCACGACCTGGGCCCGCCGGTGAAGTGACAGGCCGGCGAAGCGACCGGGCGGTGAGATGACGAAGCGTCCAGGCGAGTCCAAGCCGGAGATGGAAGACTGGCGGGTATGAAAGACAATCTGGCACGCGCCGAACGACTGCGACTCGTCGACTCCGCCCGCCGCGCGGGTGAAGACGCCCCCACACTGTGCGAGGGATGGAACGTCAGGGACCTTGCCACTCACCTCGTCATCCGGGAACGCCACCCGCGGGCCGCCGCTGGCATCTTCATCCCGAAGTTCTCCGACCGTCTGCAGGCGAAGGAAGACGAATACACCGAGATGCCGTTCAGCCGGCTGCTCGGACTCGTCGCCGCACCTCCGAAGTGGACTCCGGGCGCCCTGCCGGGTGTGGAGACGGTGATGAACACGACCGAGTTCCTCGTCCACCATGAAGACATCCGCCGGGCCGCGATCGAATGGATTCCGCGCCAGCTGTCCAAGGCAGAGACGGTGACCGTCTGGGCGCAGACGAAGGTGGCGCTGCTGCCGTTCGCCGGGAAGGCCAAGGGCCCGGTGACGATCGAAGCACCGAGCTTCGGATCTCGCACCGCTGGGAAGAAGGGAAGCGGCGAGGCCACGACGATCACCGGGGCACCGCTCGAACTGCTTCTCTACCTCATGGGACGAGACGACCACGCGCTCGTTGACGTGCACTGAATGTCGGGAAAACCCCCTCCAGGTCGGGGGATTGGTCCCTGTCGGCGGTCGGCGAGGTCTTCCTAGGCTGGTGCCAACAGCCGATACAGAGGAGACCAGCACCATGAACGCAGCACCCGGCCCGACGCCCGATCAGTTCGATCCGACCTCCGCGGGACAGTACCCCCACCCGTCCACCGGACAGTACGAGGCACCGCAGACCTACCCGAATCCGTATACGGCCAATGCTCAACGCACCGAGGAGGATCCGGGCAAGGTGCTCGGCATCGTCTCGCTCGTGGCGAGTCTGTCGACCTTCCTCGGATTCAACTTCATCGGACCCGTCATCGGCATCATCACCGGACACATGGCGCGCAAGCGTTCACGAGAAGCCGCGTACGGAGACAACGAGATGGGCAAGTGGGGCTTCATCCTGGGCCTCGTCTTCCTCGGACTCCTCGTCCTCGGATGGGCACTCGGAATCTCCTTCGGCATCGTCGGCGGCCTGGCCAGCCTCATGGCCGGCTGACCGCGACAACGAGGCAACACCGACAGAGAAACGGCAGAGGGCCGACCCGTGTGGGTCGGCCCTCTGCCGCAGTCGGACGCCGTTGTGAGAAGCCCGTTGTGAGAAGCCCGTGTCAGACGAATTCAGTAGCCGACCCAGGCGCCGCGTTCCTGATCGAGGACCCGCGGATGCAGCAGCGTTGAGGCCTCGACCTTGCCCACAGACGCGCGATCACGGTCCGGTGGGAACGTCGTCGAGGCGGCGAGCACCTCGGAGGTGGCGAATTTCAACCCGCTCGGGGCATCATCGGGCACGGACACCTCGGGGCCCTCGCCGCCGAGATCGGCGAGGAAATATCCCCAATCACCGAAGCTGGGGACATCGACGTGATACGGAGTCGTCGACAGTCCCGCCTCGGCGACGGCCTCACCGATGCCCCAATAGGCCTCTGGGGCGAAATAAGGGGAGCCGGCCTGGACGACGAGGCGCGCTTCCGGGGACATCACCTGGCGGATGAGCCCGTAGAACTCGATGCTGTAGAGCTTCGACGTCGCCACATCATCGGGGTCGGGCAGATCGGCGATGACCGCGTCATAGGCGGTGTGCTTCGCCTCCCGCAGCCAGGTGAAGGCATCGGCGGCGATCGTCGTCACTCGCGGATCATCCAGAGAATCATCATTGAAGTCGGTGAAGAGCTCCGTGGTCTTCGCCAGCTCGAGGACTGCCGGGTCGAGGTCGACCAGGGTGACGGACTCGACGTCCGGGTATTTGAGGATCTCGCGCACCGCCAGGCCGTCGCCGCCGCCGAGGACGAGGACGTTGCGGCGAGGACCGGCAAGCAGCGGATGGACGAGGCTTTCGTGATAGCGGTATTCGTCGGCCGAAGCGAACTGCAGATCCCCGTTGAGGAACAGCCGCGTATCGCCGGTCCTCTTGGCCTCGGTGAGCACGATCTCCTGGTAGTCCGACCGCTGCGAATACACGATCGGATCCCGGTAGAGACGCTGCCGGGTGGTGACTTCGATGTCGTCGGTATACACCCACACCACGGTGAGCCCGCCGAGGATGAGCACAAGCACTGCTGCCAACATGAGTGTCGCGGCGCGGCTGATTTCGGTGCGGAAGAGCCAGAGGACGATGAGGATGCCCACCAGCGCATTCGTCATCCCCACCGCCAGGGCACCGCGCGGCAGTCCGAGCAGCGGCAGCAGGAGGAACGGGAAGGCGAGTCCGCCGACGAGTCCGCCCACATAGTCGGCGGCGAAGAGGTCGGCCACCGCGCTCGAGGCCTTCTGCGCGCGGATGCGCTGCACGAGCTCCATGAGCAGCGGGATCTCTGCGCCGATGAGCGCGCCGATGACGAAGGCGAGGGCGACCATGGCCACGGTGTAGACGTCGGCGAAGGCGAAGGCGAGATAGAGGAGGATGACGGACAGGCCGCCGATGATGCCCAGGGCCGCCTCGATGAGGGCGAAGGAGACCGCCGCGAACCCGGTCAGCCGCTTCGTCGCCAGCGAACCCACACCCATTGCGAAGACCATGACGGCCAGGACGATCGAGGCCTGAACGATGGTGTCGCCGAGCAGATAGGACCCCAAGGCCACGAGCGCGAGCTCGTAGACCATTCCGCAGCTCGCGCAGATGAACACGGCCAGCAGGACGAAGAACCGAGCCGGACCCGGCCGCATCGGCAGGGTGACCGGTCGGGCCGCCTCGGTGGTGGTAGCGGTGTCCGTGGTCGAGTCGGTCGGTGCGGTCGCGGCCGACGTCTGACCGGATTCGTCAGCGGTGCTCAAAGGAGGGCTGCGGCCATGATGCCGGCAATGCCCAGATGAGCGGTGGCGTTGACCCAGACCTCGGGGTGCATCTGCGGGGAATTGATGAGGTCGCCGGTCCTGCCCGGGGTGAGCAGACCGATGAGCAGGAAGCTCACTCCCATGAGGATGATGCCGAGGATGCCGAAGACGAGGGTGGACAGGATGCCTGCGGCCAGGTCATCGGAGCTGGCGCGGATGGCGGCGATGACGATGATCGCGACTCCGGCCAGGTCGGAGGCGACGAGGACTGCCGCATTGCGCGACTTCTGCTCCCACAGGATGACGTGGAGCTTGCCCGGGGTGAGCAGGTCGACGACGAAGTAGCCGATGACCATGAGGAGGAGTCCGCAGCCCGCATAGGAGAGGACGACTCCGGTCTCGTAGATGAGGTAGTTCAGGAGCATGTCTGCCTTTCGCTGTGCCTATTTTCCGGTGCCCGGTCCGCCGCCGCGGAAGCCAGAGCCGTCGCCGTAGTTCGATCCGCCGCCGGAGAAGAACGGGAGGAAGAAGAATCCGCCGCCTCCGGAGCGTGAGGTGTCGCAGCCGACGTAGTCATAGCTGCTGCCGTTCTTCTCGTAGTCGCCCTTGCCGGGGTTCGAGACGTATTGGCCGTTGGTCAGGTCGTAGTCACCGCAGTCGGCGCTCGCGGGCGATCCGCAGCCGCGGAAGACGTTGCCGAGGACGATGAGGACGATGACGATTCCGATGATCGTTCCGCAGCCGAAGCGGCGCGGCTTCCGCCCCGATCCGCTGCCGGGACGATGTGGTCCGCCGGGGCGCTGCGGGCCGTTCCCGCCGCCGTTGTTCGCGCGGTCGAAGTCGAAGGAGCCTCCGCCCATCGAGACGTTCGGTCCCTGACTCATGTCGACCTCCTCAACTCGGAGCTGCTGTGGACGATCTCCCGATGCTGCGGGTAGCAGTGCCACGACTGCCAGGCTATCCGCTCGGGTCCCGCACACGTCAGCGACAGTGCCGTCAGTGCGCCGGGCTGTCCGGGGAACGCGACCGTGAGGTGGTCGTCAGCGGTGAGTGCACGGTCGGCACCGGCGGCGAGCACCTCGGCGGCGGCATCCGGGAAGTCTCCGTGCACACCCGTGCGGGTCGCGGTGAATCGGTGTTCGGTGAAACCGGCCCACCGACCGCGGCGGATGACTTCGCGGTTCCACAGCGGTCGGATCGGTGAGGACTCGTCGGCCCCCTCGCCGAGGCAGGCGAAGGTCTCGACGAACGCATCAGCGGCGCCATCGGTCAGGATCGCCTGGTGGGAGGAACCGATGACGGTCAGTGTCAGGGTCAGCTCAGGAACCGCCTCGGCGAGGGCGGAGGCTGTGTCAGTGGGTGCAGCTGCGGTGGGCACATCGACGCTGCGGGTGGCCAGTGGAGCGATCCGGTCGTGGTCGAGGCTCAGCCGCAGCGCCTCGGCACTGGTGTCGGTGAAGGGGACGTCGAGCGGGCGGGGGAGAGTGAGCATCAGCTGCCGGAGTAGATGGTGAACGAGCCGGTCGGGATGGTCTCTCCGGTGCTCACTTCCCAGCGTCCGTGGTCGAAGCGTTCGAAGGCGAGCAGGCGGCCGTCGCCGGATTCGTAGTCGACATAGTCGACCCCGCCCTTCTCGTTCAGTCCCGTGGTGCCTTCGGACCGGTAGGAGGCAGTGCCGTGTTCGACGAGGTCGTAGTCGGTGCCGTCGATGGTGATTGTCCGGGCCTTCGGTTCGATGTCGAGGTCGGGGCGGTCGCGCCAGCGGGCGATCTGGACATCGGGGTCGCGTTCGACGCTCAGCCACATGCGGGTCGCCGAGGCGTCGGCCTGGAAGAAGTGTTCGGCCCAGTCGTAGCCGCCCTCGGAGATGCGCAGGGTGCCGCGGACGAAGTACTTCTCGTTGCCGAACTCGAGGAGGTCTCCGGCCTTGATGGTCTCCGGGTCACCGCCGGTGTTCTGATCGGCGGCGAAGGGATCGCGCGGGGCGGCGGGTGCTTTCGCTTCGGCGTCGTGGCGGGCCTTGTTCGCGCGGGAGCGGATGACGAGCACGGTCACGAGGGCGACGATGATGAAGACGAGGACGGCGATGAGGAGTTCTGAGGGCACAGCGGTCTGCTTCGGTTTGATGGCCGGACGGGGCATCGCCCACTCTAGTCGAAATGAACGTCACTGACAGTTCTGGTCGACCTTCTTCTCCAGGGCGGTCATCGTATCGGCGATGGCGAACCCGAGGTCCCGGTTGAGTGCGAGCATCGGTTCGTTGTCCGTCGCCGTGTACGTCTGCACCCATTCCGCCGAGGCGGTCGCGGCGACCGCGGGCAGCTGACGCAGGTTCGCGACCTTGAGGGCCCGACCGATCCCACGCCCTCGAAAGGCACGGTCTACGAGGGTGTCCTCCTGGATGACGATCTGCGGATCGTGGGCGGAGACCATGATCTCCGTATAGCCGACGGCGAGGTCGCCCACGTGCGCCATCGAGCTGACCAAGGTCCAGCCCTGCCCTTCCATCCGCTCCTCATGGCTGCGGATCGCCGCGGTGCTGGCGTGGGTGGCGGAGCGGGTGAGGTCGCCGACGGGCACGTCCTCATCCATCTGCTCCCGCAGCTGCGTCCAGGATTCCAACACGTCCTCGGGGCAGGCTCCGATCCATGAGGTGACCGAGAAGTCCGGGTCCTCCCTGATCACGGGCACGACCGTCGACGCCCCCGAATCCTTGTACCGATTCGCATCGGCCTCCAGATAAGCGGGAAGGTCGAGCAGCAGCCGGTGCTCTGCGTTGCCGATGCTCATCCCGTGCGCTCTCGCGAAGGCGACCCCGGCCGGGCAGTAGGTTTCGGTCTGCACGATCGCCGAGGATCGGTCATCGTGTCCAAGGAACTGTGCGGCCGCCTCGGCGAGGGCCGTGCCGAAACCTCGACGACGGTGAACGGAGAGGACACCGAGTTCGATATCGGTCGGTGTGTCGGGGGAGAGGCTGATCTCGGCGCCGCCGATGATCTCCTCACCGAGGCGGCCCATCAGGGCGATGTCCTGCCCTCCCGGGCGCGGGTGGGCGAATTGGGTCAGCGTCGTCTCGGCGCTGCGCCACCAGGCGGCGGTGCGGCCCTCGGTGTAGGCGGTGCGCATGACGTCGTTCCATGTCAGCAGCGCAGACTCATCGTCGGCGGCGATGCGCGTGATCTGGATCTCAGACATAGTGAAAGTCGATCACGGCGGGGACTGGTTTTCAAGGATGCCGGTGACCGTGATCGGGACTGTCGGGGTCGTCGGGGTCGTCTGCTTCGGTTCGGTCCGCAGCGGATCCGCGGTCGGGCGGGTCAGTGGGGGCCGCCTCGGCGTGGGGGTCGTGGTTGGGCAGGCGGGAGCCGATGTGCGCACCCGGTTTCGTCATCACCCGGTAGACGAGCCAGGCGCCGATGCTGAAGACGACGATGATGCAGACGGTGAGGAAGATGACAGCGCCGAGTCCGGGTTCCATCATTTTGCCAATCGGCGGCGGTCGAAGTAGTTCGCGAAGCGGGCCTTGAAGGAGCCCATTCCGATCGATCCGCCCACGCGCACGAGAGGTCGGCGGCCGGTCGGAACGGCGTCGACGACGGATTTCACGCTTCCCCAGGACTTTGAGAGCTGGTCGACGTTGACCGCCCAGTCGTCTGGGATGACGACGGTGACCGAGCCCATGCCGGCGACGACCTCGATCTCGATGACCTCGAGTTCGGTCTCGACCTCGAGGAAGTTCAGCTCGATGTTCGACATCGAGGGTTCGCAGCGGATGAAGGGCGGGACAGCCCATCGGGCGCGGCGGACTTCGGACTCCCAGCCGGCCTTGATGACGAGCGGGTCGAAGCGGTCGTGGCCGTTGACCGCCATGGCGTGGCCGGCGGCGGGCGCGATCGCCGAGGTGGGACGGAAGCGATCGGAGGGCAGCTCGGTGGTGAGGTCGGCGAGCACCGCGTCGAGGTCGATGGGGAACTTCGCGGCCTGGACCTTCTCCATCCGCTCGTCGAGCTCGTCGACAGTGATCCGACCGTCGCCGGCGGCTTCGCGGAGCAGCTCGATCGCCTCGTCGCGTTCCTTGTGGCCGATGCGGAAGGTCTTCGCGGGGTCGTTCTCGCCGGGTGAGGGGGTGGCTGAGCTCATGATCTCTATCGTGCCTGATCGGGAGGTCAGCGACAACGGCGGGACTCGGGGAGCCGTATCTCGTGTCAGTCGTTGGCATTAGGCTAGGGGGCGTGTCCACCGCACTGTACAGAAGATACCGCCCAGAGACCTTCGACGAGGTCATCGGTCAAGAGCATGTGACCGATCCGCTGAAGGCCGCCATCGAACGTGGCCGCATCAACCATGCCTACCTGTTCTCCGGCCCGCGCGGGTGTGGAAAGACCACCTCGGCGCGGATCCTGGCTCGGTGCCTCAACTGTGAGCAGGGGCCGACTCCGGTGCCGTGCGGGGAGTGCCCGAGCTGTCGGGATCTGGCCAACGGAGGACCCGGATCGCTCGACGTCGTCGAGATCGACGCGGCCAGTCACAACGGCGTCGACGACGCCCGTGACCTGCGTGAGCGCGCCGTCTATGCGCCAGCGCGCGACCGGTACAAGGTGTTCATCCTCGATGAGGCCCACATGGTCACCTCGCAGGGCTTCAACGCTCTGCTCAAGATCGTCGAAGAGCCGCCGCCGCACATCAAATTCGTCTTCGCCACGACCGAGCCCGAGAAGGTCATCGGCACGATCCGATCGCGGACCCACCACTATCCGTTCCGCCTGGTGCCGCCGGAGGCCCTGGGCAACTACCTTGACGAGCTGTGCACGCGTGAAGGTGTGCAGGTGGCCAAGGGCGTGCTGCCGTTGGTCGTCCGGGCCGGCGGAGGCTCGGTGCGTGACACGCTGTCGGTCCTCGACCAGCTCATCGCCGGTTCCGGGCCCGACGGGGTCGACTACGGCCGAGCAGTCGCTCTGCTCGGATACACTCCGGATTCACTGCTGTCCGACATCGTTGATGCGTTCTCCGCCGGTGACGGGGCCGGGGTGTACCGCGCGGTGGAGCGGGTCATCGAATCCGGTCAGGACCCCAGGCGCTTCGTCGAAGATCTGCTGGAGCGCTTCCGAGATCTCATCGTCATCCATGCCGCACCCGAGGCGGCCCATGCCTTCCTGCCCGAAGTGCCGCCGGACCGTCTGGAGAGGCTGACCCTGCAGGCCAACGGCTTCGGACAGGGTGAGCTCTCCCGTGCTGCGGACCTGCTGAATGTGGGCCTGACGGAGATGTCTGGTGCCACCTCGCCGCGGCTGCAGCTCGAACTCATCTGTGCCCGCATTCTGCTGCCCGGCTCCGGTCGCAGCCGAGACGCTGTGCTCAGCCGCGTCGAGCGGATGGAGCGTCGCATCGGCATGTCTGCTACCGGCGTCGCCGCAAACATGCCGCCGGCGCAGGCTCAGGACCAGGGTGCTGGTCAGGGCGCTGGGCCGGGAGCTCCGGCCGGCGGGACAGGGCAGGGGCAGGCACCTGCAGCTGATCAGGGACACGCGAGCGGTCGGACGTCGGCGGATGGGGCAGGCCAGGGGCAGGCACCTGCCGCGAACGCGCCCGCCGGGCAGTCTCAGAGTGCAGCTCACGACGATTTCGACGACATCGCAGCCATGGCAGCAGCCGCCGAGTCGATGCTCAACGAATCTCCGGCGCAGCCGAAGCAGCAGCCTGAGCAGGGGCAACAGCGTCAGGCCGAGCCGGAGCCGGCGTCGCAGTCCGAGCCGCAATCTCAGACCGCGGACGCGGGTCCGCAGCAGCTGTCTGCTGAGGACCCCCGGAGCGCAGATGCGGGCCGGCCGGCGCAGGAACAGCAGCCGTCGTCCGATTCCTCGTCCGAACCTTCGGCCGAAGCGGCGGGTGCGCCGCAGTATGAGTCGCAATCTGTTCAGGACAACCAGCAGAGGCCGGACCCTGCCAGTGCCTCTGCGCCCAGTTTCGCGCCGGACTCCGCTCCGGACTCGACGCCCGGTTCCGCACCGGCGGACCAGCCTCAGCGTCAGGAGGCCGGGCAGCCTCAGCGTCAGATGACCGAGCAGGCAGCGGCACCGGAAGCCACCTCGGTGGCGGGATCCGGCGACATCGGCGGTGAGATCGAAGCGATCCGCCGCGCTTGGCCGAGCATCCTCGCCTCGGTGGAGAAGCGCAGCCGTCTGACTCGCGCAATCATCGCGGCCAATGCGATTCCCCAATCGTTCTCCGATGGAGTCGTCTACCTCGGCTTCAACAATGCCGGATCCGTCCAGGGGTTCCAGCAGCGCGATCATGCGGCCAAACTCGCGGCAGCGATCAACGACGTCCTCGGCATCCAGGCTCGTATCGATATCGGCGATGTCGGTCGGATCGGCGGTGGCAGCCAGGGCAAGGGGTCCTCTGCTCCGCCCGTGAACGACTCCGGAGGAAATCACGGACCGGCGCCGAGCCAGCGCCGCCCGAGCCCGCAGGAAGTCGCCGCAGTCGTCGGCACCCGTGAAGTCGACAAACCCCAGGTCGACCACGAGAAGTTCTGGGAACCCAGTGGTCCGACACAGGGCCCCTGGTCCTCCGACGACGAGGAGGGAGAACAGCCGGGTCCACAAACTGAACCCACACCTCAGGACAACCCCGTCGGACCGGCTGAGCAGACCGAAGAGCAATCGGCTGGTTCTGATCCACAATCCTCGGTCGAACAGGTTCCCGCTTCGGACTCGTCCGTCTCCGAAACCCCAGACTGGAACGCTCCTGAACCGAACGTTCCTGACCACGATCCTTCCGAAACAGCCGTCCCGGATCTCGTAGTGCCCGATCTGTCCGACGACGACTTCTTCGGTACGCCGACAGACGCCGGAACCGATTCGACAGGCTCCGGCAACGCACCGTCCGACGACTTCGGCCGGTCTGACCACTCCCGCCAACAGGAACCAGCGCCAGCAAGGTCATCCGGCTTCGGCGACGATTCGCCGATGGAGTACGTCGAACCGCGGTGGGAGGAACCGAGCTGGAACGACGGCCCCTCGTCGATCGACATCTCACCGACAGGCGCTGCGTCGACCGCCGCAGCCTCGGCCGACATCGACGAGACGAGCGCAGGCAGCGGAGCCGTCGACGTCGGAGCCGTCGTCGTTCCGCCGCCCGACGATGATCTCGACGATCCCGATCTCGCCGACACCCCGAAAGACTTCGGGGGAGGCGCCTTCGACCAGTCGGCACCTGCCGTGCAGTCTCCGCCGCCGGCGTCGACTCAGGGAGGAGAGAAGCCGTTCAAATCGCGCTTTGCAGCTCTTGCCGAGAAGCACGGTGCCACCACGGCTCCGCCTGCCGGATCCGGATACGGATCTGCTCCGCAGACCAACCCGGCGGGCGGCACAGCACCGGGGGCCGCCTCGGTGCCGGGATCGAACCCCTACCCACAGCAGTCGGGATCGGACGAGGACGAGTATGATCCGGAAACGGACCTCGACGTCTCCGAAGCGCCGCAGATGGGCGTCGACGTGATCGCGCGGGTCCTCGGCGGCGAGATCATTGACGAAAGAGAAGTATGAGCGCTGTATACGAAGGTGCCCTCCAGGACTTGGTCGAAGAGTTCGGCAAGCTTCCGGGCATCGGGCCGAAATCGGCCCAGCGTCTGGCGTTCCACATCCTGCAGACGGACTCGCAGGACGTCAATGCGTTGGCTCAGGCACTCACCGATGTGAAGAAGCGAGTGCGGTTCTGCGAGATCTGCGGAAACGTCTCCGAGGAAGCCGAGTGCACGGTGTGCCAGGATCCGCGCCGCGATCGGTCGATGATCTGTGTGGTCGAAGAGCCCAAGGACGTCGTCGCGATCGAACGGACCCGGGAGTATCGGGGGCTCTACCACGTCCTCGGCGGAGCCATCGACCCGATGGCCGGAGTGGGGCCCGACAATCTGCGGATCAAGGAGCTCATGACCCGCCTGCAGGACGGAGAGGTCAAGGAGACCGTCATCGCCACCGACCCGAACCTCGAAGGCGAAGCCACCGCCACCTATCTCGTCCGGCTGCTCGGATCGCTCGGTGTGACCGTCACCCGTCTGGCCTCGGGTCTGCCCGTCGGCGGAGACCTCGAGTACGCCGACGAGGTCACCCTCGGTCGAGCGTTCTCCGGCCGCCGCGAGATCGACTGACCGCCTCGGCGGGAAGATTCTCGACTTCACGGATATTCCGCACCTGCGCGGGTGATTCTCCCGAGTTCAGGCGCCCCATTTATAACGATTTCTGAGCAGGGGCTGAACGCCCTATGACCAACCGCCGTCTCGCCTATGTGCACAGTCAACGCTCGGGTCTGCGCGGGCGGACATTCGGCCCGGTCAGGCGGTGTCTGAATGACGGGCGAAGGTGAACCGAAATGACCTACCTCATACAATGGTTCAGGTGCCGGGAGCCCGACACGGCTGAAATCCTGATCGATGCAGCACGAGACCTCCATGTTTGGAACCATGGAATCGATCGCCTGGCACGGAACTTATCAGCGATAAGGAAGATACTGCAGTGAGCATAGTCGTCCAGAAGTTCGGTGGGTCCTCGGTAGCCGATGCGGAATCGGTCAAGCGGGTGGCCAAACGAATTGTCGAGTACCGTCAAGCCGGCCACGAAGTAGTTGTCGTGGTGTCGGCCATGGGTGACAGTACCGATGATCTCATCGACTTGGCCCAACAGGTTTCCCCCATGCCCCCCGCCCGCGAACTCGACATGCTGCTGACCGCCGGTGAGCGCATCTCGATGGCGGTCCTGGCCATGGCGATCGCCAACCTCGGCTTCGAAGCCCAGTCCTTCACTGGTTCCCAGGCTGGAGTCATCACCGATGAGCAGTTCGGCAAGGCCCGCATCATCGACGTGACTCCCGGCCGCATCCGGTCCTCCCTCGACGATGGATACGTCGCCATCGTCGCAGGATTCCAGGGTGTGAGCCAGACCGCGAAGAACATCACCACCCTCGGCCGCGGCGGCTCCGACACCACGGCTGTGGCATTGGCCGCGTCGCTCGATGCCGATGTGTGCGAGATCTACACCGACGTCGACGGCGTCTTCACCGCCGACCCGCGCATCGTGCCCACGGCTCGCAAGATCGACGAGATCGGCTACGAAGAGATGATGGAGATGGCCGCCTCGGGCGCCAAGGTCCTCATGCTCCGCTGTGTCGAATACGCGCGCCGCTACAACGTGCCCGTACATGTGCGGTCCTCATTCTCTCGCAACCAAGGAACCTGGGTGACCGATTCACCCATCCCCGAAGCCTTCCGCCAGGGCCGGGGTTCATCGATCCCGGCAGCGGAACCAGAAACGGAGTCCACCATGGAACAGGCAATCATCTCCGGCGTCGCCCACGACCGCTCGGAAGCCAAGGTCACGATCGTCGGTGTTCCCGATGTCCCCGGCAAGGCCGCTGAGATCTTCAAGACTCTGGCCAAGCAGGAAGCCAACATCGACATGATCGTTCAGAACATCTCCACCCGTGAGCCGGGCAAGACGGACATCTCCTTCACCCTGCCCATGGACGACGGAGCCAAGGCGCTTGAAGCTCTCGACGCGGTGAAGGCCGAGATCGGCTTCGACCAGGTTCGCTACGACGACCAGATCGGCAAGCTCTCCGTCGTCGGCGCCGGAATGCGCTCGCACCCGGGCGTGACCGCGACCCTGTTCGAAGCGCTGAGCGAAGCTCAGGTCAACATCGACATGATCTCCACCTCGGAGATCCGCATCAGCGTCGTCACCCGAGCAGACCTGCTCGACGACGCGGTCCGTGCCGCCCATGCCGCCTACGGACTCGACAGCGAAGACAACGAAGCAGTGGTGTACGGAGGTACCGGACGATGAGCGTCAATATCGGAGTAGTCGGAGCAACCGGCCAGGTCGGCGGAGTCATGCTCGACCTCCTGGCCGATGATCCCGGATTCGAGATCGGCACTTTGAGGCTCTTCGCCTCGGCCCGTTCAGCCGGGAAGACGATCGACTTCAAGGGCCAGCCCATCACCATCGAAGATGCCGCCGAGGCGGATCCGAGCGGACTCGACATCGCTCTGTTCTCCGCCGGTGGGGCAACGTCCAAGGCGCAGGCGGAGCGTTTCGCGGCCGCCGGAGTCACCGTCGTCGACAACTCCTCGGCGTGGCGTTCGGACCCTGAGGTCCCGCTCGTCGTCAGCGAGGTCAACCCCGACGCACTCGACGAGCCGCCCAAGGGCATCATCGCGAACCCGAACTGCACGACCATGGCCGCCATGCCTGTGCTCAAGGCCCTCCATGACAAGGCCGGACTCAGCCGCCTCATCGTGGCCACCTACCAGGCCGTGTCCGGTTCGGGTCTGTCCGGAGTCGAGGAACTCGCCGGTCAGCTGGAGGCCGGTCTGCCCGACGCTCGCAAGCTCACCACCGACGGAAACGCAGTGAGCCTGCCGGAGCCGAACAACTACGTCGAACCGATTGCGTTCAACGTCCTGCCGATGGCCGGATCGGTCGTCGACGACGGGCAGAATGAAACCGATGAAGAGAAGAAGCTGCGCAACGAGAGCCGGAAGATCCTCGGCCTGCCCGACCTCCTCGTCGCCGGCACCTGCGTGCGCGTGCCCGTCTTCACCGGACACAGCCTGAGCATCCACGCCGAATTCGACTCCGACATCAGCCCCGAACAGGCCGCCGAGATCCTGTCGCAGGCACCCGGAGTCTCGCTCGACGAGGTCCCGACCCCGCTGAAGGCCGCAGGTCAGAACGCCAGCTTCGTCGGTCGCATCCGCGCCGACCAGTCGGCGCCAGTTGGCAAGGGGCTCGTCCTCTTCGTCTCCAACGACAACCTGCGCAAGGGGGCGGCACTCAACACCGTGCAGATCGCCGCCCTGCTGGCTGCCAAGCTCGAAGCGAAGGCCGCCTGAGAAACTCTGCTGGTGCCCGCCGGTGTTGATCGGTGAGGCGAAGCGGCCGACGAACCGCCCGGAAGCACCCGCTTCCGGGCGGTTCGTCGTCTCCGGCGACTGTGCTCGACTGCCCATCAGACTCGTACAAGCGCCAGAGCGGAAGGCACACGGCCCAACGGAAAGTCGGCACTCGCGGCTTCGAAGTTCATACGCCCTGATCAAGATCACCGCGTATGAATTCTGAAGCCGCTCATGCACACTATTCGGCCGAAAACCCCTGAGCGCGCGCAGAATGCTGAGAGCAGCGGGGACGTATAAAAAGGTTGCTATATATAAATATTTATATTAGTGCCGGAGTTCTGATCTGAGTATCGTCGATGATGTTGTTTGATCCTCGATGCCTTAGAAAGGCTCCTCATGACATCTTCGCGAATCGCTCTCACCACCGGAGCCATCGCCGCTTCGACGGCCTTGGTCCTCAGCGGCTGCGGGGGAGGGGCCACCGGCTCGGAATCGGGCGAGTTGCGGGTCGTGACCTCGACGAATGTCTACGCCGACATCATTTCTCAGGTCGCCGGCGACTACGCCGAGGTGAGCCCGGTCATCGATGATCCGAATCAGGACCCGCACTCCTACGAGGCGACCACGCAGGATCGTCTCAAGCTGTCGAAGGCTGACCTCGTCGTGGAGAACGGCGGCGGCTACGACGCCTTCATGACCACGATGCTCGAGGCCTCGGATGCTGATCCCGAAGTGATCGATGCGGTCTCGATCTCCGACCTGCCCGGCTCCGAGGATCTCGGCAACGAGCCTCACGATCACAGCCACAGCGAGGACGAGGACGAGGCCCAGGCGGGCGGACACACGCACGACGAGGGCGACGAGCACTCCGAGGAGGAACACGAGCACTCCGAAGAAGCCGACGAGCACGAGGGGCATGACCACGGCGAGTTCAACGAACATGTCTGGTACTCGGTGCCCACGATGACCAAACTCGTCGATGAGGCGGCGATCCACCTCGGCGAGGCGGTGCCGGAGCACAAGGATGACTTCACCGCCAATGCCGATGAGTACAAGAAGAGCCTCGGCGAACTGCAGACGAAGATCGCCGCGGCCAAGAAGGACCACGACGGTGAGAAGGTCGCGGCGACCGAGCCGGTGCCGCTGTGGCTGTTCGCCGATATGGGCCTGGAGAACATCACGTCGGACGAGTTCCTCGAAGCCGTCGAAGAAGGCAACGATGTGCCGCCGCTCGTGCTCAAGGAAGCGGAGAAGCAGATCTCCGACGGCGAGGCGGTGCTGCTCGGATACAATACTCAGGCGGCAGGTCCCCAGGCGGAAGCGCTGAAGTCTGCCGCGGACGACTCCGATGTTCCGGTCGTCGACCTCGCCGAGACCATGCCCGACGGCGAGCATTACGTCGATTGGATGGACGGATACATCACCGATATTTCGACAGCACTCGAAGGACACAAGCACTGACTATGGCCAAAGAATCCGACGCTTCCGCGCAACCTGCACCCCGGGAGCCGGTGATTCGACTGCGCGATGCCGAACTGCGCTTCGGCCCGCGGGTGCTCTGGCACGATCTCGACCTCGACGTCGCGCCGGGGGAGTTCCTCGCCGTGCTCGGCCCCAACGGCACAGGAAAGACGTCACTGCTCAAGGTGCTGCTGGGGCAGAACACACTGTCGGCCGGAACCGCCGAGGTCGATGGTCGGGAAGTGCATAAGGGCAACCCTGCCATCGGCTACATTCCGCAGCAGCGCGGAATCGACCCGCACACCCCGATGCGCGGCCGCGATCTGGTCCGTATGGGCATCGACGGTCACCGGTGGGGGATGGGCCTGCTGTCCCGGGGTCGGAAGAAGAAGGTCGAGGAACTCTTGGCCTCCGTCGGCGCCACCGACTATGCCGATGCCCCCGCCGGCACGGTTTCCGGCGGAGAGCTGCAGCGGCTGCGAGTGGCTCAGTCCCTGGCCAATGATCCCGCAGTGCTGCTCTGCGATGAACCGCTGCTGTCGCTCGATCTGCACCACCAGCAGGTGGTGGCCGCTCTGCTGCACGAACAGCGGGTCAAACGCGATGCCGCCGTCGTCTTCGTCACCCACGAGATCAACCCGATCCTGCCGTACGTCGACCGGGTCCTCTACATCGTCGGCGGGCATTTCCTCATCGGCACCCCCTCTGAAGTGATGACCACCGAATCGCTGTCCCGGCTCTACGGCTCCCCGGTCGAAGTGGTCCGCGTCGGCGGACGCCTCGTCGTCGTCGGCGGTGAAGAGGAGTGCGTCGACCACCACAATCTGCCCGATGACTCCTTCGACCTCGACGGGACGGTGGCGAACCGATGAGTGTTCCTGAGATCTTTGCCAACCTCTTCACCTTCGAGGACTACGGCGAACTCGTCGCGCTGCTGGCCAACTCGCTCATCGCCGCTGCGCTACTCGGCGTCGTCGGAGGTCTCATCAGCGTCTTCGTCATGGCCCGCGACATTCCCTTCGCCGTTCACGGAGTCTCCGAACTCTCCTTCGCCGGTGCCGCCTTCGCGCTGCTCGTCGGTTTCGACGTCGTGACCGGGTCGATCGTCGGATCCATCGTCGCCGCTCTCATCATCGGCATCGGCGGCGCCAAGGATTCGGAGAAGAACGCGATCATCGGCGTCCTCATGCCCTTCGGCCTGGGCCTGGCGATCCTCTTCCTCGCCCTCTACGACGGGCGGGCGGCGAGCAAGTTCGGGCTGCTCACCGGCCAGATCGTCGCCATCACTCCCGGCCAGATCCTCACTCTCATCATCTGCGCGCTGGCCGTGCTCGTGGTGTTGGCGATCGTGTGGCGTCCGCTCATGTTCTCCAGCCTCGACCCTGACGTGGCTCGGGCGAAGGGCGTGCCGGTCAGCGTGCTCACCATCGTCTTCATGCTCACCCTCGGACTTGCCGTGGCACTGAGCGTGCAGGTCGTCGGAGTCCTCCTCGTCCTTGCGCTGCTCATCACCCCGGCCGCCGCAGCGACTCAGCTCTCGGCCTCCCCGGTGTGGGTGCCGGTCCTCAGCGTGATCTTCGCCGTGACCGCCTCGGTCGGGGGCATCCTCATCGCCCTCGGTTCGCCGGTGGTGCCGATCAGCCCGTTCGTCACGACGATCTCGTTCCTCATCTACGTCATCTGCCGCCTCGTCGGTCGCCGCCGGATGAGATCCCTGCACCGCCGCCGCGCCCACCGTGCCGCAAAAGAACACAACACCCCCATCCCCACCCCCTGATAATTGCTACCTGACGGCGGCCCAGCAACCTCGCGTGGAGTGGTCCCCAAAAGTTGGACTGTGATCAACACAAGCCAACTTGAAGGGACC
>OMJG01000971.1_pt1 | contig 18612 bp, 16 predicted proteins | sample 1646431 | NCBI WGS metagenome assembly OMJG01 (sample SAMN03771674, study PRJEB25209) | food metagenome | isolation source: Cotija cheese | place: Mexico:Jalisco,Michoacan | collected 2011-12-12
GAACAAGTCATGAGTGTTCCTAGAAACACGCCATTTTAATGGCGTTGTAGTTCATTATGATCGTAAATAACTTATTCTGCCTCTACTTTTTTAGGACGTGGTTTGCGCGCGCCCCAGTATTGGAATAGGTCAGTACGGATAGCTCCGTTGTATAATTTACGTTTCTTAGTAGCTTTCTCACCGTAGTATCCTTCAAAGGCTAAGTCAGACGTCAGGATGTATTTACTCCAAGTTTTCATTGGACGGTAAAGATCTCCCATTTGTTTGTATAACTTATGCACGTATTCTTCGTCATTCAAACGCTCACCATATGGTGGGTTAGCTACGATCACGCCGTATTCTTTCCTCGTTGTGAAGTCAGATAATTGCATTTGTTTGAATTCAATTTGATCCCCGACACCAGCTGCTTCTGCATTGGCTTTTGCGATTTCAATCATCCGGTGATCAATATCTGATCCCATGATATCTAATTGAATGTCATGACGGATAGCCGCTTTAGCCGCTTCGCGGGCTTTTGAATATTCGCGGTTATTGAAGACATCCCATTCCTCAGAAATGAAGGCGCGGTTAATCCCTGGGGCAATATTTTTCCCGATTAATGCTGCTTCAATGGTTAGGGTACCTGAACCGCATGTTGGATCGTAAAATGGTTTGTCAGGGAACCAGTTAGTTAATTTAATAAGAGCTGCAGCCATGTTTTCTTTAAGTGGTGCGCCACCTTTTTCAGTACGGTAACCACGCTTAAATAGAGAAGAGCCAGACGTATCAATAGTTATCAAGGCTTCGTCCTTGTGGATGCTCACTTCGATAGGGTATTTAGCGCCTGTTTCAGGTAGCATACCACGGCGGTGGTAGTGGTCGCTCAGACGGTTAACAATCGCTTTTTTCACGATTTTTTGCACGTTAGGAACAGAATGCAATTTTGAATTGACCGATTTACCTGATACTGGGAATTCTGCGTCCATTGGTAGAATGTCTTCCCAAGGGATGGCCTTAGTCGATTCAAACAATTGGTCGAAGGTGATGGCTTTGAAATCGCCCATGACGATTTTGATACGGTCCGCAGTCCGTAAGTTAATATTTGTGTGGGCTACGTCATCAAGACTTCCTTCAAAGCGGGCACGGCCATTTTCTACTTGGACCTCGAAACCCATGTCACGTAATTCTTTACCGACTAGGGCTTCAATCCCTGCGGCAGCGGTTGCGATAAGTGGATATTTTGTCATATTGTACTCCTTTTGGGTGGTAAGGCTTCGTCTTATATTTAAGTCTATTTTACCATGATTTCATCTCAATAAAAAAAGGTTGGAAAAGAATCCAACCTTTTGCCTGTTTGTAAATTTCGATAAGCCATGTTTTGTTCCCCGATATTACAGGTTTAATACCGGTTCGGTAATCATCTGTCTACTAAATAATTAGTCTCTTATTCCGTTTGTTTCCAGTCAAAGAGCGCCCCTACCAATGTTTGGGTTGCTCGCTCGAGGGGTTTACCGCGTTCCATTCAACTACTTTCATAGTTGACTCGTCTCTGTGGCACTTTCAAACTTACTAGCACATAGTCCAAAGACCTTAGTGGGTTCAGTTGCCGTCAAATTAATGCTTTAGCTTATTTTTTCGCTAAACACGAACACTACAAGCGTTGCAGCTTGTGCGAGCATGGACTTTCCTCAAGTATAAATATATACCCGCGATTACCTGAAATTTACAACTTCTAATGATAACACGAAAGTGATCAAATGACTAGCTATTTTCAAAAATAATAGTATGATCTTTCGTATCGTCTTCGTTCTCTTCGCTAGCATCTGCTGTATTTTCGGCTTTGGCGTTTTGGCCACCGAATACAGCCTTTTCTAACTTAGACAAGCGACGTAGAATATCGTAGTTGGTTGTACCTTTTGATTGCGGTACTGTTGTAGATTTTGAGCGTTGGTTAGTGGCTTGGCGTCCACTTTCACTTGTACCAGTTGAGTGTTTTGCACGTTCTAACTCATTCTTAAGTGAGGCAATTTCTTTTTCATATGACTCATAGTCACGAATAATTAAATCTAAGAATTCGTCCACTTCCTCTGTGTTGAATCCACGAAGGGCAGGTTTAAATTCTTTCTGTAAAATATCTTTTGTCGTCAAGTTACGATCAGCCATTTAAATAACACCTCATCATTTATATTTCTAAGTTCTATTATAGCATAGCTTTCATTATTTGTAATAAATGTAATATAATAATATTTTAAGATTCTATCAAATTCAACAGCAAGCATTAGTCTAATTTAAACCATCAGAACATTGGCGCGGTAGTTATTTCCGTGTGGGTATATTATAATAATTAAAAAAGACGAAAGTGGGGAATCAACAGATGCAAACCGTATATACTTTTCTTGAAGAAACGTTAGAGAATAGCCATATTGATATTCCTTGGCGTTTATCCTATGTATCAGTATCCAAACAGGTGGTATTGCAAACATATCTGCCAGTGGTCGCCAATGAAGAAATCACTTTTTTAGACAAAAATAACCAGCCTTTAGAAGGCATCGATTACTTAGAATTGAAGTTTATTTTTACAGCTGACCACCGTGTTAATGAAACAGAGAGTGGGATTTTTATCATTCAACCAAAAGACACTGAACACTTTCAAAAAGGACACTTAGATATTCTAGCACAAGAAATTAGCCATCTTTTATATGAAGCCCGCTTGCAAATTAAAGAATTAATTAAAGGGGAAAGAATGGCGGTTGATTTGAAATGGCAAGCAGAAGAAGTGTACCAAATGATCACAACAAGGAGAGCCATTAAGCGCTATGACGATAGCTTATTATATTTAGGAGATGATACGAATGACTTGGTATGAGTTAACAATTGAAACAGACAATAAAAGTGAAAACCTATTAACCGAAATTTTGTGGGGCTTAGACTCTGCTGGGGTGTCCATCAAAGACGAGCAAGACTATATTGACTGGTCAGATGACGGCTTTGGTTCAGTGAAGAATGACCAGCCAGCACCAGGGACATATGATGTTAACCCGGTAGTTATAGGTTACTTTTCAGATGATAAAAATATCGAAGACATCATCTCTGAAATCAAAACCTACCAAGCAAACTACAATAAGGAATTAGCGGCGGGCCAAGAAATTGTTATCCATGACATCCGATACAGTCCCCTAGAAGATAAGGACTGGGAAACAGCTTGGCAAGCTTACTATGAACCAATCCATGTGTCGCGCTTTATGGATATTGTGCCAATTTGGGAGAAAGACGATCAAGTAGCTGATCCGAAGAAAACCACTTTATTCCTAGATCCAGGTATGGCCTTTGGGACTGGTTCACATGAAACCACTAAGCTGGCATTACGTTTACTGGAAATCGCTATGGCTGGCGGAGAAGATGTCATTGATGTGGGGACTGGGTCTGGTGTCTTAGCCATCGCTGCTAAGAAATTAGGCGCTAATGACGTCGCTGCTTATGATTATGACGGGTCAATTTTAGATATTACCCGCAATAATTTCGCTTTAAATGACGTAGAAGACGTTATTTCCGTTGCCCAAAACAACATCCTAAACGACATCGATACTCAAGTGGATATTATTACAGCCAATATCCTATTTGAAATCCTGGAACCCCTGATCCCGCAAGCTTACACTAACTTAAAAGCAGATGGGCAATTGGTGCTATCAGGTATTTTCCATGACAAGAAAGACGACATGTTGGCCTTACTTGCCGCCAATGATTTTACTGTTGAAATCGTTATGAACATGGGTGAATGGTACGGTATTTTAGCCCATAAAGGAAAAGATTAAGATGCAAAGATACTTTATCGAAGAGGAAACCGCCCAATTAAATGACCAAGTTGAGATGGATAAAGACGCCTACCATCATATGATTAACGTTATGCGGATGCAGATTGGGGACCAGGTAATTCTAGTCACCCAAACTGAACAAGTATTTATCGGTGAACTTGTTTCTGATGAAGGGAAAAGGGCAGCCCTTCGCCTAGTTGGATTGCGGGAAGAAAATAAAGAAATCCCGGTCGACACCACACTCTTTGTCGGCCTACCTAAGGGAGACAAGCTTGATTTAATCGTACAAAAGGCCACCGAATTAGGGATCCGTCATATTGTACCAGTTGCCATGCGGTATTCCGTCACTAAATGGGACCAAAAGAAAGCGGGCAAAAAAATTGACCGTTTGAAAAAAATTGCCAAGGAAGCTGCTGAGCAATCTCATAGAACTTTTGTCCCAACCGTCGAAGACTTGCATAGTGTTAGCATGGTAAAAAATAGACTGGGCGAATTTGACCAAGTTTGCGTGGCTTATGAAGAGGTTGCCAAGTCGGGTGAAGCGGCCCTTTTGGCAAAGACTTATGCATCACTAAAAGTTAAGGACCGTATTGCCTTCATTACCGGACCAGAAGGGGGCATTCATCCAGATGAAATCTTCGAATTCACTGACAGATTCGACCATGTGCATTTGTGCGGATTAGGGCCACGGATTTTACGGACAGAAACAGCACCCTTGTATTTATTATCAAGTCTGTCATTTGCAACAGAATTATTAGAGGACTAACAAAGGTTTGATAGGGTTTCTAGTCCATTTATATGGTAAGATAGGAGAAATATACAATCTAGATATTGATGTCAACCATATAAGTTATATCAAGGAAAGTAGGTGGTAACATGCCAAATAAAAAGAATTATACAAAAGCAGAAGTTTTAGCCTTATGTGCTAGCTATATGTCTGAAGCGAGGGTGGACTATGTCCAAAAGGCAGCGGACTTTGCGGAACGCGCACATATTGAGCAAATCAGAAAATCAGGCGAGCCTTACTTTGTCCACCCAGTTCAAGTAGCAGGTATTTTAGCCGAATTGAAAATGGACCCGGATACAGTCATTACTGGGTTCTTGCATGACGTTGTGGAAGATACCGGTATCTCATTAGACGATATCGCCTACTTCTTCTCACCGACAATTGCCACCCTAGTAGATGGCGTCACCAAATTAGGGAAATTTAAATATAAATCACATGAAGAGCAATTAGCTGAGAACCACCGTAAAATGTTGTTAGCCATGGCCAACGATTTACGGGTCATCATGGTGAAATTAGCCGACCGTTTGCATAATATGCGGACGCTAAAATGGCATAAGCCAGAGAAACAAGTGATTATCTCTACAGAAACGTTAGAAATTTATGCTCCCCTAGCTGACCGCTTAGGTATGAACCAGATTAAATGGGAACTAGAAGATACAGCGCTTCGCTATATGGATCCAGAATCGTATTACTCTATCGTTCAATTAGTAGATTCAAAACGCGACGAGCGGGCAGAATTTATTCAAACGACTATTGACGAATTGGAATCACAAGTAGAGGGGGCTATTACTGGTAAGTTTGAAATTTACGGTCGACCTAAACACATTTATTCTATTTACCGGAAGATGAAAGACCAAGACAAAGAATTCGACCAGATTTTTGATCTCCAAGCTATCCGGGTGTTAGTGGAATCTGTTCGTGATTGTTATGCAGTACTTGGGATTGTCCATACTAATTGGAAGCCATTGCCAGGCCGATTTAAAGACTACATTGCCATGCCAAAAGCCAACATGTACCAGTCTATCCATACCACGGTTGTCGGTAACCAGCCAAGTCCAGTAGAAGTGCAAATTAGAACCTACGAAATGCACGAGGTTGCTGAGTACGGGGTTGCCGCGCATTGGGCTTACAAAATGGGTAACCATGAAAAGGTGGAGGCTTCACCCTTAGACGCCCAGCTAGATTGGTTTAACCAAATTGCAGAGTTGCAGGACGAATCTAAAGATGCCACGGATTTCATGGAAAGCGTGAAAGAGGACATTTTCCAAGACAATGTCTACGTTTTCACCCCAACTGGCGATGTGACTGAATTACCAGCGGGTTCCTACCCATTAGACTTCGCCTACTCAATTCACTCAGAAGTAGGGAATAAGACGATTGGTGCTAAGGTCAACGGCAAGATTGAGCCTTTGAACTACCAATTGAAAAACGGGGACATTGTGGAAATTCTGACATCACCGAATTCGGCAGGACCATCGCGGGACTGGGTAAACTTGGTGAAAACCTCGCGGGCCCGCAACCGAATCAAGCGATTCTTTAAATTGCAAGACCGTGACCAAGCAGTAGAACAAGGTCGACATGCCCTTGAAGAAACCCTTGATAATCTAGGTTTCAAATTAAAAGATGTTTACAAAAAAGAAGATATCAGTAAAACCCTAGACCGGTTCAACTTCTCGACTGAAGAAGACTTGTTTGCGGCGATTGGCTTTGGTGAATTATCTTCAACTGCAGTCGCTAACCGTTTAACTGAGCGAGAACGCCGGTTACGCGCAGCTGAGAAGAATAGGGAATCTGTTGAAGAAACCCTAAAAGAATCAGGCGAACAGAAGAAACTCATTAAGACACAAAAACAATCTAGTCATGTTCGCCGTAAAGCGTCTAAATCTAGTTCGGGAGTGATTGTTGAAGGTTTGGATTCACTCCTAGTCCGTCTAGCCCATTGTTGTAATCCTGTACCTGGAGACGATATTGTGGGTTATATTACTAAGGGGAGAGGGGTTTCCGTCCACCGCAGAGACTGTAAGAATGTGCAAGTCCCTGAAGATCAACAAGACCGCTTGATTCCAGTCGAATGGGAAGATGCCAACAAGAATGTGGACAACCAATATGAAGTGGAAATTGTGGTTGAAGGTGAGGACCGATCTGGTTTCTTGAATGAAGTTTTACAAATCATCACGCCGATTGCTGGATCAGTCACTAATATTAACGGGAACGTGAACCATGACGATAACTCTGTCAAAGTGAGACTTCGTTTTGTCATTCAAAACGTCAATCAACTAGATAAGATTATCGACCGGGTGAAAAATATACCTGATGTTTATTCGGTTGCCCGTGCTAAAGAATAAAATAGAAACAAGTGTATTACTGGAGGGTTTGGATGCGAATTATCGTGCAAAGAGTTAGCCAAGCTAACGTTACTATTGGTGAAAAAGTTGTTGGTGAAATTAATAAAGGGTTCGTGCTTCTAGTAGGTGTTCATGATGAAGACGCGCCGGAAACAGTGGCATATATGGCTAGAAAGATCGCTAATATGCGGATTTTCGCTGACGAGGATGATAAATTGAACCTAAATATCGACCAGGTGTCAGGTGAGATATTATCTATTTCGCAATTTACTCTTTATGCCAGAACTAAAAAAGGCAATCGCCCTTCATTTATCGATGCTGCCAAACCAGACCACGGCGATAAAATGTATCAATTATTGAATGAAACATTGCGCAATGAATATGGGTTAAAGGTTTCAGAGGGTGAATTTGGTGCCGATATGCAGGTATCACTAGTCAATGACGGTCCAGTGACCATCATATTAGACTCGGATGAAGCTTAGAATAAAGCTTAATTAAATCAAACAGAAAAAATACCGATTGCTAGAGAATTTCCGGCAATCGGTATTTTTCTTATTTTGGCATCAATGCCTAAAAATCAATTATTGGTAGTAAATCACTAAAGCGTTGTAAATGGCGTCGGCAACTTGGTTCCAGTATGCTTCTTGACTGAATACGGCCGCGTCACTTGGTGTTGACATGTAGCCAAGTTCTAGTAGGACACCTTCGCCAGCTAATTCCCGGATGACTTGGAAGTCACCGAATTTAACACCGTTAGATTCTAATGGTAATTGTTCCATTAATTGAGATTGAATCTCTTGGGCTACAGGGATGGAATCATCGCCGTAGTAGTAAGCTGTTGTTCCGGATGCACCTGTTGATTCAATTGCATCATAGTGGAAGGAAATCAATAGGTCAGCATCTGCTTGGTTGGCTGTATATGGAATATCAGCTAAAGCAACATCTGAATCATCATCTCGGGTTAAAATCACATTTACGCCTGCTGCTTCAAGTTTTTCTTTAACGGTTAGGGCAGTTTGTAAGGTGACTTCTTTTTCATATAGACCGTCTGTTACAGCACCTGGGTCGATACCACCGTGACCTGGGTCTAATACAATGGTCCGGCCAGATAATGTACTGGTTGCTTTCGCTGCTTGTGCCTTATCTACCATGGTAGTTGAATCACTTTCTGATAACCAGTTAACGATATAACCCTCTGTACCATCGACTGAACGTACATGGTAGTATTCATTTTCTTGACCAAGGTAGGCAAACTGTTCGTTCAAGGCACCTTTGGCTAAGATTTCAGAATCTTTATTGGCTTCGCTACGAATATTTACGCCATCAGCAGTTGCTTTGACAGTGAAGTCGTAATCAGATAAAAATTCATCGTAAGTTGATTGTTCTTCTTCTGTAATTTCAGTATCTTCCTCGTAGGCAATTGTTCCTGGTGTCACATCGATTTCTGTTTGTTTCACCCAACCAATTTCACCAGAAAGTTGAATTTGGGCCCAACCATCCGCTTGGTGTAAGATTTGGTATTTTGAATTCTTTTCGGCAGATGTTAAGACCGTCGCGTCCTCTGAGTTTTCTTCGTAGATTTGAATATCATCTATTAAGGTTGTGGCAATGAAATCAGAGGAATCGATATCTTGGTTATCAGCTAACCAAGTTGGTATCCAACCTACTTCATTGTTATCGAGTAGGACATAGTACCAATTATTTTCTTGTCTGAGTATTCGATAAGGATTATTGCCTTCAAGTTGATCTTTAATATCATAAGTTATCCCAGGTCCTTCACGAAGGTTGACAATATTGGTAGATAGTTCTTTATAGGATGCTTTGTTGTATTGATATAATTGTAATGAGGAGAAGCCAACGATTCCTGTTACAAAAATAAGGTAAAGTAGATAGACTACTTTATTTTGTTGGAAGTGGTTCTCAAAATGTTCTGTCAATTCGCGTACACCTCAGTAGTTCACCGGAAATCCCGGTAGAAAAAGTTTATATTTTAACTAAAATTTGGCATTATTATAATTCAGTTTACCTTTCTTGTGATAAATGAACAACTAGAAAATATACTATCTTGACACTTTTTTTGTTTTGATATAAGATAAAGGATGAATAATCCAATGAAAGAGCAAGAATAATTGTCGACATTTCTAGAGAGAGCTAACGGGTGAGAATGCTCAATGTCATTTATTTGCAAACACTCTGGAGGAGAATAGTGCAAAGCTATTCCGTCACGCACGTTACGCGTCGAGCAACAGCCATAGCTGTTGAAATTAAGGTGGTACCACGAAGTTAACTCGTCCTTATATTCCTATTATCGGAATATAAGGACGTTTTTTTATTTTTATTTTTAAAGGAGGGTTATTGTGATTCAACGACCAAAAGGGACTGCAGACATCTTACCTGAAGATATGAATCTATGGCATTATATAGAAGAAACTGCCAGAAGAGTTCTAGACCAATATCGTTATTTTGAGATTCGTACACCCATGTTTGAAAGTTATGAATTATTTTCCCGTGGTGTAGGAGAAACAACAGATGTAGTGTCTAAAGAAATGTATGATTTTTATGACAAGGGTGACCGTCATATTGCCTTGAAACCTGAGGGGACAGCACCAATTGTCCGGGCATATGTGGAAAATAAATTATACGCACCTGAACAAGTGAAACCTTATAAAGTCTATTATATGGGACCAATGTTCCGTTATGAAAGACCACAAAGTGGTCGCTTACGCCAATTCCATCAAATCGGTGTTGAAGTATTTGGTGTAGCAAATGCTACCAAAGATGTAGAAACGATTGCTTTAGCAATGGATCTATTTAAATCGCTAAATATCCAACATATCAAGCTAGTGATCAATTCATTAGGGGACACCAGTTCGCGTCTTGCTTACCGCCAAGCTCTAATAGACTATCTAACACCATTTACGGATGAATTATCTGAAGATTCGAAAACACGTCTACATAAAAATCCGTTACGTGTATTGGATTCAAAAGATAAAAAAGATATCGAAATCGTGGCCAATGCGCCGTCAATCTTGGATTACCTTTCTGAAGAATCAACTAAACGCTTTAATGATGTGCAATCTTTATTGACAGCCTTAGGTATTGATTTTGAAATCGATCCAAATATGGTGCGTGGTTTAGACTATTACCAAGATACTATTTTTGAAATCATGTCTGAAGACAAAGTCTTTGGGGCCCAAACAACAATTTGTGGTGGGGGTAATTATGACGGCCTAGTTCAAGAGATTTCAGATGGTAAAGAATCTGCTCCAGGATTTGGTTTTGGTTTAGGAATCGAGCGTTTGATCTTGTTGATGAAGGCGCAAGAAGTTCAAGTACCAGACATGCATGAGCTTGACGTTTATGTGGTGAATATCGGAGACGGTACGGATGAAGCAGCGATGAAAGTTTTACAACACGTGCGTCGCGCTGGTTTTTCAGCTGACCGAAACTTCTTTGGTGCCAAACCTAAAAAACAATTTAGAGACGCCAATAAACTTGGTGCAGACTTGGTTGTTACTATTGGAGAATCTGAATTGGAAAATAACCAAATCACGGTTAAACATATGACCTCTGGTAATGAAGCTGCCTACCCGCTAGAAAAATTTGCGGATGATTTTGCAAGCATTTACCAAGAATTAAACCAATAATAGTTATTTTTAAAATAGATATACGAAACAAAAGAGATTTAAAATAAAAGGAGCTGCATATAATGCAACGTAGTGTGTATTGTGGAAATGTGTCTAACGAATTCGTTGGACAAACTGTAACATTAAAAGGATGGGTACAAAAACGTCGTGACCTAGGTGGGGTAATCTTTGTTGATTTACGCGACCGCGAAGGTATCGTTCAAGCTGTATTCAACGTTGAAAACTTAGGCAACCAATTTCCTGAAGCTGAACGTTTACGTTCTGAATACGTGATTGAGGTAACTGGTGAAGTTGTGTTACGTGGTGAAGGATTGGCGAACCCAAAAATTAAAACGGGTGACATTGAAGTGATGGTTTCTGATTTAACAATCTTAAACATTTCAAAAACACCACCATTCCCAGTTGAAGATGATATTGATGTAAACGACGAAATTCGTATGAAATACCGTTACGTTGACTTACGTCGTCCAAAAATGGCGAACAATATGAAATTGCGTCATCAAGTAGTATCAACAATCCACCGGTACTTAGATGATCAAGAATTTATCGAAGTAGAAACACCTTACTTAACAAAATCTACGCCAGAGGGTGCGCGTGATTACTTAGTACCATCTCGTGTACATCCAGGTGAATTCTATGCATTACCGCAATCACCACAATTATTCAAACAATTGTTGATGTCTGCAGGTATGGACCGTTACTACCAAGTTGTTCGTTGTTTCCGTGATGAAGATTTACGTGGAGACCGTCAACCAGAATTTACGCAAATCGACTTAGAAACAACTTTCTTAACACAAGAAGAAATTCGTTATTTAGTAGAAGGTATGTTGAAAACAGTTGTGAAACGTACTAAAAAAATTGATATCACTGAAAACTTTCCAATTATTACTTATGACGATGCAATGGCCCGGTACGGTAACGACAAGCCAGATACTCGTTTTGGTTTAGAATTAGTGGAAATTTCTGATATCGTTGACCAATACGAATTCAAAGTATTCAACCAAGCAATTGAAAAAGGTGGCATCGTTAAAGCTATCAATATCAAAGGTGCTGGTGACAAATACTCGCGTAAAGACTTGGACAACTTAACACCATTTGCATCTACATACGGGGCTAAAGGTGTGGCTTGGATCAAAGTCACTGACGAAGGTCTATCTGGTCCAATTGGTAAATTCTTTAAAGACAATCCTGCACCATTAATGGACCGTTTACAGGCTGAAACTGGTGACGTCTTAGTGTTCGTTGCAGATAAAGAATCAGTTGTAAACCAATCATTATCTGAAATCCGTTTGAAATTCGGTCGCGAATTAGACTTAATGGACAAAAACCAATTCAACTTCCTATGGGTAACAAACTGGCCATTGCTTGAGTATGATGAAGATACAAAACGCTTCAACGCAATGCACCACCCATTCACTATGCCTAACGAGGAAGACGTTGATAAATTAGCTGAAAACCCAGAAGATGTATACGCACAAGCTTACGATATCGTTTTAAATGGTTATGAAATCGGTGGTGGATCATTACGTATCTACCAAAAAGAAATGCAAATGCAAATGTTCAAAGCTTTAGGCTTTACAGAAGAATCTGCAACTTCTCAATTTGGTTTCCTATTAAATGCTTTAGACTACGGTTTCCCACCACACGGCGGATTAGCTTTAGGCCTAGACCGTTTAGTAATGTTATTAGCTGGTGAAGAAAACATCCGTGAAGTGATTGCCTTCCCTAAAAATGGTCGTGCATTTGACCCACTAACAGAAGCACCAAGCCAAGTATCAGAACAACAATTAGAAGAATTATCATTATCAGTCACTACAATTGATTTTGATTAAGTATAAAAAAATGGCCTCAGGGCCATTTTTTTAATGATCATCGTGAACTTGAAGTGTCATATCTAACAATTTTGAAGAGTAAATATATGTCGTATGGTAGAATATACTTAGATATATATTTACTTTTTTATTTGGAGGAGGATTAAGTTAATGAGTAAAAAATCATGGATATTAGCAATTGTTGCTGTTATTATCCTCGCACTGGGTGCATTTGGTAGCCAATTGACCAGCCAAACCAATGTCAATAATCTGCTTTCTGAGGGATCAAATGTGTTTTCAAGCGCGCAAAATATTATTGAAGTAGGGGACACAAACCGTCAGGTGGCGGTGTTAGAAGTCGATGGAACGATTGCAGACAACTCTGGGTCAGGTTCTTTTTCTGAAGGGATGGATTACCAAGGTATCCTTGATTCTATTGAAGAAATTAAAGAAAATGATGATGTCCAAGCACTATTATTAACCGTCAATTCACCAGGTGGTGGGGTATATGAGAGTACAGAATTATATAATGCCTTACTTGACTTAAAAGAAAGTCGTGAAATCCCAATTTATGTTTCAATGGGGCAAATGGCTGCTTCTGGTGGTTATATGATTTCAATGGTCGGTGATCAAATTTATACTGATAGTGAAACCACTACTGGTTCGATTGGTGTCATCATGCAAGTGCCGAACTTCTCAGGCTTTATGGAAGAGCATGGTTTAGCTATGGATACCTATAAATCAGGGGCATTGAAAGATATGGGTTCATCATTTAGAGGTGCTTCTGATAAAGAAAAAGACGTCTTAAATTCTTTCATTCAAGAGAAATACAACCGTTTTGTTGAGATTGTAGCGAATGGCCGCGGGATGTCAACTGATGACGTGAAAAAATTAGCTGATGGCCGCATTTATTCAGGAAGTCAAGCCGTTGAAAATGGGTTAGCTGACCAAATTGGTTACGAAGAAGATGCTTTAGCAGCCTTAAGAGCTGATAACAACCTGGAAACAGCTACCGTTGTAGACTACTCACCTACATCTGCTACTTCATGGCTGACTGATTTTATGTCATTATTAGCTGAGAAAAACTTATTTACTAGTCAATCAGAAACCAATACAGCGGATGAAATGACGCAAATTTTAGAGGTTTTAGAAGATACCTCAACACCTCAATTCTATTACATGTACGGAGGTGAATAAGATGTTTAAACGCCGTAAAAAAGCTAAGGATAATCAAGATAGTGTTGAATTGCCGAAGCTAAATGAACGTCTTTATGAAGGGTCAGTAGAAACAGATTTTAAAGAGAAACGTCGTGAACGCAAAATTAAATCTTTGCAAGCTTCACCGCAAGAAATCTTTTCAAATTATCGCCGTAACCTAGAAGCAAACATTGCTTCAGGATATGCTCGTAATCTGTATGGCGGTTTCTGGATTCGTTTGGTTGCCTTCTTAATTGATTTACTGATGGTATACGCCTTACGTTTACTAGTCACAGGTATCTTAAATGCAGTGACACAAGGCGCTTATAGCACCTTGCCTGCTGCAATAACTTTCCTAGTCGATCAATTCGTCTTAATTGCCTACTTTACCTTGTCCACATTCTTTACCAATGGCCAAACGATTGGTAAAGGGTTACTAGGCCTTCAAGTTGTAACCAACAAGCAATACAAATTATCCTTTATGACATGTTTACTTCGTGAAGGTTTAGGGAAAGTGATTTTAACGACAATTCCGTTTTTAGGTTTGATGGTTGTCTTCTCAAACAAGCGTCAAAATTTCATGGATTACTTTACAGATACAAATGTCATTTCATTAGGACAATTTGCTATGTTGTTTGAAGAAAATGCGATTTAATAATTTACAAAAGGTGTAGCTAAAACGCTACACTTTTTGTGGTACTTTGGATAATAAAAACGACACTATTTCTCGCACTCATTGAATAACTCTTGATTTTTTTGTCAGGTGCGTTATAATAATGAGAAATATATGAAAACCTTTAACTTGCGTCCAGAGAGACGAAGAAGGCATGACACGTCTAGTTTTTGACCGAATGGGGAAAGACTACTTCTTTTTGCGCACGCAAGTAGGGAAGTAGTCTTTTTTCTTACTTAAGCAAATAATGGAGGTCATACCATGGTAAAAGTGATTATGAATGAAAAAGAAATTGGCCGCGCTTTAACACGTTTGTCTCATGAAATTATCGAACGTTATAAGGGTATTGATAATTTGGTACTTGTTGGGATTGAAACGAGAGGTGTTCCTTTAGCTGAACGTCTAGCTGCTAAAATTGAAGAAATTGAAGGAGTTGTTCCTGTCGAAAAAATCAATATCGATGGTTACCGTGATGACGAAGAAGAAGCTATTCAAGTGGCAAAAAAAGGGACAGATTTAACGGGTAAAAAGGTCATCTTGGTAGATGATGTTTTATATACTGGCCGGACAACACGCGCTGCTTTAGATGCTTGTGTTGACCTAGGTCGTCCAGCTGAGATTGCCTTAGCAGTTTTAGTTGATCGTGGACATAGAGAATTCCCAATCCGTGCAGATTTTGTCGGAAAAAACATCCCAACTGCTCGCGAAGAAGATGTGGTTGTGGCTTTAAATGAAGTAGATGATAAAGACGAGGTTTTAATTAAATAGGCGGAGTGTATTACTTTAAGTAGTCCGAGAGGCTACAAGTGATTTTTCTATGTGAACTGGTTTATGCGGAACCAGTGTATTCACCTAGCGAAGTGCTTGTAGACATGGATCTTCAAGCACTTTTTTCGATGAAAGTAGGTATATGAATGCGACATTTCTTATCCGTAGAACAATTTACCAATGAAGAATTTATGATGTTAGTGAGGCGAGCGTCTGACTTTAAACATGGACGAGACAGTTTTAAGAGCGACCGAACGATCGTGAACATGTTCTTTGAAAATTCAACGCGAACCAAAATGAGTTTTGAGATGGCTGAACACAAAATTGGCATGCATCGGATGAACTTTGACCTGACAACGTCATCCGTTAATAAAGGGGAGTCTCTATACGACTCAGTCTTGACCATGCAAGCAATCGGTGCTGACGTTGTGGTTATCCGCCATTCTGATGCTAACTATCCTGACCAAATGGTTAACCTTGATGTGCAGGTGGTAAACGCGGGTTCAGGAGCAGGTCAACATCCCTCCCAATCTTTACTAGATATTATGACCATTTACGAAGAATTCGGTGACTTTAGAGACTTAGATATCGCTATTATTGGTGATATCATGTATTCAAGGGTAGCCGTTTCCAATATGATGATGCTAAATCAATTAGGGGCGAATGTAATTTTTGCTGGGCCAAACCAATACTTTGATAAGCGCTATGAAAAATATGGTGAGTGGATGTCAGTTGACGACGCTGTGAAAACGGCCGATGTCGTGATGATGCTGAGAGTTCAATTGGAACGCCATCCAAACGGGGACAAGCCTTTTGAAAAGGCAGACTACCATGAACAATTCGGTTTAACGCGAGAACGATTCCAAACCATGAAAGACCACGCCATTATCATGCACCCAGCACCAGTTAACCGGGACGTTGAGATTGCGGATGAATTGATCGAGTGCGAGAAGAGTCGGATTGTGTCACAAATGTCCAACGGGGTTTATGCACGTATTGCAATTTTGGAATGGGTATTGAAAGGAAGATATGATGAGCTTAATAATCACAAATGGTAAACAGGTTACAAAAGATAATCAACTAGTAGATGTTCATTTAAAAATTGACGGCAAAAAGATTGTCGCAGTTAGCGAGCAATTAGATTTCGACATTGCGGATAATGACCAAGTTATTGATGTGGCTGGGAAATTAGTCACTACAGGATTGACAGATGTGCATGTACACTTCCGCCAACCCGGTTTTGAAGATAAAGAAACGATTTTAACTGGTAGTCAAGCAGCAGCACGTGGTGGTTTTACCCGAGTGGCAGCCATGCCTAATTTGAATCCCGCACCTGATACACCGGAAAAATTAACAGCGATTCAAGAATTGATTGATCAAGATGCAGTCATTGAAGTCTTACAATATGCGCCAATTACAGGTAACCTAAAATCAGACGACTTAGTCGACATGGAACATATGCCAGAAGCCTTTGCTTTTACCAATGACGGGTTTGGGGTTCAAACTGCAGGCACTATGTATCTGGCTATGAAAGAAGCAGCCCGCGTAGGTAAACCAATCGTTGCCCATACGGAAGACGAAAGTCTGTTGTTCGGTGGCGTGATGCATGAAGGTATTAAAAATAAGGAATTAGGGTTACCTGGTATCTTGAATGCAACCGAATCAAGCCAAATCGCCCGGGATATTCATTTAGCGGAAGAAACAGGCGTTCATTACCACGTTTGTCATGTGTCAACAAAAGCCTCTGTTGCTGCCATTCGAGACGGTAAAGCACGCGGTGTGCATGTGACAGCTGAAGTGGCACCTCACCACTTAATCTTAAATGAACTTGATATCCCTTCAGATGATGCAACTTACAAGATGAACCCACCTTTACGCGGAGAAGTAGACCAAGCAGCTTTATTAGAAGGGCTTTTAGACGGGACTTTAGACATGGTCGCAACTGACCACGCACCCCATACCTTAGCTGAAAAGGCGAACGGTTTTATGCATTCACCATTTGGGATTGTGGGTATTGAAACGGCCTTCGCAGTGATGTACACAAATTTTGTAAAAACGGGCATAATGTCGCTAGCATTTTTATTAGAAAAAATGGCAACTGCGCCGACTGAAGTTTTCGGCTTAACACCTGCAACGGTTGCAGTTGACAGCCCAGCCAATATTGCAGTTTTTGATCTAGATCAAGCATATACAATTGATCCTGCTGACTACTTGTCAAAATCACAAGTGACACCATTCAACGGTGAAGAAGTGTACGGTATGTGTGCATTGACCGTATTCCATGGGGAAGTTGTTTACGAGCAAAAATAATCCAAGTTAAACTTATTGAAGGAGGCTATTATGTCACGTTTAAGTGTAAAATTACCAGGTTTAGAATTGAAGAACCCTATTATGCCGGCATCAGGCTGTTTCGGCTACGGTGAAGGGTTCGCGGACAAATATGACTTAAGTATCTTAGGGGCTTTAGTGGACAAATCGACAACTGTTGAAGTGCGAAAAGGGAATCCAGATCCACGCTACTTCCACTCTGGCGAACGTATTTTAAATTCAGTTGGCTTAAAAAACCCAGGCGTTGAAGGCGTCCTAGCAGAAAAATTACCATATTTAGCCCAATTTGATGTGCCTATTATCCAAAGTGTGGCAGGTAAAAATGTGGAAGACTATGTAGAAGCTACAAGAGCCTTATCACAGCCTGAAAATGTTAAAGCAATCGAGTTAAATATCTCTTGCCCGAATGTTAAGTTAGGTGGTCTACAATTCGGGACTGATCCAGAAGTAGCCGCTGATTTAACAAAACAAGTCAAAGCAGCAACAGACTTACCTGTATATGTAAAATTAACGCCAAACGTAACGGACATTACTGCAATTGCCAAAGCGGTAGAAGCTGCAGGTGCAGATGCAATCGTCATGATTAATACGATTACTGGTCAAACATTTGACTTGGAAACAAGACAACCTATTTTAGGTGGCGTGACAGGCGGTTTATCAGGTTCCTCAGTGAAATATGTGGCCCTACGAATGGTTCGTCAAGTAGCCCAAGTGGTGGATATTCCAATTATTGGAGTAGGTGGGATTGAAAGTATCGACGATGTTTTAGAAATGATCATCGCGGGCGCAACAGCAGTCCAAGTTGGGTCAGCTAACTATGCGAACCCAATGATTTGTAAGGAAATCATCGAAGGATTGCCAGCACGCATGGATGAATTGAATATTGAATCTATTGAAAAATTAGTCCAAGAAATGAAAATGATGATCAAACAATAAATAGATTGAAAAACAGCGCTCATGACAATCATGGCGCTGTTTTTTATTTTATAGTGTTATTTTAAGCTGAGCGATCTCGCTCTCACCCTGGGTAGTCGGGTTTGAGCCTCAAGACAGGACTGCATTTCAGTTTAAGTTGTAGCTGACTTCGCCCATCTACTGCCTTAAGCTTCCAATGTCCCTGTCTGAACGTCGGCTCTCTCACCCTGGGTAGTCGGGTTTGAGCCTCAAGACAGGACTGCATTTCAGTTTAAGTTGTAGCTGACTTCGCCCATCTACTGCCTTAAGCTTCCAATGTCCCTGTCTGAACGTCGGCTCTCTCACCCTGG
>OMJG01000972.1_pt1 | contig 18556 bp, 15 predicted proteins | sample 1646431 | NCBI WGS metagenome assembly OMJG01 (sample SAMN03771674, study PRJEB25209) | food metagenome | isolation source: Cotija cheese | place: Mexico:Jalisco,Michoacan | collected 2011-12-12
GCAGGTCGAGGGACTTCGACAGCGGACGAATCGTCTGCTGGGCCCGCAGCAGCGGAGAGGCGACGAGTTCGACCGGACGCGTGGATGCGGCGTGGAAGTGCTCGGCCACGCGCCCGGCCATCTCGTGTCCGCGCTCGGTGAGACCGAAATGCGGCAGACGACCGTAGAGGATGCCCTCGGGGTTGTCGACTTCGCCGTGCCGGACGAGGTGGATGGTGGTCATGACTGCGCCTTCCCGGCCTCCGGAACTGCGGCCGCGGCCTTGGCCGCCGCAGGCAGTGCGCTGAGGATCCGGTCGAGGATCTCATCGGTGTGGGCGTACGAGAGGAACCAGGCTTCGAACGCGCTCGGGGGCATGTGGATGCCCTGGTCGAGCATGGCGTTGAAGAATGCGGTGTAGCGGTCGACGTTCTGCGCCCGGGCCTGGTCATAGTTCGTCACAGCGGTGTCGGTGAAGAACACGGAGAACATCGAGTTCGCGGACTGGATGACGTGGGCGACGCCTTCGGCCTCCAGGCTCGCAGCGACTGCCGGGCGCAGAATGTCCGCGGCACGACCGATATGCGAGTACACATCGAGTTCGGTCGTCAGCGTGAGCGTGGCCAGCCCGGCAGCGGTGGCCACCGGATTGCCCGACAGCGTACCGGCCTGGTAAACGGGCCCGGAGGGGGCGAGGTGGGCCATGACGTCGGCGCGACCGCCGAAGGCCGCTGCCGGGAAGCCGCCGCCCATGACCTTGCCGAAGGTGAACAGATCGGCCGGCCCGTCGGGATAGCCGAGGGTGTCGACTTCGTATCCGTACCAGCCGGCGGCGGAGACGCGGAAGCCGGTCATCACCTCGTCGCTGATCATCAGCGCGCCATGAGCCTTGGTCAGGCGGCGGATCGTGTTCGTGAAGCCGTCGCGGGGAGGCACGACGCCCATATTTCCGGGGCTGGCCTCGGTGATGACGCAGGCGATGTCGTCGCCGTGTTCGGCGAACACGGCTTCGAGCCCGGCAGCGTCGTTGTAGTCGACGACGATCGTGTCCTGCGCCTGGGCTCCGGTGACTCCGGGAGTGTCGGGCAGGGAGAAGGTGGCCAGTCCGGAGCCGGCCTGGGCCAGCAGGGAGTCGACGTGACCGTGGTAGCAGCCGGCGAACTTCACGACCTTGGACCGGCCGGTGTATCCGCGGGCCAGGCGGATCGCCGACATCGTCGCTTCGGTGCCCGAGGACACGAGGCGCACCTGATCGACGGGATCGACGCGGCGAACGATCTCCTCGGCGAGTTCGACCTCACCGGTCGACGGAGTGCCGAAGGAGAAGCCCTTGACGGCGGCTTCCTGGACGGCGGCGACGACCTCGGGGCGGGAGTGGCCCATGATCATCGGACCCCAGGATCCGATGAGGTCGATGTAGTCGTTGCCGTCGGCGTCGCGCAGCCACGCACCGGTCGCCTCGGTGATGAAACGGGGGGTTCCGCCGACGGCCTTGAACGCGCGGACCGGGGAGTTCACTCCGCCGGGGATGACCGCCTCGGCGCGGGTGAAGAGGGCGGCGGACCGATCGGTGGTGTGACCGTTCGTCTCTGCTGTCGTCATGGTTCTCCTCTGATTCTTCGCGGGTCGGATTGCGTCCCGGGGTCGTTCTCAGTTGCGCGCGCGGACGGCTCAGGCGCCGTCGATGTCGGTCATATGGTCGAAGACTTTGGTGAAGATCCGGCCCAGGGTCGCCATCTCCTCGGGATCGAGAAGATCGACGAGGTGGCTGCGGACTCCGGAGACATGATCGGGGGCGGCCGTCTGCAGCAGCTGCCATCCGGCTTCGGTCATCACACAGTTGACTCCGCGGCCGTCCTCGGGGATGGCGGAGCGCTCCAACAGTCCCCGCTTCTCCATTCGGGCGACGCTGTGGGTCAGTCGTGACCGGGACATGGTCGTATCGGTGGCCAGCAGCGCCATCCGCATCGTCCGCTCCTCATGCTCGGACAGACGCACGAGGATCTCGTATTCGGGCAGGCCGATGCCGTGCTTGTCCCGCAGCTCCTTGTCCAGCTGCGTGCTGAGCAGCTGAGAGCCGTTGAGGTAGCTGCGCCAGGCCTTCTGATCGACGGCCGACAGCCAGCGTGGCTCGGTCATCACCGGCCTCCGTCTGCTGTGTGGGTCGACAGGTGACCGGCGGCTTCGGACTGGAGGCGCTGGGCGACCTCGGTGGCCCAATAGGTCAGGATCGCGTCGGAGCCGGCGCGTTTGAAGGCGATGAGGGATTCGTCGATCGCCTTCTCCCGGTCGATTGCTCCGGCGGCGGCCGCGAATTCGATCATCGCGTACTCACCGGACACCTGGTACGTCCACACGGGCACGATGGATTCCTGTGCCACCTCAGCGAGCACATCGAGATACGGCAGTCCCGGCTTGACCATGACGATGTCGGCGCCTTCGGCGAGGTCGAGGCCGAGTTCGCGCAGGGCCTCGCGTCCGTTCGCCGGATCCTGCTGGTAGGTCTTGCGGTCGCCTTTGAGTTCGGAGTCGACGGCTTCGCGGAAGGGACCGTAGAACGCCGAGGCGTACTTCGCGGTGTAGCCCATGATGACGGTGTCGGTGAATCCGGCGGCGTCGAGGGCCTCGCGGCAGTAGGCGACCTGGCCGTCCATCATTCCCGACAGCCCCACCACCTCGGCCCCGGCGCGGGCCTGGGCCAGTGCCATCGAGGCGTAGCGATCGAGGGTGGCGTCGTTGTCGACGGCTCCGGCCTGGTCGAGGACTCCGCAGTGACCGTGGGAGGTGAATTCGTCGAGGCACAGATCCGCCATGATCACGGTGTCATCACCGAGTTCGCGGGCCAGCAGCGACAGCGCCCGGTTGAGGATGCCGTCGGGGTCGTCGGCCTGTGAGCCGATCTCGTCCTTGTGCTCGGGGATGCCGAAGAGCATGAGTCCGCCGACGCCGGCCGCCACCGCTTCCCGGGCCGCCTCGAGCAGGGAGTCCAGCGTGTGCTGGACGACTCCGGGCATGCCGCTCAGCGGCAGCGGTTCGCTCAGCCCCTCCTTGACGAACATCGGCAGGATGAGCTCCGAGGGGTGGAGTCGGACTTCGGAGACGAGGCGACGCAGCGCCGGGGTCGACCGCAGCCTGCGGGGACGGACGGTTCCGGGAACCAATGACATGTCAGGCCTTCCTTCTGCGGCGCTTCTGACTCGGACGCTGCGGGGAGATCCCGGCTTCCACGTCGTCGGCGCGCTGGGTGAGTGCGAAATCGACGAGTCCGTCGATGAGCGAGGTGAGGTTGGCTTCCTCGGCGAGGACGTCGACGCGCAGCCCGTGTTCGGCCGCGGTGTTCGCTGTCGCCGGGCCGATGCAGCAGATCACCGAGGTGGGTGCGGGTTTGCCGGCGATGCCGACGAGGTTGCGCACCGTCGATGAGGAGGTGAAGAGGAAGGCGTCGAAGTCGCCGGCCTTGATCGATTCGCGGATCGGCGCCGGCGGCGGGGACGCGCGGACCGTGCGGTAGGCGGTGACGTCGTCGGGGTCCCAGCCCTTCTCCAGCAGCCCGGCCACGAGCACCTCGGTGGCGATGTCGGCGCGGGGCAGCAGAACCGTGTTCATCGGGTCGATGTCATCGACGAAGTCCGGCCAGGCTGCGGCCAGGCCACGTGCGGAGTGCTCCCCATCGGGGACGAGGTCGGGGGTGATTCCCCAGTCGACCAGCGCTGCGGCGGTACGGCCTCCGACGGCTGCGACCTTGACTCCGGCCATCGACCGGGAGTCGAGCCCGAAGTCTTCGAACCACATGCGCACCGCGCGCACGGCGTTGACGGAGGTGAATCCGACCCATTCGTAGGATCCGTCGACGAGGCCGCGGATCGCCTTCTCCATCTGGGTCGGTGTGCGCGGCGGCTGGACGGCGATCGTGGGCACGACGGTGCCGACTGCACCGAGTTCGGCCAGGGCTTCTGCCGTGGAGGTCCCCTGTTCCTTCGTTCGTGGGATGAGCACCTGCCAGCCGAAGAGCGGTTTGGATTCGAACCAGCTGAGTTCTCCTCTGGATTCCACTCCCTGTCCCATGATCACCACCATACGATCCGAACCTGTCTGCGCCATGGACAGCGCCTGTCTCAAGGTCGTCTCCACGCTTGTCTGCTCGACCGTGGAGATGCCCCACCCGAGGAGGACTTTCGTATCCTCGTCCCAGCCATCGGCGAGCAGTGCCTCGATGGCCTGTTCGTGAGCGGCGGCGCTGCCGGTGAGGACATGGGTGGTGTTGCGGTGGCGAGAGACGTCGACGTGGGTCTGCGGTCCGGCTTCGATGAAACGCACGGATCGGACGCGGTTGGTCGTCAGCGCGGTTCCGGTGTAGGCCGCGGTCGAGGCGGAGAGTCCGACTCCGGGCACGATCTCGACCTCAACCTGTTCCCTGCGGCAGACTCCGGCTTCCGCGGTCGTGGTGGTGAAGATGATTCCGTCGTCCGAGCTCAGCCGCACCACGGTCTTGTCCGGGCGGGCGAGTTCGGCCATGCGCCGGCCGCGGGTCGAGGCGGCGACTCCGAGGTCGGCGGCATCGATGAGCGTGGCGGCCTGCGGCACGTAAGCGGTGACGATCTCGGAGTGGACATCGGCGTCGTAGACGACGGTTTCGGCGGTGGCGAGGATTTCGGCGCCGCGCATCGTCATCAGACCCGATTCGCCGGGTCCGCTGCCGATGAAGACGACGCGCGGGGCTGCCGGCAGGAGTCGGCGCGGCTGCACCTGGCCCGTTGTCGGTTGGCTGTTCATCCCTGCTCCTGAACCTTGACTGGGGTGAGGTGATCGGCGCTGGCTGCCGGATCGATGCCGAGCCTGCCCAGGAGGTCCTCGGCGGCGGCGGTGCCGAGTTCGTCCGCGACTCGGGCCAGTTCCTTCTCGGTCACCGACAGCTGCTGCTCGCCGGCGGTGCTCCAGTCGACGTCGAGGAGAGCAGGCAGTTCGGCGCTCTGACGGGTACGGGCGAGCTTGCCGTCATCATCGGCCATGACGGCGTCGACGATGAATTCGGTGCCTTGGATCTTCGCCAGCGCGCCGATGGGAGCCGAGCAGCCGGCTTCGGCGCGGGAGAGGATCGCCCGTTCGCAGGTCACGGCGAGGTCGGTCGTCTGGTCGTGGATCCGACGCAGAGCGGCCCGGACCTCGGCGTCGCCGTCGAGGATGTCCGCGGTGGTGGCGAAGGGACTGTCGGCGCTGCGTGTCTCCACCGCCAGTGCTCCCTGGCCGGGCGCCGGAAGCATGACGTCGAAGCCCAGCAAGTCGGTGGCCTCGGCGAGCCGACCGATGCGACGGACGCCGGCTGCGGCGAGGACGACTGCGTCGAGGCGACCGTCGCGGACGTGGGCGATGCGGGTGTCGACGTTTCCGCGCACACCCCGGACCTCGATATCGGGACGTGCCGCACGCAGCTGCACGGCACGACGCGGCGAGCCGGTGCCGATGACGGACCCGGCGGGAAGGTCAGCCAGACCGAGCCCGTCACGGCCGATGAGGACATCGGCCGGGTCGACGCGCGGCGGGATGGCTGCCATCTGGATTCCCGCCTCGGGGGTGGTGGGCAGGTCCTTGAGCGAGTGCACGGCCAGATCGATCTTGCCCTGGTGAAGGGCCTGCCGGACGGCGGAGACGAAGACTCCGGTGCCGCCGAAACCGGCCAGCGGCGACATGTTGACATCGCCCTCGGTGACGACCTCGACGATCTCGACGCGCCAACCGGTCAGCGCCGCGATCTGGTGAGCGATCGCCGTGGACTGAGAACGGGCCAGCTGGGACCGGCGGGTGCCCAGACGCACGGTGCGGCCGGTGAAGTGTTCGGGTTCGACGATGTCGAGGGTGTGATCGGCGACCGGACGGACGCCGTCGGCCTCGACATGGTGTGCACTGGCGGCCGTCGCGACCTTCGTCTCCGGAGCGGTCTTGGCATGGGCGACCTTGTTGACCGGCAGGTCGAAGAGCTGCATGAGCGCCTGAGCGTAGTCGACCTCGGATTCGGTCACAGCGAGTTCCTTGACCTTCACGGTCGGGGTGTGGATGAGCTTCTCCGCCACCCGATGCAGGGACTTTCGGATCTCTGCGAATGACTTCTCGTCGACCGAGTCACCGAGCTTCTTCTCCAGGCGCTGAGTCTCGGAGGCGAGCACATCTTTGGCGTGGGAGCGCAGCGCGGTCACGGTCGGAGCGACCGAACGCTCCCTGTAGCCGGTGGCGATGTTCTCGAGCTCGGCGGCGATGATGGAGCGCACCTCTTCGACAGTGCTCACGACCTTCGCGTCGCGTTCCTTGTCGGACCCGCGCAGGAGTTCGCGGATCTCGCCGAGGCCGAAGAGGGCGACATGTTCGAACTCGCGGACGCTGGGGTCGATGTCGTGCGGCAGGGCGAGGTCGATGAAAGCCTTGTTCGCGGCGCCCTTGGGGTTCTGTGAGAGCCCGGCGACGATGTCGTCACGGCTGACCACGACTCCGCGAGCACCGGTGCAGGAGACGATGAGGTCGGCGTCGGCGATCTCTTCGGCCATGATCCGCGGGGTGAGTTCGCGCGCTCGTCCGCCCACCTCGGCGACGAGGCGTTCGGCCTTGTCCAGCGTGCGGTTGAGCACGGTGATGTGGGCGACGCCTTCCTTGTGCAGTCCGGACACCACGAGGCCCGACATGGCTCCGGCGCCGATGACCAGGGCATTGGCGGCGCGCAGGGAGCCGATGTGCGCGGCCGTTGCTTCGAGGCCGGCACCGAACAGGGATCGCGCGACGTCTCCGAGGTCGGTCTCCGAATGGGCGCGCTTGCCGACCCGCAGCGCCTGCTGCAGCGCTTGGGAGAGTTCGGACGTCAGTGCCTTGTCCGACTGCGATTCCGTGAACGACGAGCGCAGCTGACCGAGGATCTGAGCTTCGCCGATGGCCATGGAGTCCAGCCCGCAGGCGACCCTGAGCAGGTGCTCCATGGCCTGATGGTCGTAGTGCGCGTAGAAGTGCCCGGCGATATCGGACCACTCTTTGTCGATCGAGGACACGAGTGCATTGCCGAGGTCGGCCAGTCCCCCGTGGAAGGCGGAGACATCGGCGATGAGTTCGAGACGATTGCACGTCGAGAGCACCGCGAGTCCTTCGACATTCTCTCCGGCCAGGGCGTCGCGGCGCAGAGTGCCGACCTCACCGGCGCCGAAGGCCATGCGATCGAGCATGTCGATCGGAGCCGACTGATGTGAAATGCCGAGAACCAAGAGAGTCAATTCCTGTGCTCCTCAAAACCAGGGTTGAGCGGTGCCGTGTCCAGCGCCGAATAGTATGCGAGTACTTGCAGCTCACTGGCCAAGTCGACCTGATGGACACGGACGGTATCCGGTGCGTCGAGCACGGTGGGTGAGAAATTGAGAATGCCGCGCACACCTGCTTCGACGGCCTTCTGGGCCGCCGCGGATGCCGCGGCTGCGGGGACGGCCATGACCACCAGGTCGATGTGCTCGGACCAGGCGGGCAGGTCGTCCAGGGAGGAGACGGTCAGGGCACCGATGGAGGTGCCGATCTTCTCCTCGTCGATGTCGAACACGGCGGTGAGTTCCAGACCGCGGCGCCGGAATCCGGCGTAGTCGGCCAACGCCGAACCGAGGCGACCGGCGCCGATGATGGCGACGCGTCGATCTCGGTCGAGGCCGAGGAATGTCCGCAGGGTCGCGGCCAGTTCCGGACAGGAGTAGCCGACCCCGCGGGTTCCCGATCGCCCCAGCTGGGACAGGTCCTTGCGCAGAATCGACGGGGACACACCGCTGCGTGCGGCAAGGTCCTCCGACGACACCGTGTCCTGACCGGTGGCGGCAATGGTCTCGACGGTCTGCAGATAGATCGGGAGTCGGGATATCACGCGCTCGGGTACGTCTTTGCGAACGACACCCTCAATCCTGTTGGCGGACAGAATCTCGCCCACGAATCCGCCTCACTCCTTCAATCGATCTCATGCGCCCAAGGCGTCGAGCGCCTTGGACAGCCGATCCTCATCGACTCGATGAAAACTGTGTTGTCGCCCGTTGAGGAGAACGACCGGAACGTCCCAGCCGTACTGCGCGGCCAGATCGTCATCGGTGTCGATGTCGATCTCGGTCACGGTCACGTCTCTGCCCGCGGCCACCTCGGTGACGGTCTGCAGCGCTTCAGCGCACAGATGGCAGTCGACACGCGTGAGAAAGGTCAGGTCGACCATGGCTCACTCCTCATCGGGTGCAACAAACCCCGCCGAGAAATCACTCGAGCGGGGGCGTAGGACCGTTGGGTCTTACTTCTTGTTGCGACGCTGGTGACGTGTCTTGCGAAGCTGCTTGCGGTGCTTCTTCTTCGACATACGCTTGCGGCGCTTCTTGATGACTGAGCCCACTCGGGTACCCCTTGTGCTTGTCGGTGGAGGGTGAACATCAGGTGCCCGCCCATTGAACTAACCGTGCAATTCTATCGCTTGGCCGCCTGCTTTCCCAAAACTGTGTCCAGATCCACAACGGCAGCTCCAGACGATCCGCGCGTGCGCGGGGATCGGGTTCGACTCAGATGATGTGAGCAGCAAAGCACAAGACGAGTGCGGGCGACGCGGGACTCGGTTCCGACCGGGGCGGCACCTCTCGACCGGCGCCGCTCAGTCGAAGTAGGGGTCGAGGGCGAAGAAGGGGAAGGTGTTCTTCCGGGTGCCCATCACGGCACGGTCGAGTTCCGCTTCGGGATCGAATCCCTTCGACCAGGGTTCGAAGGCTCCGTCGAATCCGTCGGTCATCGACAGCGGTGCCTCCCTTCCGGTCTTCGTCTGGGCGTAGGAGGCCCAGCGTCCGGGGATCCGTGCTCCGGGATCGATATCGAGTCCGGCGGCGACCGCCAGGAGATTCGTCCAGGCGCGGGGCACGACGTCGATGATCGCGTATCCCCCTCCCCCGACCGACAGCCACCGCCCGTCGGCGTGGTCGACGGCGAGATCGCGGATGCGTTCGGCAGCGGTGCGCATGGCGTCGACGCTCAGGCGCATATGGGTCAGCGGGTCCTCCCGGTGACCGTCGCAGCCGTGCTGGGAGACGATGACCTGGGGTTCGAAGGCGGCGACGATCTGCGGGACGGTGGCGTCGAAGGCGCGCAGCCAGTCCGCATCGCCCGTGCGCGGGGGCAGTGCGATATTCACCGCCGAGGCGGCCGCCTTGAGTCCGCCGATATCGGCGGGGTACCCGGTGCCGGGGAAGAGGAACTTCCCCGATTCGTGGATCGAGATCGTGAGCACTCGAGGGTCGTCCCAGAAGAACGCCTCGACACCGTCACCATGGTGGGCGTCGATATCGAGATAGACGATGCGCTCGTATCCGGCTTCGAGGAATTGGGTGATCGCTCCGGCTGCGTCGTTGTAGACGCAGAACCCGCTGGCCTTGCCCGGCATCGCGTGGTGCATTCCACCGCAGAAATTCACCGCCCGGCGATAGTCACCGGAGATGATAGCGTTCGCGGCGTTGACGCTGCCTTGGAACAGCAGCGCCGAGGCGGTGTGCATATTCTCGAACCCGGGAACATCCTCGGTACCGATTCCGAACCTGTTCGCATCCTGCTCATCGAGGCCCTCAGCGGTGCCGGCCTGTTTGACGGCGGCGATGTAGTCGGGGTCGTGGAGGCGGGCGAGCTTGGCCTCATCGATCTCGCCGATGGGATTGACGTGGACGTTGTCCGCGTCGAAGAGCCCGAAGTCCTCGGCGAGCTTCGCTGTCAGGTCGAGCCTGAGAGGGTGCATGGGGTGGCTGGGACCGAAGTTGTAACCGGTCACCTCGTCGTCCCAAACGACATACACATCATTTTCGGCCATGCCCACCATGCTATATGGCGCAGCTCACTTGCGCCGATTCCGGGGCCACCGGCTCTACCATGGTGATTGTGTCCAAGAATTCCTCGCCGCGCCTCGATTGGCTGCTGAAGCCGGGCCGGTGGGTCCGTGACTTCGTCGACGACCTCGCCGTGGCCTCACCGGCACAACTGGCGATCGGGTCCTTCGTCGCCGTCGTCGCGGCGTTCGCGATCCTGCTGATGCTGCCGGCGAGCATGCGCGACCCCGGTTCAGTCGACCAGGCCACACACATCGCGAACTCGGTGTTCGTGGCGGTCTCCGCCGTGTGCGTGACCGGGCTGACCCCGGTCGTCACGGAGGAGTACTGGTCAGACTTCGGGATCTCGATCATCACCGCCGGCATCCAGGTCGGCGGTCTCGGAATCCTCACCCTCGCCTCGGTGCTGGGCATGGCTGTCTCCAGGAGGCTGGGAGTCCGGCAGCGCCTCATCGCTCAGCAGGCCACCTCGGCGCTCAATCTGGGTCAGGTCGGCTCGCTGCTCAAGACCGTGGTCATCACCATCTTCACCGCCGAATCGATCCTCGCGGTGCTGCTGTTCCCACGGTTCCTCATCCGCGGGGAATCGCTCGGCGACTCGATCTGGTACTCGGTGTTCTATTCGATCTCGGCCTTCAACAACGCCGGTTTCACCATCCACGAAGGCGGGGCGGCGTACTTCGCCTCCGATCCATGGATCCTGTCGCTGATCATGGTCGGCGTGTTCGTCGGGTCGCTGGGCTTTCCCGTCGTGCTCATGGTCACGATGTTCTGGAATCGGCCGAGCCGCTGGGATCTGCATACGAAGCTGACGCTGACGACCACGACGGCGGTCCTGGCCATCGGGCTGCTGCTGTTGGCGCTGTTCGAGTCGGCGAACCCGGCGACGCTCGGCGATAAGAACGCCGGTCACACATTCATCGAAGTCCTGTTCATGGCCGTGATGCCGCGATCGGGAGGGTTCTCGACGATGGAGATCGCGGACATGAGTCAGGCGTCGCACCTGCTCATGGACCTCATGATGTTCATCGGCGGCGGATCGTCCTCGACGGCCGGCGGAATCAAGGTGACAACGGTGGCAGTTCTCATTTTGGCAGCATTCGCCGAGGCCAGGGGCCTGCAAGACGTCCACGTGTTCGGTCGGCGGCTGACCTCCTCGACGATCAAACTCTCGATCTCGGTCCTGCTCACGGGGGCGATGATCGTCTTCGTCGGCACGCTCGCAATGCTTCAGATCAGCTCCGAACCTCTCGACCGGGTCCTGTTCGAGGTGATCTCCGCGTTCGGCACCGTCGGGCTGAGCTCCGGAGTATCGGCTTCCTCACCGAATCTCGGCCTCTATGTGCTGGCGGTGATCATGCTCATCGGCCGACTCGGTACGATTACACTTGCGGCAGCGCTGTCCATGCAGGACTCCGCCCGTCTCTACCGCTACCCCGAGGAAAGGCCGGTCGTTGGCTAACGAACACACCTCAATCCTGGTCATCGGACTGGGACGCTTCGGGTCCTCGACCGCGGCGACTCTGGCCAAACTCGGTCGCGAGGTGATGGCCATCGAGCACAATCCCGAACTCGTCAAGGACTGGAGCGGCAAACTCACGCACGTCGTCGAGGCCGACTCGACGAACATCGACGCTCTGCGCCAGGTGGGTGCCGGTGACTTCTCTACCGCCGTCGTCGGCATCGGAACCTCGATCGAGGACAGCGTGCTGACCACGGCCAACCTCGTCGACCTGGGCGTGACGCAGGTGTGGGCGAAGGCGATCTCGCCGTCGCACGGCAAGATCCTCCACCGCATCGGCGCCCACCATGTGCTCTATCCGGAGTCGGATGCCGGCCGCCGCGTCGCTCACCTGGTCAGTTCGCGGATGATGGAGTACATCGAGTTCGACGAGGGCCATTTCGCCGTGGTGAAGATGCGTCCGCCGCGGGAGATCCAGGGCTTCACCCTCAGCGAGTCCGGTGTCCGCGACAAATACGGTGTGACGATCGTCGGCATCAAGAGTCCCGGCCGCGACTTCACCTACGCCGACCCGACGACGCGGGTGGGCAAACAGGACCTGCTCATCGTCGCCGGGCACGTCGAGCTGCTGGGTCGGTTCGCCGGGCGCCCGTAGGCTGCGGGGCGGTGCCAGAGGTAACCGCGGGTTCAAAGTGTGAAAGCAGTGACTTCGAGCGGTGCATCTGCATTTCGAAGCAGTTGGTGCATCGGTCAGGTCCGACAACACCACAGTGGCACACCCCACGTGAAGCGATCGCCCCGCATCATGGGTCTCGGAACGCTGGCATAGCCAGTGTGGGTGCGCGGTATGAGAGCGGGCGACGGGAATCGAACCCGCGTCGTCGGCTTGGGAAGCCGAAGCTTTACCATTAAGCTACGCCCGCACGTCGCCACCGAATTCGAACTGTTCGCCCAGGCAGGGCCCGGTGCGATCATGCCGTGGTCAGCGACTCGGACCAGTCTACAGCGTGTCGCCCGAGGCGCATCCGACATTCGCGGGTTCAAAGTGTGAAAGCAGTGACTTCGATCGGGGCATCTGCATTTTCAAGCAGTTGGTGCCGTGGTTGGGTGCGAGCTCGGGAACGCACTCGTGGAGCAATGAACTTCCTCAGGTGCGGTGCCTGCCCGAAGAGTTTGGTTGCGCATTCTTCAAGGTGAGTCACCTCGGTGAAGTTGAGACGGACGATTCGGTACCCCAGCTCCAGCAGCCGATTGTACTGACGAACCTCTTTGCGCATCAGCTGAACTCCGTTGTCGGCATATTTGGAGAAGCCGTCGACGAGAACGATCGTCCGCGATTCTCTGTGCAGAAAGTCCACACGAGCGATGACTGTGTGACCATCCCAGATCCTGGCCTGCTGACTGAATCCGGTCAGCCTCAGCTGCGTGAGGATGTACGCGAAGCGACTCTCTCCGTAGCTCTCCGACAGCGGACCGATCGCCGACAGCAAGCGCTGCGCTCTCACCTGGCCTTTTGAGAGTCGGCCCAGCACGGGCAGGAATTCCTCGGCGATTCGGCGCTCGGCCAATGCCAGCGTGTCCGGTGGGTAACCGAACCTGGCCGCTGCGTCCGCTCCTGCGTCGGAACCGAATGTCGATCTGCGCAGACACGACTCCAGCGCGGCGAAGCCCTCCGGTTCACCGAGTTGGCCGATGAGGTCGAATGCAGTGCGAATGGGCGAGGTGAGCGCCATCTTGCCGATGCGGACGACGCCCTCATCAGGAATGGTCTTGGAGGTCCTCGACACATCGGCACTGCTGTGCCGCCTCGTCGGATGAGCGATGAAGACCTTCCCCCGAGGCGGTCGATGCAGCGGAAGGTCATGGACGAATGCGGCGGAGACTCCCCAGATCACGTCGTCGAATCGGTAGTGCGGGTACGAAGCCACTCGCAGCTTCTCGAACATGTCGAGGAGTTCGAAACGAGGCCTCCCCGACTCCGGGTCGGTCTGCTCGGCGACTCTGTGAATCCACGCTTCATCCGTGATGAACTCCGCTATCGCACCATGTCTGGGATTCGCACAGCGGGCGATGACCGAATACATCCCTTGAGTGAGTGCCAAAAGGCAGCAGTCTTTGGCGTCACGGATGCATCTGCTCTGCACCCCACGCGCCCTGAGTTCACTGGTGCGGACCACGTTGTACATGCGGCAAGACTGTCGCTGCGCATGGGACTCTGACAAGGCCTCCTCAACCGCCTGTGGACTCGCCCTCGGCATCCACACCCATGGGACGTCCGAGTCCGCCGGCTGTCAACAGTCCACGGCGCTCGAGTCACCGGTGCTTCCGGACCCGCGTGGTGCTCGATTACAGCCGAGTTCTCAGCGCAAGGATGCGTGCGCCGAGGCGGTCACGACGCGGCCACAACGCTGCGGTATCCACAACCGCGTGTTCGAAGTGCATGCGTCCTGATCGGAATCGGGTCGTCTGCACTTCGAACACGCGGTCGGCGAGCGGGGTCAGTGTTCGACGGCCTCCTCGGCGCCGAACCCGGTGTGGGCACGGACGTCCATCTCTGCTGCGAGCTCGGGGCTCTCGACAGTCCGGTCGGTGACCGACGCGATCCAGCCGAGGATGAATCCGAGCGGAATCGAGATGATGCCCGGGTTGGACAGCGGGAAGATCGCGAAGTCGGCACCAGGGATCATTGCGGTCTCGGAACCGGAGACGACCGGCGAGAAGGCAATGAGCACCATCGCCGAGATCAGGCCGCCGTAGATCGACCACACCGCACCGCGAGTGGTGAAGCGCTTCCAGAACAGCGAGTACACGATCGTGGGCAGGTTCGCGCTGGCGGCGACGGCGAAGGCCAGCGCCACAAGGAATGCGATGTTCTGCCCCTGCACTCCGATGCCGCCGATGATCGCGACCGCACCGATGACGATGACCGTGCGACGGGCGATCTTGACCTCCGCATCGGAGTCCTCGACCTTGCCCTTCTTGATGACGTTCGCGTAGATGTCGTGGGCGAACGAGGCCGCCGCCGTGATGGCCAGACCCGCCACCACCGCGAGGATCGTGGCGAACGCGACCGCGGAGATGAAGCCCATGAGGATGGGCCCGCCGAGGTGGAGCGCGAGCAGCGGTGCCGCCGAATTCACTCCGCCGGGAGCATTGTTGATCGCGTCGGCACCGACGAGCGCGGCGGCACCGTAGCCGAGGACGAGGGTGAAGAGGTAGAACGCGCCGATGAGCCAGATCGCCCACACCACGGAACGCCGCGCCTCCTTCGCAGTGGGAACCGTGTAGAAGCGCATGAGGACGTGCGGCAGACCGGCGGTTCCGAGCACGAGGGCCAATGCCAGGGAGATGAAGTCGAGAGGATTCTCGCCGTACTTCAGTCCCGGCTCGAGCACCGCCTCACCGACGCCGCCGGCCGCGTTCTCCACTGCCGAGGCCAGCAGCGTGGAGAGATTGAAGCCGTTGAGGGCGAGCACCCAGACGGTCATGGCGAAGGCACCGGCGATGAGCAGGACCGCTTTGACGATCTGCACCCAGGTGGTGCCCTTCATTCCGCCGACGAGGACGTAGATGATCATCAGCGCACCGACGACGGCGATGACGAGCGACTGACCGACCTTGCCGTCGATGCCCATGAGCAGGGAGACGAGACCGCCTGCTCCGGCCATCTGGGCGAGGAGGTAGAAGAAGCAGACCGCCAGAGTCGACAGTGCTGCGGCCATGCGCACCGGACGCTGCTTGAGCCGGAACGACAGCACATCGGCCATGGTGAACTTGCCGGTGTTGCGCATGAGCTCGGCAACGATGAGCAGAGCAACGAGCCAGGCCACGAGGAAGCCGATCGAGTAGAGGAATCCGTCGTAGCCATTGACGGCGATCGCACCGCAGATGCCGAGGAAGGACGCAGCTGAGAGGTAGTCGCCGGAGATGGCGAAGCCGTTCTGCGGTCCGGTGAACGACCGGCCGCCGGCGTAGTAGTCCGAAGCGGATTTGTTGTTGCGGCTGGCCCGCAGGACGATGAACATCGTGACCGCGACGAATGCGGCGAAGATCGTGATGTTGAGGACCGGGTTGTTCTCGACCTCGGTGGTCGCTGCGCTGAGGAGGTCGACCCCCGAGGCGACGAAGTCTCCGATTGCCAGAGTGCTCATGAGCGGGTTCCTTCCGATTCGGCCAGCAGTCGTTCACGGATCGCCTCCGCGGGAGGATCGAGCTTCTTATTGGCGAACGAGACGTAGAACATCGTGATCGCGAAGGTCGTCACGAACTGCAGCAGCCCGAAGACGAGCCCGACATTGATCTCCCCCACGACCTTCGTCGACATGAAGTCATGAGCGTAGGTGCTGAGGATCACGTAGAGGAAGTACCAGACGAGGAACGCGATCGACAGCGGGATCACAACCGAGAATCGTTTGCGCTTGAGGGCTTTGAACTCCGGGCTCTCCTCCTCTGCGAGGAAGTCAACTCCGGTGTTGACAGGGTCAGTCATTCTTTCTCCTTTGAATGCACAGAACATCAGTGTCCTGAATCACATGACCCCAAGGTAACGTTCAGCATGCACTGGGGAATACCACCGAAAGTTGGTAGCTTATTCACATGAATGCGCATGCCAAGGAAACGCGGGCACTCAAGGTCGAGACCCGTCGCCTGTTCGTCGAAGCCGTCGACTCCCTGCATGAGAGCGGCACGGGCGACGTCGTCTTCGGAGGCATGGTCGAAGAGGGTTCGGTCGCGGTCGAAGCCGTCGCCGGCGCCGATAAGAACCTGCTCTCGACCCTCATCGTCAGCACCGGACGCGGCCTCGGCGGACGGGCCATGACCGAAGGCACTCCGCAGCTGACCCGCGACTATGAGATCGACCCGCTCATCACCCATCACTACGACGAGGAGGTGCTCGGTGAGGGCATCCGCGTCCTCGTGGCCGTACCCACCCTCCACGGTGGTGAGGTCACCGGCATGGTCTACTGCGGCCATCGCGCGGACTACGACGCCGCCGCCCCGCAGACAGGAGACCTCGTGAGGCGAGTGCGAGAGCTCTCGGTCGATCTCGCTCGACTCGGCTACCGGCAGCAGCCGCTTGGCCCGGTCAAGGAGGAACCGCTCTATCCGGATCTGGACAACGCGGGACGCGAGGCTCTCCGGCACACCTATGCGGAGCTGCGAGCCATCCGCTCCGGCATCGTCGACGAGGAGACCCGGGAGAAGCTCACCGGCGTCGAGGCGCGCCTGGCCGATATCCTCTCCGGGCACAATCCGGAGAACTTCCAAACCCCGGTGCCCGCAGTGCGGCTGTCGCCGAGGGAGACCGACATCCTTTCGCACGTCGCCCTGGGATGGCCGAATGCCCGCATCGCCGAGGCGCTGTCGCTGCGCGAGTCGACGGTGAAGTCCTATCTCAATACGGCGATGGTCAAGCTCTCGGCACGGACCCGGCATGAGGCCGTGTCGATCGCCCGCTCGTCCCACGTCCTCCCCTGAGCGGGGAGAATCGGCTCAGCCGTTGATGACCTCGGAGTTCTCCCGTTCCATCTCCACGGAACGGTCCGCCGCCGCCTGCGCGGCCGCCTCAGCGATATCGAAGATCCCGGAGTCGAGGAACTGCTGGAGACCGGCCAGGGTCGTGCCGCCCTTGCTGCTCACGGCCCGACGCTGAGCGGCGGGATCGGGCTTCTCGGTCAGGAGTCGGCCGGCGCCGTCGGCGGTGGCCACGACCATCTGGCGGGCGACGTCCTCACTGAGGCCCTGCTTGACGCCGGCGGCGATCATGGCCTCGGCGAGAAGGAAGAAGTACGCGACCCCGGACCCGGAGATTCCGGTCATGGCAGGTATCTGGGATTCGTCGAGATCGACGACGAGGCCGGCGCCCGACAGCAGGGACTTCAGTGTGTCCACGCTGGCGGCGGTCACCTCGGCGGAGGGGGCCAGCGCGATGACGCCGTGACCGATGGCGCTCGGCGTGTTCGGCATGATCCGCACGATCGGATTCTCGGGGGCGAGCTTCGCCAGGTCCGCAGCGGCGACGCCGGCGGCCATAGACACGAGCACGGAGTTCGCGTCGAGGTCGTCGGCGAGTTCGCGCACGGTCTCGGCCATCATCCACGGCTTCACGCCGAGGAAGACGAAATCGGCTCCGGCTGCGGCCCTGCGGTTCGCCTCGGGATCGTCCTCCACCGAGGTGACCGCCGCGGTCGGCAGATCCTGGCGGAGGCGCTGCGCCGAGGCGGTCGAGTTCGTCGTCGCGCGCACGGTGATGCCCGCGTCGGCGCTGAGGATTCCCTGGATGAGGGCGGTGCCCATGTTGCCGGTTCCGATGGAGGCGATGGTGGTCAAAGTGCGCCAGCCTTTCGTTGGGGTGGGGTGGTCGGTGGGTGTTCCTGCGTGTGGGCGTGCCGATGCGAGGTCGGACGGATGGAATCGCGACTTCGCTGTCGACTGCGGGGTCAGCTCTCGTCGTCGGCACTGCCGGATCGCGCGGACTTGCTCTCAGAGGTGCGGGTGTGGCTGTGGGCGTTGCGTCGGGGAACATCCTCGTCGAGGCCTAGGTGCTCACGAGCGAAGGCGATGGAGTCGGCGAGCATCTTCTCGCGAGACGACTGTTTGCGGACGAATCGGGTGTTGACCTCGACGACGACGTCGCCCTGCCAGTTGTGTTTGGCCAGGTACTGCAGGGTCTCGGCGACGGGCATGGTGCCTTCGCCGGGAACGAGGTGTTCGTCCTTGAGCGAGCCGGCACCGTCGGTGAGGTGGACGTGACGGAGCTGGTCGAAGATCTCGCCCACCGTCTCCAGGGCGTTCATTCCGGCGGTGGAGGCGTGGGAGAAGTCGAAGGTGAGGTCGTCGTAGTCCTCGTCGAGGGGGTTCCAGTCGGGGTAGTAGACCTGGATCTCGCGCAGGCCGGCCCGCCAGGGGTACATGTTCTCCACGGCCAGTTTCACACCGGTCTCTTGAGCGACCTGTCGGACGCCGTCGACGAAGCCGAGGGCGTATTCGCCCTGCCACCGGAACGGCGGGTGGAGAACGACGGTGTCGGCGTTGACTTCTTTGGCGAGATTCGCGGTGATCCGCAGCTTCTCCCAATGGTCTTTGTGCAGGACCCGCGGCAGGAACAGCAGGGTCGGGGCGTGCAGGGAGAGGACGTCGAGACCGGTGTCGCCGGCGAGTCCGTTGATGAGGTCGACATCGCGGGTGTCGGCATTGTGGGTGATCATAATCTCGACACCGTCGTAGCCGTGTTTGGCCGCTTGGGTGAAGGTCTCCTCGACGGTCA
>OMJG01000973.1_pt1 | contig 18544 bp, 18 predicted proteins | sample 1646431 | NCBI WGS metagenome assembly OMJG01 (sample SAMN03771674, study PRJEB25209) | food metagenome | isolation source: Cotija cheese | place: Mexico:Jalisco,Michoacan | collected 2011-12-12
AACTATACCTTTTTCTGAAATCAAAGTCAATTACTGCTGTACCACTGGTTTAGCGTTAACTGATAAATGGATGTTATGTGCTGCTAAAACACGCAAAACTAACATGTTAACATCTGCCTGATCACCTGAAAAATCAGTATCCGGATGCATATTAACAAATACATTGACATCGAATTCATAACCATACGGTGTCACTTGAGAAATTACCGCTTTAACACTATCTGCATCAAAACGTTCATCTAATGATAACTGCCGCATCACCTCTTCGGAAACAGCCACAATTTCTTTCGTATCGGTTTCCAAAGCTAAATAAAACACCAATGAGATTTTTCGTTTTGCTACCCGCGACCAATTTGTAATGGGTTCATTAGACAAGGTTGCATTGGGGACAACGACTAATGCACCATCGGATGTTCGAATCAAAGTCGAACGGAAAGTAATATCTTCTGCTACACCAGCAACAGAGGGTGATTCGATCGCATCACCAATTTGAAATGGCTTTTCAGTAATAATAATAATACCACCAAGCAAATTTTTAATCGGATCTTGAGCGGCCATTGAAACAGCTAATCCTGCTAATCCCAAACCAGCGAAGACACCATTAACATTAATACCCCAGTCAGATAAGATCATTGTGATGGTTAATGCCATGACAATAAATTGCAATGTACGCTTTAAGAACGGCATTACAATCGAATCAACCTCTATATGGATTTTAGCACCAAAGTATTGTAGTAAATCAGTTAGTGATGACATTAACGAATATATCCCATATCCCACACTAAAGATTAAGACTGATTTATTAATTTCATCAACATAATGAAGAATTAACCGTTGTGCGTGTGCAACATGTAGTGCCCAAACCAGACCAGCAAATAGAACCGCAATTTTGACAGGCCTTTCGAACGCAGTTAGAATATCGCGCCAAATTTCAAAACGTTTCGATAATCTTTTTTCAATTTGATTAAAAATTACACTGACAATGCCTTTAGTTACAATGATTGTCACAATAATAATCAACAAAGCGAGTCCAAGTGATTGCCAGTCAAAGTTATCGATTAACCATTTTTGTAAGAGCTTCATAAATGACTCCCTCCATTTTTCCTATAACATTATCATACCTAATTTATTGCTTTCATAAAACAAAAAATAAGAGATTGCGACATTTTATTTTGTCTCAATCTCTCTAAGCTGTCTATAAATTAATACGAATCACCATTTACAATGGAATTTTTAACAACAACATAGTCAACATAACGTAAGTCGTTTAACTGACGTCCACCGGCATATGAAATAGATGATTGTAGATCTTGTTCCATCTCAATTAATGTATCTTCAATCAAGCCACGATATGGCACCAATAATTTCTTTCCTTCGACGTTCTTATATTCACCTTTTTGATATTGTGAAGCAGAACCAAAATAAGTCTTATATTTTGCCCCATCTAATTCGACAATATCACCTGGTGTTTCGTCATGACCGGCAAATAATGAACCAATCATAACCATCGTGGCACCAAAACGCACTGATTTTGCAATATCACCATTATAACGAATACCACCATCAGCAATAATTGGTTTCTTTGCCGCCTTACCACACAATCGTAGTGCTGCAAGTTGCCAACCACCAGTTCCAAACCCTGTCTTTAACTTAGTGATACAAGCCTTTCCAGGACCAACACCGACTTTCGTTGCATCCGCACCAGCATTTTCTAAGTCACGGACTGCTTCAGGTGTTGCCACATTACCAGCAATCACAAATGATTCGGGCAATGTTGTCTTGATATACTTAATCATTTCAATAACTGAGTCTGAATGGCCATGCGCAATATCAATTGTAATATATTCCGGTACCAAATTAGCTGCTTTTAGCTGATCAATAAAATCATACTCTTCTTTTTTAACGCCAACGGAAATTGAAGCTATTTGACCCGCTTCATGAAATGTCCGCACGAAATCCAAACGTGTTTCTGGATTAAAACGGTGCATCACATAAAAATAACCTGACTTGGCTAATTTCATTGCTAAAGCATCATCAATAACAGTCTGCATATTAGCTGGTACCACAGGAATCTTAAATGTATGGTTTCCTAATTTTACTGATGTATCAGCCTCTGAACGGCTGTCAATAATACATTTATTTGGCACGAGTTGGATATCTTCATAGTCAAAAACGGTCGTAAGTTCCATATTATATACTCCTAAGCATTAATGTTCGTGTTTTTAGTTTTTTATCATTTAATTTAACCACCAAATAGATATTATACACAAACTAAAAAAGTTAAACAATAATTTAGTAGTATTAAATGCGAATATTTATTCTTTGCATTGATAAGACCATATTTGTGCTCCTACTAAAAGCTTGGTATACTAATGTGTATACGTAACGGGGTCGTTACGGAATCGACTAGCATTGTTTGGGCTGGTACTGCGTTTAGGGGTTGTGGCCCTATAATCCACTCAGTAGAATTAACTGCAAAAAATTCAAACAATAACTACGCATTAGCTGCCTAAAAAACAGCTGGCGTTGCTTACTTCAGTACTAGTTGCGTGCTAGAGTAAGTCTCAAACTAAGCAACCTGCGCTAAACTTTCTCCGTCTGCGGGAGTTTAGAAGAGGATAATCAGACTGGCTTATTCGATCGCTTGGTAAAACGGCGTGCGGTAAGTGAGAATGAAATGGTTTTACTATGAACGTAGAGGTGTCAGTTGCAAGATGTTAGGACAGGGGTTCAACTCCCCTCGGCTCCATTTAATACCAGCTATAAATGTTGATAAAAACGCCATTCACTTTAGGTGGATGGCGTTTTTGTTTTACATTCAAAAAATAACAACTAACTTATTTGTTAAATTGTATAAAAAAACACCGACAATTTAATGTCAGTGCCTACTTTTTTATAATTGTACTTAATTTTACTAGCCATTGAGTATATGATTACTGCGTTCACTAATAATTATATACAACTATGATTGTTTCCGTTATGATAACTAAGTAGTGAACTTGAGTTAGCTACTCAATGAAACTATACGAGTTAGTGAGTATACCCACACCTTACACATTCTCAAATTCGGGAGGTGTGTTGATGATACAAAAATCTATGGGAGTATGCTCGCATGGTTTCTCTATCTATCTGTATAGCTATTGTGCTAGGCGCTCTGGGCAAACTTGCTATTAACTTAGCAAAAGCCTATGAGATAAAGAAAAACGCTGATAAGCCTTAAAGACTAATCAGCGCTAAATCTAAGCATACTCTCAAACTCGGTCGCCTGTAAGGTCTCGACCACCTTACAGGCTTTTGTGTATGTGTTAATTATACGGTGTGCGTTTCCACTTTGTAAAGCCCTCAGCTCATCTCACATCATGTTTACTATTATCAGTCACATCTGGCTCCTGTTTTGCTGTGATAGTAGCTGTATGCTCGCTTCGTAAATTTGTTCCATAGATTAGATGCCTATATTTTTAAATATGGCTTTGATTTTTTTAGAAATCCATCGGTTGTAACTTATCCTCTTCTGTAATAGGTCGTAATACTTTACATGGGTTACCCACAGCGATCACTCCTGCTGGGATATTTTTGGTAACAACACTCCCTGCCCCGATAATACTACCATCACCAACTTCAACTCCACCACAAATCGTCACATTGGCACCAAGCCAGACATTTCGACCAATGGTTATTGGTGCAGATGTGCCAACGCCAGCGGCACGTTGTTTGGCATCTATCGCATGTCCTGCACACGCGAGACAGGTGCCTGGTCCAATAAAAGCATTTTCTCCGATATGTACTGGTGACGTATCAAGAATTACGCAATTATAGTTAATAACTGTTAACCCATGGGTATGAATATTGAACCCGTAATCACATCGAAATGATGATTCAATGAAAGTTAATGGATGACATTCACCGAGAAGTTCTTGCAACAGAGACTGTCGCTTATCTTTCTCCAAAGGGCTTGTTTGATTATATTTCCAGCACAGAAATTTTGCTTTCTCCTGTAGTTCTGAAGGCATATCTTTATTGTTTGAATAATACCCTTGATTTTGTTTCATTATTTCATCCATATTCATCATTGTCACCCCCTTATAAATTCATTCTTTTCTATTACTAATAGCATAGTGGTTAGCTGATAATCATTCCCCATGCTGCTTGCCACGTAACACATGATCAACGTGTGCCAGAGTTTCATTAATAATATCCAATATATGCGGATCATTAAGCTGATAATAATTATATTTTCCCTGTCTTTCAGCCATAACTAATTGGTGTTCACGTAATAAGGCTAAATTATGAGAAATAACCGATTGTTCAACGCCTAACAACTCACATAATTCATTAACACTCATTTTATTATTTTCTAGAACATAAAGCATTTGCACTCTCACAGGATTGCTCAATAACTTCACAATTTTGTTCATTTCGTTTAAATGTTTATCATCAATCATTGCCACTCACTTTCTATAATAGTGCGATTAAATGACTAATTAACCCACTATCCCAAAATACATATACACCAATTAGGACATAACAAACTTTCATCAGTACTTCACCATAACGATCCATTAGTTCAGTAACGACTTTCATATCTGCTACTAGCTTAACAATAAAAACAATAATAATGGTTAATAATGCGATAATTAAAAGGGCAAAGAAAAAGTTATTCAAGCTTGCACCTGCCATGACGGGCAAAAATATCGCTAGAACACAGCCCGCGCAAACTGATAAATACGTTAATAATACTGTTAAAATAGGCGACAGCTTGCTATTATTATTCTGTTCCTCATCATTATCATGAATAGCCATATAAATTGGCAAAACACCTAATATTCCTAATACCCACTCTGGTAAAAATGATGCTAATACTGCACCCGCAGAATAACTAGCTGTCAACAAAATAATAACACCAATCAAGTAACCCATGATAACTTGTGATATCCGATATTTCTTTAATAGAAATAACAGCATAAAGAAGAAATCAAAATTTACACCTAAAAATGTAATAACCAATACCCCTAAATTCATCAACCAATCCTCCTCATTTATTACATGTTATTTTTAACATATGTAAACATTAACATATGTTAAAAATAAAAAACACTGATTAGTCATAAAAACTAATCAGTGTCCCCTTAACGATTATCATTTTAATCAGCAACAACATCAAAGAATACTGCACCTAATCCTTTGTTGAAAGTTGCCTTCCAGTTACCATCACCTAGTGATTCTGGTAGTAAGAACGTCCCACTTGAAACGCGTTGTCCAGCCTTTAGAGGCGTTCCTTGTTGCTCAAGCTTTTCAGCCAACCAATGAAGTGAATTTAATGGGTTACCTAGTACTTCTGAAGAAACACCGTCTTTTAATTTCTCTCCATTATGGAATAATTCACATTTTACATCAGAGAGTTCATCAACATTGTTAAATAATTGATCTGCGTCTACTTCTTGACCATAAACGACATAGCCTCCAACCGCTGCGTCAGACATTACCATATACTTTGACAAGCTTGGGAACCAATCACTGAAACGTGAGTCAGGGATCTCAACAGCTGGTGCAACCGTTGTCTTATGTAATAATTCCGTCAATGAGTCAGTACTACTAAGGTCTTCCTTCGCTGTAAACAACATTTCGACCTCTGCTAATGGTTCCATTAAGTCACTTCGATATAATGTTGTCGGTGATGAAACAAAGTGGCTCTTAACTTGGGCACCATACAAGGGTGAATCTGAGTCAAACATGTCCTGTGTTTCCTGACTAGTAAGCGATACCTTGTAGCCTCCAACTGCTTCATTTTTTAATTCAGTTAAATGACGCTGAACTTGGTACGCTGTCTCCTCATCAGTAACAACACCCTCGTAATCAGACTCCTGCAATGGTTCGTGTGTCTGATAAGCCTTAAATAAATTCTCTGCTAATTCTTGTTCTGACTGTGATAATTCTTTCGTTGATAATTCTGGCATTGCTTGGTTCATCAATATATCCTCCATAGATAAGGCTCATCCCCACTTATGTCAGCCGTGTGAGGACAAATGCGTCATATTCTACTAATACAAAATCATTAAAACAACTTGTCAATTGCATCAAAAGACTAATCTGGCTTGGACTTTCTTTTGAGCCCTTAATCACCGATTCCATATATCCTCACCTCCTTTAATTACCAATAATTACTACCAAATTAAAAAGCGTCCTTTTAACTATCTATTACAATAGCTAAAAGGACGCTTATGCGCGGTACCACCTTACTTTATAGCATCATCACTGATACTATCTCACACGTACGACATTTATCATACGCTGTCACTATAATGGGTGCACCCAATGTCATCTAATAAATTTTCAACGACATAGTTCCGAGATGATAATCATCTTACTTGCAAGCTGTTTCACACCAACCAACAGTTCTCTGATTACAAATTAAAATGATACTTCTCTTCATCACTTTTTAATTTAAATTTAATTGTTGATGTTAATTTACACCCGATAATTTTAATTGTCAACTAGTTTATATAAAAGTCTGATAAACGTTATCTTTTTTCTAAAACAGACAAGATATTTCTTAACACACCATTCTGATAAAACATCTGGTGTTGAAATTTCGCACGTTCACTTTCTACGGCTTGCATTGCTTGATTTGAAACTTGTTTCTTTAAGGTCTCTTCGTTAGCTTCTTGAGCGGCTTGTACCTCTGAAATTAGAGTTAACAAGGCATAGTAATAGCCTAAAAACCAGCCATTAAAATAAGGCATGATGATACTTTCAAAAACTAATTGATTATCATGGTGGGCAGTAACGGCATGGTATTCTTCCGCTAGCATACTATTAATTTGGGCATCTAATTCTTTGTGTTGCTCAGTCACCCATAATTTTTTAAAATCATCACGCGCGGCATGCTCTACACGATCTATCCAAGCAGCTGACTGATTTTCTGCCTGAACACCTTCGCTTAAACCAACAATCAGTAAATAAGCTGCTTCGTATCCTCGCTGCATCCCCAACTCTAATACCGGCTTTAAGATTTTATTTAATTGTTTGGTATCCAGGGTGGCATTAATTGTCATCAATGTCTGTTTCAAATCATCTTTTAACATAATTTCCTCATTATTTTCCACTTTTTGATAATCACTATAACATAAGTTATAAACAAAAAACCGAAGACGTTGTCCTCATTAATTGGACGTCTTCGGTCAATTTAAAAATCTTATGCTAATGCACCCATTGGATCCCATGGTGCTAATTCTTTAGGTTCACTATTTTCATAGATATCACGTAGTTCATCAGGAAGGTATTCCTTCTTAATAACAACTTGATAGGTAAATTGGTCAAACCATTCATCAGACATTGTAAAGTAACCCTTGTGGCCATTCTTATCACCCCATGAGTTCTCAACCTTCCACTTTGTAGGCTTGCCGTCTACAAGGTCAACACCAGTTAAGACCATCGCATGAGTCATCAATGAATCACCATAATCCAAGCGTTCTGCCTTAGTCATACTGAAATCAATATCGAACAAGCTATCCTCGTCATACAATTCCGTATCCATTAAGCCAGCTTCACGATCTAACTTTGGTCCCATATCAACACCGAACCAAACGTTTTCGCCAGCAGAAAGCTGCTTGATGGCTAATTCCTTAAATGTCGCCAAATCAAGATTCAAATGCTTAACGTCACGGCCCCCAACAACAGAACCTAACATGCTAACACCGTAAGTTTGTTTGTATGGCTTATCATCAGTTGGTGCATTAATGATTGAAATATAGTCACTAAGATTCCAGCCAACATACTTCTTGAAGAAGTCTTGTGGTGTAATACCTTGCTCACGATGGAATTCGTCATCCTTATCACGGAATGAAAAATCAAATGTCAAAGGTGGTTCACCAAATGTTAATGACAACATGTGGTAGTTTTCTTTATTGAACGCCGCAAGCTTGGCTGATACTTCATCATCAGTAGCATTCTGTGCAACTAATTGACGCAATGCAATGGCATCTTTACGTAACTTACCGTTGAACAAACGGTTAAGTTCAGCAGAGTGAGATGATGCTTGTGATTCTGGGAAAGCTGATTGTGGTACAACACCATATTTTTCAATAATGGCAACAATCATATCCCATTGGCCACCATCTTGTTGTGGTGTCGCTAACAAGAAGCTCACTTCACGGTCAGTTGTTGGCTTATCTGCGGTTGCCAAAATATTATTATAGAAATAATTTGCCTTCTCTAACTTATCCCAGAAGAATGTGTAACTTTGTGATAATTCAAAGTCGCCTGGCAAACCATGCGTTGACTTCATATCATGACGCATTGTGTTTAATGCGGCAAACATCCAGCAACGTCCTGATCGCAACTGATTAGCAACTGGTGAACTTTCCAAATCAACACTAAATGTTGGTGTCAATTCACCAGCACGTTGATTATCACGTGCTGACTTTAAGATACCATTAGTGGTAATAGCACCACGTAAAACTTCTGACTTAGAACTTTCATTGACAGATTTTTTAAATGCTGCTAATTGTTCTTGGGTAATTTCACTCATTTTTTAACCACCTTTTTCTAATAATCACTTAAGTTTATCGCTTTCGCCACTATTATGCAATGTGACACAGATCTGCTACGAAATGTTAATTCGGTAAGAACGGTAAACATAACCCTTCGATTGCAAGTTTGAAAGCTCAACATTAAATACTTGATAACCATCACGAGTTACTTCGATAATATTAGAAGCATCCCCATTCTTAGCATTTAAGTAACCAAAATCAATTAGGGAATTACCATTATCTAGTTGTCGATTTGAACCAATTCGGTCAGTAAAATTAGCTTCACCTAATGCTTGACCATATGACCGGACTTCTTTGGCAGTCATCGTCTTCAAATCAATTTTTAACTCACGACCAGCTGAGTACTTACCTGACGTCTTTTTATCACCATATGAAACGGCATAATTATTATCATAGAATGAAATCGTTTCTTGACCATCTTTTTGTGAACCAGCTATCACGCGAGCATCATGCTGACCACCATTAATCGTAGTCCCCTTCGCATAGCTCAAAACATGTTTCTGCCACTTCTTCGGCCAATCAGTTTTATCACGCCCTGATAGAATCCAAACCGGTTGCATGGTCTTATAGTTAAACTTCATAACCAAATCTTGGTGACGTGAAGAAATGATAATGCTGTTATCTTTTTTATCATAATTAATCGCATTTTGGTGTAACCAGTCAACCTTACCATCAGAACGCTTTGTTGCATCATATTGAGCATAAGTATCCATTGGGAAAATACGCTTAAAGTCAATCACGCGGGCAACTTTACCAGTTTTACGATTAATTTCAACCATTGTATCCTCAATAAACTTCGAACCATCAGAAACTGTGGCTAACAAGTTACCATTTGGTAATTCGATCACATCATGATGAATAGCAGTTGTTTCACCATCTGACTTATTCTTAGCCTTTAGGTTCTCAGTTGATGATGTTTTATTACTGAATTGGTAGTTCCGATAAATCTTACCCAAATAATTGGTTTCAACTAAATCATTATAAACAAGCTTACTGTTATCTTGCTTACGAAGAATCAACAAATGACCATTCTTCAATGTTTTAAAAATATGTTGATTATATTCCGTTGAAAACCAACGAATCTGTCCGTCCGCGTCAATCGCAAACGGTTCTTTGGTTGTTCGGGTAAAGACCGTTAAACCATTTTGTCCAATGGCCATTTGTTTTTTATCAGCCATCTTCACATTAATATTTACATCAGCCAAAGCCTTAGGTAATGGTTGGGTTTGCATCTCAACTGTTTTCTTTTCGACACGACCATCTTTGTAAGTAATTGTAAATTCGACCTTATTAGCCGTATTTACATATAGCCCTACCACATTAATGCGGTGCTTTTTTGTATTTTTGTTTGTACTATTAGTAATCGACGTACCACTAGACTTACCAACAACCGTGTAACTTACCTTTGCAGCTTCATCGGTATGAAAAATCGCCAAAGCTGTTAGTGGTGATGTTTTATACGGATTTGTTTTCACAAACATATTGTCAGTTGTATACTTACTATCTTTTTCTGCCTGTGAATAGTTCTTTTCTAAATTATCTTGCTCAGAAATCAACTTATTACTTAAATGAACCCCCAAATTAGATTTAATTTGCGTATTCGTTAACAACTTTGGATGGCTTTCACGGTATACTTTATGGCCGTAAAAACCACCAATACCAATCAAAATAATAATAACCAAAACCCATATCCAACGGGACCACTTTTGATGCTTCAATTTATCACCCATGCGAGCTCCTTTTTTATGTATAAATGTGTATTAACATCTAAACTAAATGATTACACTATTCAAATCAAGATATATACCAAAAATTAGATTTTTCTTATGAATATAACAAAAACGCCTATCCGGGCAAGATAGACGTTTCTGGATCAAGCTGTTCATTATACATAAACAGCGATCTATTAAGGAGTAGGTTGTTTAAAGCGTAATTCTTTAAACGATTAGGTAAATTTCTATGAGTGTGGGCTGTTGATAGGAATGGGCTTTCCTTATCAACAGTATTTATAATAAAGGCACCGACTTAAATAAAATATAAACCTGACTAAAATTAACCTTTAATTTGAAAAACCATCAAAAAAGTGGTTCTGGTTACCCATAAGGTAACACAAAACCACTGTCCATCATCTATTTAAGAGTAGAAAATATGAATAAGGTTGATGACTTACATTCAGTATAGCATAAAGAATGATAAACTCAATCATTTTTCTAATTAATATCTAATTTTACTTTGCTAAAAACCCAAAATAAGCAATAACAAAAATACTTAATATGATACGATACCAACCAAACGCCTTAAAGTCGTTGTTCTTAATATAATTAAGCAAGAATCTAATCGATAGATAAGCAACAATAAATGATACCACTGTTCCGGTGATTAAGACCATTGTTTGTGTCCCAGTAAAAGCACCACCATGACTAAAATACTTAAATATTTTTAGGAAGGAAGCACCGAACATCGTTGGAATAGCAAGGAAAAATGAAAATTCCGTTGCTACAAAACGAGATGTACCAATCAAAATAGCTCCCAAAATCGTTGCCCCAGATCTTGAAGTTCCTGGAATCAACGAAAGCACTTGAAAGGTTCCAATAATAAATGCTGTTTGGTAAGGTAAATTATTTAAACTCGTAAAATGAGGTGTACGTTGTTCATTACGATTTTCAATAACGATGAACAAAATACCATAGATCAAAAGTGTTGCAGCAACAACTTGCCAGTTCATTAGGTGCGCATCCATCCAGTCATTCAACAATAACCCGATAATCACTGACGGAATCACAGCAACCAATACTTTCAACCATAGAATCCAAGTATCATGCTTTTCAATTGTATTTTTCTTATTAGACAAGGGATTTAATTTATGGAAATAAATAACAACAACTGCCAGAATGGCACCTAGTTGAATCACCACATTGAACATATCCGTAAACTGCGTTGACTGTTTCATTTGGATAAATTCATCGGCCAAAATTAAATGACCTGTAGAACTAATTGGCAGAAATTCTGTAATACCTTCAACTATTCCCAGAATAACTGCCTTAATAATATCGAACATCGTTTAAACCTCTATTATATTTAGATTTTTTATAATCAAATTTAAGAATGCCATACACTAGATAATCATGTCAAGCGAATAACAGTTCACCTAGCCGTTAAAAAAGATCGAAATTCATCCTTCTAAAGATGGTTATTTCGATCTTTATACCTAAGGTAGGTAGTAATTAAACCTACCCTTTCATTCTTTTTTCTCTCCAAGCACAACTCTTATCATATCAGGATAAACCCCGCCATCCTGATTTCTTTTCATCACGAGAGCCGTGAGAGCTTGTTTTAAATACTTTTCATTTTGGTCATTTATGGCTCACCACGTTGCGAACCCACCCATTGCTTTCACTGTGATATGTCCCGTATCAACATAAACATTTTGTCGACCTTCGATGTAATAATCATAGACAATTACATTTCTATCCTCATGTTGCTTGATGACGGTTAACATATTACTTCTCACTTTTTATTGACTATCGAGCTGGGCGACTCAACCATTATAACGCATCTCACGTTAATTACCAAAAGTTGATATCAAACACACTTCCTCTAAGCCCGGTTTAATCACCTAGTAGTTCTTTGGCAAGGTAGAAGCAACCATAAATACCTGCATTATCACCATTACCCACAGAAACAATATAATTATCTAATTCTGGCACTGCCAAATAATCGTGCAATTGTTCAGCAAAAGACTGACGAACCATTGGTAACAAAATATCCCGGTGTGGTACACCACCACCAAAGACGATTCGTTCTGGACGAAGAGTTGCTGTATAAGTAACAGCTGCTTGTGCCAAATAGAATGCCTCTATCTGCCAAGCTAAGTGATCATCAGGTAGTTCTTTCGCTGAAACTCCCCAGCGCTCTTCCATTGCGGGACCAGCTGCCAAACCTTCCAAGCAGTGGTCACCATGGAAAGGACAATGACCAGCATAGTGATCCTGAGGGTGCTTAGCCATCATAATGTGACCAGCTTCAGGATGTGAATAACCACCAACAAATTGACCATTTGCGATAATCCCTGCCCCAACACCAGTACCAACAGTTAGATAGACAATATTGTCAACATCTGCAGCAGAACCTGAAACATACTCTGCCCAACCTGCAGCATTAACATCAGTTGTCCAATAATAAGGAATGTCTCGCCATTCTTTCATTGCACCAAGAAAATCAAATCCTGACCATCCCCGCTTAGGTGTATCTAGTACATACCCATATGTCGCACTATCAGTTCTAACATCAATTGGTCCAAATGAAGCAATGCCAATTGCCGCAATATCTTCATATTGATCAAAAAATTCCTGTACTTTTTGGATAGTAGTCACACCATCTTCCGTTGGAAAACTTTCACGAGCAACCACAGACTCTGGTTCTTCAACTGGCGCGACGGCCACCACAAACTTCGTTCCACCTGCTTCAATTGCACCAAGTAATGCCATTTGGCAATTCCCCCTAAAATTTATAGTATACTGGTATTTTAATCGATTACCACATTAATTGCAATCGTTTACAAATATTGTTATAAAAGCATTTCAAACGTTTACGCTTTTTCCTAAAATTAATAGCCTATAAAAAATATATCAACATAAAAAAACGCCTACCTTGCGCGTTTAGGTAGACGTTTTTGTGTGGCATCGATGTCTTTAACTTTCGTTATTAACTCCACAACATTTTGAATATGCTCCTATTATAACGTATTCTCCGAAAAAATGGCGAATTACTTTTTAATTAATCGACGATACATCCAAACTGTTAAACAATAATAGATAGTGTACAAACATACAATGCCAATTAAAGAAGGTACAAAACCAAGATAGGCATTGCTTGCACCGGCCATTAATGGCGCAAACATTTGCAAGCCGAATATAACATCTAAAATACCAATCGCCATTGGGATAACAAATAAGATACCCAAATCAACCGCAATTGTTTGCGTGATTTTTTTCTCACTCGTACCAATCATCGCTAAGACACGGTAACGATTCCTATCGTCGGCAACGCCTGACAAGGTCTTAAACATTAACGTCGCCGCCAACATTGCTAAAAACCCAATTCCTAGGAATATTCCCATGAACTCAATACCACCAAAAATTCCTTTTAACTGACCATAAGTTGCATATGATCCGGTAGCAAACTCTGACTTTGTCCCAACAATTTTTTCTTGTAACTTTTGGTTATGTGATAATGCCTGATCATTGGCCATCATGTCAGATACTTTAACCATTTGGATCGTACGAGGTGTCCCATGCGTCATCATTGCTGATGCATTTTCTGTCACAACAGCTTTAGCACCATACTGCTGATTTAAAATTTGATTAGCAATGCCATCTAATGTGTAATCATACGCTGCCTTCTTTTTTAACCAATCACCAGTTACCCACTTTGTCTGCAATCCTGAACCGTTTTTTGCTGATACTTTTGTTGGCAATTTATGTTCGTTAAACTCTGTTGCATTAAAATAAACAGTTTGTCCTTTAACAACATATTGGTAATCTTGCTGCCATTGCACGCCTTTCAAGTTGTCTGTATTAACTTTATCTGTGGTATAAACTGCTGTCACTGGGTATGTTTGTTCAGCCTGACTTGGTAACATACGATAATAGCCTTGTCCAACTGACATTGCGCCTAATGCCAAAGCAAACATAACGGCAATCGAAGACAATATTCGTTGGTAATCAGGCAAACGAAAGGCAAGCTGTCCATTAATAAAGGCACGCAATCCATGCAAACTATACGTTGAATTTCGGATCCAATTCGTTAGCATTTTTAATGTTCGACTGACAAACCAATATGTTCCCAAAACATTTAGTACCAAGATGACAACAAAACCAGATAAGCCAATCTTAACAATATTAGGCATCAAAACATAACTAATCACTAATAAGCCCAGACCAATTAAACCAAGCAATGGATCAATTACCTTGTGTACGACCGGTTGATTAACTCGTTTATTAGCTAATAACAACGTTAAAGTATCTTGCTTACGCAAACGATGCCGATTATACAAACCATTTAACGTAAATAACACAATGAAAAACATCAATGTAATAATCACTGATTTCATTGAAATAGATTGCCAATGGGCTAATTTCACACCCAAAAGGCTCATTAAGTAGTGACTACTTAATTCTGTTAAAGCAAATCCAATCAGAATCCCAATAATTGTTGCAATAACTCCGATACTTAAAGTTTCTCGCAATAACAAAGAACCGATTTGCTTCTTTGTTGCACCAAGCATTGACATCAATCCATACTCAGATTGTCGTAATCTTAACAAAAAGCCGTTTGCAAAATTTAAATAGACAAAAGTAATTAGTCCTAACAGTATTTCACCAATAACAAAGATAACTGAAATCTGGGACACAATCGTGTTGGATTCTAAAAATGCACGATTCGTGGCCATTGCGCTAAACATATAAAAGATAGCAGCCGAAATAATCAGGCCAACAAACAAGACAATGTAGTCACGCCATTTAGACCGCAATGATTTTAAAGCAATTCCAAACATACGCTCCTCCTAATTGAAATTTCCTAATTCAGATAACACTTGTTGATAGAAAGCTTCTATTGAACGATTGTCACGGCTAATCGTTTTGGTAATTTGGCCGTCTGTTAAAAACAAAATGCGTGAAGCAAATGACGCTGAGAAAGCATCATGGGTTACCATGATAATCGAAATGCCTTCATTCTCATTAATCTGGTTCAAATAGTTCATCATTTCGCGTGCATTCTCTGAATCTAACGCACCGGTAGGCTCATCACCGAAAATAAGAGTTGGGTTGTGCACTAAAGCTCGTGCAGCTCCCACTCGTTGTTGCTGCCCACCAGACAATTCAGTTGGATATTGTTTTAAATAAGACTCAATATGTAGCAACTCGGCCACTTTTTGAACAGCCTTTTTAATGTCCTTGGGACTAACTTTTTGCAAAGTGAGTGGTAAACTAATATTTTCCTGAACGGTTAAACTCTCAATTAAATTATAATCTTGAAAAATAAATCCCATGTCCTGCCCACGGAATTTGGCAATTTCGGCATCATTCATTTGCAAAATATTTTTATTATTAATGGTCACCGATCCGGACGAGGGCTGCATTAACGTTGAAAGAATATTTAACAATGTTGATTTTCCCGACCCTGATGGTCCCATGATTGCCACAAACTCTCCCTTGTCGACTGTTAACGATAGATTGTGTAGTACTTCATGTGCTACCCCTGCTGTACTTGCATATGTCTTATTTAACTGATTGGCATTTAGAACTGGTTCAGTCATGATTTTTCTCCTAATTATTATTTCATTTATGTTACAGACAATACTATACAAAATCTAATATTAGATTGTCAAATTATATTTTTGGTTTTCAAAAAAATAATGGCTATCAGAATAACTAAATGTTATCCTAATAACCATTACAAAATTAAACTTCTGGCAACTTTAAGTCCTTTGACTCAACTAACTGCAATTTATCAATAAAAATGTATTTCATAATCAAGGCCATAGCAATCGGTACAATGAAGAAAGTTAAGATAACTCGCAAGCCAATCCCACTACCAGCTGATTCGTTCAGAGCTGTGATAGGTCCAATGAAACCTGACATACCAAATCCTGCAGAGAAGGGCGTTCCTGACATACTTAGTACACTAGAAACACCACCTGCAACTGCTGATGCAATTATGACAGGAATAAATAACTTTGGCTTTGACAACATATTAGCCATTTGAATTTTTGGTGAACCCATGAAATGGGCAATAAATAGCCCCCATGAATTCTCTTTCATGCTCATAATAGCTAATACAATTGAAGCCGTCACAATACCAGTATTAGCGGCACCAGCACCAATACCCGTCAACCCAATCGCAGTTGCGATACCAACTGAAGATAATGGTGAAACAATCAACACAGCAAAAATAATACCTAACAAGATACCCATAACTAGTGGCGCCGTCTGTGTGGCAGCATCAACGACCGCACCAATCGCATCTTGAATCGCTACCATCACTGGTAATGTTAATAGCCCTAAACCACCACCGACGACCAAAACCGCTAATGGTTCAAACACTGCTCGTAATTGTCCTAATAACTTATGAAAGACAATCGTTACAATACTTGCCATAAAGGTTGTTAACATAATATTCAGAATCACACCCGATCCACTAATAACATACTGTCCACCGTGAACCGTCACGACCCCTGAAGCAATAAATGTTGCCAAAGCCATTGATGCACTTTCAACGGTACCAAACTTAAGCAAGGCACCTACTGCAAATGCTGCAATAATTGGTAACGCACTTTGCGCTAACGTCACCATCATGGTCAGTGTTTTAACAATTTCTATTTGAGGCATTGCTGCCAATAACTGGCTCACAATTGCTGCTGGAATCAGTGCCACAATAATTCCGCTAGCATTCCCATTTAAAATAGCCGAGCCAAATTCTTTTTTACTTAATTTTCGCGCTTCCATATGATTTCTCCTGTTTTTATTCATCCATTATCTGACTATCATCAGTACTCAATTTTTCCAAATAAAAAACTGAGTACTTTCTTTGAAAATACCCAGTCCCGATGTGCCTTAACAGCTAATTAAGTCATATTTATTTGGTTCCGGATATTTTCTTTATCCGAAACCTAGCAAAAATGCTTTTGGTCATCTCGGATAGTCACCTAAAAAAACCAAAAGTAAAATACACTGATCCAGTTGTTAACATCTTATGTACCATCATTTTTGCTCCTTTGTTTAATTGATAAGTATAATTCTAATCTATTTTTCATTTTTGTCAACACGTTTTAATCATTATAAATAAAAAAGCGCCGTATATCTACGACGCTTTGTACATAAAATGTACTAGATAGTCATTAGTTTAACTACCACGGGGAATAACTATAGTATATCGATATGCTATAAAATATGCGAATAATCTGTTTATAATTATTTTCTAACAAAGAAAATAAAATGCATAAAAAAATCGCTCTGCGTATCCGCAAGGCGACATGGTGTGGTTGACGACCCACAAAATATTTTTTGATTGTGAAAGCGTTGATGTTGATAAAGAGTCGTCTCATCACCCTCTTACTGCTCGAACTGTTAAATAAGTTATCATTCTCATTTTTTCTGAAGGAGAAGAGTTTTCAGCAAGTTTCTGAGATTAAACAATCATTCGAACAGTAAGAGTGAAATGCGACAATTAACATCCTAGCGGTCCCCATCCGCTAGTGTTTCATAATCTTGATTAGTTTTGCATACGTTCCCCCGTATCCTTAACACATTTATTATTGTAAGCGTTTCCAATGAATTTGTAAACCCCCTACATGAAATTAATTTCATTTTATTGGTATGGATGCCATTAATTATATGTATTTATAATTAAATTCTATCAAATATTCTTTGTCCAAAGAAAAAGGAGCTAGAAATCTCATTCCTAGCTCCTTCTTATTCTATTAGTTATTTCTTACTTTGCATACTCGATGGCACGCGATTCACGAATAACAGTTACTTTAATATGGCCTGGATAATCCAAATCGTTTTCAATTTGGTTTCTAATATCACGGGCTAAGACAGTTGATTCAATATCTGAAACAGCTGCTGGTTCTACAATAACACGAACTTCTCGGCCAGCCTGAATAGCATATGATTTTGCAACACCATTAAATCCATTTGCAATAGATTCAAGTTGTTGCAAACGTTGAACGTAGTTCTCCAACGACTCTGATCGTGCACCTGGTCGTGCTGCTGAAATTGAATCTGCAGCAGCAACCAGAGCGGCAATCACAGAGTCTGGCTCAACATCCCCATGGTGTGATGCAATCGAGTTAATCACAACCGGACGCTCTTTGTATTTCGTTGTCAATTCGACACCTAACTCTACATGAGAGCCGTCTACTTCATGATCTATGGCTTTACCAATATCGTGTAATAATCCTGCGCGCTTGGCAAGCGTAACGTCCTCCCCTA
>OMJG01000974.1_pt1 | contig 18517 bp, 25 predicted proteins | sample 1646431 | NCBI WGS metagenome assembly OMJG01 (sample SAMN03771674, study PRJEB25209) | food metagenome | isolation source: Cotija cheese | place: Mexico:Jalisco,Michoacan | collected 2011-12-12
TTTTTTATACCTCAAATGTGGCCGTTCCACGTAAATCTAACGAGAGAGGATTTTTCATTATGAAACGAGAATTTTTAAAAAGTTTGAACCTAGACGATAAAGTCATTGAACAAATCATGTCGAAAAATGGTGCCGATATTGAAAATGTCAAAAAGTCATTTGGGGATGTCGACTCAATCAAGCAAGAAAATGAATCTTATAAAGCTCAAATTGCTGAAAGAGATAAAGATATCAAGAAATTATCTAAGCAAGTAAAAGATAATGATGACTTGTCCAATCAATTCAATGAACTTCAGAACAAATATAAAGTTGATACTGAAAAGTTGGAAGGTAAACTTCAAGAAAATAAGTTGAATACTTCCCTAAATGAAGTTTTGACTGCTGCAAAAGTTCGTAATCCAAAAGCAATTAAAGGTTTATTGAATATGGACGACATCAAGTTAAATGATAAAGATGAGTTGATTGGTGTTAATGATCAACTAGAAGCACTTAAGAAGTCTGATAGTTATTTATTTGATGAAGGTCAAAAACAATCATATAACCCTGGTGGCGGTGATGGTTCTAATGACAAAGATGATGTTCAAACACTAACTAATATATTTAAAGGAGAGCAATAAAACATGCCAACAATTAATTATGCCGATGCATATCAACAAGCTATTCAACAAGCATTTTACGATGGTCATTTATTTTCTGCTGCTTTATGGAATTCACCATCAAATGCATCTATTAAATTTGATGGAGCTAAACACATTAAATTACCACGTTTGACTATTGATGAAGGTCGTCGTGATCGTACACGTCGAACAATTACACAGCCTGCAGCAAACTACTCAAATGATTGGGATTCATATGAATTGGAAAACGAACGTTACTGGTCAACACTGGTAGACCCATCAGATATCGATGAATCTAATATGGTAGTGTCATTGGCAAATATCACTAAGCAATTTAATTTGGATGAAAAGTTGCCTGAAAAAGATAGATATATGTTTAGTAAGTTGTATCAAGAAAAAGTTAAAGCCGCTGATGGTGGAATTAATACTGATACTTTGGATGAGAAGAATATTTTATCTGCTTTTGATAATATGATGGCTAACTTTGATGAACAACGTATTCCACAACAAGGACGATTTCTATATGTAACACCAAAGGTAAACAAGATGTTGAAGAATGCAGAAGCGTTGAATCGTTCAATCATTTTAACTGATCCAAGTAAAATCAATCGTACTGTTTATAGTTTGGAAGATGTGACAATCAATGTTATTCCTTCTGACTTAATGCAAACTGCTTTTAATTTTACAGTTGGCTCAAAGGTTGAAGACGATGCAAAGCAAATTGAAATGTTTTTGATTTTTAACGGTGTACAAATTGCTCCTGAAAAGTATGCTTTTGCTGGATTCGATGCACCATCTGCTGCTAATAGTGGTAATTATTTGTATTATGAAGAATCATATGATGATGTTCTTCTTTTGAAGACTAAGACAAAAGGAATTGAATTTGTTATTGCTGACAAGCCAACAACAGACCCAAAAGCGTAGCCCCTAGCGATTCAAAGCCTACTGAAAGTAATACGGTAGCTGAAATTACGGCATGGTTAGATGCTCATAGCATTGATCACACAGGTAAAACAGCTAAAGCCGATTTGTTAGCTTTGATTCCTAATGAATAGGGGATGATTAAATGATTGAATTTCCAAGGAAGAATAAAATTATAGCGAAATTAGCCATATTGGTTCCGGATAATGGTAATGAGGATTATTCAAGCATTATTGATTTTGTGGTTGATAAAGTGGTTAGTGATGTTAGTAATTACATTCATTTCCCCATTGATTCGATACCTGAAGAACTTGATATGACTATTGTTTCTATGTGTATGCAACTATTAGATACTCACGAATTACTAAAGCCAGTGGATGATAGAAATGATGGCGTTTCTTCTTTATCCGAAGGAGACGTTTCAGTATCATTCAAGACACCAGCAGAAGTATATTCAACGCTTCAAACAGTTAATTCAATTACTGATAATTTCGTGGCTCAATTAAACAGCTTTAGGAGAGTTAAACGATGAAATCAGTGTTTGAAAAGATGAATGGAATAATTGAACGTGTTTGGAATGACCGAGTAACTATTACAGGTGTAAAAAATGCTAGACGAGGTCCCTTTAGTGAAGATGAAGTTGTTACTATTTGTGAGAATCGACCAGCTAAGGTGATTTTGGGTAGTCAAAAAACTAGTAATCAATCTGAATTTGGAACTGATCAGTATGATGCTAAATTATTGATTGATAATGATGTTTCTATCCCTGCTGGAGCAAGAATTACGGTTACTGATGTAAATGGTCACGTTACTAAATACAAGCGTTCTAGTAAAGGATATCGTGGTTACGTTAGTCATCAAGAGTTAGCAATGGTTCGTGATGAAAAAGCTAAGGATGTGATTGATGATGGCATGGGGCAAGATTGATGATGCTCAGTTTCAAGAATTTGCTAACAAAGTCAAAGGAAAAATTGATTCTGGATTATTGAAACAATGTATTGAGAAAACTGCTTTAAAAGTAGGAACTCAAGCACTAAAAAATGTTAAGTCGATGACTCCTGTTAAAGAAGGTAATCTGAGAAGGCAATGGTCAGTTATTGGACCTACGTATTCTGGACATGTTTTTGTAATCGAATTACAGAATAACGCTGAATATGCTTCGTATGTAGAGAATGGTCACAGGCAAACACCAGGGCGATACGTTCCAGCAATTGGCAAGCGACTCAAAGCTAGTTGGGTTCCAGGGACTCACATGTTAATGAAAACAATGTTTGAAATTGATGCTCAGATGCCACAATTGTTATCGCCAATACTTCGAGATTTAGGAGGTTTGTTTGATTAATGAAAAGCATTGTTGAGTTGATTGGGAATGAACTTCATAGATTATTTCCAGATGTACAAATTAATAGGGAAAACCGTGAAGGTGGCTTTGAAGAGCCATCTTTTTTTGTTGAAAAAGTGGATACAGGTGTGAAACCTGAATTATTTAATGTTCAAAATCGCAAGTATTCTTATCAAATTGTTTATTTTCCTGAAGTTAAACGACCTAAGGAAGATATGGAGATTGTGGAAGAAACATTGTTGGATAAGTTTATTAATCTATCTGATTATGCAACGCTTCGTAATCGAGAGTTTAATCAATCTGATGATAATACTTTGCAAATGACTTTTGAGGTGTGGATTAGAGCGTACAAGCCTGATGACACGCCAAAGCAAGCACAAATGAAATTTTATGGAGGAATTGCAAATGACGATTGATACATATAGCAAAGAATCTTTGATCAATAGCGTTGGTTTTTCTCATATGGATAAAGATATTTTAAAAATCGTCCTGGATGATTCGAAAAAATATTCATTACGGGATGCCAAACGAGAAATAACCAAATTTAAAGGAGGAATCAAGTAATGGGTGGAACTTGGACAACACAAAATAAACGTCGACCAGGTGCTTATATCAATACGATTGGTGCTGCACAACCAAAAGCTGATACCAATCTAGGTCGAACACTCTTGGTCAACAATGTCACTCTTAATTGGGGTGCCAAAGGTGTTACTGAATTAAATTCAAATTCAGATTTTAAGGCTTTACTAGGTGAATCATTAGATACACCAGAATTAGGAGCTTTGAGAGAAACTTTGAAGGGTGCTTTAACAGTACTTTTCTTAAATGATAATGATGGTGATAAAGCGACAATTTCAAACGATGCTTTGCCTTGGAATTTTACAGCTAAATATCCTGGTACCAAAGGTAATGAATTGCATGTGACGGTTGTTAAGGATCCAAACGATACAACTAGAATTACAGTTTCAACTATTTATGGTACTGAGGTTGTTGATCAACAAGTTATCAGAACAACCACGGCTAAAGGCTTGAAATCAAACGAGTATATTGATGTTGCATTTACAACTGATGAGGTACCTGGTGTTGAGGACAAACCAGCAACAAATAAGTTAGAGTCGCTTGCAAACTCAACTACCTACGATTTGACTGGTGGAACAACTAAACCAATCGAAATCACAGAATTATTAAATGAAGCTTTAGAAACTGAACAATTTAATGTTGTCACTGCTGCAGGTTTTGAACCTAAAAATGAAATTCATCCATTGATTGCGACAGCGGTTGAACGTTTACGTGATGATGAGGGTTATAAAGTCCGTGCTGTTGTACCAGTTTATGAAGGCGGCTATGAATATGATCATGAGGGTGTATCAGTAGTAGCTAATGGTGTGATTTTAGAAGATGGAACTGTAATTGATACAACAACTGCAGCAGGATATTTTGCTGGAATTTCTTCAGCGACTGATTCAAGTAAATCATTAACTTATTCAGAATACCCAGGTGCTATTTCAACAAATCCATCATTGAACAATGAACTAACGATTAAGGCATTGAATAGTGGTTGGGTTGTCTTTACTGCTAAACGTGGTGGCCGTGTAGTCATTGAACAAGACATTAATTCATTAACAACATATTCAGACAAGAAACCTAAGGACTTTAGCAAGAATCGAATTATTAGAACCTTAGATCAGATTGCTACTGATACTGAAGATGTTTTTGAAACGATGTTCATTGGTAAGGTCAATAACGATTCAACTGGTCGTGATTTGTTTAAAGCTAATCGAGTTTCATATATGTCTAACTTGATGAAAGCAGGAATTGTGGCAGACTTTGAGTCATCTGATTTAACTGTAGAACCTGGTAATGATAAGGATTCAATCGTAGTTAATTTAGCAGTGACACCAATCGATTCAATGGAAAAACTATACATGACAATCGTGGTCGAATAGAAAGGAGCAATTAGATATGGACGAATCAACTAGTACAATTGGTAGCTTTTTAAATGGTCGAGATACTATTTCTACAAAGGATGCCAAACTTTATATCACAATTGATGGTAAAGTAATTCCTTTGATTGAGGGCAATAAATTTACAGCTAAGTTGGAAAAGAATAAGGAAGACGTTCAAACTCTTGGTAGTCGTTGGAAACATAAGAAAACAACTAGTGTTGAAGGAACCGGTACATTAGGTGGTTATGTAATTAGTTCAGCTTGGTTGAAATATGCTTTACCTTATATTCAAGGTGGCAAGGATTTGTACTTTGAAATTACGATGACTATTGAAGACCCAACATCACGAGCTGGTAAGCAAACTATTCATTTAGGTGAAGTCAACTTGGATGATATTCCTATTGGTGATTTTGAAGCTGATGACGGAGTTATGGAGTGGGAATCAGACTTTACCTTTGAAGAAGTAAGTTTAGTAACACCATTTACGGGGTTTGAAATTTAGGAGGAGTTTTATTTATGGCAGATATTAAAGATTTTTTAATGGCCAACGTTAATACCGAAGAACAAACAAAGGAAATTAAATTTAGTAGATTTAAATCTCCTTTTGTAATCAAGGCGTTGACGGCCGAAAAGAATTCAGCATTACAAAAGCAAGCAACTAGACGTGTTCAAGATAGAAAGACCCGTCAAATGATTTCAGAAATGAACCAAGAAAAGTATGTTGATTTATTGATTGAATCTAGTGTTGTATCTCCTGATTTGAGTTCAGAAGAATTGCAAAAATCATGGGGATGTTTGGCCGACCCAGCAGGTTTGTTAAAGAAGATGCTACTAGCTGGAGAATACGCAGACCTTGCTGATCAGATTCAAGAGCTATCAGGATTTGATTCTGAAGATATTGATACGTTGGTAGAAGAAGCAAAAAACTAACCAAGTCTGGTGCAAACGGAGATTTCAATTATTACTATTATTGTTTGAATGAATACCATTGGACACCAGAAGTTTGGATTAATTTTAATGACCGTGAAAAGGCACTGATTATTGCGGGAATTGATATGAGAAATGCAGAAGAGAAAAAACAACAAAAAGAAGCAGAAAGAAAAGCTAAGTCCAAATCACATCGATAGGAGTTAGCTTTTTATTTTTGTCTAGAAAGGAGGTTAAATATGGCAACTATTAGTGCCTCTATTAAAATTTTTGATGGGTTTACTGCACCATTAAAAAAGTTACATTCAGGTTTAAGTGAAGGTCAGTCAGCGTTCGGAAGATTTAAAGCAGCAATGAACGGTGGTAGCAACTCCTTTAATGGATTAAATAAATCAGCAAGTCAGACTGGTGGGTTATTTAAATCTGTTTTAGGTGGAACAGTAATAGGTACCGGAATTACTAAAGGAATTGGATTAGCAAGTTCTGGTATTAAATCCATGATGGGGGAATTAAACGAATCTAGTAAAGCGTGGCAAACCTTTGATGGAAATATGACTATGTTGGGGAAATCCCCTAAACAGATTGCTAGTGCTAAAGGTTCAATGCAAAAATTTGCTCAACAAACTATTTATTCAGCATCTGATATGGCATCAACATATAGTCAATTAGCTGCGGTGGGTATAAAGGGCACTGGAAAGTTAGTTAAAGGATTCGGTGGATTGGCGGCCGCTTCAGATAACCCGCAGCAAGCTATGAAAACGTTAAGTCAACAGGCGACTCAAATGGCAGCTAAACCAATGGTTCAATGGCAAGATTTCAAGCTTATGCTTGAGCAAACTCCAGCTGGTGTTTCCCAGGTTGCAAAAACTATGGGGATGTCTACCAAAGATTTAGTAGCTAGTGTCCAAGATGGTACCGTTGCAACTCAAGATTTCTTTGATGCTATTTCAAAGACTGGTACTAATAAATACTTCAGCAAGATGGCAACACAATATAAAACAGTTGGACAGGCAGTTGATGGTTTGAGAGAAACAGTTGCCAATAAAATGCAAGGGGCTTTTGATCGTGTTGGAAAAGTTGGAATCAAAATGGTAAGTGGACTTACTGACAATATTGGTAAGTTGAATTTTGACTCTTTTGCAGATAAGGCAATTTCTGCCATAGGCAAAGTAAAACAAGTTATGAGTGACCTATTCAGTGGTTTTAAATCTACCGGGGCTTTGGATAATATTAAAACTATGTTTGATGATTTAGGTAATGCTGGAAGTAAGATATTTGGAAAGATGTCTGGTGGAAAAAATAATATTTTTTCACAATTAGGGGCATTTGCCGGCAGCTCTTTATCAGGAGTTGTTAAATCTATTTCTGCTATTGCAAAAGTTATTAGTAGACTGAGTCCTGGTACTATCGCAGCATTAGGCAGTGCTTTTGTAATCCTAAAAGGCGGTTTAAAAGGTCTTGTGTTTACAGCCATTATCAATGGAATTAGTAAATTGAAGCCAAGTACTATAACTAAAATTGCGGGAACAATTAAAAATCTTGCAGTTGCTTTCATCATATTAAAAGCTGCAATGAAGATTGGGGATGGATTTTCTAGGTTTTCAAAAGCTTTAAAGAAAATAAGAAAGCCAAAAAGGATAAAGAAAGGTCCTAGATTCAAACTAGCTAAAACACCAAAGACACCAGAAGGTCCAAAAACTGGCGGAATTCTTCAATCTGCGGGTGCATACATGAAATTGGGTGCAGCTTTGATGTTTGTTGGTGCAGGTGTTGCATTAGCAGGTGGAGGAATGATGCTAATGGCGATGGCCACTCAAAAGATTGCATCCGGTGGTGGAAAGTCTATTGCCGTATTCTTTGGAATGTTTGCAGCTATTGCATTATTACTTGGCGTTGTTAAATTACTTGGTCCAACTTTTGTTGCCAGTGCGACTGGATTTTTAATCTTTTCAGCGGCACTTTTAGCAATTGGTGTTGCTATATTTATAGCTACTGCAGGTATTTCACTTCTAGCGACTCAACTTCCATTGATCTCACAATATGGAACTAGTGCAGCAGTTGGCTTACTAGCATTAGCTGGAGCAATTGCAGTATTTGGCGTTGCTTCTATTGTGGGAGCCATTGGCGTGTTAGCTTTAGGTGTTGCGATTGCTGTTCTTGGAGTGGGGTTTGTTGTTGGTGCAGTTGGAGCAATTCTATTTGGTGCGGCATTGTTAGTTATTGGTGTAGGTGCCATGGTTGCAGCAGTTGGAACTTTGTTATTGGGTGCAGGACTTATACTAGTTGCAACCATGTCAATGCTTGCTTCAGTTGGATTACTATTGATGTCTGTTGCATTAGTTATGATTGCCGCAGTTGCACTAGTTGCTAGTGTTGGAATGATGGTCTTTGCTGTTGCGTTAATGATGGCGGCACCAATGATGATGATTGCCGCAGTTGGTGCTTTACTCTTAGGTGTTGCCACGATTGTTCTTGGTGCTGGATTATTGGTTGTAGGAGCAGCACTTATGGTTGTAGCTGCAGGGTTAACTATGGTTTCTGCTGCAGTTATCATGTTGGCAACGGCTTTTATTATGGCTGGAACGATGATGGTATCAGCAATAACTAGTGCTATGTCGAATGTGGTTAGTGCGGTGTCAAATGGGATTAGTAATGCGGTTAATGCTGCCAAGTCATTTGGTAATGCTTTAGTTAGTGTAGGTAAAGATTTGATTCAAGGATTAGTAAATGGTATTAAATCGATGATTAATTCAGCAGTTGGTGCCGTGAAGAGTGTTGCTGGAAAAGTTGTAGATGCTGCTAAATCAATACTTCATATCGGTTCGCCATCTAAATTATTTAATCAATATGGACGTTGGGTTGACCAAGGTCTGATCAATGGACTTAATAGAGATTCAGGAAGTGCAGCAAGTGCTTCTGCCAATATGGCTCAAGGTGTTGTAAATGCTGCTTCTAATATGAATCCTCAATTAGGACCTATGACTATGGGCGGATTGATTGGAAATAATCCTGGTGATTTGTTGGCAAATGGTTTTCAAAGAGCTCTAAGCGTTTTGGATACTTTAATGTCAAGATTCAGCGGTATTAATGGTTCCAACCTTGGAATCAATAGTACTGTTCATAGTGAAAATATTTCAGATGATAGTGATGGATATCATTTTGGTAATGGTTTTGGAACAGGTGGATTTACGACTGATAATTCATCTTCTAATAGTCAGAGCACAATTACATTTGCACCAGGCTCTATTCAAATTAACAGTAATGGGAATGCTGATTATGATGCTGAAACGTTGGTAGCGAAGATAGAAGAATATTTAATTAATAGAAATAATGCATCGTTGAGTTAGGAGGTGATGGATATGAATACTCATTTAGGATTTTATTTAACTAATGATTCCAATGAAACAATCGAATTGCCGGTCAATCCGACTGAAATCATGGTTAAACAGGAAAGTGATGACAAATCGGAAACAGTTATTAAACTAGGTGAAGTTAATTTGCTTGGTGAAGATAAATTACAAGAAGTTAGTATTGAAAGTACAATACCATTGGAACCAAAGACGGAACATTATGTTTCTGCAACATCATTGTTAGATTCAGCGCAAGAGTATATTGATTGGATTGAATCAGCAAGAAAGTTAAAGAAACCAATTCGACTAGTGATTTCAACTACTAAAATTTCTCTGAAAGCAACTATTTCTAGTTTTGAATATGGTATGAAAAATGGTTATGATGGCGAATATTCTTATACTTTGTCATTGAAAGAATTTAAACCATTTGAAGCAAAAAAAATAGGCGTTAAACAACAGCCAGAAAAGACTGTTGAAGCACGTCCTAGTCCACCCAAAAAGGTGGGAATGGGCTCAACTGTGATTGTTAATGGTTTATTACATCGAGATAGTCAAGGGAATGGCCCAGGAGTAACAGAACAGAATGCCACTAGAAAGATTTCTTTAGTTGCACCTGGGGCTTTATATCCATATCACGTTATTACTTTAGATGGTGGTGCTCGTGGATGGGTCAAAGAAAGTGATGTGAGGTCAACTTGATTACTAAGTTTACAATTGGTCGTCGACATGCTGGTGATACTTGGGATGTTAGTCAATTAGTCAACAATGTTAAATGGGTAACTGATCTAAACTTTGCTGCAGGAACATTAACATTTAATTTATTGTTTGACGAAAGTTTTTATCCTCAAGATGGAGATGTAGTCGAATTTCAATGGGATGAACAAAAGATATTCTATGGTTATATCTTCAAAGTTAGCTTTAAAGAAAATAAGAAATTCAGTATTACTGCCTATGATAAAACTAGATACTTAAAGAATGAGGATTCATTAGTTTGGCCAATATCGACTATTTCGGATAGGTTTGATACTGTTTGTAAGATGGCTGAAATCAGTCACAAAGTTGTTAATGGTTCGAGCTATAAATTACCTGCTGAAGTGGCCGATTCCAAAACTTACTTTGATATGTTGAAATCTAGCATTGATAAGACTCAAAAGGCTACTAATCAAATGTATTATATCTTTGCTAATTATGATGTTGTTGAATTGAGAAAAGCTCCATATAACGAATTAAATATTATTGTCGGTGACCAGTCCTTGTTGACTGGTTTTTCTTTTGAAAAATCGATTGAAGATGCTGCTAATTCTGTGAGGATAATTAAAAAGAACCAGGCTGAATCACAACAAACATCATCAACTGCTGTTTCAACGGATACAGAATCAAGTGGTGATGATCCAGATAATACGAGTTTTAGTTATACGGATAGCAGTGCTAGTAATGTTCAAGATTGGGGTAAACTTCAGACCGTTGAGAATGCCAAGGATAAAGCTAATGATGCTCAAATGAAAGAGCGTGCTGATGAGTTGTTGAAAGAAAAAAATAGAGAAACATATACATTGAGTTTAACTTGTTTGGGAGATGTTTCTTTGATTGCTGGAAATTCGGTCAATATTAACATCAGTGATTTATCTAAAGCTGGTTTTTGGATTAATAACACAGCAATCATGAAAGCAACTCATAATTTTGGAACAGCATATACTTGTGATTTGGAAATGAAGGTGAATGAACCATGGCTGGAGAACAGCTCCTCAACATGATGAATAGTAAGGGTGGTAAAGAATCCGACTATGCCGATATCATGTATGGAAAAGTAATTTCAATAAATCCTTTGAAAATTCAATCGTCAAATAATATGCCACTAACTGAATCTTTTTTGATTTTGGGACGTAATGTTAAAAAACATAAAGAGCGAATTAGGGTATTATCCCATAATGATTCCATTGGTGACATATCAGGTAATAGACCGGATGTTTATGAAACAATTGAAATTGATGGGACTTTAAAAGTTGGTGATTCAGTCAATATGATTCGAATGAATGGTGGCCAACAATTTTTCGTTTTTGAACGTTCAAATGACAGGAGGGATGTTGATGGATAATCCTACAAAAACATACCAGGTCAAAAATGGACGGATTTTAAATAAATTTGATGAACATGATGCAATGGTTCAAGCAGTCGATAAGATTTTGAAGACTGAACGATTTGTTTATCCAATTTATGATAATCAATATGGAAATGACTTTTTTGAATTGTTCGGTAAAAACTTTGATTATGCGACTGTTGAGGTTGAACGAATGGTTAAAGAAGCCTTATTAGCTGATAGTCGTATTTTGACTGTTACTGTTGATGATATTGAAGTTTTGGATAAGACGATTCTTAAAGTTCATGGATCATGTACAACGATTTACGGTGATATTCCAATTGAAAGTGAGGTGAGTGTGAATGACTCCTGAAGATTTAGCTAGTAAGATTGAAAAACAAAACTTTGAGTTTTATCTAAGTCAAATGATGGCTAAAGTTCCAGATGATATTGATAAAAGACAAGGTTCAATCATTTATGATGCTTTGGCACCTGCAGCAATGATTATGGCTCAACAGTCATTAAAGTTATCTAATATCGTTAAGGAAACTTATATTAAAACTGCAGATAATGAATTTCTTGATTATCGAGCGGTTGAACATGGAACTACTAGACAAATGGCTACTTCGGCACAGGTTAAAGCTGAGCTCTTAGATTCAAAGGGTAACCCTATTAACAATGTCGAAATTGGTGATAGATTTGCGAGTTTGGGTGATAATCCAATTTTTTATCGAGTGACTAAGATCAATGATGATTTGACGGGTATTCTGGAAGCCGAAGAAGTTGGGACACGTCCTAATGGTTATCTTGGTCAAATATTACCGGTTACTCCAAATGACATTTTATCCTGGGCTGAAATTACTGAAGTTTCTATTCCAGCAAAAGATAATGAAACAGATGAGCATCTTAGAAATAGACTATTATCGACTGATTCTTGGATTGCTTATGGTGGTAATATTGCTGATTATTTAGATATGCTTTCAAAGATATCTGCAGTTGGCTCAGCTCAAGTTTATCCAGTTTGGAATGGTGGTGGAACAGTTAAATTAGTCATTTTGGATAATGATTTAATGCCTGCTAGTGATGTGTTATTAAAGCAAATCAAAGAGGAAATAGATCCAACAGATTCTGAAAGTTTAGGATATGGATTAGCCCCTATAGACCACAAGGTAACTGTAGTAGCGCCAGAGCCTGTCACTGTTAATATTTCAACTAACATTGAAGTTGATAGTCAGTTCGATATAAACGCCTTAAAACCTAAAATATTGGATGCCATAGAAGACTATTTTAGGTTACGAAGAATTGCCTGGGGTCAAATCAATCGTACAACTGGAAGAGGTTATGCACTCACTATTTATCGTTCACAAATCCTTGCTGCAATTATGAAAGTGGATGGTGTCGTAAATGCTTCTATTCCAATTTTGAACGATAAGGATGACGATATAAAGCTCACGTTTGATAATGATTTGTCGGAATTGCCAGTAGTTGGTGAGGTGACTCTGAATGGTTAAACTACAGGATTACTTACCAGAATATTATGATGACGTTTATGAAATGCAAAAATTGGTTGCTGCAGAACAAGTAGATTTTAAAGATTTTGATGATTTGATTCTAAGAACTTTATTGAATCAATTTGTTATTCAAACAGATTTGGAAGGCATTTCGATTTTTGAAGACCAACTAGGAATTGATCCTAATCCAAATGATTCTTTGGAAACTCGTAGATACAATGTGTTGATGCGAATGTTGCCACCTAAACCTATAACACTCAAGTATTTCAATGAACTGCTTCATACATTGAACGTACCAGCATCTATAAATGTTGAATATGCTATTAGAAATGTAATAGCCAAAGCAAAAAGAAGTGAGATTAGCAATGATCAGATAAAACGTTTGAAATATTTGTTGAACGTTTATCTTCCTGCTAATCTCACTTTTCAAATTATAGTTACATCGAAAACACAATTGAATATGTATGAATATTTTGGCTCATATTCAAATAAACAAGTAAAAACTAGCGTTAATCCTAGGTTAAAAACATATTCAAGTACTGAAACACATCAGTACTTTGGTGGTGCAAAACCCAACCTATATTCATCAACAGTTTCAATGCCAAAATTAATATTTCGAGCTGATTCAAAACTTTATATATTTACAGGTGCTGCGGGTCCACAATTATTTGTTGAAGCAACGGCTAGAGCTTTAATGAAATCAGAATCTAGTTTTTCAATGAATAAATTTATTGGCACAATCAGACCACAAATTGCTGTGGAATCAATTTCAAAGGAGAAAAACTAAATGTCTAAATATAATGAATCCATTTTGACATCTGCAGGTTTGGATTTAGCCAGTCGTGCTGCAAATGGTAAAACAAAATTCACTATTACCAGAGCAACCGCTACAGGTGACGACTTATCTAGTTTGTCAGAAGAAGAATTACAAGCACTGACAAAGTTACCCAACGAAGTTCAAACAGGAATCATCACAAATCAAGATGAAAATATTCCTAATAGCAATTCAGTAATTGGTACTGAGTTGCTTTTTACTAATGATGGGTTAGAGGATAGTTATTCTATCAATGCGGTTGCACTTTATGCTAAAGAAGATGATAAGGATGAAGAAATTCTTTACGCAATTACGACTGCTCAACAACCTGAATTTATTCCTGATTTTGCTGATCAGGTTTTGTTGCAGTTTAGATTGACCATTTATGTAATTGTCGGTCGAACGGAGAACGTAACTGTTACTGTTGACCCTACTGGAATGGCTTCAAAGGAATATGTCGATGGAAAATTAGGTGACATCGACGTTAATGACAAGATTAGTGACAGTACTACTTTAAATAAATTACAAAAATTAAATGAATACTTGGAGAGTAAAGAATAATGAAATTAACAGAATTTTTCGATTTAGTTCAAAAAGTTTTAACTAAATTACCTGCTGGTATAAAGGTTAAAAATGCTGATGGAACTTATATTTCTAAAAAGGCAGGAGATGATTTTCAAATTGATTTATCAGAAAGTGTTTATAGCAAAACGGAAACTGATAGACAAATTGAAGATAAAGTAGCAACTGCACAGACTGGTGCCTCGATTACTGATTCAGATACATTGACGAAACTACAAGAGATGAGTAGTTATCTTGATGGCACAACTGTAGAAAAATAGGAGGTAAATCATGGAATTTAAAAATGATTTAGGCTTGGTTGGAAAAATAGCGGCACATTCAGTAATGTCTGGGAAATATAAAGACAAAGATGGAAATATCAAAGAAATTCTTCCCGTTGGTCCTGGGAACTCTCTTGATTTTGATCAATTTCGTGAAGATATTGGTGCATTTGGTGGAGGGTCTGGTGGAACGGATATTGATAAGGAGCATCCTAGTGCTGGGGCTAATTACTATGCTGGTTCACTTGCTGATGGCGAAATTACAGAAAGAAACCTCGAATGGTCTGGTACTGATGATCCAACTAAAGATTTAACAGTTACTTTCAAAGATGATCCTGGTTCGAATCCTTTTGGTCAATATTCAGGATTAACTATCCTTGGACATATTCAAAAGACTGTGATGACATCAGGAACTAAAGGTGCGGTATCAAATCTTGAATTGAATTACGACCCAAGCAATGTAGCTAAAGATGGATACTTTACTACAACTAGTCCCTATCCAATCTACATTTCTCAATCTGATATAGCATCTGGTCAAGAATTAGATGTTCCCATTAATGGAATTGGTGAAGGATTGGAGGGGGATAATACTAAGCCTGCTATGATTCATTTGAAATATAATTCTGATAAGACAATGACTATTAGCCATGAAGAAGGATATGTTAACGATGGGAACAGTGCGGGAGCTACCGGTGTCAAGTATTCATTCGTTGTCGAAGTTATTTCTACATTTTCAACGCAAAGAGCTGTTGCTCAATTACCGCCATCAGTAGTTTTATTTTCTGGGAATGCTAATGGAATGATTACATTGTCTGGGACAGATAACTACTATTCAAATACTATGAATGGTTTGGAAATTACGATGAATACAGAGACCACTGGTGGAAATGTTAAGTACACCGCAATTGGATTACCTTCTGTTTTTAAGGTTCCTAAAGAAGAATTAGTTATTGGTAATAAATTTTATATTCCTACCACAGGAATGATGGAAGTTGCCGATAAATTGTACGACCCTACTTTAATGAGTCAACACTATACTCCAATTGCAGAAGTCGTTGGATCACATCATTACCAACGATATTTTAGAGGAATTAAGAATGGCTATTTTGAAATTGGAACCAATTCGATAACATTCAATATGATTATTACTTTAGGATACAACGTGTTGAATTCTTGGAGTGATGAAGAGTTTAAAGTAGAAATTTCTAGGGTAACGCCATATTAAGGAGGTATATAAATGAAGATTGCTGTTAAATTAAACGAAGATAAAATTGTTATTAATACAAACAATACAAATGAAAAAGCTGCTAAAGAACAGGCAAAAAAAGAAGGTTGGGCACTCGTTGAAAGTGATCCGGCCTTTTCTATTGAAACTGAATACTTATGGACAGTCAGAGAATCAGATAATAAATTAGTCCATATTTCAACTGGTATGACGCCAGACGAAGAGAAAACACAAGCTGATGCATTATTAGGAAAAAATGTAGGAACCGCTTTGACAGCAGCACAAGGTGCGGATAAAAAAACAGATAATGCGGTAGCAGGATTGGCACAGTTTGGAAAATTAGTTGCTCCTTTGTTAGCTACTCCGCAGCCAAGTTCAAATACAGATGACGGAGGTACTAAATAATGTTTGATTTTATTAAATTTATGTATTCAATTGGTGGATATAAAAATAAAGATGTCGGAGATTTCGTAGTTATCGGTAATATCGATGACAAACAATATAAAGAAATTACTGGCGAAGAATATGTAAAGGATTAGCTAAATGCTAGCCTTTTTATTTTGGAGTGATGCGATTTGAAATTTTTAAAACAGAATCACTTTTGGTTTCTGACTGGTGCTGAAACATTTACGTTGGGATTAATCTTTATATTTAGCGGTAATTTTATTGATCGACCACCAAATGCACCAGGGTTTATTGCAAGTGTTGATGATCCACCATTTGCTATAGCTTTATTAATTATTGGATTGCATGTAATGTTCTCGTGCTTTGATTACTTACATAAATCCAATAAAGATTTGATTGTATTTATCTTATTGTTCGTCTGGACGTTCTATCTAATTATTTTTTCAATTCACGATTTCTCGGCCCCTATTTTAATGCCAAAGTTCACTACATTGTTTATCTTTTTTATTGATATTCGGATTTTACTAGAAGCGTTTTGGAGCAATCCAGACTAGTGGAATCAGAGACAATTAGAACAATTATATCGGCAATAGTAGGGGCAATAATTACCGGTGTATTCGGTGTTTGGTTACAACGCCTAAAGAATCAAGGTACTAATGAGAATGTTTATGCAGACCACACGAAAGAATTATTTGACCGATTAGATCAGATAACTCAAGAACGTGACGAGTTAAAAGAACAAGTAATTAAGTTGCAAGGTCAGATTGAAAAACAAAATGAATTAATAAATAAACAGAACGGAACTATTGATTCGTTGGATGAACAAGTAGGGGAATTAAATAATAAATTTGATTTGATGGAGGAAAAGTAAATGCAAATTATTGAAGGACTGAATTTAATTGATGTGGCACAGTTAATGATTATTGCTATCTTGTGTTATGTTCTGACAAATTCAGTTAAGAATACCAAGGTGATTGAAACTAAGTGGATGCCATTTGTTTCAATGCTTCTAGGTCTGATTTTGGCAATCGTTACAGCATTAGTTTTTCATGATAAGGAAATTGGAAAAGCTATTATTGCTGGGTTGCTTGTAGGTGGTTGGACGTCAGGGATGTTTGATGGAATTCAAGGATTCTTAAATGATGGAGGTACGTCAGAATGAAGAAAAAGTTAATTTATATTGTAAGTCTGCTGATTGCAGGCTTATTTTTTTGTACTACGAATGTAACTGCAGCAAGAACAGATATGGTTGATGTAAGTAATCATAATGGTTATATGACTGTATCGAACTTTCAGGATATGCTTAATAATTATGGTGTTAAGTCTGTGATTACGAAGATATCTGAAGGAACCTACTTTCATGATTACACAGCTGCTAATAATATCTATACAGCACAAAAAGCCGGGCTTTACATTAATGGATATCATTTTGCTAGATATACGACTGAAACAGGTGCAATTGCGGAAGCAAATTATGCCGCCTCTATGGCAAAAAAAGATGGTTTACCAATAGGTGCAGTATTGGTCACTGATGTTGAAGCTGAACAACAAAATGGATTGAGTCGTGCTCAAAATAATGCTAACAATAAAGCATTTATGAACCAGGTTGCTAAATATGGATATCGCTCAGATATTTATACAATGGCTAGTTGGTTAGGAAATAAGATGGATATAAATTCAGGCGGTTGGATTGCCAGTTATCCTTACAATGCTTCGAATAAATCCTGGTACTCTAATAACCATGCTTGGCAGTGGGGAAGTACATATAATTTTAATGGTAGTTATGGCAATTTTGACGTTTCCCAAATTTATGATGATTTTTACACAGCTGATCAGCCTGCCAAAGTTGACCCTATGAAAACTGTAAATAACATTGTTTCTGTAAAAGGAAATAAATATAAGGCTTATACGACATATGATTCTAATGGGGATGCAAATGATGGAACAAATGTAGTCAGTGCTACCGACTGGATTTCTAATTCAATTGCCGTCATTAACTTGAAGCCATATTTTGTGATTGGACGTAATGTTTTATTACCTCAATCAACAACAATGTTCAAAGATAGAGTTGTCATCAATTACAGAAGTGATTACGGCGTTCTAGCTTATAATTCAAAAGGACAATCGATTAAAGATTCAAACGAGACTTTCAAAGGTGGGACACAATGGAAGACTCAAAGTAAACTTGTGAATATTCCAAATGTTGGATTATCTTATAAAGTTGCAACTGATATGTTCATTCCAATTTCTTACATGCAAGGCTCAGGTTTTTCAGGAGAATAATAAATAAGCCATCAATTCAATTAATTTTAGAATTGATGGCTTATTTTTTTCTTAAATCCTGCTTCCACTTTTTTGACTACAAATTGACACCATTTTGACTACCAAATTGCTGAAATCATTTGAAATGATATAAAATCCAAAGTAACAAAAAAGCTATCATATCAACGTTTATAAGCTGATATGATAGCTAACGAAATCTCTCTTATCACCCGTATGGGAATCGAACCCATAACTCCACCTTGAGAGGGTGGCGTCTT
>OMJG01000975.1_pt1 | contig 18508 bp, 21 predicted proteins | sample 1646431 | NCBI WGS metagenome assembly OMJG01 (sample SAMN03771674, study PRJEB25209) | food metagenome | isolation source: Cotija cheese | place: Mexico:Jalisco,Michoacan | collected 2011-12-12
TGATATGCTCCCTGTTAAGTAAACACTTAAATAGTGAAAACTTAGCAGGGAGTTTTACTGTGACTAGAAATATTAAAATAGATATAAATACATTATTAGAAGCTTTTGATTTATATGAACAAGGCTATAGCTTCTTAAATGTTATGAAAATGTTGTCATTGAATACAAATCATAGATTATTAAGTGAAAAATACCAGAGGTATAAATTATATGGAGTTAATGGATTGTTACCTAAAACAAAAAATAACTCGTATCCGTCATCTTTTAAATTACAAATTATTAATGAGTATTTTGAAAAGGGAATATCGCCTGTACAGTTGGCTATTAAATACAATATCCCCTCAGATCGCACTGTTCGAAATTGGATAAAACGTTATACTATGGGTAAAGAGAACAAAACATATTCTCCAAAACCCGAGGTGTATACGATGAAAGCAAGGAAAACAAATTTAGAAGAACGCATTGAAATAGTTAAAGATTACATAGAAAGTAATAGTGATTATAAAACAATCGCTGATAAGTACTCAGTAACTTATGGTCAAGTTTATAATTGGGTGAAAAAATATAAAAATCATGGTAATGCTGGTTTAGAAGATGGACGAGGCAAAGGGAAACCTCAATCTATAATGACAGAAGATGAAATAAAAGATGCCGAAATTAAAGCATTAAAAGAACGAAATAAATATTTAGAAATGGAGAATGAGGTTTTAAAAAAGCGGAGAGAATTCGAAAGAGAGATGATGAATCAAAAAGTAAACAAATCGCGTCATACAAAACGATCAAAGCGCTAAAAAATAAATATCCAATTAAATGGTTATGTAGTGTTTTAGGAATAAATAGATCAAGTTATTATAAATGGACAAACAGGAAACCATCTAAGAGAGAGATTTAAAATAATACATTAATGGAAGATATCAACGATATCTATCATCAATATCAAGGTATTTATGGTTATAGACGCATTTATATTTATATCCGTCTTAAATTAAATAAACATGTTAATCATAAGCGTGTTTATAGATTAATGAAACAATTAAAATTAAAAGCTATTATACGTCGTAAAGCCAAGCGATATAAACTTTTTACTCCTGAAGTAACTGCGCAAAATATTTTAAACAGATCATTTAATGAAAGTAAGAAGAATAAGAAATGGTTAACCGATGTGACTGAATTCAAATTAAAAAATGGTAATAAAATATACTTAAGTGCGATTTATGATTTGGGTAGTAAAACAATTTTAAGTTATGAATTGAGTAGTTCAAATAATAACCAATTAGTATTTAATACGCTTGAAAAAGCAGTTAAACAAGTAAAAAATACCAAGGGTATTATTTTTCATAGCGATAGAGGGTTTCAATATACTTCTAGAAGTTTCAAAGCAAAATTAAAAGAGTATAAAATGATTCAAAGTATGTCACGTGTAGGCTGTTGTATTGATAATGGGCCAATGGAATCAGTATGGGGAATGGTGAAAAGTGAAATTTATAAAGGAAACAAGAACTTTTCTTTTATAAATTATGAACAGGCAGTAGATGAATTAACTAAGTATATCCATTTTTATAATACTAATAGAATCACATTAAAAATGGCCGAATCTATAGCATAGCTATGAATTCGACCAAAAATACATTTTTATTATTTAGTTGTCTACTTGACAGGGTGCAGTTCAGTCTTTATTGAAAAGTTTTTAACGATGTTATTTATTGTTGAACAAGATTGTTAACGTAATCTTTGAATGCTTCTTTGTCGCCTTCTTCAATATCAATCATTGCAACTTTTCCTTGAGGGAATTCAATAAATAATACACCTTTATCTTCTATTGTAACGGCTTTGATATCTTGATAACTAAATACTCTTTTATAAGGTTCACCGTTCATATCAACGCTCATAATAACACGTTCGTTTGTTGTAATATATGCCCCTTTAAATTGGCTTTGTTCGCCTACTTTATAAATAATTGTTCCTAATACACTTGGACCAACTTTTTCTGTAGGATATAATTCATTTTCATCAATTTCATTTAATTTCATGTTCAATACCTCCATTTAATAACTACTTCTATTGTACGAAATAATGAGAGGTCGTAACAAATATTATGATTGCACATCTCTATATGCTTTTCTTCTAGATAATACAATTGTAACAACAAATGCGACAACAATTGCTATCGCCATACCGATAATATAGTTAAACCAACTACCTGGAGCTATAGAAATAAATCCTGGTAATCCCGCTGTACCGAGTGCAATAGCTTTTACTTTTGTTGCAGCTACATAACAAGAACCAACACCTGATCCTATAATCGCACCGATAAATGGATAACGTAATTTTAAGTTCACACCAAACATAGCTGGCTCTGTAATACCTAACAATGCAGAAATACCTGCTGCTGAAGCAGTACCTTTCATTTTATGATTCTTCACAATAAAGAATGCTGCAAGTGTTGCTGCCCCTTGTGCAACGTTAGACATTGCTGCAATTGGGAATATAAATGATCCGCCTGTATTTGCTTTATCTGCAATCAATGTTGTTTCAATAGCGATAAAGCTATGATGCATACCAGTAATAACAATCGGTGCATATAATAATCCAAATAATAAGCCGCCGATGGCGCCACCTGTTTCATATAACCAAGTTAAACCGTCAGATAAGAATGTCCCTGCAGTTCGTGTAACTGGTCCAACGACTAAAAATGTAACAAATGCTGTAAAGAATAATGACAGTAATGGTGTTAATAAATTATCTAAAGTAGAAGGAATAACTTTTCTAAAACCAACTTCTAATTTAGCAAGTATGTAAGATGCGACTAATATAGGTAACACTTGTCCTTGATAACCAACCATTTTGATAGAAAGTCCAAAAATTTCCCACGTTGGGATTTCGTCGCCTTTTACTAAAGCTTTAGGATAATCATAACCATTCATTAAACTAGGATGCACAAGTATCATACCAAGTGCAGCTCCAAGAAATGCGTTTCCTCCAAACCGTTTCGCTGCACTAAACCCTATTAGAACTGGTAGAAATACGAATGGTGCATTTGCGAAAACATTAATCATATTAGCTAGACTTGCAAATTGACTATGTACATCAATAAATGACGCTTTATCATAAAATAAATCTTTAGCTGTCAAAATATTGTTAATCCCCATTAATAAACCACCTGCTACAATTGCAGGAATAATAGGAACAAATATATCTGATAACATTTTTACAAATTGCTGAATCGGATTTAATTTCTTAGTCGACTTTTCTTTTACTTCTGATGTCGTAGATGCCTCTAATCCAGTTAAAGATTCCATTTCCGCAAAGACTTTATTTACCGTTCCAGAACCTATAATAATTTGGTATTGACCACCCGTTGAAAAAGTCCCCTTAACAACATCCATATCATTTAATTGGTCTTCATTTACTTGAGACTCGTCTTTTAATACAAGTCTTAAACGTGTGGCACAATGCGCAATAGCTTCAATATTATCTTTCCCACCTATTGCTTCAGTAATATTCTGAGCTTCCTTTTTATAATTCATTCATTTCACTCCTTATTTATCCCGTCCTTTTTGGTACCGGTACCAAAAAGATTCAAAAAAATATATTAACATGATATGATTGTAATCGGTTCCATTAAAATTGTCAACGCTACGAATGTAATTTTACTGATTTAAATTAATATAACCAGCTCTAATTTTTTTGCCATTTTCATTAAAGGATTCAACATATCCATCTTCACTAACATTATAAGAACCTAGTAGTTTGCCATCTTTACTTGAATATGAAAATCCAAACACATCACCTTTCTTCTTAGGTTCTTTCCAAATGATATGATCAGTATCATCTTTATCTATACCTTCAAATGCTTCTACTGCATCAAATACATTATCTCTCGTAATGATTGTTCGTTGATTATCCCTTGAATTTTCAAACTGAAAGTCATCTGGAAATTGCATGATATATTGAATATTATCATCGTCAGTATTTCCTTTTGTATATACAGCAACTTGATAGCCATTATGATTCGTCTTGTTATAAACAACAAATGAATGTCCTTGTCTCGTTCTTAAATCTTGTGTTGGTTCACCATGAAAATCTACAAAGTCTTTGTAAGTAACGTGATTACTAGGAACGATACTGAATTGTTTAACTGGATAACCTTCACTCAAATAATACATCACCATAAAGTTCCCATAAACATGCCCTTCTCTTCCTAAAAAATTACGTACTTCTTCTTCATCTCCATATTTAGATTCTATTTCTGTCTTGTCCATTGTCTTCACTAATCCTTTATATCCCGTAACATGGTTTTCATTCATATAATGATCAGAAAAATCCTGTGATAAAACATTAATTTTTGGCGTTTCTTTTTTATTTTTCTGTTGTTTATTATTTGATTTCGAAGATTTTTGATTGTGATTTTGAGGATCTCCTATTGTGATACTACATCCTGTTAAGAGCAATATAGCAGTAATCATCCATACACATTTATATATCATGATTATAAATCCCTCCAATCATTTTAAGTAAAATTTAATTAATTTATTAAAATTAATATTCCCTTTTTCAAAAATAATGTTCAGAAAAGTTTGAAAACTAATGATTACTTTTATATAATGTGAATAAATAATTGAAAGGAGAACTTTTATAATGACAGAACGAATTTATGGCAATACACCTTGCTTTTTAGGTGGTAAAAACTTAACAAAAGAAAAAGATTATTCCACAGATGTTCTCGTATATGGCGTCCCTTTCGAAGGACCTTGCACTTGGGGAGATTATACAGGGTGTGAATTAGGACCGAAACAAATTAGATTATCTTCTGCTAGATATAGCGGATATTTACCTGAATTAGATCACATAGATGTACATAAATATTTATCCATCGGGGATGTAGGTGATGTTTCAACCGTACCACATGATGTTGATCAAACGGTTCAGAACATCGAAGCATTTGCTGAAGATTTATGGAAATCCAATAAATTTTTAGTTGGCTTAGGTGGCGACCACGGCATCACTTATCCAATTTTAAAAGGATTAACGAACACCGGGAAAAAAGTAGGCATTATTCATTTAGATGCGCATTATGATAATATGCCTCACTATGAAAATGAACAATTTGCGCGTAATACACCTTTCATGAGGTTGTATGAAACAGAAGGCATTCGAAACGAAAGCTTAATTCATACTGGTATTCATGGACCTCGTAACCAGCCTGAAACGGGACAATTCGCTAAAGAAAATGGTGCGGTTACTATCACAATCAATGAAATTAAAGAAACATCTGATTTACGTCAGTTTGCGCGTGATATTTATGCACAAGCAAGTAAAGATGTAGATGTCGTTTACTTAACGATCTGTAGTGATGTACTTGATTTCGCTTTTAATCCAGGCGGACCTGTTGATGGTAATGGTTTAACAAGTTATGAACTTTTAACAATGATATACGAATTTGGAAAGTTAGGTCTTATTGGTATGGACTTTGTTGAAGTTTATCCAATGCAAGATGCGAATCAGAACTCTGCTCACTTTGTATCAACTGCTGTACTTTATGTATTAGCCGGCCATATTAAGTATTTAAACAAAGTTTAATGCCTTACAAACGAAGGGATGACAAGATATGACTGAAAAGAGAGAAAGAAGTAAGTTTAGTATTTTTGGTCCCGGAATGATTATTACTGCATCATTTGTTGGTCCTGGTACCGTTACAACCATGACTCAAGGTGGTGCAGGATTTGGATACAGCTTACTCTGGGCAGTAGTCTTCTCAATCATCGCAACGATTGCACTTCAAGAAATGGTTGCTCGATTGGCGCTTGTTACAAATGAAGGTTTAGGAGAAGCTATACGGGATATTTTTAATCACCAATTACTTAAACTCATCACAGTTTGGTTCAGTATGATTGCTGTCGCAGTTGGTTGTGCAGCATACATATCGGGGGATTTATTAGGGACATCGTTAGGTGCTGCCTATTTACTAGGCATTCCTGAAAATTATATTGCACCTGTCATTGGTATCGTTATATTGCTCATCGGGTTAAGCGGTAGTTATGATTTAATAGAAAAAGTTATGACCGTACTCGTGCTCATTATGGGTGTCATTTTTATAACGACAGTCATCGTCATTCAACCAGATTTCGGTGCTGTCTTAAAAGGTGCCTTCATACCAAGCATACCTAACGGCTCATTATTAACAATCATCGCACTAATTGGTACAACAGTAGTACCTTATAATTTCTTTATCCATGCCAGTTCTATACATGAACGATTTAATGGTATAAAAGATTTAAGAATTGTAAGAATCGATACAATTGTTGCAATAGGATTAGGTGGACTGATATCTGCTGCCATACTAATTACAGCAGGTACACTCATCCACGGGAAAGAAGTCACAAGCTTAGTAGAATTATCCGAACCACTTAAACCAATTTTAGGAGACTTTGCACCTATTTTCATGAGTGTTGGCTTATTCTCAGCTGGTCTATCTTCAGCAATTGCCTCTCCAATGGGTGCCGCAGCAACAATCAGTAGTTGTCTCCGTTGGGAAGGTGGCGTAAAAAGTAAAAAGTATAGACTCGTGTTCGCAATCGTCATTTTCATTGGTATCATTACCTCTTCACTCGGGTTCGAACCATTAGAAGTCTTACTAATCGCACAAGCATTAAATGGCATCATTTTACCACTCATCGCAATATTAATCTTTGTAATCTTAAATAAGAAGAATATGATGGGTAAATTTGCAAACGGCATCGTCCTGAACATCATCGGAATATTCGTCGTACTTGTCGTATCATTTTTAGGCGTCTACAGTTTAATAGATGCTATTCAAAGCTTTATTAGATAAATCAAAAACCCCCTCACTACTGGAATAGTGAGAGGGTTAATACAGTTATTACTTTTGTGCACATCGTTGCACCCATCATATATGAATGTGCAATAGCTTACTTTTCTCATTGGTTAGAGAATTATAAAAAATAATAGGCGACATTTAGCCAACACCAATAATAAGCTCAAGCACTACTTCATATAACGAGGAGATATAATGTTAAAATATACCAATTATTTCTATTTATTACATTACACCATCTATTGCATACCATGTCATATCTAATAAATACATTAATCACCTTATTTTTTATATTTTCAGAATTCCTTGATACACTTATATCTAATAATTCCAGGATATTTCTCGCCTAAAGAAATAATTTTAAATCCTAGTTTAGTATAAAAACCCACTGCATCATTATCTGTTTCAGCTACTAATTTCTGTTTAGGGAATAATTGATGAATTTCATTTATAAACTCAGTTCCTAGCCCTTTATTCTGTATGTGACTCTGAATAGCGATATGTTTAATCACAACTTCTTGTTCAGTACTGATTAATCCCACTATTCCTACTATACATTCATTATTACTAACAGAATACAGTTCATTTTCAATTATACTGTAATACTTTTCAACATCTTTTATATTTTCTATGTTCAATATATTTTGAAATAAATCCCTAATAATTGAGTTACTTTCGATACTGGTTATTTTGTTGAATTTTATCAATATCTGCACCTTCTATAGAATTATATTTAACTCTAATACCACACTTTTGATTATTGTTTATTCATCATCAAATATAGCATTAGTATCTTAATATGGTCTATCTACAACTTAAATAAGTTAACAATAGAACGACTATTAAATCTACGTGACTAAGTTTTTCCCCAGATGAAAGTAATATATGTTTAACTATGTAATAATTCTCTGTTCTTCTTTGTTGTTTCAAAAACGTTGCGCAGATAATGTATAATTTCCAAAATAAATAAAAATATAAGCATATTCTGCCTCCTTATATTATATTTATCTCTATATTTCTGTCTCAACGATATAGTCGGTTGATATGTCATTACCAGCTACGAATTGATGAGATCCTACTATTTTATATCCATGTTTAGTATAGAAGTTAAGTGCTTGGTGATTATGTTCCCATACGCCTAGCCATAGTTTTGATTTGTGTTGTTCTTTAGCAATTTCAAAGGCTTTTTTCATGAGTTCACTGCCGATTCCTTTTGACTGAAATTGTTTATACATGTATAAACGTTGTACTTCTAGATAGTCATCTCCCATTGGTTCTGTTTGTGCTGATCCAATGTTGAGTTTCATGTATCCTGCTATTTCTTGATTGATTTTTGCAAAGAAGTACCTTGATTCTTTATTTTGCAGTTCGCTTAAAAGTATTTCATGATTATATGCTTCTTCAAAATATTGATTCATATCTTCTTGTGGCATGTCGTCTACAAATGTGTCTTTAAAAGTCGTTCTACATATTGTTGATAATGCTTCTATTTCATTTTCTTGAATAGCTGTTATTTCGATTGTATGCATATTGAGATCCTTCTTCCATACTTTTTTATTTATATTTTTCTAATCATATCAAAGAAAGCCATTGTTTTAAATATGTTAAACTAATAAAAAAGGAGTGAATATTCGTATGACAAATTTAACGATTTATTTAGCAGGACAAATTCATGATAATTGGAGAGAAGAAATCACACAGAAGGCTGAACAGCATAATTTACCGTTAACGTTTGTTGGTCCACAAACCAACCATGATCGTTCTGATAATATTGGCGAATCTATTTTAGGTGAGCAACCTAATAATTATTATAAAGATCATGCTGCTTCTGATATTAATAATTTTCGTACACAAGTGTTAATGAACAAAGCTGATGTTGTCATTGCTTTATTTGGTGAAAAATATAAACAATGGAATACAGCAATGGATGCTTCAACGGCGATTGCTTTAAACAAGCCGTTAATACTTATACGACCAACTGACTTAATTCACCCGCTTAAAGAGTTATCTAACAAAGCTAATGTAACTGTTGAGACAGTGGATCAAGCATTAGAAGTACTTAAATATATTTACGAATAAAAATAAAAGGTTATGACGCTTATTATTAACAAATACATGCGTGATAACCTTTTTATTTAACTTTATTTAATTGTCGATGTTTCTTATATTTATAGTAAACTTTCGATAATAAATCTGCTATGAGTAACCCAAGTGCTATTGAACTTGAGATAAGTGCAACTTTTATCATCGTAATTAATGCTTCATGATAATCATTTAATACTAAATTTTTAATCGCTTCATAGGCTGTGCCACCTGGTACAAGTGGTATGATACCAGGAATAATAAAGAGAATAACTGGCGAGAAGAATTTTCTACTCATCATATGCCCTGCCACACCTATAAACAAACCGCCTATAAATGAAGATTGTACGTCAGAACCATTAACCATCATACCCGTTTGAAAAGCAACCCACCCGATGGCACCAACTATACCAGCAGGAGTTAATAAATACTTGGGTGAATTAAATAATAAAGCAAATAGGAAAGCCGTACCAAAACTAAATACAATGTTTAATATTATCGTTATAACCATAATTCACCTCTTATGAGAATATTAACAACACGATACCTACACCGACACCAATGGCAATAGAAGTAAAGGTTGCTTCTAATCCTTTAGATATACCCACTAATAATTGACCTAAAAATAAATCTTGAATCGCATTTGTTATGAGCACACCTGGCACGATTGGCATAACTGCAGATATAATCGCAATATTTAACGCATCTCCTCCAAATAACATTTGATTATAAATGGCGATTAATGCGATGACACTCGCGGCAATAATTTCTGCTATAAATTTAACACGTGTCCATGAATGTAGAATTTCTACTATAGAATAACCTATTGCACCTCCAATAAATGTGGCGATGATATCTTCTTTATGTCCACTAAATAAATATAGGAAGAAAATTGAAATAAAACCTGCAGCAATCATTTTAAACGGTAACGAGTATGGTAATGGGGATTTATGTATAGTACGAATACGCTTCAATGCCTCTTCAGCTGATATTTGCCCTTTATCTAACATTCTAGAAATATTATTCACGCGATGAATATTACCTAAATTCGTATCTCTTTTACTGACTCTATATACTCTAATATTGTCGTCAATATCTAAAGCGAAATTTATAATTGTTGAACTGACATAACATTGATTATTCGGATACCCTAATCGTTTAGCCATTCTATACATTGTATCTTCAACTCGAAAAGCCTCCGAACCCGCTTCTAACAATACTAAACCAGCATTCATCACAATTTCTTGAACTATAGATTTAGGATAGCGTTGTTGATTCATATACTACACACCTCACTTTATCTTTATATATATAATAGAGTATCAAAAATAACATTACAATCGGACTTTTATTTCTATAAAATTCAATTTTATAGAAATGCGAAAACTGAGATTTTATAAAACTGTATTGAGTTCGATAATTTCTTCTATTTTAAGAACATTTCGTAAATAACTTGACTTTGTTTTCATTTCATAATAGGCTTAATTTTGACGTAAGGAGGATAATAAAATGGATATACCACCAATCAACAAACAACTTGGATTCATGTTATATGTTGCGTCAAAAGAGCTTATAAAAAAATATACACCAATATTGAAGAAATACAATCTAACTTATACAGGTTATATCGTTCTTGTAGCTATAGATAAAAACGAAGTAATCAATATTAAAACTTTAGGCGACAGACTATACTTAGATTCTGGGACTTTAACACCACTTTTAAAGAAACTTGAAGAAAAAGGATTCGTTAATCGTGAAAGAGCGATTAATGATGAGCGAAATTTACGTGTTTCTTTAACTGAATTGGGTATCGAAACGCAAGGCCAAATCTTAGAAGATATCTATCAAACATTCCAAGATTTAAACATGGATACTGATCATTTTAACGAATTACGTGATTCAGTTGAAACATTTATTCAAACAAATCTTAATAATGACAAAGATGCATAATTTTTGAAATAACACAAAGGGTTAGGACAAGCTTTAACGATTGTCCTAACCCTTTGTATTTCTATTATAACTGTGATATGGACAGGTAATGAGATGATCATCGATAATACCGATGCTCTGCAAGAAAGAATACATAATTTTAGGTCCAACAAATTTGAAGCCTAATTTCTTTAAGTCTTTACTTAATTTAATAGAAAGATCTGTTTCTGCCGGCACTTCTGACATGTCCTGCCATTCATTTATAATCGGCTTGCCATCTACATATGACCATAGAAAATCTGCAAAGCTACCATATGTTTGTTGTATTTCTTGAACTAATAATGCATTACTTTTTACGGACTTTATCTTACCTATATGTTTAATGACATTATATTCAGTTTTAATGTTTTCTAATTCTTCATCTGTTAACGCTGCACATTGATCAATTTTAAATTGTTTAAAAGCTGCTTGACAGGCCTCACGCTTTTGTATGACCGTTTCCCAAGACAGACCAGCTTGCGCACCTTCTAATGATAACATTTCAAAGATGTAATCATCATTTTTATTAATTCTACACCATTCATCTTCGTGATATTTTTTCATTAAATCACTACTTGGCCAAGTACATTCAGACATTTATCTTCACTCATTTCGTATTTTCATTTTTATCTAACATATGATTTCGAGCCATAAATATGATGATCGTCACGCCTAACACACTTAAAATAATAATCGATTCCCAAACACCCAATTTAAAAGGCATACCAAGTACCGTATACAAGTCTTTAATGACGAGAAATGTAAATAATGCCATCATTTCGAATTTGATAAAGTAAATTAATAATTTAGCATTTTCTATTTGGGCTTTATTTGGTTGACCATAAAGTGATGGAACATGTATGTATTTATCTAACTTTGGATTGCTGACTGAATAATGAATCATAAGCCATATCAATAATCCTAATACAGGAATAAAGAATATAAAAGTTTTAGTCGACCATGCATCTGCATCTCCTACAAAATTATAATGACTCGGAATTTTGTCAGGTAAATCAGCAAAGTTAATCATTATTAATATGACAGAAATTAACCACAAAACAATACTCGATATATCTAATACTTTTTTGAGCATGATATATCCCCCTTTATAAAAAAGCAACAAGTACATTAAATGTGCTTGTTGCTTTTAAATTTAACTTTAAAAGTGTTTATTGAACTTACCAAGCAAATAATCCAACGAATGCTGCTGTTAATAGTGATACTAATATACCTGATAACAACATCATTGGTACGTATTTAGATACGAAGTTAGATACATCTTCTTTGACGATACCTTTTAAAGTACCTATTATCATACCAATAGTAGAGAAATTAGCAAATGATACTAAGAATGTACTAATTACTGCTGCTCTATGTGTTGAATACTCACTTATTTCTTTACTAATCGTGCTCATGACAACAAATTCATTTGTTACAATCTTAAGTGCCATTTGTTGAGCAACTACCCACGCTTCTCCAACTGGCATACCAAGTAAAATTGCAAATGGGAACATAAAGATTCCGAGGATATACTCTAATCTTATGTTTGGTAAATATGGAATTGGATCCATAATACCTAGTAATTTATTGATCAAGTCTGCAATCGCAACAAATGCGATAACAAATGCGATAATGATTAATACAAGTTTACCTGCATTGATGACTGAATCACCTAAAAATGAGAAGAATGGCTGTTTTTCCCCTTCGTCTATCTCAGCCACAACATCATCTTCTGGGTCTAAGTCAAACGGATTTAAAATTGTTGTTACAATAATCGCGTTAATGATGTTTAATGGTATTGCCGTTAATACATATTCTCCTGGTATCATCGTGACATACGCACCAACAATTGCCCCTGACACAGAACTCATAGACATCATTGCCAGCGTAAGTACTCTGACTTTATTCATAGATGTTAATTGTTTAGATGAAACTGCTAAAGCTTCCGTATTTCCTAAGAACATCATTTCAATTGAGAAGAATGACTCAAATTTAGGTTGTCTTGTTATTTTTGAAATAACCCAACCTAACATTGAAATAAATTTTGGTAAAATACCTAAATACATTAAAATATCGAATACTGGTACAACTAGTAAAATTGGTAGTAACGCTGAAACTGCCATATCCATTTTCCCTGGCCCTGGTGCTGTAAAGCTACCAAATGCAAATCCAATTCCTGAAAAAGCAGATTCTAAAAGCCATGATACGCCATCAGCCGCACCTTTAACGAATCTCGCTCCGAAAGAAAATTGTGTGAAGAACCATGCTAATACTAAGTTAATGATAATTAGTATTAAGACTGATTTCCAATCAACATTCTTTTTGTCTCTAGAAAAAAGAAAAGCGACACCAATGAATACCAACAAACCAATTATGTTGATGATTAAAAACATTGTTTATTGTCCACCCTTTTCGTTTAATTAAAAGCATCATTATTATAACATGCAACTTAAAAGTATGTTACTACATTTTTACATACTATTTACGATTTTTATATAAATAAAAAAACGAACAAACCATAAAGGCTTATTCGTCGAATTTTCAATCATATACATTTTTACTCGTTAAATTTAATTATTTAGAAAATTGATCAAATTGATTAATAGATTGATCACATTTCATACTGATAGCTAAATATACGATATAACCAGAAACCAGTACCATGATTAAAGCATAAACTGTTAATACATAAATATTAGAAATAATTGCCGTATTAAACAGTACCAACATGAGTATCATGATTGCATCTATAATGCTTAATGATATGACACATACACGCTCCATTTTAACCCTTCTTTTCTCAATAATATGACTCTAGCTATTAGCTACTTATCTTGCGCAATGAGATACATCTTACTACATTCACTATATGAATTCAATACGTTTTACAAAAATATTTATAAGCTGATTATTCCTATCTACAAAAAGAGGTATGATATAGTTTAAAAGTGTACAGTCATTATATTTATATAGGAGGCATTTTATCATGGAAAATTATCATTTAAATGATGGACAAGTGTTACCGCAAGTAGGATTTGGTACGTATAAATTAAACGGATCATCTGGCGTTCATGCAATCGTAAATGCATTAAACAACGGATATCGCATATTAGATACTGCATATAATTATGAAAATGAAGGTACTGTCGGAAAAGCGATACAAGAAAGCCATGTTAGTCGCGATCAAATTATCGTAACATCAAAGCTACCTGGTCGTTATCATAGTTATGATCAAGCCATTACTGCTATACAAGAATCGATTTATCGATTAGGTGTAGAATATATTGACTTATATTTAATTCACTGGCCAAACCCTAAACAAGGCAAATATGTAGAAGCTTGGAAAGCACTCATAGACGCACAGAAACTTGGCCTTATTAAATCTATTGGTGTATGTAATTTCTTAGAAGAACATATTGATACATTAGAAAAAGAAACTGGTGTACTACCTGCAGTTAACCAAATAGAATTACATCCTTATTTCAACCAAAAAGATGTACTCGAATATCATCAAGAAAAAGGTATTATAATAGAAGCTTGGAGTCCATTAGGTCGCGCTTCAGAAGTTATAAACGATAAAGAAATTGGTAAAATCGCTGAAAAATATAATAAAACAATTCCACAAATCATTTTAAAATGGCATGTTCAAAATGGTATTGTTCCAATTCCAAAATCAACATCTAATGCTAGACAACTACAAAATCTAGATGTGTTTGATTTCTATTTAGAATCAGAAGATTTACACGCAATCGATGCATTAACAAAAGCTGATGGACGACTTAAAGATCAAGATCCAGCAACTTATGAAGAATTTTAATTCAAACTTATTCAAATTTAAAACAAACAATGAGAAAAGGATGATTGAAATGGCAAAACGTGTAAAATTAGGTAAATCAAATATAGAAGTTAACCCAATTGGTTTAGGAACAAATGCTGTTGGTGGTCATAATTTATATCCAAACCTTGATGAAGAACAAGGTAAAAATGTTGTTAGAGCTGCCCTAGACAATGGCGTTAATTTATTAGATACTGCTTTCATCTATGGTCCAGGAAGATCAGAAGAACTTGTCGGAGAAGTCGTTAAAGAATACAATCGCGAAGATGTCGTGATCGCTACTAAAGGTGCTCACTACTTTGACGGTGATGATACGAAATTATCAAACGACCCTGAATTTTTAAAAGAACAAGTTGAAAACAGCCTTAAAAGATTACAAACTGACTATATAGATTTATATTATATTCATTTCCCAGATGATGAAACACCTAAAGACGAAGCAGTTGCAGCTTTACAAGAATTAAAAGATGCTGGAAAAATTAAAGCAATCGGTGTTTCTAACTTCACATTAGAACAACTTAAAGAAGCCAATAAAAATGGTAATGTAGATGTGATTCAACATGAATATAATTTATTAAATCGTGAGAATGAACACATCTTAGAATATACAGCAGAACATGATATTACATTTATTCCATATTTCCCATTAGCTGCAGGATTATTAGCTGGTAAATATGATGAAAATACAACGTTTGATGACTTACGAGCAGAAAAACCTGAATTCCAAGGTGAAACTTTTAAAGAAAATCTTAAAAAAGTAGACAAACTTAGAGAAATCGCTCAAGAGCATGGCGTTGACGTAGCACATATTGTATTAGCATATTATTTAACAAAACCATCATTAGATGTGATCATACCAGGCGCTAAACGAGGCGAACAAGTTATCGACAACTTAAAAACATTAGAAGTGAACTTAACAGAAGAGAACATTCAACTTATAGAATCACTCTTCCCAATAGAATAAGTATGATAAGAAGGCTGAGACATGAAAATTGTCTCAGCCTTTCATTATGTGAGAGTGCGCTAACTTTCATTATTCTGAATTCTGGTAATTAGAGTGACGCACTCGTTATGGACATTTCTCGGAATTCTGTCTCTAACAACCTCTCTTACGGACATTTCTCGGAATTCTGTCCCTAACACCGCCTCTTACGGACATTTCTCAGAATTATGTCCATAACGACATCCCTAACATGCACTCATTTTTTCGATAATACTCAAATACAACCTCACTATCCCCCGATTCAAACAAGCATTCTCACTCAATTTTTATTTATCTAAAAATATTTTACATATGTATTTAATTAAAAAATTATGACAATTACTTCGTTGATATTGATTATCATTTGCAAATATAGGATAATAACCGTAAGTTGAAATAATTAGGAGGAATCATGACTGATGAATATTACAGACGTTACGATTATCGGCGGGGGTCCAGCGGGATTATTTGCGAGTTTTTATTCCGGGTTAAGAGGAATGAGCGTAAGAATAATAGATTTCCAAAATAAATTAGGCGGTAAAATGCATGTCTACCCTGAAAAAGTCATATGGGATATAGGGGCACTTGCGCCAAAACCTTGTTATGAAGTTATTCAAGATTTAGTGCAACAAGGCTTACATTTCGGTCCAGAAGTGTGCTTAGAAGAAAAAGTTATTGATATTAAAAAAGTTGAAGAACAACATTTTATTATATATACAGAAAAAGGTCATGAGTATCATTCAAAATCTGTCATTATTGCTGTTGGTGGTGGCATAATTAAGCCTTTAACTTTAGATATTGAAGGTGCTGAGCGTTTTGAATTGTCCAATTTAAATTATGTTGTGCAGTCTATCCAGAAATTTAAAGACAAGCACATATTAATTTCGGGGGCAGGTAACTCTGCATTAGATTGGGCTTGTGATTTATCAGAATATGCGAAAAGTGTTACGCTTTGCTACAGAAAAGAGGAAATTTCTGGGCATGAACATATGAAACAATTATTAGATAAACTTGATATCTCTAAAAAACCAAGTATGGTTATTAAACAACTTAACAGTGATCCTAATAAACCAGTTATCACAGAGGTTGTTTTAGAACATGTTGATACAAATGAACAAGAAATCGTACCTGTTGATGAAGTCATCATTAGTCATGGTTTTGATCGTGAATCAGAGTTACTTCATAATGCACAAACAAAAGTCAATTTAGTTAATGATTTCTTTATTGAAGGTTTAGGAAACAGTCAAACTTCAGTACCTGGTATATTCGGTGCTGGGGATATCATTAAACATGATGCGAAAGTTCATTTGATTGCTTCTTGTTTCAATGATGCTGCAAATGCTGCAAACTTAGCTAAAAGCTATATCGATCCTGAAGCACAAGCAGGCGGTCGCGTATCGAGCCACAATGATGTCTTCAAAGAAAAAAACAAAGAAGTTATCAAAAAATATATTGCACAATCTTAATACGAACTATTTACCTTCCAATCTGTTTAACCTTAAAAGAGATTGGGAGGTTTTATTTTGTTAAAAATACTAAATTTTTATGTACATATCATACTTGAATAATCCCCTTGAAACTTTTTTAAATAATATTTAACTTCCTCATCTGATAAATCTCGCTCATGATCTACTTCATTAATAAACTTAATATACAAATCATTCATAGTTTCTCAAAACATTGGTTTAACAGCGTTTATTAGTTCTACAACTCTTAAAGTTGATTCAGACACTTGCCCTTTTTATCATTTGACCGCCCTTTTTTTGCCCTTTAATTAATTTAAGTAATGATCGTAATACGCCATATAACTATAAACGTCAAACAGGAAACCTCTTGTTTTTTGACCATTATCTAATTGACCTGTTGTATTAACATATGAATCTCTTACTGCGTCTTTATAAACATTAAATAAACTGTGTTCTTTATAAAATTTTGAAGTTTGAACTTTACTATTGTTTTTATACTCTTTCTTTAATTCTTCTCGTAATTCCCTAGCTAATTCTTTTCCTGTCAATCTATCATCTTCGAATATATCACTAATTTCATTAGATTTATCGTAATAATAAGTCATTTTCTCAATTACCTCGTCATTAGTTACTTTATTTGGTACATTGAATAATATATTCTTCATGTCATCGCCCCTTTTAAAGGTATTATAGCATGTATACATATTAATTTAGGAAATAAAATAACCACCAATCAAGGTGGTTATTTCGGTTTTCTATTAAAAATATAAAACATTAAAAATGGATATGATATCGGTACTAACCACAACCAACTATTATCAATAAATACAGAAGGTATTTTGACTATTTTTAATACGAGAATAAATACAATAATAGTACTAAGTATAATAAAACTGTTAATGAGTGTTGGGTGCCTATTAAACCATTTCCCTTCTCTACTATCTATACTTTTATCTGTAAGCTTCGCTATACCATTAAGCAGTATAAAAATCAAAAGTAAAATTCCCATAAATCCAATGCAGGCTATCATTAAAGAATCTTCTAAAGTAAATGAATTATCTTTATATATAGAGGAAAAAGCTTGGATACCACCAAAAGCAGTCATTAATATCGCTGCAAAAATACCCAAAATTGATATATATTGAGATATTATATCGTTATATTTTCTTTCTGTATTTTCACTTGTCGTTTTGATATTATTAGTTACTGTTTCTAATTCCTCAATAGTTCTTTTTAATTTTTTCGTTTCTTCATCCATTGCTTTTATCTTTTCATCTTGTTTTGTATAAAACGACTGTATTTGCTGGTCTTTCTGGGTCTGGTAAATCCTCTTTAGTTTT
>OMJG01000976.1_pt1 | contig 18491 bp, 15 predicted proteins | sample 1646431 | NCBI WGS metagenome assembly OMJG01 (sample SAMN03771674, study PRJEB25209) | food metagenome | isolation source: Cotija cheese | place: Mexico:Jalisco,Michoacan | collected 2011-12-12
ACCTGTGACCTCCTGCTTGTAAGGCAGATGCTCTCCCAGCTGAGCTAATCCTCCATAGTGTTTCTCGTTTGAAACAACTATATTAGTATACCTTTTGCTTATAAAAGTTGTCAACGAAAATTTTGTATTTTTTTAGCTAGCTTATACAAATACAAAAAAAGCTAGACCAACGGCCTAGCTTCAATTAATTATTCTTCATTATTAGTATTGTCTTCAGGTCTCATAGTTGGGAACAAGATGACATCACGAATTGATGGTGCATCAGTTAATAGCATAACCAATCTATCAATACCGATACCTAATCCACCAGTTGGTGGCATACCATATTCCATGGCTTCCACGTAATCGTTATCGATGTGTTCAGCTTCATCATTACCATTTTCACGTTCTTTAGCTTGAGCTTCGAAACGTTGTTTTTGATCGATTGGATCATTCAATTCTGTAAAGGCATTTCCATATTCATGACCGAGAATATAAACCTCAAAACGATCAGTAAAATTAGGATTTTCCTTGTTCTTCTTAGCTAAAGGTGAAACTTCAAGTGGATATTCATAAATGAATGTTGGTTCTTTCAAAGTATCTTCAACAAATTCTTCGAAGAATTCAGCGATGATGTGACCAACGCCCCAGAAGTTTTCGTAGTGAACACCTTTTTCATCAGCTATTTTTCTAGCCTCTTCCAAAGTCATATCTTGACTGAAATCTACTCCAGTTTGTTCCTTGATAGCATCAACCATCTTGAGACGTCTGAAAGGCTTACTCAAGTCAATTTCTTCACCTTGGTAACTAACGATTTGTGTACCATTAGCTTTTTGAGCAGCATGTCTAAAGATTCCTTCGACTTCTTTCATAACATCGGTCATATCCCAGTATGCAGCATATGTTTCCAATGATGTAAATTCAGGGTTATGTTGTGTATCCAAACCTTCATTACGGAAAGCTCTGCCGATTTCATAAACACGTTCGAAACCACCAACGATTAATCTCTTCAATGGCAATTCCAAAGCGATACGAAGGTACATTTGCATATCCAAAGCATTGTGGTGTGTGACAAATGGACGCGCACTGGCACCACCGGCTTGAGTATTTAAAACAGGAGTTTCAACTGATAAGAAGCCTTCGTTATCCAAATATTCACGAACGGCTGAGATAATCTTAGTACGTTTCTTGAAACGATCGAAACTATCTTGGTTGGCAATCAAGTCTAAGTATCTTTGACGATAAATTTGTTCAACATTAGTTAACCCATGGAATTTATCAGGCAATGGACGCAATGATTTTGAAAGCATTGTAACATGAGTAGCCTTTACAGTTAACTCACCCATATCTGTCTTCATAATTTCACCATGAATACCTAGATGATCACCGATATCAGCACGTTTGAAGATATGATAATTTTCTTCACCAACTTCATCTTTACGTACATAAATTTGGATTTTACCACTTCTATCACGTAGATCAGCAAAACCAACTTTACCCTTACCACGTTTTGACATCATACGACCAGCAATGACACAAGGTAATTCCTGTTCTTCAAGAACTTCCTTACTTTCATCACCATATTTGTCATGGATCTCTTGTGCCAAAGCAGTTCTTTCAAATCTAGAACCAAATGGATCGACACCTTCATCATAAAGTTCTTGAAGTTTTTCACGTCTGACCCTTAGTTGATCATTCATGACTCTCTTCTTCTTGATCTCTTCTTTTGTTGGTTGCTTCTTGTTATTTTCGTTACTCAAAATTTTTCCCCCTGTCTACTAATTTTTTGTAGATTTCGCTTCTCTTGCTTCATAACTTTCAACAAATTGATCTAGCGTATCGAACACTGCTTGCATGGAGTCTTCCTCCATTACTTTAGCACGAGTTCTGACCGCACGGGGAATCCCCTTTAGATAATATGCTGCTTGTTGACGAAATTCTGGAACACCAACATGCTCACCTTTTAAGTCTACCAGACGTTGAAGTTGAAGTTTAGCAATATTGATTTTTTCTGCCACAGTTGGTTCCTGCAAAAGCTCGCCTGTCTCTAAATATTGGTTCATAGCATTCAATTTCCACAAATTACCCAAAACTGCTCGACCAACCATTACAGCATCTGCTCCGACTTGATCTAGCATATATTTAGCATCCTGTGGTGTTTTGACATCACCATTTCCCATAAATGGAATTGAAACTTGTTGGGCTACTTCGTGCAAAAGTTCCCAGTCAGAATGTCCAGAATACATCTGAGCTTTCGTTCTACCATGCATAGCAATAGCACTGGCTCCGGCTTCTTGAGCTGCCAAAGCATTTTCAACTGCTAAAATATGGTCACTATCCCAGCCAGTACGCATTTTGACCGTTAATGGCTTGTCAATTGCCGAACTAACTGCCTTAACAGCTTCGTATAATTTATCAGGATTTTGCAGCCAGGTAGAACCAGCGCCGGTTTTAGTGACCTTTTTTACTGGACATCCCATATTGATGTCAATAATATCAGCACCAGTATTCTCAGCCACAAATCTAGCAGCGTTGACTAATGTTTCTGTATTGCCTCCGAAAACTTGGATACTTACAGGGTGCTCCTTAGGATCAACAAAAAGCATGCCTAAAGTTTTGGCGTTATGATATTTAATACCTTCGCCGCTGATTATTTCACAAACGACCAAACCGGCTCCAAATTCCTTTGCGGTCACTCGAAAGGCTGAATTAGTAACACCTGCCATCGGGGCAACGACAATTTGATTCGGTATCGTCACATTGCCTATTTTCCATTCCATACTTTTTACCTCGGATCATTTCCTACAACGTCAAATAATAACAAATTATCTATTAACATGGCAAATATGATTAACCCTGTTGTTCAATAATTTCTCGTAGATCAGCTTCACTAAATTGATACTTGTTACCACAGAATTTGCAAACTGCTTCGGCACCATGATTTTCTTTGATCATATTTTCTAGCTCTGATTTTTGCAAAGTAGCTAATGACTTAGAGAATCTTTCCTTGGAACAATCGCACTTAAATCCAACGGGCATTTCTTCCAAGTATTTCATTTCAATTCCGTTCATAACTTTTTCCATGATGTCCTTGTTGCTTAAGCCTTCATTCAAAAGTGTTGATAAATTAGGAATTGTTTTCAAATTGGCTTCAATTTTAGCAATGTCTTTGTCACTCGCACCAGGTAGAGTTTGAATCAAAAAACCACCCGCAGCACCAACAGTCTCATTAGGTTCGACAAAAACTGACACGCCAATCGCTGAAGGGATTTGTTCAGATTTAGCCATGTAATAAGCAAAATCCATTCCTATTTCTCCTGAAACTAAAGGAACCGAACCAGTAAAAGGAGCTTTTAGGTGTAAGTCTTTAGTAATACTCAAAGTACCATCTGTACCGACAGCTGCCTTGACATTAATATGACCGTCTTCTCTTGCCTTCAAACTGATATGTGGATTCGTGATGTAACCTTTAACATAACCCTTAGCATTAGCGTCGACCACAATTGCACCGACTGGACCATTGCCTTGAATTCGAGTTGTTAATACCTCATCTTCTTTCAAAGTTGAAGTTGCAACAAGCATTGAGCCAATCAAGGTTCTTCCTAAAGCGGCACTGGAATTTCTCCAAGTGTCATGTCTTTTTTGAGCTTCTTGAACGGTTTGTGTTGCATTAACAACATATGCTCTAAATTTACCGTTAGTTGAAACGGCCTTTGTTAATGTATCTGTCATAATTATTTCCTCCGTTCAAAAAAGCGACTCCATAAGAGTCGCTTTTTCTTATATTATTAATTATCACTATTATTATCTTTGTTACTATCTGAATCATTATCAGAGTTTTGTGTTGAATCATTTGTTTCAGATGCATCAGACTTTGATTGATCATCTTTTTCAGAAGGGACTGTTGTATCATCATCATTTGTTTCAGATTTAGCACTTTCTTCTTTCTTTGATTCTTCGACTCTTTGCTTAGCAGCATCCTTAGCTTCAGCAGCTTTTTTAGCTTCTTCAAAAGTAGCAGCACTTTCACTTGGGAACTCTTGGTTAGCATCATTAGCAGGCATCTTACCTGTGTTATACAAACTCAAAATTTCCTTTTCATCAAGTGTCTCATACTTCAACAAGGCCTCGGCGATAATCTTATGTTGTTCACGATGTGTTTCAAGAATTTCTCGAGCACGTTCGTGATCTTCATCGATAATACGTTTAACTTCTTGGTCGATAGCTTTGGCAGTGTCTTCAGAGTATGAAGGCAATTGACGATAGTTACCACCACTGAATGGTTGTCCATTCTTTTCTAGTTGAACAGTACCAAGCTTGTCTGTCATACCATATTCAGTAACCATAGTACGAGCAATTTGAGTAGCTTGCTCAAAGTCATTTGAAGCACCAGATGATGGTTGACCAACAATCAATTCTTCGGCTGTACGTCCACCAAGCAAACCAGTGATTTGTTCGTTCAATTCCTTCTTAGTAGCAAGGTTTTGATCATCTTTAGGAAGCATGATAGCGTAACCACCGGCACGTCCACGAGGAACAATCGTAACCTTTCTAACTACTCGAGAATCACTCAAAACTAAACCGATCAAGGCATGTCCGGCTTCGTGATAAGCAACTGTGTGACGTTCCTTTTCTGGAACAACACGATTTCTCTTAGCAGGACCAGCAATAACGCGGTCTTCAGCTTCATCAAGGTCCGTTGGATCAATCTTTTGCTTACCACGTCTTGCTGCAACTAAAGCAGCTTCATTAAGTAAGTTTTCAAGATCAGCACCAGCAAAACCTGGAGTTTGTTGAGCAATAGCTTTCAAATCAACATCATCTGTAAATGGCTTATTCTTAGCATGAACTTTAAGAATAGCTTCACGACCCTTGACGTCTGGACGACCAACAAGAATCTTTCTATCGAAACGACCTGGACGTAATAGCGCTGGATCAAGCACATCGGAACGGTTAGTAGCAGCCATAACGATAACACCTTCGTTACCAGTAAATCCATCCATTTCAATCAATAATTGGTTAAGCGTTTGTTCACGTTCATCATTACCACCACCGGTACCGGAACCACGTTGACGACCGACGGCATCAATTTCATCAATAAAGATAATTGATGGAGCATCTTTTTTGGCGTTTTCAAACAAATCACGAACACGTGATGCACCAACACCAACGAACATTTCAACGAAGTCTGAACCAGAGATTGAATAGAACGGAACTTTGGCTTCACCAGCAACAGCCTTAGCTAGTAAAGTTTTACCAGTCCCGGGAGGACCCTCAAGAAGAACACCTGATGGGATTCTGGCACCCAAGGAAACAAATTTTCTTGGGTCTTTTAGAAATTCAACAACTTCAACAAGTTCTTGTTTTTCTTCTTCAGCACCGGCAACATCAGAAAATCTAACTTTATTTTTCTTAGGATCTTGGGGTTTAACCTTAGACTTACCAAAGTTCATAACACGGTTAGCACCGCCACCTTGGCCCCCTCGACCCATCATTGCAAAGATTATAAAGAAGAATAATGCAAACGGAACAATCACCGTCAAAATCAAAGAAATCCATTGACCGGACTGTGATTTAGGAGCCGCAGTCGTCTTAACTCCCTTTGCAGTCGCAGCGTTATTGATTCTCTTTAACGTATCATTGTTAGGCAAAACAGTTGAACTAAATGAAGTTACTTCACTAGAACCAGTATTTTGAGAACGGCTAAACAATGACACAGAACGTGTTGTATCAGCCTTTTGAGCTTTCTTGTATTCACCAGTAACTTGATAAGCTCCTCCGATAGGTTCTAATTTGAAACTCTTCACTTTGCCTTGCTTCAATTGTGAGATGAATTGGTCTTGGCTTAATGTCTTTGATTGGTCTGAGGATTGACCACCAGCAAACCAACTTGCTGCAAGAACCAAAACAACAAAGAGCAAGATATAAAACAGGCTATTGTTAATTAACCTATTTCGATTATTTTTCATACATTTCCTCCTAATTACTTAGACGTTACATATTGTAACATTGGTGAACATTAACACAATAATAATTGTAACTCTATCTAAATTATTTTGTACTATATACCTCTGATTTTAAAACTCCAACATAAGGTAAATTACGATATTGTTCATTATAATCCATTCCATAACCAACAACGAATTCATCTGGAATTTGTACACCGACGTAATCAACATCAACGTGTTTGATTCTTCGAGCAGGTTTATCTAAGAAGGAAACGATTTTAATTGAGTTAGCATGTCTGGCATTAAATAGTTCTGTCAATCGATCCAAAGTATAACCTGTATCAATAATATCTTCGACAATAACTACATCACGTCCACGCAAAGGTGTATCCAAATCTTTAATGATTCTAACGTCACCAGTTGACATTGTATTTTCGCCACCATAACTGGAAACATCCATAAAATCGTATTCCATCTTAATATCGATATTCTTAACTAAATCCATCATAAACATTGCTGCACCACGCAAAATACATACGAACAATGGATTCTTGCCACGGTACTCCTCAGTCAGCTCTTTTCCCAAACGAGCATTAGCTTTTTTGATTTCTTCTTTCGAAACCAAAATCTTTTCGATATCTGAATTCATTCTTTTACCTCAACAAAGTTAATTTTGTAATGTTTATTACCTTTTTTTAAATAATCACTCATATTATAAATTTTTTCAACCCAAACTATCTGATTATCAAATAATAAAACTAAATAATTTTTTCGTTCATATTCAGGTATTTTTTCATTAATAAACCGTTTACTCAATTTTTGATGTTTCCCATTGGATAACAGCAATTTATCCCCATCACGTCGAGTTCTTAACGTAATATTTTGTGGAATTTTATCAACAATTAAATTACCTGAATCATCATTCGTAATCTTTAGTTTTTTACCATTAAAGGTAACGACTTGATTAATTTTAACATCAATTGCTTCAAGATTAGCTAGTGTAGCTCTTTTTACAACGAATTGATCATAAGTTCGAATAAAGCACCAAGAATCTTCTAAATCAACTGAAGCATTGCTTTGGTCCCCAATTAAAACCTCGATTATCTGATCAATTTGACGATTACTGATAGAAATATCTAAATGTCTTTTTGTAAAGAAATGGCCCCAAAACAACGTCTGCTGGTCTTTATTCAACTGTAAAATTGGTTTTATTTGACCACTAATTTGTTGCAAAGTTTCTTCCAGATTCATTGCTCGTTCGATAGCTTTGAATTGTTCTTTAGCTAAGTCGATCAATGCGTTCAATTGTTGATTAAAAAAGAAAAAGTGACTCAGCAACTGTCCGTTTTCTTTTTGAAGTTCTGGAAAAATATTATTTCTCAAACGGTTTCGCATCGTTATGTTATCAAAATTAGTTTCATCTTGAACATGTTTTATATCATGGATATCTGCATATTCGGCTAGTTGACGTTTCGAAAAATTCAATAATGGGCGTACTATTTGATTTTTACCAAAAGGACGTTGCTCTTTTAGGCTGACCACTTCATAGGCGTTACCCGATCGGATCATCTTCATTAAAATATTCTCTGCCAAATCATTATTATGATGAGCTGTTAACAAAGTATCAAAATTATTTTTTATCATGATCTTTTTAAAAAAAGCATAACGAAAACTTCTAGCAGCAGCTTCCATTCCAACATTTTTAGGCTTTTTACGCCATTTGGTAGTAAAGAATTGATAACCATTTTCAGCACAATAATTTTTGACAAACTTTACTTCACTAGCACTTTCTGGTCTCAAATTATGATCAACGTCAACTACCGCAAAATTACTTGGATCTAGGACTCTACCGATAAGATGTAATAGAACCATTGAATCTACGCCACCAGACACTGCTACTAAAACTTTTTTAGCTTGATAATTATCAAGTTTTTGGCGTAAAGTTCCTAATAATTTATTGTCTAATTCCATACTCTAGCCTCCACTGAAATAAAAAAAGTTGAGACCAAGTCCCAACCATATAAAAATTATTAGCTACGGCGTCCGCCACGACCACCACGTTTGCCTTCAGTGTTTTTCTTCAAGATACTTAGTCGTTCTTCACTTTCTTTCATGAAGCCTGACATCATATCGTCAAAACTTTCTTGTTTACGTTGTGGTTTTCTTTCATTACGTTCATGTGAACGATGTGAATGATATTTTGGCTTAGGTTTATCTGACGCTTGCTTAATTGAAAGTGCAATTTTATGATTTCTTTCACCAAGAACTAAAACTTTCACTGTATCGCCAACGCTTAGCACATCATGGATGTCTTTAACGTATCCATCGGCAATTTCACTGATGTGCACCATTCCGCTTTGTCCTTCTCCTAGGTCAACGAATGCCCCAAAATTTGTAATTCCAGTAACTTTGCCTTCTGTTTTAGCTCCTACTTCAACTGTCATCTAATTAAAAAAAATTCCTTTCCCTATTTTTGAATCGTAGTGGTTTTTACATCATCTGGCAAATTATAAATTTGTTCGCCCGGTTTGCTATACATGTACTTTTCACGAATATATTTTTCCAAATAATTTGTGTTATGAAGCTGGTTAACTTCAAGTTTTAAATCCCGTTGAATGGATTTTTGTTTATCTAACTTTTGTTTGCTAACTTCAATCTGTTCCATCGTATTAGTGTAAGTTCGGTGCGCATTAAAAATTTGAACGCCAAAAACAGTCAAAACAATCACAAAAATTATTCCTATCATCAAGATACGTCGACGATGAACCTTGTTGGCGTAACCTTTACGATGATTAGGAGTCTGAGATTTCTTTGGCTGTAAGACTGAAACGTTAGAATTTAATTTACGTACTTCCATACCACTACTCCCCTAGAAATGATTACCTTGAGTATAACAAGTTTGAGCAATTATTTGAATAATAAAATTGTTAATTTTAATCTATTTCTAATTTTTGATTAGACTTCTTCATACATATCTGCAGATTCGTTTTTCTTAGTTGTATCTTTAGTGTTAAGAACTCTAATTTTCATAGTTCTTTCACCAAAATGTAATTCTAATACATCCCCAACGCCAACTTCAGTAGACGATTTGGCAACACGATTATTGATCGTAGCACGACCGTTGTCAGCAAACTCCTTAGCTATTGTTCTTCTCTTAATAATACGGCTTACTTTTAAAAATTTATCTAGTCTCATAATTAATCCTCAATTTTCATAAATTTGGTGAGATATTTACCCATTGGTAAAATTTCCCATTCTTCTTTTGTTAACATTTGCCAATGCTTAGAAAGCTTGAGATAAACTAATGCTCCAATAGGGATAGCAATGATATTTAAAATTACGCTGTGAATTCTTGTCATCGTTGTACCGACAGCAAATAAGCTAACGATAATTTTGACTACAATTGCCATCACTAATCCTGCTTTGATCAAATTAAAAATAAATTGTTTGTCTAACGATAAGAATTCACGATTGAAACCATAAATAATCAGTATTCCAAACAAAATTACGCATTCACTCAAGACAGTTGCCATAGCTCCGCCAGCAATCCCATACTTAGGAATCAAGATGACATTCAAAGCAGCTTTAGCCACTAACGACATTCCAAACAAAACTAACTTGTGAATGTTTTTTTCATCATCACTACTAGTTATCGCAATCAACAAATTGATCAATGACACAATCAAAATCGACAGCATGTAAATACCCAAAGTCTTCGAACCATTCACATCAGTAAACAACATCGTATTTATTTGTGGCATCAAAGCAATCAAGCCCGCTGTTTCTGCCACTGAAAGCCATAAACAAACACGAACCATTTTTTGAATCGTCGATTGATTTTGCTTTATTCGGTTAGTTTCTTTTAATTGGGGCATGATTGTGGAAACAAATGACAGCGAGATAACGATTCCTAATTGTAACAATGGCTGTCCACGATCAAAAATCCCTTTTTGAATTTCTGCTTGTGTTAAAGAAATTCCTGAGTGCATCAATAACCGTAACATTGAAAAAGAATCAATAAATTGATAGAAAATCGTAATCCCTGTAAAAACAACGATCAATAATATTTCTAAGACCAATCCATGTTCCAGTTTGATTTTTCCATCGCCATTAACTTCTTCAACTTCGTGATGTTTTTGAAATGTTCTTAATAAAATAATTACTGCTAAAATTCCACCGATAAAAGCCCCAGCATTAGCAATTGATCCCATCTGATACACGTTTAAAATTCCATGTCCAAACAAAATCGCACTGGAAATAATGACCACGATTCGCAAAAATTGTTCACTAACTTGCGAAATTGCACTCGGTGTCATCAACAGATCACTTTGAAAATAACCACGTAAACTAGCCTCAAATGGTACTAATAAAAATGTCAAAGCAACCATTCGCACTTCCAAATAAAGTTGTGAGTCCCCCATCAAAAAGGCTAAATATCGTGACGACATCCACAATAATCCTGTCACAACTACACAGCTGATTGATAAAATCACAAATGTCTTCTTCAACAAATTGTGTTTAGCACTCAGTGAATCTTGTTGAGCAAAAGCTTTAGAAATAACTACCGGTAAACCCGATAAAGCTAAAACTGAGAATATCCCATAAATTGGATAAACTTGTTGATAAATAAAATAACCACGATCCCCAACAATATTTTGCAATGGAATCCGATAAATGGCACTCAATAATTCAGAGAACAATGAGGCAATAGTCAGAATCCAGGTCCCCTTAATAGCCCTAGACACTTCTTTTTGCATATTAATTTTTAATTTTTTCTTTCTTTAATTTATCAAAACCTTCAGCCATCTTCTGGGCAAAAGTTTCAAGTTGTTGGAACCATTCAGACTTATCAACACTTGTTGAATCCAAGGTCATCTTAAATTCATCATTCTTGTTGCTAACTTTAGCCTTCATCGTTGTGTTGCTCAAAAACTTGAAGACTAAATCGCCTGTTAAGTAATCGTTAGCTTTTTTATCAAATTTAACCGTAATCGAACCATTTCTCATGACGACACTCTTAACTAATGATTCATCGAATGAATTCTTTAATAGACTGATGTCTAACAAATTGGCAACTTCTTGTGGATATTTACCAAAACGATCCAATAATTCCGATTTGACTTCTTGATAATTTTCCAAAGAATCAATCTGTCGGATACGCTTGTACAATTCAACCTTTTGACGTTGATCACTAATATAATCATTTGGCAAATAAGCTTCCAAGGCCAAATTAACTTCAGAATTCGTCTTTTCAGCTTTTGTATGACCACGTTTTTTGGCAACTGCATCATTTAACATTTGCGTATACAGATCAAATCCAACTGAATCGATAAAACCGTGCTGTTGCTTACCTAATAAGTTACCAGCACCACGAATCGACAAGTCCCGCATGGCGATTTTGAATCCTGAACCTAATTCAGTAAAGTTCTTGATTGCTTCCAAACGTTGTTCACCGACTTCAGTCAAAACCTTGTTGGGACGATACATCAAGTAAGCATAAGCTACTCGACTTGAACGGCCAACTCGCCCTCTAATTTGATAAAGTTGTGACAACCCATAACGATCCGCATTTTCAACGATCAAAGTATTGGTATTTGGCATATCGACACCAGTTTCAATGATGGTAGTTGTGACTAAAACATCATACTCACCGTTCAAATAGTCAGCAATCACACCTTCCATTTGGGTTTCATTCATTCGCCCATGAGCAGTCGCAATTCTAGCATCAGGTACCAAAGCTTGTAATTGTTCGGCCACTTGGTCCATATCTTCAACTCGATTGTGTAAATAAAAGACCTGTCCACCACGTGCCATCTCACGTTTGATAGCACCAGCGATAACTTCATAATTTTGTTCCATCACATAAGTCTGAACCGGATACCGATTGCTTGGGGCCGTTTCAATCAAAGATAAGTCACGAACGCCCAACATTGACATATTCAAAGTTCTAGGAATCGGTGTAGCTGTTAAAGTCAAAACGTCAACATTAGCTTTTAGTTGTTTAATTTTTTCTTTGTGCTTAACACCAAATCGTTGTTCCTCGTCAATAATTAAGAGTCCAATATCGCTAAATTTAACATCTTTTGACAATAGACGATGAGTTCCAACGATAATATCTAACTGACCATCAGCCAATTGTTCAATCGTTTCTTTGCTTTGTTTTCTCGTTTGAAAACGTGACAAAATTCCGATATTGACAGGAAAACCTTCAAAACGCTCCTTCATAGTTTCGTAATGTTGTTGAACTAATAGCGTCGTTGGTGCTAAAAAGACAACTTGCTTACCAGCCTCAACAGCTTTAAAGGCAGCCCTTAGAGCCACTTCAGTTTTACCAAAGCCAACATCCCCGACTAACAAACGATCCATTGGATGAGGTTTTTCCATGTCGCGTTTGATTTCGTCGATTGAGCGCAATTGATCTGGTGTTTCTGGATAAGGAAAGGCATTGTCAAAGTCATGTTGCATCGAGTCATCTTTAGGAAAGGCAAAACCTTTTTCAGCTTCACGTTTAGCATACAAGTCAATCAAATCATCAGCGATATCTTCAATGTTAGATTGAACTTTACGCTTAGTTTTTTGCCATTCATTGCCACCTAGTTTGTTGATCCTAGGTGATTTCCCTTCAGCAGAAACGTACTTTTGAACCATGTCCAACTGTGTAACTGGGATGAATAAACGACCATCGTCACGATACTCAATCGTAATATAATCTTGATGTTTACCATCGACTTCCATTGTCTGCATACCGACAAACTTACCAATACCGTGGTTAACATGCACAACGTAGTCGCCTGGTTTTAATTCGTTATAACTCTTCAATCTTTCCGCATTAGCTAAAGTTTGATGACGACGCTTTTTAGGTTGACGATTAAATAATTCTTTTTCTGTAATTACGGCTAATTTTTCTTCCGGCATTTCAAAACCAGAACTCAAGCTAGCATTCATGATTTGTGTTTGGTTGTCGATCACTTTATCTTCAGTCGTCAATGTAGCCTTGATGCCAAAATCAGTTAAAGTATTGTTGATAGCCTCAATTCTTTTCTTATTACTGATAGCTAAAACCACAGTATATTCTTGCTTTTGCCAACGCTCTACTTCAGATTTCAATAGTGGCATTTGACTAAAAAATTGTTGCATCGAACGAACGGAAACGTCTTGCAATTGATTCAAACGCATCCGACCCATTCCTTGTTGAAAGGCTGAAAGATAAATTTGTCCGTGAAGATCCTTTTTTATATTTTCTACAAAATCTTGACGGATCTTTTGTTCAGGCAAAGCTTTACCATATTCTAATTGACTGGCTAACCAAGACTCGTTTTCAGCCCGATTATCATTTGATTGTTCAACCAAGCGATTGTACTCATCAAAAATTACTAAATCATCAGTTTGCAAATAATCCAATAAACTATCTGGCTTTTCAAAAATGTAATCAACGATTCGACCGATATTTTCTGGACGCATCCCTTCTGATAATTCAGCAATCGTTTGTCCAAAAGAAATCTCCAAATTATCTTTGGTATCTTTGTCATCAGTCGAAGTTACTTGTTTTTGATAACTCTTTTGTAATTTATCCAAAGCTTTGATGACTTGCTCATCAGTTACAATTCGGTCCTTTGCAGGCAATACTTCAATTGTTTCCAAAGTATCCATACTTCGTTGTGTCTCGGTATCGAAGAATTTGATTTTTTCTACTTGATTACCGAAGAAGTCGATTCGAACTGGATTATCGACTGTTAAAGGATAAATGTCGACAATATCCCCACGGATGGCAAAATCCCCAGGTTTAGCAACTAATTTTTCTTTAACATAACCCATTTGGACGAACTCTTGATTCAAATCTTCTAGGTCATATTCCTCATCAATTTTAATTTTTAATTGGGCAGATTTAAATAGCTTGGGAGTTGATAATTCATATTCCAAGCCAGATACTGACGTTACTAAGACTCCTGGCTCATCGCTGATCAAAAAACTCAAAGAATCAATTCTTTGACTCAACTCATCCGGTGAACTAGTAGCTAATTCAGTTGAAATTGATTCTTCAACCGGAAAAATATGGACAATATCGCTGTCTAACAAATTCAAATCATCATAAATTTTATTGGCATGAAAATTAGTGTTTTCCACGATCAATAATTTTTTACCCGTTTTCCTTAATGCTTCCAATGCAAAAAGGGAAATTGTTGATCCCGTTAAGCCGGTTAAGACATTTTTGGTCTCTGGCTTAACTTGATTAATAAATTCCCCAAGGTCGAGCTTATCTGTTATGAAATTTATTAAATTCAATTTTTGCCCCCTTTTTAGTAGTTCTAATTGTATTTATTCATTAATTGATCAGCAGTACTACCGCTGACCCAATCTTTAACCATATCGACAGCTTTATCAATTCCCGACAAAGCTACTGGTTCTTGATCTTTAGAAAATGGTGTCAAAACCCAGTTGACAACAGTTTGTTTATCAGGATGTTGTATACCAATCTTAATACGATCGAAGTCTTTGGTACCTACAGCTGAAATTATACTCTTAATACCATTGTGACCACCAGCAGAACCCTTTGTTCTTAAACGAACTTTACCGATTGGCATATCAAGGTCGTCTTGAATGACCATCAATTCATCGGTTCTAATTTGGTAGTAGCCCATCAAAAACTTCACTGCTCGTCCTGATTCATTCATGAAAGTTAAAGGTTTAACAAGAAAAACTGTTTCACCATCAACTTTAAATTTACAGTATTGTGCTTCAAAATCTTTTTTCATTTGTGTTTGGCCATATTCATTCATCAATCTATCGATAGTCATAAAGCCCATATTATGCTTTGTACGATCATATTTCTTACCTGGATTACCTAAGCCAACAATTAGTTTCATATTATTAATACCTCATTTCGAACTTACATTATATCATTTTAAAAATACTAAATTTTCACTTTTTTCACAATCGGCTTGTTTATTTACCTAAATTATTTGTATAATGGGTCAGGAACATATTATTTTCGAAGGGATGATATTTTATAATGACAACTCCAACAAACGAAAAGAACCATCAAAAAGTACTTCTAGTTGGTGACGGTGCCGTAGGTTCAACATTTGCTTACGCTATGACACTTCAAGGTATTGCACAAGAACTAGTTATCTGCGATATCGCTAAAGATAAGATCAAGGGTGATGCAATGGACCTTGCTGATGCAATTCCATTCTCATATCCAAAGAACATTCACGCTGGTGAATATTCAGATGCTAAGGATGCTGATATCGTAGTTATCACAGCCGGCGCTCCACAAAAACCAGGTGAAACAAGACTTGACCTAGTTAACAAGAACTTGAACATCTTGAAGACTATCGTTGATCCTATCGTTGAATCAGGATTCAATGGTATCTTCGTAGTTGCTGCTAACCCAGTTGATATCTTGACATACGCTACTTGGAAACTTTCAGGCTTCCCTAAGGAACGTGTTATCGGTTCAGGTACATCACTAGATACTGCTAGACTACAAAAATTCGTTGGTGAAGAATTAAACGTTGACCCTCGTTCAGTTAATGGTTACATCATGGGTGAACACGGTGATTCAGAATTTGCTGCATGGTCACACTTAACTGTTGGTGGCGTTACAATGGCAGAATGGATGGAAAAACACCCAGAAATCACAAAAGATACTCTAGACAAGATCTACAAGAAGACTGTTAACGCAGCTTATGACATTATCAATACTAAGGGTGCTACATTCTACGGTATCGGTACTGCTCTTGCTAGAATCTGTAAAGCATTGCTTGCTGACGAAAGCACAGTATTGCCATTATCAAATATGATGACTGGTCAATATGGCGTTTCAGACATTTACATTGGTTCACCTGCAATCATCAACCGTAAAGGTCTACAACAAATCATCGAAGTTCCATTGAACGATGAAGAATCAGCACAAATGAAGAAATCAGCTGCAGAACTTGAAAAGATCCTTAAGGATGGATTCGAAGCAACTGGTATCGAAGGTCGTCAATAATTCATTGATTACCGCTTAAAAAAAGCTTGAGACAAATGAATAATTTGTTTCAAGCTTTTTTTTTATCCCGAAGTACTGTATTATTAATTCAATTATAGATTGATTGGATGTGAATATATTATGTTAGTTAAATCACTTGTACTAAAAAAGGATAAGCTTACTACTGTTAAAGAAACAGTTACGCTTGAGGAAGCTTTGAAGATCCTAGAAGACTCTGGTTTCCGTTGTGTACCGATTTTGGATGAAAGTGGACAAATATTTAGGGGTAACATCTACAAGATGCACATCTATCGTCACAAGTCACGTGGTGGCGACATGAATTTGCCTGTAACTACTTTGATGAAAAACGCTACTAAGACTATCAGCGTCGACTCACCATTCTTCAAGGTTTTCTTCAACATCAAGGATCTTCCTTACATTGCCGTTCTAGACGAAAATAATCTCTTCTACGGTATCTTAACTCACTCAAGACTTTTGAGTATGTTATCTGATGCCTGGAACCTTGACCTTAGTAGCTACGTTTTGACCGTCAGTTCCTCTGGTGATCGTGGCGATCTTGAAAAAATGTCAAAGATTTTTGCTAAATACGTTTCCGTGGCTGCTTGTATGACTTTGGATGCTAAATCAAACGAAGTAGTCCGTAGAACGCTTTTCACATTACCATCTGGAACTGATATTGAAACATTAAAAGAAATTATCAAACGCCTTGAAAAGAAGAGTTTTGTTGTTTCTGAAATCGATGATTTAAAATCAGGTAAAATTCTCGACAAAAATACATTATAATAATAGTGTTGCTTACCAAAGTTGATTTAATTTTTTAATTGTTTACGCAGCAAACGATTCATCAATTTGATCCACCACGGTAAGCCGTTTTGGGAAAAAAATAAAATGTTTCTAAAACAAAACCGTTTCCAAAACAAAACCAAAAAACCTTACTAACTGCAACCACACAGCTAGTAAGGTTTTTTTATCTTTTAAATTTCAACTTTTACTAAATCATCTAATGAAACATATTTCATGTCTAAACTGTCAGCGACAGCTTTTTCGGTTAAATTACCTTGGTAAGTATTCACACCTGTTTTAATGGTCTTATTCTCAATTGCTGCAATACCTTGATTAGCAATCTCAACTGCATATGGCATTGTAACGCCAGATAAGGCTTGTGTAGCCGTCTTTGGCACAGCCCCTGGGATATTTGCAACTGTGTAATGAACTACGCCGTGGGACATGTAAACTGGGTCCTCGTGAGTTGTAGCTCTCACACTAGTTTCAAATAATCCACCTTGATCAATTGGAATATCAACAACAACAGAACCAGGCTCCATTGAAGCAATCATTTTTTCCGTAACTAATTTTGGTGTTGCAGCACCTGGAATCAAGACCGCTCCAACTACTAAATCAGATTCTTTAACACATTTAGCGATATTTTGAGCATTTGACATCAAGGTTTGAATCTTGCCGTCAAAGATATCCTCAATTTCAACTAAGCGTTGTGGATTGATATCCAATAGTGTTACTTCAGCACCCATACCGATAGCAATTTTGGCTGCATTGACACCAACCGTTCCACCACCGATAATCGTAACTTTACCTTTTTTAACTCCTGGTACACCGCTCAATAGTAAACCTTTACCTTGATGTGGTTCTTCCAAGAAATGGGCTCCAACTTGAACCGCCATGCGTCCAGCAATTTCACTCATTGGGAAAAGCAATGGCAAACCACCATTTGAACCAACCATTGTTTCATAGGCAATCCCAGTTGTTTTACTTGCTAGCAAAGCATCTGTCAATTTCTTATTAGCAGCTAAATGCAAATAAGTATAAATTATTTGACCATCCTTGAAATACTTGTACTCTGTTTCAATTGGTTCTTTAACCTTAATAATCATGTCAGAGTCCCAAACCTCTGCTACATCAGCAATAGTAGCTCCGGCATCAATATATTGTTGGTCAGTATATCCAGAACCGATACCCGCATTTTTCTCCACTAAAACAGTATGTCCAGCTTTGACCAGTCCTACTACTCCATCAGGAGTAGAACCAACACGTTCCTCTTGGTTTTTGAGTTCCTTTGGTATACCAACTTTCATAAAATATGAATCCTCCTCATTGTGAATTTATTAGCAATATAATATATCATATCATAGTCTGAAAACGTTCTCAAATTTGACAATGAAAAGTAAGTAACTTCCGTCGTCCGCAAAAGCCCTGTGATTGGCTGGAACGCTGCCGACTAGATTTCAATTTCTATTTGGATAGAATTAGACACATACCTCTTTAATAACAGTTCTATTTTTTAGTACCAATTCAAAAAAGAAGATATTACTAAACTTGCAGCAATATACTGCAATTCCAATAATATCTTCTATTTATTTTCTGAAGTAACTTATATAAAAATAGAAACCACTATCCAGTCGGGAGTGAGGTCCTGGAAAATGCTCAGTTGTGAAATTACACTTAGCGATTTATCGCTTAGTGTAAGGTCGAGCTTGAAGACTTTGCCCGGTTTTGGGCTTGCACTCTGCCTTGTCAAGTTGACATTTCAATGAAATTAAAATTATAAAATATAT
>OMJG01000977.1_pt1 | contig 18472 bp, 15 predicted proteins | sample 1646431 | NCBI WGS metagenome assembly OMJG01 (sample SAMN03771674, study PRJEB25209) | food metagenome | isolation source: Cotija cheese | place: Mexico:Jalisco,Michoacan | collected 2011-12-12
GATCAACGCGGAAGTCCGGTCGCCTCGGGGGAGGGCGAAACGATTTAGGTCCTATGACCCTGCGCTAATCTCCTGCGTCGATCTCGGTGGCGACGATGCCCGCGCAGACCCATTTACCTGGGACGGGACCGCCCATAGGATGACGATATGGATTCCCAGCGCACACAGAGCATCAGAACGGTCTCGGCCCGCATCAGCTCGTTCCACTCATCGATCTACTTCTCACAGACGGTCGGCGCAAAGTACGCCGAACAGGGACTCGCGCCCGGCGTCGAAGGCAATATGGCCGCCCGGTCGGCCCCGTTGGGACGGGTGAATCCCGGAGTCGTGTCCGCCGCCTATTACAACTACTCCCCGAACTTCATCGCCGAGATGCTGCCCCGCATCTGGGAGACGGTCACTCCCGAGCAGATGATCGAGGCCCGCTTCGACGCCGTGAGCGCGTACATGGCCGAACTCTTCGGCGACCGTGACGATATCGCCCTGCTCACCGAGGCGGCCACCCAGCTGACCGAAACGCTGACCCCCGTGCTCACCGCCATGGACTTCGCCGGGCGGCCCCTGTCCGCGGCCACCGCCGACGTCATCGGCTCCCACCAAGCGAACACCGCTTTCGAGAAGCTGTGGGACGTGGCCACCGTGGCCCGCGAATTCCGCGGCGACGGCCATGTCGCCTCCCTCGTCACCGCCGGTGTGCCCGGAATCGACGCTCTCATGCTCGATGTCGCGACCGGAGCCGGATTCCGTCCGCGAGCAGCACAGAAGACCCGCGGCTACACCGACGAGGAATGGCAGACCGGACAGACCCGACTCGCCGAGGCGGGGCTGATCACCGTGGAGAAGGACGACCGCGGTTTCGACCTGCCTACCATCACCGAGGCGGGACGGGACCTGAAGGAACAGGTCGAAGCACTGACCGACGGCACCGTCGCCACCGCTTGGTCGGTGCTCGACGATGCGACGATCGAATCGCTGCTCGCCCCCAGCCGTGACCTGCTGCGCGTGATCGCGAAGTCCGGTGCCTTCCCGTCGAACATCTTCGCGCGGCCCGAGAAGAAGGCCGGCTGAAGCTGATTCAGCTCTGGTGTGCCCGCTCCACATGAGAGCGAGCGTGGTCGAGTGCCGCCGGCAGCTCATCGAACAGGTGCCGGTGGTGGCGCAGGGCGGCGAGCACTCCGACCTGTTCGAACAGTCCGGCCTGACTGTCCCTGACGCCTTTGATGAGCACCGTGATCCCGCGGCGTTCGAGAGCCGTGACCATTTCGGTGAGGATATGAGCTCCGGTGGCATCGACGAGTTCGAGCTGCGACATCCGCAGCACGACGACCGAGACTCCATTGAGTTCCATGACCTCATCGGAGATGCGATCGGCCGAAGCGAAGAACAGCGGTCCTCGGAAATGGACGATCGCGATCTTCTCGTCGCCTGGCTGAGCGGCCTCTGTTTCCGAAAGTCGTTCGATGCGAACCGAGGTCGTTGCGGACAGTTTCCGCAGAGCGAAGAACGCCGCCACGACGACACCGATGCCCACAGCCACGATGAGGTCGAAGGAGACGGTGATGAGCGCAGTGATGACGAACCCGAAGGCATCGGATTTCGTCGAGCGCAGAATCGAGCGCATCGTCTCAAGGTCGATCATGCGCACTGCGGTGACGAAGAGGACTCCGCCAAGGGCGGCCAACGGGATCTGACTCACCGGAGCCGCTGCCACCAACACGATGAGCAGCAGCACCGCCGCATGGGTGATCGAAGCCAGACGTGTGCGCCCTCCGGCCCGGATATTCACCGAGGTGCGGGCGATCGCACCGGTGGCGGGCATGCCGCCGAACAACGAGGACCCGATCGACGCAACACCCTGACCGACGAGCTCCCGATCGGGCTGGTAGGCACCGGCATCGGACATCGACGAGGCGACCCTGGCCGAGAGCAGCGATTCGATGGCGGCAAGCGCGGCGATCGTGCCCGCAGCCGGCAGCAGAGCCGGCAGAACGGCAGGATCGATGACGGGAATGCTCGGGGCAGGCAAGGACTGGGGGATCGCCTCGATCGTGGCCAACGGGTTCGGAATGATTCCAGACAGCACGGTGACGATGATGATGCCGACCAGCGATCCGGGAATCGCGGAATGGATCTTCGGGGAGACCACCATGCACACGGCGACGATCGCCACAGCGCCCAGAGAATAGGGCAGATACGACCAGTCCGCATCCGAGATGAGCTGCACGGCTGCCGCGAAGGCATTCATGCTCACCTCACCCGGTGCCAGATAGCGCGGAGTCGTGACGAACGGAATCTGCTGGAGGAAGATGATCGCTGCGATGCCGATCGTGAACCCCTCGATCACCGGCCACGGAATGAACGACACTGTCCGCCCCAAACGCAGCAGACCGGCGGCGACGACGATGAGCCCGGCGATGAGGGTGACCGTGATGACCGCCTCGGCGCCGTGACTGGCCACGATCGGCACGAGCACCACGGCCATGGCACCGGTTGGACCGGAGATCTGCAGGTGCGAACCGCCGAAGACAGCAGCGAAGAAGCCAGCGACGATCGCGGTGATGAGTCCCTGCTCAGCCGTGAGACCGGAGCTGACTCCGAACCCCAGCGCCAAAGGCAGGGCGACGATGCCGACGGTGGCTCCGGCCAGCAGGTCCTTCGGCCAGGAGCGGCGGGTCTCACGGTAGTCGGCGACCGACGGCAGCAGAGACCGGGTGCGGCGCAGCAGCGATGCCGGGCTCATGCGGTATCCGCGCCCGGGATCTTCGGCAGTGACCGGGCTTCAGCGAGTCGCTGCTCATCGTCTTCGAGCATCGTCAGCAGCAGGCTCCTGGCCACCGCGAGCAGCTCTGCGGTGCGCCGGTCGGCCAGACGATAGTAGACATGGCTGGCCCGACGTTCGGATTCGACGAGACGGTGGCGCCGCAGTACCGCGAGATGCTGCGAGAGGTGCGAGGCCTCGAGCGCGGTCTCAGCCTGCAGATCGGCCACACTGACCTCGTCGTTGCCGGAGAGGAGCTCGAGGATGCGGATGCGGAAGGGGTGGGCGAGGCCCTTGAAGAGGTTCGCCTTGACCTCGTACAGGGGGCGCTGAAGCTGATCCAATGGCATGATGAAACCATCATATCGAAAGGTCGGGTTCAGATCCGACCGGTCTCAGAGAATGATCAGCCCGGTTCCGCATATGCGGAACCGGGCTGGTGCTCACGATCGCTTCGGAAGGCGGCGGTCAGTCCTCGTCGGTCTGCTTCGGGTAGGTCTCGGCCACCTCGGCGGCAATCGACTTCGCCTCGTCGGAGCTCGGTCCCTCGGCGGAGAACACGGCCCTCCGGTAGTACTGGAGCTCGATGATCGAGTCGATGATGTCGCCGAGCGCGCGGTGCCCGCCGTGCTTCGCCGGTGCCTGGAAGTAGGCGCGGGGGAACCACTGCTTGGCCAGTTCCTTGACCGAGGAGACGTCGATGATCCGGTAGTGCAGGTGCTCGACGAGTTCGGGCATCTGCTTGTTCAGGAACACCTTGTCGGTGCCGACCGAATTCCCGCCCAGCGGAGCCTTGCCGGACTCGGGGACATGCTTCTTCACGTATTCGAGGACCTGGGCCTGCGCCTCGGCGACGGTGGTGCCCGCGTCGAGTTCGGTGATCAGACCCGAGGTGGTGTGCATATTCGTGACGAACTCATTCATGTTCGCCCGGGCATCCGCCGAAGGCCTGATGACGATGTCGATTCCCTCGTCGAGGGGGTTGAGCTCGAAGTCGGTGACGATCGCGGCCACCTCGATGAGTTCGTCCCGCACCTCGTCGAGGCCGGTCATTTCGCAGTCGATCCACACAATTCTGTCGTTGCTCACCCGCCCAGCTTAGGGCAGGGGGCGGTGTTGGGGACATTCCGGGACCGAATCGGTGCCCATCCGCGGGCGGGGTCGCGCCCGCCTCGGCGAGGGTGGAGGACGGGGCACGGACGGCTGTCGGAGGGCCGCCTCGGTGACGTTCGGGGTAGGGGAGTGCCTGTGAACGTCGACACACACTGAGTGTGCGCACAAAGGCGATGTCCGGTAAGTGACTTAAACTTGGAGTGTCCCCGAACCAGGGGTGCCATTTTGCTCGGCTGAGGGAAGGTTCGCACGTGCGTTACACAATCGCTGTGATTCTCATGGTGGTGGGTGTCGTCGTCGGTGGCCTCGGCATCCTGCAGAAGACCCTGTGGGCGCCGGAAGATACGATCACTGCCACCGCACAGATCGACGCCGACAAACCGGCGGTCATCGTCGACCCCGGAATGCTCAACCTCTACGAAACCCCGACCACCCTCACGGTCAAGGGCAGCGGCGACCTCACGATCGCCCAGGCGCCGATCGAGAACGTCGAAGCCTGGGCGGGACAGTCCGCCTATGATCGCGTCACCGGGATCGCCGCAGGCGGCGAGCTCACGGTCAAGGGCACCGACGGCGAGGGCAAGGTGCCCAACCCGGCCGGTGCCGATCTGTGGCAGTCCGAGGTCACCGGCACCGATTCGGTGGAACTGGAGTGGAACGACGATGCCAACCGAACCGGCTTCCTCATCGCCGGTGACGGTGAAGCCGGAGCGGTCAAATCCGTGACGCTGACCTGGCCCAACCACGCCGAGACCCCATGGGCGCTCCCGCTGATGATCATCGGAGGTGTCGTCTTCATCAGCGGCGTCGTCCTCCTCGTCCTCGGCGCGAACAATTCGAAGAAGGAAGCGAACCGACGCAAGGCCCGCCAGGAACGTCGCCGCAAGCTCGCCGAATACGGCACCGCATTCGCCGTCGTCCCCGTGCTCGCACTCAGCGCCTGCGGGCCCGAAGAGCTGCCGAAGCCCGAACCGTCCGAGGCGCCGAGCTCAGCGGCCGCGGGAGTCACCGACGACCAGGCCAAGCGGATCCTCGACTCTGTCGCCACCGATATCAAGGCCGCAGACAAGAAGACCGACAAGAAGGAGCTGGCCGAACGTGCCGCCGGCCCTGCTCTCAAACAGCGCGAAGACCTGTATACGATCAAGGAAGACGTCGACGACCAGAAGATGGCACCGGCCGTGGCCAGCGACGAGATCGTCGCCAACTACACCTCGGCCACCGATGCCTGGCCGCGCGTGACCAGCCTGATCACCTCTGCCGGAGGGAGCTCGCAGCTGCTCGTGCTGACCCAGGAGGATCCGCGCAGCGACTACAAGCTGTGGTCGCAGACCCAGCTGACGGCCGGCACGAAGCTGCCCGAGCTGCCCGACTCGCGTCAGGGCGCGACGATGCTCGAGCCCGGATCCAAGGACTTCGTCACGACTCCGGAGAAGGCCGTCGCCGACTACGCGAAGGCCCTCGGCAGCGGAGCGGACTCGAAGGAGGCGAAGAAATTCGACTCCGATGACTTCTCGAAGTCCATCTGGAAGAACCAGAAGGAGCAGAAGGCCAGCGCCGAAGAAGGCAATGCCGAGGTGAAGTACAAGTACACCCCGGGCAAGGAGCTCGTCGCCCAGGGCACCGCCGGCGACGCCGCCATCGTCACCGGAGTCATCGACGCCGAATCGACGATCAGCCCCGAATCGAAAGAGGGACGCACCGGCACCCTGACCCTCTCATCGCCGCAGAAGGAGCTCGTCGGCTCCGCGTCGACCAAGCAGCCCGTGACGACGAAGACCACCCAGGTGCTCACTTTCCTCGTGCCCAAGGACGGCAAGGTCAGACTCATCGGCGGACTCGAGACTCTCGCCGGAGCCGAAGCAGGCTGAAACGGAAGGGCCGGCGCCGTGGCGTCCCTTCCCTGACGGCTGAGGAAATAGCCGTAGGCGCACCGGTGTTGATACGTTCTGTTGGAAAAGCATGGACCAGGTGCGTCACGGCTGTTGCCGAACCCACCGACCGCGTCACAAAGGAGACCACGTGTCAATGGATCCCTCGCAGGAGAACGCACAGCCCGATCAGGGACTCGACCTGTCGGCGGTGCGCAGCAAGAATATGCCGGCCGAACAGGGCGGACAGGCCGGTGCGGGTGCCGGTGCCGGTGCTGCCGGTGGCGCCGGCGGCCAGGCAGGTCAGGACCCGAACGCGGTCGCCGTTCCGGGACTGGTCTTCGACGTCGATGAATCGACCTTCACCAGCCTCGTCGCGATCTCCGACCGCGTGCCCGTGGTCATCGACCTGTGGGCCGAATGGTGCGAACCCTGCAAACAGCTCTCGCCCATCCTCGAACGCGTCGTCACCTCCTATGGGGGACGCCTCGTGCTGGCGAAGGTCGACGTCGATGCGAACCCGCGTCTGCAGCAGGCCTTCGGCGTCCAGTCGATCCCCACGGTCGTCGCCCTCATCAAGGGCCAGCCCGTGCCGCTGTTCCAGAGTGCTCTGCCCGAACCGCAGGTCCAGGCATACTTCGACGAACTGCTCAAGCTCGCCGGTGAGAACGGCGTGACCGGGCACGCCGTCACCGGGGAAGCCGAACCCGAACCGGCCGGCCCCGCCCATCCGGAAGCCGAAGAGGCTCTGGCCAAGGGCGACTTCGACACCGCTGAGAGCTTGTTCAAGGCTGCGCTGGCGAACTCTCCGGCCGACGAAGAGGCGAAGTTCGGTCTAGCCCGGGCCGGACTGGGTCGCCGCCTCATCGACCAGGAACCGGCCGACCTCATCGCTGCCGCCGATGCCGACCCCAAGGACGTCGAAGCCGCGAAGGCAGCCGCCGATGCCGAAGTCGTCAGCGGCAACGCCGCCGGTGCCTTCAACCGACTCATCTCTCTCATCCGCACCTCCACGGGCGATGAGAAGGAATCCCTGCGCCTGCGCGTCCTCGATCTCTTCGAGGTCCTCGGCGCCGACGATCCAGCCGTGACCAAGGCACGGACCGCACTCATGAGGGCATTGTTCTGATCCAGCGAATCCGACTCATCACCGCCGTCCTCTTCGGCGTAGCGGCACTCACGCTCGCCGGACTGGTCATCTCTGCGCTCTCGGTCGTCGGCACCGACGAGATCACCGAGACGCCGGCCTTCACAGTCAGGGACGGGGCCTACGCCGTCGTCCTCGACGAGGCGATCGTGCCCTACTCGGGTTCGAGCGTGACCGTGACGGCGAAGAACTCGACGGGCACGGAGCTGTTCGTCGGCACCGCCAGCGGCGTCGACGCCGACAGCTACCTCGACGGTGTGGCACAGGAGCAGATCAGTGATGTCTCGTTCCCGAACTCCGCCTCCCATCGGTTCACTCCCGGTGATGACAAGCCGGAGGCCGATATCGCCGACCGCGACTGGTGGATCAGCACAGATACGGGGCAGACGGTCGCGAAGACCTTCGACCTCGATGCGCAGCCGCAGGTGCTCGTCATCGCGCCTGCGAACTCCGATGACAGTCTCGAGGGAACGACGGTGAGCCTCCAGATGCGCGTCAAGGGCGTGTTCGCACTCAGCCTGCTCGGCATTGCCGGCGCCATCATCCTCGCCGGATTCTCCGTGTTCTTCTTCATGCGCTGGTGGGCCTCACGTATCCGCCCGCCGAAGAAGGACACCGGCAGCTCGGACAACAGCGGACCCGAGGACGGCGGACCCGCGGGCGGCGGCAGCGGACCCCACGACGGCGGCGAAGACGGTCCCTCAGACGGCTCCGGCCGCAGCGGCCGTGACGACAGGGGGCCGGCCGCTGACCGCGCGGTCAAGGGTGAGCCGGGGCCGGCGACCCAGCCGATCTCGACAGTGCAGCCGGACACGGCCGGCCAAGCGCCGCCTCGGCGACGGGATCTGCGGAACCGGCGGTCCTTCCGCGCAGTGACGGCCTCGGTGTTGGGCACCGGACTCGTGCTCAGCGGCTGTGCGGACTTGCCGATCGCCAAACCCAGCAGCCCGGACGTCACTCCGTACGAACGCACCGCGGTCCGCCCCGGTGAGGCCGGGAAGTTCATGACGAACTACACGGAATCGCTGGACAAGACGCTCGGCGACAAGGGCACCGACCTCGACAAGATCCAGGCGGCACCGCTCATCGACCACACCCGCGCGCAGATCCAGATCGCGGACAAGGCGAAGCAGAAGCTGCGTGCGCCGAACTTCACCGAGGTCGTCGCCGGCAGCCCGAACTTCACCGAATACCCGATGTGGTTCTACGCCTTCGGCACCGCCGACAAGAGTTCCACGGACGGCGACGAGCAGCTGACCCAGGTGATGCTGGTGACGCGGGAATCGGCCTCGACCGATCCGCTCGTGCGCTCGGCATCCTATATCCCCGCCGACCAGATGCCGACGCTGATGGCCGATGACAGCGGAGCCGTCGAGGAGGGCCCCGAGGACTTCGCCGACGAGATGACGACCGCCTCCGATGACGTCTCGTCGTTCCTCGTCGACGGCAAAGCGAAGTCAGGGGGACCCGACGGGCTCAAGGAGGGCGGATTCAAGGGATTCCGCGACTACGTGGGTGACCTGCGGGACAAGGACTCCGGCTTCGACAAGGTCGACATCGACTGCAAGCCCTATGCGGACCTCAAGTTCGAGGACATGAGTTTGAGCACCGAGCACGGTGCGATCGGAATGGGCGAAGTGCGCTGCACGCTGACGATCAAGGCGCCGTCGGACTACGCTCTCGACCTCGGCGACACCGTCGAAGCCGTGAAGACGAACGACAAAGAGGGCGACACCATCACGGTCGACACCGCGCACCCCTATGTGCTGATGCGAACCGGTGACGAACTCACCGCAGTCGCCACCGACTGGAACGTCCTGTCCTCCAAGGTGGAGTGACCCGGGTGCAGCTGTGGTGGGCGCGGTGCGTCAGCCGCGGTGGGCACTGGCCGCTCGTCGTGTCAGCACGCGCGGGTTCCAAACACCAGCGGGTTCGAAATTCATACGCACGGATCGAGATCACGGCATATGAACTTTGAGCCCGCTCATGCGCGACTCAGCCGCGGCTTGCGCGACTCAGCTGCGGCTGGCGCGGCTCAACTGCGGTTGCTGCGGCTGGCGCGGCGGCCGACGCGCAGCAGCCACCACAGGCCGATGAGCGGCAGGAGCAGCGGAATATAGCCGTACCCGCTGCCGAAGTTCGACCACACCGACGGCTTCGCGAAGTCCTCGGGATGGGTGTGGCTGAGGATGCCGACGACGATGACGCCGACGAACTCGATCGCGCAGGCGGCGACGGCGATCCGGTGTGAGACCCGGTTGCCGATGACCAAGCAGACCGTGGCGAGGATGTAGATCACCGCAGCCATGGCGGACAGCGAATACGCGATCGGCGCAACGTCGAACTCGCGGATGAGCTGATAGCCCGCCCGGGCCGTGGCCGAGAGCGCGAAGACGCCGTACACCGCTGTCAGCGCCCGTCCCGGCCCCGTATGCATCGCCGAGTACGGCGACCGTCCCGTCTTTCCCCGCGCCGAGGCGGCCGTGGAGTCCGCGTCGCCCGCTGCTTGTGCCCGGCCTGCTGGGCTATTGCCTGCTGAGTTCGCATCGTCGGCGGAGTCCCCGCCGAACCGATTGCGCCTGGTCACTGCCAAATCTGGTCCAATCTCTCGATCATGACGATCACCGTCAGCCCTGCCGCAGCCAGGACTCCCGGCCCCCAGCGGCTCAGTTCCGCAAAAGCCCAGAAACCGGCCAGCGCCATCACCATGATCGCGGTGATGATGTAGCCGAAGTACAGCAGCGGGTCGACATCATGCGTGGAACCGAAGGTCGCGATCGAGATGATCAGCTGCACGATGAGCAGCAGCAGAAGCAGAGCGGCACCGCCGAGCAGGGCCTTGCCGGCCGGACGGTTGCGGATGGTCTCGATGATCGACCACAGGGTCAGGATGCCGGTGGCGGCATAGAGGACGATGGTGAAAACGGTGAACACCCGAGTCAGTTTAGTCGGCCATGCCGGCGGGCAACTCGTCCGGAGGTGCCGCTTGGCGGGTGAGATGCCGCACGGATCCTGGCCGTAGCCCGGCTCACGGCCTAAAATTGCAGGGTGCCCATCTATCTCGATCACGCCGCCACCTCGCCGATGCCCGCCGAGGTGCTCGAGGTGTACACAAAAGAGCTGGCCCGCCGGGCCAACCCTTCGGCCCTGCACGCGGTCGGCCAAGCCGCGCGGATGCGCATCGAAGAGGCACGCGAGGTCATCGCCCGCGCGGTCGGTGCGGCCACCTCGTCGGAAGTGATCTTCACATCCGGCGGCACCGAAGCGGACAATTTCGCGCTCAAGGGCCTCTACCTCGCTCGCAACAACGACACGTTCAACGCGCCGGCACGCCCGCGGGTGCTGACGACGACGATCGAGCATCCCGCGATCCTCGAGACCGTGGAGTGGTTGGAGAGCCTCGGCGCCGAAGCCGTCTACCTCGACGTCGATGAGACCGGACGACTCGATCTCGACGCGGCACTGACCGAACTGCGCCGCGACCCAGAACGCACCGCGCTCATCAGCGTGATGGCCGCGAACAATGAGATCGGCACTCTGCAGCCGATCGCCGAGATCGGTCAAGCCGCCGCCGAACTCGGCATTCCCTTCCATATCGACGCCGTGCAGGCGCTCGGGCAGATCCCGCTCGACTTCGCCGCACTCAAGGCGACGGCGATGACGATCACCGCGCACAAGATCGGCGGCCCCGTCGGCATCGGCGCACTCCTGCTCGACCGCGCGGCGACGCCGACGCCGATCCTGCACGGTGGGGGACAGGAGCGCAGCGTGCGCTCGGGCACTCTCGACGTCGCCGGTGCGGTGGCCTTCGCGGCCGCCGTCGATCTCGTCACTGCAGACCTCGAGGCCCGGGCGGCACGCCTGTCGGGGCTGCGGGACCGCCTCATCGACGGAATCGAATCGAGCATCGACGGGGTCAGGCTCTCCGGCCCGCGCGGAGCGGACCGCCTGCCGGCCAACGCCCACTTCACGTTCCCGGGGTGCGAGGGGGACTCGCTGCTGTTCGGTCTCGATGCCAGGGGATTGGCCACCTCGACGGGTTCGGCCTGTTCTGCCGGTGTCTCCCGTCCCTCCCATGTGCTCTTGGCCTGCGGTCTGGATGAGGACAGCGCCCGCACCACCCAACGCTTCACACTCGGTCACGATACGACCGAAGCCGATGTCGATGCCCTGCTCGCGGCTCTGCCCGAGGTCGTCGACCAGGCACGCCGAGCCGGGATGGTTTCGGCAACACCCCGATGGATGCAAGGAGCATCATGAGAGTACTCGTCGCCATGTCCGGCGGAGTCGATTCCTCCGTCGCAGCCGCCCGTGCCGTCGACGCCGGACACGAAGTCGTCGGCGTTCACCTCGCCCTGTCCCGGATGCCCGGGACCCTGCGCACCGGATCACGCGGCTGCTGCACGATCGAAGACTCCCGCGACGCCCACCGCGTGGCGGGAATGCTCGACATCCCCTTCTATGTCTGGGACTTCTCCGAGAGGTTCAAGGAAGACATCGTCGATGACTTCATCGCCGAATACGCCGCCGGACGCACCCCGAACCCGTGCATGCGCTGCAATGAGCGCATCAAGTTCGCGGCCCTTCTCGACCGCGCCCTGGCGCTCGGCTTCGACGCCATCGCCACCGGCCACTATGCCGAAGTGCTCCGCGATGACGACGGCCGGCCCGAACTGCACCGCGGTGAGGATCTGGCCAAGGACCAGTCGTACGTCCTCGGTGTGCTCACCTCCGACCAGCTCGAGCACTGCTACTTCCCGATCGGGGCGACCGCGTCGAAGGCCGAAGTGCGTGCCGAGGCGGCCGAGCGCGGTTTCTCCGTGGCGAACAAGCCCGACTCCTACGACATCTGCTTCATCCCCGACGGGGACACGAAGGCGTGGCTGGCCGACAAGATCCCGATGCGTCCGGGACTTATCAAGGACTCCGAAGGTGAGGTCCTCGGCGAGCATGACGGCGCGATGACGTACACGATCGGTCAGCGCAAGGGCCTGGGCATCGAGAAGCCCGCTCGTGATGGCAAGCCGCGGTTCGTCACCGGCCTCGACCCGGCGACGAACACCGTCACCGTCGGATCGCGTGCCGACCTCGCTGTTTCGCATCTGACCGGCATCCGCACCTCCTGGGCCGGTGCAGCACCCTCGGACATGGGGGACACCCCGGAGACCGGAATCGACTGCGAAGTGCAGATCCGTGCCCACGCCGATCCGGTGCCGGCCCGGGCCTGGCTCGGCGAGTTCGTCGCCGCAGCCCCCGAGCATGAAGTCAACCCCATCGTCGACGAGGTCGAGGTGCCTGCCGCACGTCCGGCCGGGCAGCTCATGCACGTCGATGTCGATGAGGAGCTGTCCGGAGTGGCTCCGGGCCAGACCATGGTCATCTACCGCGGCACCCGTGTGCTCGGCCAGGCCACCATCGACTCCACGGCGAAGGACCGCATCACCCCGGCACCCGAGTTCGCCGGCGCCTGAGGCGCTTTCGCGAGTCGAGGCGAGGGGTTCGGGCCCGATGTCGGCCACTGGCGATACTCTGGGGGCATGAAGGAAAGTCCCCAAGATGTCGTCACGGCGCCTTATGGAACCTGGTCGTCACCTCTGGGTGCCGCCGAGGTGGCTGCCGGTGCCGCTCCGATCTTCGGTGCCGCTTTCCGCGGGGACGAGATCTTCTACTCGACGAAGATTCCCGCAGAGAAGGCCCGCACCGGACTCGTCCGCACGTCGCTGTCACGTCCGGGAGAGCGCGAGCAGGTCATTCCGACCGGGTTCAACATCCGCTCCGCCGTCCACGAATACGGGGGAGCCTCGTGGGCTCTCGACCAGAGCAGCGAGGTCATCTACTTCGTCAACGCCGCTGATCAGCGCGTCTGGCAGATCATTCCCGGGCGAGCCCCGCACGCGCTGACCCCGGACACCTCGGGGCGGATCCGCTACGGGGATCTGCACATGAGTCCGTGGGGGCTGCTTTGTGTGCGCGAGGACTGTCGGTCCACCCGTCGTGAACGCGCCATCGTGCTGCTGACCAAGCACGGGACGACGAATGTGCTCTCGACCCACTCGCATTTCATGGCCTGGCCCAGGCTCTCACCCGACGGCAGCACCCTGGCATTCATCGGCTGGGAGCACCCGAACATGCCCTGGGACGGAACCACGCTGTGGCTCGTCGATGTCCGCACCCCGGCCACCCCTGCGGTCGCCGTGCTCAGCGGCGACGGGATCGAACGCCCGCGCACATCCGACCCGGGATTGCCGAGTCCGACCGACCCGGGAATCTCGCTGCTCCAGGCGGAGTTCACGTCGGATTCGTCCCTCCACGTCATCTCCGACCATGAAGGGCACTGGTCGCTGTACGGCCTCGACATCGATCCCGTCGCCGTGCGTCCCCTCGTCACCGACGACCGTCAGGCGCCGGCGCCCGAAAGAATCGGATTCGACCGGCTGAGATCGGTCATCGACACCGGCGAGGAGATCGGCGGGGCCCTCTGGCAGCTGGGCACCCGGTGGCACCTCAACGACGGAGATGAGGTGTGGGCCCATTCGCAGGCGGCGACCGCGACACTCGTGCGCCGCCGGCTGCCCCCTTCCTCCACAACGCTGAGTCCTTCCTCCCCGCCCTGGGAGACCATCGATACGACGGGGGAGACGTTCGGCACGATCGAACTCCTCGACCTCGGACGCACTCACCTGCTTCTGACCGCGAAGTCGACGAGGCGACCCGGAGTCCTCTACGCCGTCGACCGGGTGACCGGACTGTTCACGGAGATCGCCAGCGAACGCCTCGACACCCACCAGGGCTACTATTCCCGCCCGAGCGTCGGCGAACTCGGGGGAGTGCCCGTCGTCATCCATCCTCCCCACAATCCCCGCTTCGCCGCCCCCGATGACGAACACCCTCCCTTCGTGGTCTCGATCCACGGCGGACCGACGGGACAGGCGACCCCGGAGATGACGGCCCGCACGAGCTTCTTCACCTCCCAGGGCATCGGCGTCCTCGAGGTCAACTACGGCGGGTCGACCGGATTCGGCCGCGCCTGGCGTGACCGGCTGCGCGGCGGATGGGGAGTCGTCGACGTCGAGGACACCGTCGCCGCCGTCAACGGGCTCGTCGCAGCCGGACTCGCCGACCCGAACCGCATCGCGATCTCCGGAGCCTCATCGGGCGGGTGGACTGTGCTGTCCGCCCTGGCCTCGACGAACGTGTTCGCCTGCGGCACCTCGTATTTCGGAGTCACCGACCTCATGCGCTTCGTCGTCGACACCCACGACTTCGAATCCCACTACATCGACGGGCTCGTCGGCCCCTGGCCCGCCGCCCAGGACGAATACATCGCCCGTTCGCCGATCCGCCGGACCAGCGATATCACCGTGCCCGTGGCCGTGATGCAAGGCGACCGTGACCCGATCGTCCCGCCCTCACAGGCCCAGGAGTTCGTCGATACACTTCAACTGGCCGGAGTGGAGTACATTTACCGTCTGTACAAGGGCGAATCCCACGGCTTCGTCCGCGCCGAAACCATCATCGATTCCCTGGAAAGCGAGTTCGGATTCTATGTCGACGTCTTCGGAATCCCCCGCGCCCACCAGCATGGCTGACCGAGTTCTGCCCGCCGCCACGACCACGGGAATCTGGCTGCCCGGAGCCCGTGATCCGCGTCGTGGCTATATTGCGACCAGCCCGGTTCGAGAGGCCGCGGCCGCCGGCTTCGACATCCTCGCCGACCAGCTTCCGCCGGTGCCCCTGACCGCTGACCGGTCCGAGGACCGGTGGGGCGCCGACGCCATCGGCCGCGCCGTCGGCCTGCTCACCGAACTCCACGTCGACCGCACATCCTACGGGTGGCGGCTGACCGCCTCGGCGGGCAAAGACGAACGGCTCGAGGACTCCGCCCTCATTGAAGCCTTTGACGCGATCGCCGAATACGGTGGGTCCCGGCCCGGGCAGGTCCAGATCAGCCTGCCGGGACCGTGGACGCTCGTGACCGCGCTGAGCCTGAGCTCCGGTGCCCGCGTCCTCGGCGATTATGGGGCCCGCCGTGATGTCGTTCAGGCCTACGCCTTCGGCATCGCAGCCTTCACCGATCGCATCGCGGGCTTGGGCATGCAGCCGACCGTCCGCCTCGTCGAATCACGCCTGACCCCGGTGCTCACCGGCACCTGGCCGACCGTGTCCGGATGGGCGAGCCTGCCCGCCATCAGCGAAACCCAGGTGTGGGCCGCGCTCGAATCCACGCTGCGCCACCTCCCGCCCACCGTGCTCGCCCTGCCGGACCTCGAGCCCTTGCGCCTGCAGGGCAAGGAGATCCCCGCCGCCGAGGCGGTCCGCCGCAGCGGCGCCCGTTCCGTGTCAGTGCCGTTGGTTAGCCTGAGACCACACAGCTGGGAGCAGCTGGCGATCCTCGCCGAGGCGGGGCTCGGCACCTGGATCCACCTGCCGACCGAGGCCGGTGGGCGATCGGACGCGGTCAACCATTGGTGCGAGCGGATCCGCACCCCGTGGTCGCGCATCGGCATGGGGGCCGCGAGCCTGCGCGAATTCGGGATCATCGCCGGACCCGAACTGCCGCTGACCTTCCCGCCGCTGCTGGAGGACCAGCAGGGGCTCGGGCCCGAGCACAATCGGGCAACTATGACCATCGCCGCCGGTCTGCGGCGGGCTCTTGAGGAGATCGAATGACCACGACACCGGAGAACGCCGACTCATCGACGCCCGAGCACCAGACCTCGGATTCGACCACACTCGACCTGCAGGGCGTCGACCTCACCGACGCGACCGCTCGCGCTCAGGCGCATGCTCAGCTGACCGAGAAGATCGAGGAGCTGCGGGCCGCCTACTATCAGGACTCCCTGCTCGTCTCCGATGCGGAATACGACGAACTCGTCCATCGTCTCGAAGACCTCGAGGCGCAGTTCCCCGAACTCGTCACCGACTCCTCGCCGACGCAGACAGTCGGCGGCGTCGTCGATACCTCGACCTTCGACCCGGTCGAACACATCGGTCCGATGTACAGCCTGGACAACGTCTTCGACTACGACGAACTGCGAGCCTGGTACGAGCGGGTACGGTCGGCCACCTCGGTGAAGTCGAAGTTCCTGTGCGAACTCAAGATCGACGGTCTCGCCGTCAACCTGCTCTACCGGAACGGCGAACTCGTGCGGGCGGCGACCCGCGGCGACGGACGCATCGGTGAGGACATCACCGCGAACGTGCGTACGATCTCCGATATCCCGCACCACCTCGATACCGAGCACCCGCCGGCCGAGGTGGAGATCCGCGGTGAGGTGTTCTTCCCCGTCGAGGACTTCGCCGAACTCAATGCCTCGCTTGTCGCCGAGGGCAAAGCCCCCTTCGCGAATCCGCGGAACTCCGCGGCCGGTTCGCTGCGGCAGAAGGACCCGGCCGTCACGGCGCGTCGGCCCCTGCACATGCTCGTCCACGGAATCGCCGTGTGGACGCCGGCCGACGATTCGCATCCCGAGCCTGCCCACCAGTCCGAGGTCTACGAACAGTTCCGGTCGTGGGGTCTGCCGATCAGCGACTATTTCAAGGTTCTCGACACCGTCGATGAGATCGAAGACTTCATCGCCTACTACGGCGAACACCGTCACGACGTCACCCACGAGATCGACGGAATCGTCATCAAGATCGACGATATCGCCGTGCAGGAGGCGATGGGCTACACCTCTCGCGCACCGAGGTGGGCGACCGCATTCAAATACCCGCCCGAGGAGGTCACGACGAAGCTCATCGACATCCAGGTGCAGGTGGGTCGGACCGGGCGAGTGACCCCATTCGCCGTGATGGAACCGGTGACCGTGGCCGGATCGACCGTCGAGCGGGCGACCCTGCACAACGGATACGAGGTCAAGCGCAAGGGTGTGCTCATCGGCGACACCGTCACCCTGCGCAAGGCCGGCGACGTCATCCCCGAGGTGCTCGGCCCGGTCGCGGCCCTGCGGGACGGATCCGAACACGAATTCGTCATGCCCACCCACTGCCCGTCCTGTGGGACCGAGCTCGGCGAGCAGAAGGAAGGCGACAAGGACCTGCGGTGCCCGAACTCACGGTCGTGTCCCGCGCAGCTGGCCAATCGCATCTTCTACCTCGCCTCCCGTGCGGCCTTCGACATCGAAGCCCTCGGCGAGGAGGCCGCGCTGGCGCTGACGGCACCGGCCGAACCGGATACACCTCCGCTGACCTCGGAGGCCTTCCTCTTCGACCTCACTCCCGATGATCTGCGCGATGTCAAGATCTGGCGAAACAAGAAGTCCAAGGGTGTGGAGACCGGCGAACGAGAACTTGTGCCCTACTTCTTCACCCGTGGAACCGCGAAGAAGCCGAGCGCTCAGAGCGCGAACACGAAGAAGCTCTTCGACGAATTGGAGAAGGCAAAAGATCAAGAACTGTGGCGGGTGCTCGTCGCTTTGTCGATCCGCCACGTCGGACCGACCGCGGCACGGACCCTGGCCGCGAAGTTCCGCACCCTTGAGGCCATCCGTGAGGCCAGCCTCGAAGAGCTGTCGGCCGTCGAGGGCATCGGTCCGACGATCGCACAGAGCATCCGCGATTGGTTCGAGATCGACTGGCACAACGAGATCGTCGACACTTGGGCGGCAGCCGGGGTGCGGATGGAAGACGACGAAGTCGAGGCCGCCGCGCAGACCCTCGAAGGGCTGACGATCGTGGCGACCGGATCGCTGAGCTCGTTCACCCGCGATGGCATCAAAGAGGCGATCCTCGGCGCCGGCGGCAAGGCGGCGGGATCGGTCTCGAAGAAGACCGACTATGTCGTCGCCGGTGAGAATGCCGGGTCGAAGTTGGAGAAGGCGGAGTCGCTGGGCGTGCCCGTCCTCGACGAGGACCAGTTCAGGGTTCTGCTGGAGACCGGCAGCCTCGACTGAGCTGTGCCCGGGCCTCGTGCCTGGTCCCTGGTGCCTCGGTGCCGGAGGGAATACTTCGCGGGTCCTGGAGTTTCCATGGTGCGGCTGTGATTCGTTCGTGACCGAACTCGAAGTCGGGGTTCAGACTCAGTCAAGCTCAGAGACAGCTTCGAGTGGAAGAGTGTGGGACATGAGATGGATCCCCAAAGTCCTTGCCGGTACCTGCGTGGTCGTCGCCGCGGCCCTGACCGCGGTTCCCGTGACGGCGGGCCTGGCCGACCTGGTTCTGGGGCCGGGACCGAACAGCACCAAACGCAGTGCGCAGCCGGCCCTGACGTCCATGCGCACTTCGGTGACCCCGGCCACCGGGCGTACCGAGGAGTCGACGACTGCATTCGACGCCATCTCGACGGACGGTCGTGAGGTCATCGAAGGCACCATCGTCGACGATTCGGCGGCCGGTGCCCTGTCGTCCGGCTCACTGTCGACCGGCACCGACCTCGTCGCGGCCACCGCGGCCGATGCCCGGACCCGCATCGCCGATCTCGCCGCCGACCTGCAGTCCGGAGTCTCTGCCGGAGAGTTCACTCAGGCCGACGCCGACCGCGTCGTGGCCGACATGGCCGGATACATCCACGGCACCCGCACCTGGCCCGAACGCCTCTCCGCCTGATAATTGCTACCTGACGGCGGCCCAGCAACCTCGCGC
>OMJG01000978.1_pt1 | contig 18469 bp, 16 predicted proteins | sample 1646431 | NCBI WGS metagenome assembly OMJG01 (sample SAMN03771674, study PRJEB25209) | food metagenome | isolation source: Cotija cheese | place: Mexico:Jalisco,Michoacan | collected 2011-12-12
ATAATAACCATATCGAAAGGAGATCAATCTAATGAAATATACGAAAACCAAAGCATAAAGACACCTACCAAAATGATTATCTTTACACAAAGAATTAAACTTTGATCGTTTGATAATCCACTTTAGCAAGTGTCATCAGCTCAGAAATACCGAGCCTGTATAAGGAACAACATCCTTATGTCTCCCCATGCTAACATGCTTAGTAAAAAAAGACAAACAACGACTAAAATGTACGTTGTTTGTCTCTCAAAGCTCGGTTAATTTCACGGTTCATATCTTTTCGTTTTAAATCTTCTCGTTTATCATATTGCTTTTTCCCTTTTGCTAACCCTAGTAACACTTTAGCAAAACCATCTTTAATGTATAGCTTCAACGGAATCAACGTCACACCAGGATTTTTCATTTCTGTTTCAATTTTGATGATTTGTTTTTTATGAAGTAATAATTTCCGTGTTCTTAATGGGTCATGATTAAAAATATTTCCTTGTTCATAAGGACTGATATGAACATTCATTAGATAGGCTTCACCATTACGAACTCTAGCAAAACCATCTTTTAAGTTAACACGACGTTGTCTAATGGATTTTATTTCGGTTCCTTGAAGCACAATACCAGCCTCAAAAGTCTCAAATACTGTATAATCATGACGAGCCTTACGATTTTGAGCAATTAAATTTCCTTCACCTTTAGGCATGAGTCATCCCTCACTTTTTCTTTTTCTTCGGTTTTTTATTCACAGATTTATAAAAAGGTTTTTTACCATTCTTGCCTTTTTTTCCTTTTTTAGAATCATCTGATTTGCCAAATGATTTTTTTGGATCTTTGCGTCGATTTGATGAAGATGACTTTTTGTTTTTTTTCGGTAATTCAATTTTTTCGGTCAATGGTTCAGCTGATAACAAGTCAAAATCAATTTCTCGTGTGTCAACATCCGCTTTAGTTAATTTCACACGAACTTTTTGACCGATTTTATATACTTTACCTGTTCGCTCACCAACAAACGCCATATGAGTTTCAATAAAATGATAATAATCATCTTTCAACTGATTAACATGAACTAATCCTTCTATTGTATTAGGTAATTCTATGAACATACCAAATTTAGTAATAGATGTGATAATACCATCAAATTCTTCGTCAACTTTATCTTGCATAAATTCTGTTTTCTTCAGTTTATCGGTTTCACGCTCAGCTTCAACTGCTCGTCGCTCCATTTTAGAACTATGATCCGCAATATCTGGAATTAACTCATCCCATTTTTGCTTGATTTTATCTGTTACTTTTTCTTTTTCATATGACTTAATTAATCGATGAACAATTAAATCAGGGTAACGTCTAATTGGTGAAGTAAAATGGGTATAGTCATCTGCGGCTAATCCGTAATGACCCACTGGATCTTCCGAATATTTTGCTTGTTGCATACTGCGAAGTAACATCATACTCACAACCGGTTCTTCTGGTCGTCCATTCACTTGGTCTAACACTCGTTGCAGCTCTTTTGGTGATACCGCATCTTTTTTCCCTTTTACCATGATACCAAAATTTGTCATAAACTCTAAGAAACGCTGAACTTTTTCTTCTTTTGGATGCTCATGAATACGATAAATAAATGGCAATTGTTTATCCGTATAAGTCTTCGCGACTGTTTCATTTGCAGCTAACATAAAGGACTCAATTAGTCTTTCAGCTGCTTTTCTTGTACGTAATTTTATATCTACCGGATGACCTTCTGCATCTACCACAATATAGGCTTCTCTATCTTCAAACGAGATTGCCCCACGATTTGCTCGTTTGCTCTCTAGAATTTCGTGTAACTCATTCATCAAATGAAACATTGGAACAAGTTTACTATATTGTTTGATTGTGTCATCATTCGTTCCTTCAATAATATCATTCACTTCATCATAGGTCATTCTAGCCGTTGAATGAATCACTGTTTCAAAAATATCATGTGAGACGACATCCCCCTCACCATTTATTTCCATTTCACATGCCATGGCTAAGCGATCTACATTTGGATTAAGTGAACAAATACCATTTGATAATTTTCTAGGTAACATTGGAATCACACGATCAGTCAAATACACACTCGTTGCGCGGTCACCTGCCTCAGCATCTAACGGGCTATTTTCTGTCACATAGTGTGACACGTCTGCAATATACACACCTAAAAAGTAATTGCCATTGTCTAATTTCTCAACCCGAACGGCGTCATCTAAATCTTTTGCTTCCGCTCCATCAATTGTCACAACTACTTCTTTTCTTAAATCCACCCGATGCTGTAACTCACTTTCTAATACTTCATCTGGTAATTCTTCTGCTTGTTTTAATGTGGCTTCATCAAAATCAGTTGGAATACCTAGTTGTAATACAATAGATAAAATGTCCATCCCTGGATCGTTCTTGTGACCAATCACTTGTTTCACTAATCCTTCAAAGCTATTAATATAGCCAACTTCAGGATAGTGCGTCACTTCGACAGCCACGACACTCCCATCTTCAGGTAAAATCCCTTCCGAAGCAATAAACATTTTGTAACGACTTAGTTTTTTATCTTTTGGTGTTACCACACCATAAAGACCCGTTTCTTGCTGCTCACTTTCTGTAAAGAGTGTAAAAATACCTACTATTTGGCTGATGCCTCGCTCAATAATTTTAACTACTTTTCCTTCTGGTGCTTGGTCTTCCAATGGATTACCTGCTTTTAATATCTCGATTTCAACTTTATCTCCTTCAAGAGCATAACCAGTCTCATCTCGACTAATAAAGACATCTGAATCCTCGCCCTCAACCGTAACAAAGCCAAATCCTCGTTCATTTGAACGAAACACGCCTTCAAGAACCGTTTCTTTTGTGACTAATTTTATTTTTCCTTTTTGATTAAACGTCACAAGTTGCTCTCTTTCCATCTGAGCGATAGCTTGAACTAATTCTTTAAAATCATTGCTTTTTTGTAAATCCAGCATTTCTGCTAATTGTTCGACTGAAAATGACTTTTTTTTACTAGAGGTCATTGTCTCTAAAATTGTTTCTTTTAATGTTTTTCTCATACTTCCTCCTATTCCCATGATAGTTTTTGAATAAATTTAACCACATCTTGTTCAAATTGAATTTTATCATGGCTCACTGTGATGACATGAGTGCTATTTGGATACCAATGGACTTCAACAAACGCCTTTTTCATACCTCTTGCTGCATCATAAACGCCTTCTGCACGCACCATTTCATCTTTGGCTGATTGTGCGAGAAAAATTGGTTTTTCTACATCAGATAATCCGTCATAAACGGTTTGGCCTGTTCCACTGATATCCTTTAGTTGAGTATCTAAAGGCTCTTTTATCGTATCAATTTTTTGTGTTTTTTCTTCTACTGAAAGATTTAATTGATCATAACGGTATTCACAATATTTCAAAAAATTAGGGTAAATATTGGTTGTATCCGTTGGGTCAAGTGGAGAAGAAAATGCTCCTCCACCAACAAATAAATCAGGATAAGTTTCAAGCAACTTCATTGCAAACAATCCACCCATTGATAAACCAAATACAGCAAATTGTGTATGTCCTTCTTCTTTTAAAAAGTCTATCGCACGCTTAGCATCTTTCCACCATACATCAGACGTTTGTTCTAAAATATCCATTGGATCATTTGTCCCATGACCTGTAAACATTGGAGCATAAACAGAATAACCTGCTCTTTCAACTCTTCTAGCTAATGCTCTGACATCATTTGAACTCCCTGTATAAGCATGGAATAATAACACAGCTTTATTGCTTACTTTTGAATAAAATGGTTCTATTTTCATTTATTTAACTCCCTTCAAACATATCTGCTAAGTTATTATAACAATAAAAAAATCTCCTGTCATAACAGGAGATACATTAACATTATTTTGATGACAAATACGCAAGCGCAATAGCCACTGCAACCCATGCAATACCCATAACCGTTGTTGCACGTTTCATAAATGCTTCAAACCCACGAGCTTTTGTTTTACCAAATAATTCAGTTGCACCACCTGAAAACGCACTAGCAGCACTATTTTGCTTACTTGGTTGCATCATCACAGCAATAATAATTAAAATGGATAAAACTAACATTAGGGTTAATAGAAATTGATACATATTAACTCTCCTTATCTTGATCTCTAATCATCTGTTCAATTTTATCATACCTTTTTCAATAATACCAGTACGAAACAAACAGAAGATTATGCCATCTTACCGCCTACCGCATAGTTTCCTTTTGTCATATCAGAAATAACAATATGCACATTTTCAGTTTTGGCTCCAGTATTTTTAACAATGGCTTCAGTCACATCTTTTACTAATGCTTCTTTTTGTTCTGGTGATCTTCCTTCTAATAATTCAATATGGACAAGCGGCATATTAAAACACTCCTCTTATTCTTTTACCCTATTATAACAAATTTCCTTATGATAAGTCTAAAATTTCAAAAGAACAATATTGTTTCTATTTTCGACCTATTAACCTTATTTTTAACTAAAAGTAATGATAGTAAGCCAAACAAATAGATTTTAACGTTAACTCTCACTATACTCATACGTGCATTAAACATCAAAAGGAGAGACACCATGAAAAAAACATTACTTATTTTATCTACATCTTTATTACTTATTTTAGGTGGTTGTACAGGCGAAAAGAAAGCAACTGAATCAAACAAGAAACAATCAGATGAATTAGTGGTTGCCACATCTGGCACACTATTTCCAAGTTCATACTACAATGACAAAAATGAACTCACTGGTTATGACATAGAAGTAACAAAAGAAATTGGGAAACGACTAAATAAAAAAGTAACCTTTAAAGAATTTAACGTTGATGGGATGCTATCAGCTGTTCAAACCAATAAAGCTGATGTGGCAGCAAATGATTTTTCAATCAATAAAAAACGTGAAGAAAAATTTAGCTTATCAGAACCCATCAAGTATTCATTTGGTAGCATGGTTGTTAGAAAAGAAGATAATTCAGGTATTGCCTCGTTAGACGACATAAAAGGAAAAAAAGCAGCCGGCGAAGCGTCTACTACCTACATGAAAGTTGCTGAGTCTTTAGGTGCTACCTTAGTGAATTACGACAACGCAACAAATGATCAATACATGACTGACTTAGTTAAAGGGCGTACAGATGTCATCTTAAACGATTATTATTTACAAAAAATGGCTGTTGCTGCCCTACCTGATATGCCTGTCAAAATTTTAGAAGATGTTTATTTTAATCCGTCATCTTCAGGACTTGTTATAAACAAAGACAATGCAGCATTAAAAAAAGACATTGATTCAGCAATTTCTGACATGAAAAAAGATGGAACTTTAGCAAAAATTGCCACATCTTTTTATGGTGAAGATATTTCTAAAAAGCCATCTGTCACCATTTCAAAAACAATTGAGGTTGAATAACCATGATAATTGATACAAAATTAATGGTTGAGTCTATCCCCTTTGTATTAAAAGGATTACCTTATACTTTATTAATCAGTATCGCCTCATTTTTTCTAGGGAATATTCTAGCGAGTGTGATTTATTTATTACGATTACTCAATCACAAAGTAATCAACCAATTTCTAATTATTTACTCGTCATTTTTTAGGGGTATTCCTGCTATTGTCTTACTTTTTGCCTTATATTTTGGTTTACCTATGCAACTAAATCCTATTATAGCAAGTATTCTGTGTTTTGGTTTGACGAGTAGCGCTTTTTTATCTGAAATTTTTCGTAGTGCCATGAGTAGTGTCAACCAAGGGCAGTGGGAGGCTTCCAAGGCTCTAGGTATGTCAAAGTTGTTAATCATCCGAGAAATCATTATGCCTCAAGCCATCCGAATTGCCATTGGTCCTATGAGCAACGTCGCGATTGATTTAGTGAAAGGCTCTTCTCTAGCAGCAATGATTACGGTATCTGAAATTTTTCAGCAAGCAAAAATCATTGGTGGAAGAGAGTTCAATTTCTTATCCATGTACTTTTTAGTCGCCTGTATTTATTGGCTACTTTGTATATTAATTGAAAAAACACAATATGCTTTAGAAAAAAGATTTCCTATACTTTCTTAATTCTCTTAGCTATCGTAAAAAGCATGTCCTAAAAACTAGGGCATGCTTTTTATTTATTTTAATTTTAATCTTAATCCTAACATTGACAATAACATTCCTAAACTCATGATAAACAGATTTGATTTTTTATCAGATGTTTGTGGGAGACTTTTTTGTGTCTTCGTTTTTGTCTCAACTTGTTTTTCATCCACTGTATGATGACTGATAGATGTTTTTATCTGATTATTTATAGAAGTACCCTGTTGAATTTGTTCGTTTTGGCTTGATGATTTTACTTCACTTGGTGTTTCTACTTCACTTGGTGTTTCTACTTCACTTGGTGTTTCTACTTCACTTGGTGTTTCCACTAAAACATTATTCTCATCAAGTTTCAAAGCATTCGCTAATTTTACTTTATCATTATCTGTTGCTACCACAAATTGAATATTATTAATATCTGTATAAGACGAAAAATTTAATGCCTCTTCAGAAACCGATAAATTTGGTGCAGAAAATGCGACTGATACTAAACTAGCAAAATCTCCACCCATAAATCCATTAGGAATCTCTTGTGTTCGGTTACCAAATGTAATGTCGGTTAATCCACTTAATTCATAAAAAGGATTTTTTCCATATGACACAACAGAATCAGGAATGGTTAAGCTTTTCAAATTAGGAATACTATAAAATGCTAAACGACCAATATGCTCGATTTTATTACCCAGAGATACTTCTTCTAATTTCAACATGTTTTTGAATGCCAAATTATCTATTTTTTCCAAGTTATTATTTAAGGCAATCTTTTTTAACCCAGTATTGTATTCAAATGCATTCTCACTAATCAACGTCACTGTATCCGGAACAACGTATTCCCTTGCATATTTATCAGCAGGATACGTGATTAATTCTGTTTGATTTTTATTAAATAATACGCCTTCATTTGATGAATACACTTGATTCTCATTATCAACTGAAATATCTTCTAGAGCAATTGCACCTGAAAAAGGAAATGCACCAATAGTGGTCACATTTTTCGGCAGATAGAATGAACGTAATTTTTTATTTGTTCTAAAAGCTCCCTCACCAATAGATGTCAATTTAGACGCTTTCGAAATATCAAAGGAAGATAAACTGTGATTAAATGTAAAAGCATTCTTTCCAATAGTTGTTACTGAGTCTGGTAAAGAAAATTGATTTAACCCTGAAAACGCAAAGGCATTATCTCCGATTGACTCCAATTGGCTTTCTTTTGGAATTGAAACAGACATTAAATTAATAGCACTATAAAACGCTTTTTCTTCTATTTTTCTAATGCTACTTGGCAACGAGAGAGTTTCAACATTTGAACCTGCTTCAGAAATCTGACCTGCCTCATCCTCATACGTTGTAAACGCAAAACTCCCTACACGAGTCACCGCATATTCTTTTCCATCAAACTCAACATATGAGGGAATGATGACATTAGTTGATAAATTAGGAATCGGCTGTTCACCATCCCCCACCTGAACTTCTAATTGACTTTCTTTATCATTAATGATTTTGTATATGACTCCTTGACTATCTTTAAAAAGTGTTGCCTGTTCCGTATCCAACATAACGACTTCATCTCTTATATCTGATGCCTCTACAACACTGCTATCTATATGACATCCAACCAAAATTAATGTACTCAATAATAAAACTTTTTTCATTCTATTCTCCTTTTTTAGGTATACCTAATTTTTTATTTTTGTTAATCTAAATTATAACGTTAGAAAGAATCAAGTCAAGTCCCTAAAGATGGATATAAAAATAAACCCTTGTATATAATAAAAAAACTTGTTATCAGGCAACCTTAGTAAGCCCAATAACAAGCATTTCTTAAATTATTCAGTTGGTTGTGTCACAACTAATAAATCTTCTTTAGCTGCTACTTCTTTTTTATTTAATGCTTCAATATTACTAAAAGCATTTGTATTAGTAACAATCATCATCACAGTAGGATCATAGCCTTTTTCTTTTAACAAGTCTAAATCAACTGTTCCTAATAAATCACCTTTTTTAACTATGTCACCACTTGTTTTTTCAGTTGTAAATCCTTCACCATTTAATTGCACTGTATCAATACCGATATGAATCAATACCTCAGCCTTTTTATCTGTCATAATACCGTACGCATGTTTTGAATCATACACAACAGTTAATTCACCATCAGCAGGGGCATACACGTTGCCATCAGTCGGAGAAATCGCAATCCCTTTCCCCATCATCTCTTGAGAAAATACCGGATCATTGACCTCTTTTAATTGAACAACTTCACCAGCAATTGGTGATTCTAACACATCATCTTGTACAGTTTTAATACTTTCCTCAGGATCTTCATTTATTTCTACTGCTGTATTAGTTGCAGCTCCAGATACAGTAGCTTCTGCAAACAGATGACCATTTTTCTTACCATATAAATAAGTTGTGATAAACGCTACAACAATGCTAATGACAATTCCTATCATGTAATAAGGAATTGATTTTGGTGCAATTGAAATGAAGCCAATCACACTAGCAGGTCCCATTGCAACAGCTAAAACATGAAAGAATCCAATAAATGTTGTTGCAACGGCTGAAGCTATCATTGCACAGATAAATGGAAACTTAAGTTTTAAGTTAACCCCAAAAATGGCTGGTTCTGTAATACCAAGTAAGGCTGAGATACTTGCTGAAGTTGCTAAGCTTTTTTGTTTCTCATTTTTTGTTAAAAACATCACGGCTAAAGCTGCCCCACCTTGAGCCACATTGGCCATAGAAGCCACTGGGAAGATAAATGAACCGCCAGTTTTAGCTACTTCTGCTAAAAGAGTCGTTTCAATAGCTGGAAAACTTTGGTGTAAACCAGTAATCACGATCGGTGAATAAAATAAACCGAATACGCCTAACCCAATTGCTCCTGTTGTATCATATAACCATACTAAACCATCAGTCAATCCATCAGATACACCACGCATGACAGGTCCTACGAACATAAACGTTAAGAACCCTGTAATAATCAATGCTAGCATCGGTGTAAACGTAAAATCAAAAGCATTTGAAATACGTTTATGGAAAAATTTTTCTAAAGTAGCTAAAATCCACGATACTGCTAAAACTGGTAAAACAGATCCTTGATAGCCAGCTTGTGCAACATCCATACCAAAAATATGCCAATAATTCATTGTACCATCTGCGATAGCATTTGCTACACCATACCCATTGACTAAATCTGGCATAACCATCGCCATCCCCATGGCCGCTCCTAGATACGGGTTACCACCAAAACGTTTGGTTGCAGAAAACCCAACTAGTATTGGTAAAAAAGCAAACGGTGCTGAAGCTAATAAATTAATAATTCCTGCATAATCTTGTAACACCGGGTACATTTGAACCACTGATTGAGGGCCAAATAACTGTTCAGCTGTTAAGACATTATTTAACGCCATCAACAAACCACCAGCAACTAACGCTGGAACAATTGGAACAAAAATATCAGATAATACTTTAATAAAGTCCATAATTGGATTTTGTTTTTTTCCAGTTGCTGCTTCTTCTTTAACTTCTGAAGTTGATACTTCTTTAACATTGGTTAAAGCAACTAATTCTTTATAGACTTTATTCACCTCACCTGCCCCAATAATAATCTGAAATTGCCCATTTACTTCAAACGTTCCTTTAACTGCATCAATATTATCTAAAGCAGCTTGATTCACTTTACCAGAATCTTTTAACACTAACCTTAAACGGGTGGCACAATGAGCGGCTGCTTGTAAGTTATCTTGCCCTAAAGCATTGTTTATCTCTTGTGCGACTTTTTTGTAATCCATTGTTTCTCCTCCTACAACATGTTTATAATGTAATCGCTTTTCTCGATTTAGATTATGTCATCTTTTCTCATAAATGTCAAACGTTTATCAAAAATATTCATGATATCTTTTTTTAATGACATTTCCTTATGAATAAAGTGCTTTTTAAATTGATATACGTTTGACAAAAAAGAGCAAATACCTTACTATTTATGTGTCGAATACGCTTACTAGGAGGAACATTATGGTTTTAAAAAAAGAGTGGACAACACCTGATAGATACAAAAAATATAATGATTGGGACACTGACTATATAAAAGAATTGATTACAACTGTTACTCATTCGCCGTGGCGATTAGGTTATCATATCCAACCTAAAACAGGTTTATTAAATGACCCAAATGGTTTTTCTTTCTTTAATGGAAAATGGCAACTGTTTTATCAGGCCTATCCAATCGGACCTGTTCATGGAGTTAAATCGTGGGCGCATTTAACCTCTGATAACTTAATCGATTGGACGTATGAGGGTTTAGCATTAGAACCTGATACGTTTTTTGATAGTCACGGGGTTTATTCCGGATCAGCCTTACCAGTTAATGATAAATTATTACTAGCTTACACTGGAAATGTGCGTGATGATAATTGGCAACGTCGTTCTTACCAACTCGGTGCATGGATGGATACAACTAATCATATTACAAAAATCGATGAACCCTTAATTGATCATCCACCTGTTGGTTTTTCTCATGATTTTAGAGACCCACAAATTATTCCATTCAACGATGGCTATCTATTGATTATCGGTGCTCAGACAACTGATAATAAAGGAAAAGCACTAACTTATACTAGTAAAGATTTACAAAATTGGACTTTAAATGGTGAGTTAAATTTTACTAATGAACCAATGGGATACATGGTTGAATGCCCAAACCTTGTTTTTTCTAATAACAAAGCGTTGCTTATTTTCTGTCCACAAGGTTTAGATAAATCCATTTGTCATTATGATAATATCTATCCAAATATGTATATTATTGGCGATAGTTATGATTTAGAAACTAACGCCATTACTAATCCAACAGAATTAAAAAATTTAGATGAAGGGTTTGACGTATACGCCACACAAGCATTTAATAGTCCTGATGGTCGTGTCTTAGCAGTAAGTTGGATTGGTTTACCTGAAGTGAATTATCCGACAGATGACTATGGTTGGGCTCATTGCTTAAGCATAATTAAAGAGCTAATTATTAAAGATGATAAACTATATCAACTACCCGCAAAAGAAACAAAAACTTTGCGTCTAAATAGCATAAAATTACCTGAGAGCCAAACAATACATTACGATGCAAAAACAAATTGTTATGAATTAGAGATTGATTGCCATGACTCTGAAAAGGGTCAAATTAAATTAATGACTCAAGAAAATGGAGAGAACGGATTAAGTATCTCCTTTGATACAACTTGTGGTAAAATAATTATCGATCGTAGTCATATAGGGAATGGTTTTGCAAGAGAATACGGAGAAACAAGAGAGTTTTCTATTAGCCAAAAACCATTAACTCTCCAAATATTTGTAGATGAATCATTAGTGGAAGTCTTTATTAATGATGGTGAACAAGTAGCAACTGCTCGTGTCTTTCCAGAAGCTGAAGCAAATCATACATATATCACTGTTAATACCAATGTTCCTTCTTCTATCACTTATTACGAACTACGACAAACAAATAGATAAAGGAAGATAAGCATCAATGGCAATTAAATTAACAGATGTTGCAAAAAAAGCTGGCGTATCGCCAACAACTGTATCTCGTGTCATTAATAACTATGGCTCTTTAAGTCAAAAAACAATTAATAAAGTCAATCAAGCGATGAAGGAGCTAAACTATCAACCAAATAGTTTAGCCAGATCCCTTCAAGGTAAACAAACACAATTAATTGGATTAATTTTTCCAACTGTTTCTAATCCTTTTTATGGTGAATTAATTGATAAAATTGAAACGCGATTATTCGAGAAAGGTTACAAATGTATCATTTGCGACAGTGCGAATAATAAAGAAAAAGAAAGAAACTACATCAATATGCTAGCAGCAAATAAAGTAGATGGGATTATCGCTGGGGCTCACAATCTTGGTATCAAAGAATACGAGAACATTGATTTACCCATCGTCTCATTTGATCGATATTTGGCAGATGGCATTCCAATTGTTGGTAGTGACAATTTTCAAGGGGGATATTTAGCAACAGAGACCCTGTTTCTAAAAGGGGCAAGAAATATCGCTATTTTAACTGGCTCTCAACGCTCAAACTCACCAACTAATAGACGACTGAATGGGTACCTTTCGTTCATTGAAGAGCATCAATTAACGCCTAAAGTATTTAAGTTTGACCAAAGCTATCAATCAGCTGCCTTAAAAAACATCGAAATCAAACGAATTTTAGAAAACGAAGACATTGATGGGTTGTTTTGCACGGATGATTTAACAGCTATCTTAGTTTACAACCAGTGCCAACAACTAGGTATTTCGATTCCTGAAGATATGAAATTGATTGGCTACGATGGAACAAAGTTTGTCAAAACTTACTTCCCTCAACTAACCACTCTCGCGCAACCACTGACTGATTATGCCGATATCTTAATTGACTTGTTAATGCAACGAATTGATGACGTGGAGAAAAAATTAGAAGACCATTATTTTTTACCAGTTACTTTTGTACAGGGACAAACAGTTTAAAAAAAGTATGTAGAAAAATCTCTACATGCTTTTTGCTTGTCTATAAATCATTTAATACAACATAATACATTTTTAACGGGCCATGAAGTCCGACAACTAATTGCATCTCAATGTCACCAGAGTTTGATGGACCTGAAATAAAATGAATGGCAGAACCAACAGATTCACCTTTTTCAATTTTTTCAGCAAAGTAGTTGGCTGCTTGTGTTGAACGAGCCACAATGCTACTTTTTTTAATCAGTGAAATATAGTGTGTTGGTAAAAAGTGTAGTGAACGCCCTTGACCTGGTGTTGTTTCTACCACAATCGAGCCAGATTCCGCTAGCATAAAATCAGCATTAGCAATCACGACATTGGCTTCTTCTGCTTTTTTTATGTTACTATCACGAAACTCTTCTCCCTCATTCCAATAAGAAATATCAGAGCTATATTCTGTTTCTAGAAAATCTAATAACTCTTTAGAAAAACGATCATCTCTCGGTAACAAAATATTGCCATTTCCTGATTGTTCAATCAATTTTTTCAATGTATTATGTAACTCACTTGATGGAATATCTAACAACTCAGTATGAATATCTTTGACTTTTTCTTTACAGATACCAAGCAGTTCGTCTACATTCTTATCTGCTAAGTGTGTTTGTGGCAAATCATTTATTGGAATGTATGGATGATCTGCAACATTTAAAGGTGTTGTACCGAGTTTTTCATGTAGGTTAGCTAAAAATTTATCACGATTATGAATATTAGTCATTGTCTGCACCTGCCTTATGATCTTTAAACCATTTTCTAAAGCTATCTTTGTATTTTGGTGGTCTTGGTAAATCTCTCACATCTGTCCAACCTTTTACAAGCCCAGGACCTTTATTGATAAAGCCACCAAACTGGTACATATTTGTAACGGAGGTTGGTGATTTTTTACTTAATACCCCCATTCCACCATGTGCCATATGAATCGCTGAATTGAATAAAAATGGTGAGGCAGTGCCACTACCAATGACTTTCATTTGGAAATCTTCAAATCCGTGTTTCATTTTCAAGTCATCTGTCATCACTTTACGGTGTTCAATTAATAATTCATGTAACGGAATCTTAACAGGGCAGGTTTCTGTACAAGCACCACACAAACTTGATGCATAAGGTAATTCACCAAACTGTTTGTATCCACCTAATACTGGAGATAAGACAGCACCAATTGGACCTGGATAAATAGACCCATAACCATGTCCACCGATATGACGATAAACAGGACACACATTCAAACATGACCCGCAACGAATGCATTGTAGGACTGGTTGAAAAGCTGTTCCTAACGCATTTGAACGACCATTATCCACGATGATCACGTGGAAGTCTTCTGGTCCATCTGATTCATCTGCTCGTTTTTGTCCAGCAAACGTCACATAAGTCGTTAAACTTTGACCAACCGCACTTCGAGCCAATAAGTTATCCAACACTTCTGCTTCTTTCATCGTTGGAACAATTCGTTCCATTCCCATTAAGACAATTTGTGTTTTCGGAATACTAATCGTCAAATCAGCATTTCCTTCATTTGTATCCAAATTAATCATACCACTATCAGCAATTGCAAAGTTACAACCTGTAATCCCAACTTCTGCTTCAAGGAAAAATTTCCTCATGACTTCACGAGCACACCTAGCTAAATTTACTGGATCATTATCCCCTTTGTAGCCAAGTTTTTTCTCAAAGACTGCACGAATTTGTTCTCTATTTTTATGAATACTTGGAAACACAATATGTGATGGTTCATCCCAATCATCCATTTGTAAAATAAATTCTGCTAAGTCAGTTTCCATGACACTCACGCCATCAAGTGTTAACAGCATAGGATCAACATCGACTTCTGTTGTGACCATTGATTTTGATTTAACAATTTTTTTTGCTTTTTTATCTAAGACGATTTGTTTAACGTACTCATTAGCTTCTTCTGCTGTTTGAGCAAAATAAACGTGCCCACCTTGTTTGGCAACATTATCACTAAATTGCTCCAAATAATCTGGCAAATAAGCAATCGTATGTTGTCTGATACTCTCACCTAACTCGCGCCACTCTTGCCAATTACCTAATTTGTCACGAGCACCTTCACGTTTTACCCATTGAGCATCCTGAGCTTTAGCTACGGCCTGTTGCATGAAGACATCTTTTTTACTATCTTCTAATCGCTCTTTAAATGGTTTTGTACTTGTTGTTAATCCCATTAGTTTGCCACCCCGCTAGATAATTGAATTCGACTAGTATCGACATTTGAATTTAATATTTCTGCGATGTGCATGATTTTAATCGGATTACCATCTCGGTTAAACTTACCACTAATATTCATCAAGCATCCCATATCAGCACTAATTAAAGTATCAGCACCTGTGTTAATGACATCGTTCATTTTTTCTGTCACCATTTGCTCAGATATCTCTGGCATCTTGACGGAGAAAGTTCCTCCAAAACCACAACAATTTTCAATATGGCCTAATGGAATCATTTCTAACCCTTCAACATTATCCAATAATACAAATGGTGCTTCCCTTTCACCTAACAGACGTGTCATGTGACAAGAACGATGATAGGTTGCTTTACCTTCATAACACGCACCTACATCTGTTAGTCCTAATACCCGGTAAATAAACTGACTAAATTCGTATGTTTTCTCTGCTAATTCAACTGCTTTAGGATAATATACCTCATCATCCTTCAACAACTCTGGATACTCACGCAACATCCCCACGCAAGACCCTGCTCCACCTACTACGTAATCTGAGTTTTCAAACGCTTCTAATTGATTAATGAGTGTTGCTTTGCTCTTCTTTTCATAACCACTATTAAACGTTGGTTGACCACAGCAAATTTGTTTTTCTGGAAAATCGACCTCACATCCTAATCGTTCTAGTACCTCTACCATGGCTATTCCAACATTTGGAAACATTAAATCGACGACACAGCTGGTAAATATGCTTACTCGCATTCTGATTCCTCCAAACAACAACTTATTTTTTTAATACAACTTTATTTTACTACTTTCAGACTAATTCAAACACTTTCACAAACAATTTTTTACTGTTTCTGTACTATTTTTATAAGTAATTCATCATTTTTCCTATACCAACAACAACGAGGCATAAAACGATTGTGTATAAAAGACAATAAAACATCGCTTTTTTAAGGCTAATTCATAACGCCTTCCAGACCATCTGTGATACTATGCACAAAAGAGACCCCAAAACCCACTATGCTCAAAATAATCGTGCCAACAAATCCAACCATACAAGCTAAATCTCCTCGTATATGAAAAACACCCAATGATAACATTAGCCATACTATTGGAATAATAGCGACAAAATGTTTCAATAAATCCTGTTATACCTTCCATTTCCAATTTAGAATACACAAAAATTAAATAAAAGACACCTACTATCCTAATAATAGGTATAAGAGAATAAAAATAACCTAATAAACAAGATAACAAATAAATAATATAACTATATACACTTTAACATATTAAAAAGTAAAATAAATACATCTTTCTTATTTTTATAATTTTAACTAATTAATACATCATTATATAAAACACTTTAATGGCAATATAATAGTTAAAAACTTGATCATAATATAACCCAAAAGAGTATATTATTGACAAATCTTTCCAAAAATAAGAAAATATCATAATAGAAATGGGGAATATTAATGAAGAATTTTAATTTTCACGCACCAACCAACATTTTATTTGGAAAAAATCAAATTAACCAATTACCAACTGTATTAAAGCAATATGGAAAAACTGTATTATTGACTTACGGTGGTGGTAGTATTAAGCGAAATGGATTATACGATGACATTTACCGCTTAATTGGAACGGACACTAAAATCATCGAATTAGGTGGCATTGAACCAAATCCTAGACTTAGTACTGTTATAAAAGGTGTTGACCTTTGTAAAGAAAATAATATTGATGTTATTTTATCTGTTGGAGGAGGTTCAACAATTGATTGCTCCAAAGCAATTGCTGCAGGTGTATTCTACGATGGAAACCCTTGGGACTTCGTTGTTAACAATGAGATTAAGTTGACAAACGCTTTACCCATTGTAACAATATTAACGATCGCCGCAACAGGTTCAGAAATGAACGGGGGAGCAGTTATCACAAATGAAGAAACAAAAGAAAAATTAGGTTTCCATACACGCCTGGTCACACCCAAAGTATCAATTTTAGATCCCACTTACACATTCTCTGTTCCAACCTATCAAACAATGGCTGGTTCAGCAGATATTTTTAGTCATTTAATTGAAAATTATTTTAATCAAACACCAGATACCATGGTTCAAGACGGCATTGCTGAAGGCTTAATGAGAACAGTGTTGCATTACACGCCAACAGCTTTAACCGATCCAACAAACTATGAAGCTCGCGCTAATTTAATGTGGGCAAGCTCTTTAGCACTTAATGGTTTAACTGGAAATGGAAAAACTGGCGTTTGGTCATGTCATCCAATGGAACATGAATTAAGTGCCTATTACGATATTACTCATGGTATTGGTTTAGCTATCTTAACACCAAGATGGATGGAACACGTCTTAAATGATGACACAGTCGAACGTTTCGCTTTATACGGACACCGTGTGTTTGATTTAGAGCTAAATGACGACCTATACATCACAGCAAAAGAAGCCATTAAACAAACTTATGACACTTTTGTTAAGTGGGGCGTTCCAATGACCTTACCAGAAGTCGGTATAGATGACTCGCTCTTAAATGAAATGGCTGAACAATCAGTGAAGCATTCAAATATCAGCACAAAAGCCTATGTACCACTTAGCGCTGATGATGTATTAGCTATCTATACTGACTCATTAACACCTATGACATTTTAAATAAAAAAGCATTTCTCGAGAAAAAGAGAAATGCTTTTTATAATTCAGCTTCTTTTAAATACTGCTTTGCTTCTTTATTGATGTTTTTTAAATCTATCCCTTGCTGTTTAGCAGCAAAAACACACCCACAATAACATTGACGATAAACATCGTATTCTCTACATAATTCAATTGATCTTTGATAGCCACCTCTTTTTTTAAAATCACTTGGCAAATAATTGACGTCATAAATCTTTTGAATGTCTAATCCAATCTCATTAATCAGTTGAGCATTTTTCTTTGGAGAAATCGTTAAGGCACTACCGAAATAATCAAATCCTCTTTTTTGCGCTTCTTCAGCCACTAGGTCTAATCTCATCTGAAAACAACTCGTACACCTTTTTCCACCTTCTGGCTCAGATGTTAATCCCTGTTTAGTCATTATTTTAATGAATTCATTTGGTTCGTAATCAGCTTCGATAAACGCCACTTCTTTATGATACTCACGATTAAATGTTTCTACAAACTCCTGTTGAACCATCGCTCGCCTTTTATATTCACTCTCAGGATAAATATTGGAGTTGGCAAAGTATATCGTGACATCTGCGTAATCCGTTAAAAACTCTAATGTGTAGGTACTGCATGGTGCACAACAACTGTGTAGCAATATCGTTGGACGTGTTTCCTCTTTTTGCCATGTTTGAATTAACTTTAACAACACACTATCATAATTGATTGTTTGATTTTTCAAGTTACTTATAATATCCATCGAATCCATCACTAATACTCCTCTATTGTATCTATTTTATTTTATTATAGCAAAGTTACATGTTTTGTTGCTATATGAGTGATGTGTTGAAAGTCATACCCATTCTTTTTGTCAGAAAAAACTCATTATCGGATAGTTGACAACTAACTATTCATTAATCTTTATAAATAAGAATAGTTTGCTCAAAGCCTTCTTCTATACACGAGTTGGTTCAATAACTTTTTCTACTAAAACTATTTTTAATATTTCACTATCTTCAT